>ENA-USZI01000062-USZI01000062.1-human-gut-metagenome-genome-assembly--contig:-NODE-62-length-62015-cov-49.451661_pt1 | contig 62015 bp, 37 predicted proteins | sample MGYA00250042_ERZ773532 | MGnify/ENA primary metagenome ERZ773532 (study PRJEB29103, sample SAMN06112036) | human gut metagenome | biome: human gut; feature: ankylosing spondylitis patient; material... | reverse complement strand
ACATACCATTCTTCCTCTTTAGGCTGACTAAAATTTATGCGTAATATTTTCTTTCCCCACTATTTATCGGGTGAGCCCTTTTCTTCGTTTCGCTGCAGTCGTGGCCTGTATGGCATGTTTTCCTGATAGTTTTTGTGTCTTGCTTTAACCCCAATCTGTTATTATGATTCGGTCTGTATTATTGCTTTATATTGAGCTCCTTTTTGTTGGATTTTGCAGGCATGGCTGACTATGTCATGAAAAAGCGAACAAAAAGCCGCCAATAGAAACAAAAAGGCGGGCTGAAGGCATGAATACACAAAATTGATAACGCAATGTGCTGTATAATGACCGGTTGAGGGTTAATACAGTGGCGGCTCTATAGATGTGTGTTTGAATTCCGGATCAGCTTTGTTGTCGGCGGTTTTGTATGTATCCTTTTGTCTTTGCTGGCTTATTTCTTGTAGAAATACATTGTCGGGTAGTGTAGGTGAGGAGTTCTTGCGGTTGATGTAGAAAGAATGGCTGTAGACGGTTGGGATGCGCAATGTCTCGGCTTGATGCATGTATTATTGTATGCCCGGTTGGCGCTCGTTGCACTCGGTTGGCTCGTTGTGCGCTGTCTTATTTCTGATTTGCGTCCTTTTATGTTGCGAAAGGATACAAATTGCAGGCTAAAAGGACACCTTTTGCCGCCTAAAATGTGCCCTTTTGTAATGCGTTGATTGTCAGAAGGTTGTGCGGTGGGTGCGAATGCCTGTTGGCGTCGGCATTTTGCAGGCAGTTTTTGTGTCCTTTACCTTGTGCAAGGCATGCAGCCGGTATCCTTTTATTTGTCGTGGTGTTAGGTTGTTTTTGCCGTGTGGCGGCTGTTGCTTTTTCTTCGCGCATGAGTCCTCGTTGGTTTTGCTGATTTCATGTCTTTGTCCGGAATATTAGTGCCTGTTCCGTATGTCCGCGTCCATTGTTGCTTTCTGTGAGGAGCGCTGAGCGTTATGTGCGGTGAGTCTTGCATAGAACTGGATTATTGGTGCATTTTAGACAAAAAATGCCTGTTTAGGAACTAAATTTAAGAAAAAATGAAAAAAGTTCGCGAAAAATTTGGCGGAAAGGAAAAAACGCCGTATCTTTGCACTCGCTTACAAGAACAAGGGCGTTTAGCTCAGCTGGTTTAGAGCATCTGCCTTACAAGCAGAGGGTCGGCGGTTCGAATCCGTCAACGCCCACACAAAGCCGACAACACCAAGGTGCTGTCGGCTTTTCTTTATACACACTCTTGTCATGATTTTGCCGCTTGCGTGTGTTGCCTGTCCGGTATTTATAAAAATGCAATTTATAACAAACTTTTATTGTCTGTAAGTGCCATTAAATCGATTTAAATTATTAATTTTGCAACCGTTAATACGTATTAGTTATGAATCTTGACTTACTTACTGCCATCTCTCCGATAGACGGCCGATACAGAGGCAAGACCGAACGGCTTGCAGACTATTTTTCTGAGTATGCTCTCATACGTTACCGTATACGTGTGGAGATTGAATATTTTATTGCGCTGTGCGAGCTTCCGCTCCCTCAGCTCAAGGATTTCGACCATTCGCTGTTTGGACGTCTGCGTGACATCTATCTTACGTTTGACGAAGCCGGTGCGGCACGTGTCAAGGAAATTGAAGGCATCACAAACCACGACGTTAAGGCCGTGGAGTATTATATAAAAGAACAGTTCGACGCCATCGGCGGTCTCGAGCCGTTCAAGGAGTTTATTCATTTCGGACTGACGTCGCAGGACATCAACAACACCTCAGTGCCGCTCTCGCTTAAGGAGGCGCTTTGCGATGTTGTGGTTCCGCAGGTGGAAGAGCTCATAAAGCAGCTCACCGACTATGCCGAAGAGTGGAAAGAGGTGCCCATGCTGGCCAAGACTCACGGACAGCCTGCATCGCCCACACGTCTCGGTAAGGAGGTTATGGTGTTCGCATACCGTCTGCAGAAGCAGCTCGACTCTTTACGTCAGTGTGAGCTTACTGCCAAGTTCGGCGGTGCTACGGGTAACTACAATGCCCATCATGTGGCATATCCCGAGTACGACTGGAAGGCTTTCGGCAATAAGTTTGTCAGCGAGAAACTCGGACTCGTGCGCGAGCAGTGGACCACGCAGATAAGCAACTATGACTGTCTGGGTGCAGTGCTTGATGCCGTGCGCCGCATAAACACGATAATAATAGACCTCGACCGCGACTTCTGGATGTATATCTCAATGGAATACTTCAAGCAGAAGATCAAGGCCGGCGAGGTTGGCTCGAGCGCAATGCCTCATAAGGTCAATCCTATTGACTTCGAGAACAGCGAAGGCAACCTCGGCGTAGCAAACGCTGTGCTGCAGTTCCTGGCACAGAAGCTGCCCGTAAGCCGTCTGCAGCGCGACCTTACCGACTCTACAGTGCTTCGCAACATCGGTGTGCCTCTCGGACACACTGTCATCGCAATACAGAGCACACTGAAAGGACTGCGCAAGCTCATACTCAACGAAGAGAAGATAAGTGCCGACCTCGACAATACATGGGCCGTTGTGGCTGAGGCCATTCAGACCATACTGCGCCGTGAGGCCTATCCGCATCCGTATGAGGCTCTCAAGGCACTTACACGTACTAACCATAAAATGACAGAAGAAACAATACATCAATTTATCAAAGAACTGAATGTAAGCGATGAGGTTAAGGCTGAGCTTATGGCCATAACACCTCACAATTACACCGGAATATAATAAGCAAGGCATCGCCCGCGGCTTCAGTATTGACTACCGGCCGTGTGGATGCCTGTTTGTTTGAATGTCTTAGTAAATGTAGCAGAACAAAATATAAAAATAACATAATTACAAACCGCCGTGAGGCATTAATCTGAAATAATATGACAGAAGATTTAGAAAACAAGAAAGAAGGTATGTATGCCGGACAAAACGAGGTAAGCCGTGAGGGCTACAAACCGGCTGAAAACACAAACTACCGTAACGGAGAAAGACCTATGCGTCCGCGCATCAAGGTACAGCGTGCATATTCATCTAGCAGAAACTATAATAACGATTCAGCAGGCTTCCGTCCTGAGGGATTCGGCGCAGCGCTCCAGTCAGACGGAGGTCAGCAGCGTTCTTACCGTCCGCGCTACAACAGCGGACAGCAGGGCGGCTATCAGCAGCGTCAGGGCTATCAGCCGCAGCAGCGCGGCGGCTATCGTCCGCGTTATAACAGCGATGCCGACGGCAACTATCAGCCCCGCCAGAACCAGTATGGCCAGCGTCAGGGCTCGCCCTACCGCCAGAACTACAATCAGGGCATGGACGGCGGCTATCAGCCCCGCCAGTCGGCTGGCTATCGTCCGCGTTACAACAACGGAGGAGGCGAGGGCGGCTATCAGCCCCGTCAGAACTCTTATCAGCGCGGTGGCTATCAGCGCGGCGGCTATGGTCCGCAGCGTCAGCCGGCATATCCGCAGCGCGGCGGTTACCGTCAGCGTACGCCTGACTATGATCCTAACGCAAAGTACAGCCAGAAGAAGCGTATAGAATATAAAGAGGCCAACATCGACCCGACAGTGCCCGTAAGACTTAACAAGTATCTGGCCAATGCAGGTATCTGCAGCCGCCGTGAGGCCGACGAGTTCATACAGGCAGGCGTGGTCAGCGTTAACGGTCAGGTTGTTACAGAGCTCGGAACAAAGGTTCTGCGCACTGACGACATCAGATTCCACGATCAGAAGGTGTCAATGGAGAAGAAGGTATACGTGCTTCTCAACAAGCCAAAGGACTGTGTTACAACAAGCGACGACCCGCAGCAGCGCAAGACTGTGATGGATCTCGTAAAGAACGCATGTCCGGAGCGTATCTATCCCGTAGGACGCCTTGACCGAAACACCACAGGAGTGCTCCTGCTCACCAACGACGGCGATCTGGCCAGCAAGCTCACTCATCCTAAATTCCTGAAGAAGAAGATTTATCACGTCTTCCTCGACAAGAAGGTTACTGCTCACGACATGCAGCAGATAGCCACAGGCATAACTCTTGAAGACGGCGAGGTGCATGCCGACGCCATCGAGTATGCCAGCGCAACAGACAAGAGCCAGGTGGGCATCGAGATACACAGCGGCAAGAACCGTATCGTCCGCCGTATCTTCGAAAGCCTCGGATACAGAGTTGTCAAGCTCGACCGTGTGCTCTTTGCAGGTCTGACTAAGAAGAATCTCCGCCGCGGCGACTGGCGCTTCCTCACAGAGAAGGAAGTTGACATGCTGCGCATGGGAGCTTTTGAATAATAGTACAACAATCAGAATTAAAGGCTGAAGCTTTTTAGACGAAACGTATTTTGGTGCAGGCCTGCGGCTCTGTTTGTGCCACGTGGCCGACAGCATGGCTGAGGCATGCGCCGGATTACTGTCAAAACATATAACAAAATGGAAAAAATCAAGAGAACAAAAGTCGTAGACGTGCTTCAGCGCACAGATTTCGGCGCTGTCGTCAACGTAAAAGGATGGGTGCGTACCCACCGTAGCAGCAAGTCAGTAGACTTTATCGCGCTTAACGACGGTTCAACAATAAAGAACGTACAGGTAGTTGTCGATCCGTCAAAGTTCGACGAGAGCATGCTCAAGCAGATAACCACAGGCTCATGCATCAATGTCAACGGCGAGCTGGTTGAGAGCCAGGGAGCAGGACAGACGGTAGAGCTGCAGTGCCGTGAGATTGAGATTTACGGTCTCTGCGCCAGCGACTATCCGATGCAGAAAAAAGGACAGAGCTTCGAGTACATGCGCCAGTATGCACATCTGCGCCTTCGTACCAACACCTTCGGAGCCGTGATGCGCATACGCCACAATATGGCCATAGCCATCCACAAGTATTTCCACGATCACGGATTCTTCTATTTCCACACACCGCTCATCACAGCCAGCGACTGTGAGGGTGCAGGACAGATGTTCCAGGTTACGACCAAGAACCTCTACGACCTTAAGAAGAACGACGAAGGCAAGATAACCTACGACGACGACTTCTTCGGCAAGCAGACTTCACTCACCGTGAGCGGACAGCTCGAGGGCGAGCTCGGAGCAACGGCTCTGGGTGCCATCTATACTTTCGGACCAACTTTCCGTGCCGAAAACTCAAACACTCCGCGCCATCTGGCCGAGTTCTGGATGATAGAGCCTGAGGTTGCATTCATCGATCTCAACGACCTGATGGACCTCGAGGAAGACTTCATCAAATACTGCGTTCAGTGGGCTTTGGACAACTGCAAGGACGACCTTGAGTTCCTCAACAAGATGATAGACAAGACGCTGATAGAGCGACTCAAGTCAGTTGTCAGCGGTTCTTTTGTCCGTCTTGAGTACACAGAGGGTATCAATATTCTTGAAGAGGCCGTTAAGAACGGTCATAAGTTCGAGTTCCCCGTAAGTTGGGGCATGGACCTTGCCAGCGAGCACGAGCGTTATCTCGTTGAAGAACACTTCAAGAAGCCTGTCATCATGACCGGATATCCTAAGGCCATAAAGGCGTTCTACATGAAGATTAATGAGGACGGCAAGACTGTTCAGGGCACCGACGTTCTGTTCCCGCAGATTGGAGAGATTATCGGCGGAAGCGTGCGTGAGGAGAACTACGACAAGCTGATAGGCGAAATCAACGAGCGCAACATCCCGATGAAGGATATGTGGTGGTATCTCGACACACGTAAATACGGATCATGCCCTCACGGAGGATTCGGTCTCGGATTCGAGCGCCTTATCCTGTTCGTTACAGGTATGCAGAACATACGCGACGTGATACCGTTCCCGCGTACTCCGAAAAACGCTGAATTCTAAAGCTAATATTCTTATATACTAATCAAGAAGGCGTGTCAGAATGTGCTTTTGTATGCATTCTGACACGCTTTTTTTCGTTGTTTTCCTGTCAGGGTTACTATGCCTGATAAGCTCGTAGGCAGAGTTTGACGCCTGATTTTGGCTGAGCGCTTGTTTGTGATTTGCCGTTCTGCTTAATGTGAGACAAAGAGCCGGCATAAGTATAGTGAGCGGTTGTGGAAAACCGGCAGATGACAGCCGGAAGCATTGTACACATTTTTTGATAAATAGTTGAAATAATTATTATTTAATTTGTCTATTTTCTTTTTATAATTTATAAATTAGTATATTTGCTGCGGTATGCCGGCAGATGCCATACTTCAGGTGCGCCCTTGCATCAAGGCCGTGCTGCGGCAGCTGCCGGGTGTATGATTGTTTCAAACGTTAATAAAAGAAATCATTATGACAAAAGACGAACTTATGCGTAAGGCCATAGAGCTTTCGATAGATAATGTCAACAATGGCGGAGGACCTTTCGGAGCCGTGATAGCCCGCGACGGCGAGATTGTTGCAACAGGAGTCAACCGCGTGACGGCCAACAACGACCCTACAGCCCATGCAGAGGTGAGCGCCATAAGGGCGGCAGCTGCCGCCTTGGGTACGTTCGACCTAAGCGACTGTGAGATTTTTACGTCGTGTGAGCCGTGCCCCATGTGCCTTGGCGCAATATATTGGGCAAGACTGAAGAAGGTTTATTTTGCCAACAACAAGACCGATGCCAAGAACATCGGATTTGACGACTCGTTTATCTACGACGAGCTGGCTCTGCCGCGTGACGGCCGCAAGCTGTCGTCAGAGGAGATGATGCGCAACGAGGCCATCAAGGCTTTTGAGATGTGGGCACAGAAAGACGATAAGATAGAGTATTGACGTATCTTGGCAGATAAGCCCTTTGATTATTGGCTGTGCCGGATATGCTGTGTCCGGTACTGTTTCCCGCTTTCTGCCGGACTGCAATCCGGCCGGAGGAGTTGTAAGCTATGAAGCCGGCAGGCTTCTGTAAGTAGTCCTTTTATGTTTCAGGCTTGCGGCTCATGTCTTACGGCAGGCGTGATAGTGTTATTTTAATGCCTTGTTGCCATGACGACAGCAGGCCGGATAACTGACGGAAATAAACAGTAAAAGTTTTTTGTATAAACTCATCACTCATCACATTCATGCGTAAAGTGTTGAACTGTAATGCGTTATGGTGTGATGAGTTTCTTTCTCAACTCATCACGCCAGGCTTTCCACCTTGTTGTGTGATGAGTCGGTACGGCAACTCATCACAGTCTAATATGCTGGCATGCAGTGAGTTATGAGGCTTTGTGACGAGTGATGAGTTTATACAAAAAACTTTTTCGCTTTACTTTCCTGTTTATGTCCTTTGTTGTAAAAGCATACCTTTTACATTCCAATTTGCCGCATTTCATATTGTAAAACATGCCCTTTCGCATTGCGTTTTGGCACCTTTTGCAGTGAATACAACTTGCCGTGTATATGCTACCTGCATTCTGTAACATTATTATTTATGCCAATGTTTCATTGCTATAGTAAGGTCCTGTTTGGCTGCAACTAATGTGGAATGCTGCGTTTGATGTGTCGGCCCGTATGTAACACAGTAACGGCGGGAGATGAGTGTAGAGCACATCCTCCGCTTTTTTATTGGAGTTTTTAATTAATAATCTTTATCAATATTTTGTGTAATGGCGTTCTGCACATCATGATGTTTCACCGGATGCTGTTAGTTAATAGAATGTGTGCCGTTGACAAACGCCATATTGTAGCACCCTTATTATTAATGTGAAAGCCGTCCCGGATAGGGCAGACTCCTGTATTTTAATCTCTGCAACGCCGTCTGTTTTATGGTGGCGTAATGCCTGAGGGTGATTACGTATTGGTAAATTGTGTAAATTGCCACGGATATCTGTTGTGGCTTTTTTACAATGTAGTGCAAGACGTCTTTGTGATGATATTTTCAATCGTTAGAGATGCTTGCTATGCTGATTGTCTGCGTGCGTAAGACGCAGAAATACCGATTCTCTAAATATTAGATGTTTTAAGTTGTATAAGACATTTCATAATGTTGGCAATTTAAATAAATGATATTAGATAAAATAATAATTCTAAATAGTTAATAATCAGTCGTTAGGAGTTTAAAGCAGCCCGAGAGTCAGTTTGTCAATTTTGTATGTAGTTAGTAGTTGCTTTGAAGCACGTGTGCTTAGGTTGTTTGTATTTATATCCAATTAGTCGTTTGCAGGTTTATGAGACTTTTATTTTACGGTTTGCGAAAATCGCTTTGTCTCTTCGTTCCTTTTCTCTATTTTATTCAATATCTTCAGGTTGGCCTTATTTATGACATCCATGTCAATTGCGCTGAGGTAAATCTGTGTGGTCTTTAGCGATGTGTGCCCCATGCTGTCGCTTATCACTCCTATGGGGATGTTCATGTTTTTTGCAATGCTTGCCCATGAGTGACGTGCCACATACATGGTTATGCCTTTTCGCATTTTCAGCATTTTGGATATCTTGTCGAGTTGCATGTTCACGTTCTTCTGGCAACTCTTATACTGCATTCTCTCTTCTTTTCCGGGTATCGTAATTATCGGCAGCAGATAGTCGTTGTAGGATGGCCATTTGTTTACTATTTCCTGCATGCATTTCTCCCATTTTATTGAGAGCTGCTGCTTGGTCTTGCGCCGCTTGTATGTCAGTATGCCGTTGCTTAGGTCGGTCTTTTTAAGATAAGCCATGTCTATGAACGACATTCCGCGGGTGTAGAAACTGAAGAGAAACATGTCTCTGGCAAAGTGTAATGCTCTCGACGGCATATAGAGCTCCTTTATGGCCTTTATGGTCTGCAGCGGTATGGCTCTTTTCTCGGTCTTGTCAATCCCAGTGTAGACGTTCCTGAACGGCTGTTTCTCCGTGGCGAGTCCGTCGTTCACCGCCCTGTTATATACCGCACGCATCACTCTCATGTAGAAGGATATCGTGTTCATCTTTATTCCTTCGTTTTTCAGGTACATCTCATATTGCTGCATCATCTTGTCGTTGATTTTGCCGAGCGTGATGTTCTTGCCTTTTCTGAATCGCTTAAAGCTTTTCAGCGTGCTCTTGTAGTTATCTGCCGTGCTGCTTTGCTTGTTGCTTTCAAGTTCTTTGATTATTTTCTCCATGTATAGGAACAAATATCTGTCTTTCTTGACTTGCAGCTTTTCTTCTGACAGAACGCTCTCATCTATTTCGATGAGAAGTTCTTCTTCTCCTGTCTTTATAAGCTGAGGAGAAAGTTTAATTCTAATTGTAGTCATTTTGCTGTTGAAAATTTAAACTTAATAAACAAGTAAATTTACATCCGGTGAAATGAGGAGGTGCATTCCTTAATTGATTGCAGATGCATTCCTCTCGTTTTATTGCAGGTTTTTTGTCTGTTGTTGTTATATTTGTTTTCATTTGTCGTTGCATTTATTGTTAATTAATTTTGTTTTATTGACTTCTTCGGCTGAAATCAAAAAAAACAGGGCATAAGCTTTGAGGTGTGTTGGCTTATGCTCTGTTTTGTAGAGGGACTTTGGGATGCTGTGTTTAAGTAAGGTGTTTTAACCGTCAGCCTGTTTGCAGTGCCAGGCTGTGATAGTGTCGTTGCATTTTACCGATGCAGGTAATCAAGTCTTCAAAGTTATATATTAACTCCTTTACTTTCACTTCCCTCTTTTATGTTGATGTTCAGCTAGCTCTTAATCTTTCAGATAGTTCTCTATGTTTGCCAGAACTTTTTGGCTGAGCCGTTCATACGACTGCTTTGTAAGTCCTGACGATACGCCCATGCAGTGCATGTGCCTGTGGCTTTGCATGCGCTCGCTGCCGGCCGCTCCTGTGGTGTCGCAGAAGCAGATGTTGTCGCGGTCGAGCCATTTTTCGAATGCAGGTTCGTCCCATGCCGGCGACAGACCTGTGTTGAAGAGTATCTTATGGTCGCCCATAAGTTCAAACTGCTTTTCGTGCAGCAGCACGGTGTTGCGGTTGAGGCAGCAGAATATCACGTCGCTCCATCCAACCAGTTCGTCCAGGGGCATAAACCTGTAGCCTTTAGCCTCGGCTGCGGGTTTCTGGCTGCGTGCAAAGTAGCCCACCTCGGCTCCGAAGAACTTCATGGCGTCTGCTATCATGCCTCCTGACTTGCCCAGGCCCACCACGCCGGCTTTCAGGCCGGTTATCTCGCTTGGTGCGCCGAACCATGCAGGCTGACCGAAGCCGTGAAGGCATCTGGCAAGCTCGCTTACCACGTATTCTATCACGCCCTCGTCTCCGTAGTCGCGTATGCCGGTTACGGTTATTCCGTGTCCGTCGGCATAGTGGATGTCTACGTTTGCGCTTTCGGGTGAATAGAGCGAGCAGCACATGCCTACGTATTTCAGGCATGGGCATTTGGCAAGGATTTCCGCGGTTATGGCCGTAGTGAAGCTTACCAGCGCGGCATCGGCATCGCCTATGCGTGCTGCTGTCTCATCAGCGGTTTGTGGCATATCGCTGTGGATGATCACCTCGTCGGCATACCGCCCGAGGCTGTCTATAGCCTCCGGAATCATCTTTATCGGCTCTATAGCCACTAATTTTCTGAATTTTCTCATTGTCGTTAGCCTTTACTTATAATATACTTTTTTATCGTTTCCGCCACGGCAGACCTGCTGTTGTGCTGCCGTGCGCTTTTGTCATTCGTCCTGTGTGAGCGCTATGCAGTCGTCGAACAGAGAGATGAGCCTGCGCTTGTAGAGATCGCCCACGGCTTTCTTATAGTTCTTCTTGCTCACCTGGAAGGTCTTGTAGATGTCTTCAGCCGGACTCTTGTCTGTCAGGCGGCACACGCCGTCGTGTTCTTTCATATATTGCAGGAGCACCTCGCTGAATTCTGTTGTCATCTTGCGTCCCGTAGGCTGCAGCGTCACGTCTATCTTGCCGTCGGGTCTTATTGTGCCTATGTATCCCTTCATCCTGTCGCCGGTGTGTATATCCTTGAATATCTGGTCCTTGTAGACAAGTCCCGGATATTTGTTGTCTATTATCACCTTAAATCCGAGGTCGGTTTTCTGCCATACCAGCAGGCTCACCTCGTCGCCCTGTCTGTATTCGGGCTGCTCGTTGCTGAAGTAGCGCTCAATCTTGGCCGAGGCCACTATGCGGTAGCTCTCGCTGTCGAGGTGTACGTGCACGATGTAGCCTTTGCCTGTTTCCATCTTCATTTTCTGTTCACGGAACGGGCAGAAGAGGTCTTTCATCAGTCCCCAGTTGAGGAAGGCTCCATACTCGTTCACCCATGCCACGCTGAGGAAGGCAAAGTCGCCAACCTTGGCCAGCGGCGTGAGCGTAGTGGCTACGAGCCTTTCTTCGTTGTCGAGATAGATAAACACGTTGAGCTCGTCGCCAACCTTACATCCTTCGGGCACGTAGCGCTGTGGCAGCAGCACCTCGCCTTCGTCGCCTCCGTCGAGATACATACCGAAGTCTACTTTCTTGACAACCTTCATGAGGTTGTAGTCGCCAAGTTTTATGAAGTCCATATTCTTTATCGGTGTTTGATTTTTATAATACAAATGTTTATTGCCTCGCAGTTCTTTTCTGCGTTCTATTCGGCCTTGCCGTCGGCATTTTCGTCCGCACGGTCAGCTCCGTCCGTGTCGTTGTCGGTTGTGGCGGTGCTGCTGCTAGCTGCCGTTGCTGCGTCGGCTGCGTCGGCTGCGGCATTGACGTCGGTCTCGAGCATGCCGTCGCGCATGGCAATGGTGCGGTCGGTAATTTTTGCCAGGTTTTCGTCATGCGTTACAATCACGAATGTCTGTCCGAGCTTGTCGCGCAGACTGAAGAACAGCTGGTGCAGTTCCTCCTTGTTTTTCGAGTCGAGGCTGCCCGACGGTTCGTCGGCAAGAATCACGGCAGGGTCGTTTACCAGTGCGCGTGCCACTGCCACACGCTGCTTCTCGCCGCCTGATAGCTCGTTGGGCTTATGCTTTGCGCGGTCGGCCAGTCCCATGAAGTCGAGCAGGGCTTCGGCTTTCTTCTTTGCCTCGCTGCGCGATTTTCCGCCAATCAAGGCCGGTATCATGATGTTCTCGAGCGCGGTGAACTCAGGCAGAAGCTGGTGAAACTGAAACACGAAGCCTATGCGCTGGTTTCTGAACTCTGACAGCTTCTTGCGGTTAAGGCGGCTCACGTCGGTGCCGTCTATTATTATCTGTCCGCTGTCTGGCTTGTCGAGTGTGCCTATTATCTGCAGCAGTGTGGTCTTGCCGGCACCGCTCGGTCCGACGATGCTCACCACTTCGCCCTTGCCTATGTGCAGGTCGATGCCCTTAAGCACCTGCAGCGAGCCGAAGCTCTTGGTTATGCCTTTTATATCTATCATGTTTTTTCTGTTTCTTTGTTTGCTTGTTGTCGTTATGTAGAGAGTTGTTTATATCTTGAATTTTTTCCTTACCCATGTCAGCAGCACCTCGTATGCGCTAGGCTGTTCGTGATGCTGAGGCTCAGCATAGGTCATTGCGCCCAGCGGTTCGCCATATTGGTCGGGGAAGATTATCATGAGGCTCTTGCCTGCGAAGTATCGCGTAATCTCCTCCGGCAGACGCTCAAGCGCGTTCTTGTATGATATGGTGCCCTTACGTGCGGTGATAACCACGAACATGTGGTCTTCGTTCACGTTGTCGGCCAGTCCCGGCAGCTCGTTCCAGTGGGCCATGTATGTGTATTCGGCCCTCACGTTAGGATGGCGGTTCTGTATATACTCGTTGATGAGCGACAGCGTCTCGTGCTTTGCGTGGAACTGTATGCGGCACTCAAGGTTCTCGGCCATGCGCGAGAGACGCTCCAGCCAGCGGTAGAATCCCGGTTCGTATTCGGCTCGCGACGGCACGGCCACCTGTATGCGCCTCAGCGTGTTGAGCGGCGTGAGACACTGCACGATGGTTATCTGGCGGTTAAGACCGCTGAAGATGCTCTGTATGAACTCGCCCCAGAACTTCTTCGACACCTCCTGGCGTATGTGCATGCCCATGATAAGCTCTGACGCGTTAAACTCCATGAAAGCGTGCTTTATACCGTTGCTGATGTTTGTGGCTATTCTTACCTGCGTCTGCACCATCATGCCCGAGTAGTTGGCCACCTTGGTTATGTGCTCCAGCAGCTGCCGTCCGCGCTCCTGATACATCAGGCGGTTGTCGTCGTCGTAGACCACGTTGAGCGCCACCACGCCGCGGTTGAGCTTGCGATTGCGCATCAGCGAAGCCATCTTAATCAGATTTTCGGCCGTTTCAGGATACCTCATCGGTATCATTATCTTCTCGTCGTCAGCGGTTTCGTCCTTAGGCAGGCTGCTCTTGGTCTCGAGAGCTATTTTCTTGGCGGCACGCTCCGTTGTGAACGAGCTGAATATGCACGTAACGAGGATAAGTATGATAGTGCCGTTGAGCACGTCGTCGTTGAGCAGGCGCTGGCCGTTGGGCAATATCAGGTTGTAGCCCACGAGCACTGCGGCAAGCGTAGCTCCTGCCTGCGCGTTGCTCAAGCCGTATATCAGCTCGCGCTCAATGGCCCGCATGCCGAACAGCTTCTGCGTGAACAGCGATGCTATCCACTTGCTCGACAGGGCCACCACAATCATCACTGCTGCCACCTCGAGCGTGCCCAGGCCGCCGAACAGTATCTTGACGTTGACGAGCATGCCCACGCCGATGAGGAAATAGGGGATGAATATGGCGTTGCCCACAAATTCAAGGTGAGTCATCAGCGGCGATATGTTGGGCACGTATCTGTTGAGCACCAGACCCGTAAGGAAGGCGCCGAGCAGCCCTTCCATGCCTATCATCTCCATCATCACCGAGCCGAGGAACGTCATGGCCAGCACGAAGATAAACTGCGTGACGTTGTCTTCATACCTCTGGAAGAAGTACTGGGCAATGCGCGGAAAATAGAATATTATGATGAAGAACACCACCGCAATCTTCAGAAACAGCATGATCCAGAAGCTGCTGGTTATCTCTCCCTTGAACATTCCGCCCACAATGGCAAGTACGAGCAGCGTAAGCGTGTCGGTGATGGCCGTAGCTCCCACGGCTATCGTGACGCTGCGCTGGTTGGACAGGCCGTAGCGCAGGATGGTCGGATAGGCTATCAGCGTGTGAGAGGCATACATACTGGCCAGCAGCACCGACGTTAAGAAACTGTATTTCAGCACGGCCGTGTTGAACACGAAGCCCATGGCCATAGGTATAACGAAGGCCATGATGCCGTGAGTGAACGTCCGCAGCCTGTTTTTTCTGAAGTTGCTCATGTTCATCTCGAGTCCGGCAAGGAACATGATGTAGTAGAGGCCCACATGCCCGAACAGGTCGAACGAGCTGTCCTTGGCAAGGATGTTGAACCCGTGGGGCCCGACGATGACTCCGGCCAGCACCATACCCACGATATGGGGTATGCGCAGCTTGCCCATTATTATGGGTGCGAAGAGAATGATGCACAGCACGACGAAGAATATCAACGTCGGGGCTGTTATGGGGAAAAATTGCGATATATCCGGCATAAATATTCGTTATGTTGCAAATCTATATGCAAAAGTGCAAAAAAAAATCATATTTTTGCAGTGATTGGGCTAAAAGTTGTACTTTTGTACCGAATAATTAGCAGATTAATATATTTTGTAATAAAAATAAGCGATAAATGAAAGTAGCAATTGTTGGCGCGAGCGGCGCTGTTGGACAAGAGTTCCTCCGCGTTCTCGCAGAAAGAAATTTTCCGCTTGACGACCTTGTGCTGTTCGGTTCGGAGCGTTCGGCAGGCCGGAAATATGTTTTTAAGGGAAAAGAGTATGAGGTAAAACTGCTTCAGCATAACGACGACTTCAAGGACGTGGACATAGCCTTCACGTCGGCCGGAGCCGGCACTTCAAAAGAGTTTGCCGCCGACATAACAAAGTATGGAGCCGTGATGATTGACAACTCGAGCGCGTTCCGCATGGACGACGACGTGCCTCTGGTTGTGCCTGAGTGCAACGCCGAGGATGCCCTCAAGCGTCCGCGCGGCATCATTGCCAACCCTAACTGTACGACAATAATGATGGTGGTGGTTCTGCAGCCGCTCGAGCAGCTCAGCCACATACGCCGCATACACATAGCAAGCTACCAGAGCGCAAGCGGCGCGGGTGCTGCGGCTATGGCCGAACTGCAGCAGCAGTATAAGGAGATTATCGACGGCAAGCCCGTAACCGTGAGCAAGTTCCCCCATCAGCTGGCTTACAACGTAATTCCTCAGATAGACGTGTTCCAGCCCAACGGATACACCAAGGAAGAGATGAAGATGTTTAACGAGACACGCAAGATTATGCACAGCGACGTTAAGTGTTCTGCCATGTGCGTGCGTGTGTCATCGCTCCGTGCCCACTCTGAGTCAGTGTGGATCGAGACAGAGCGCCCCATCAGCGTTGAGGAGGCTCAGAAGGCTCTGGCCGCTGCTCCCGGCGTAACGCTCGAGGACGATCCCTCTAACCTGGTTTATCCAATGCCGCTCGACACAGCAGGCAAGGACGACGTATATGTTGGCCGTGTAAGAAAAGACCTGGCCGACGAGAACGGACTGACATTCTGGCTCAGCGGCGACCAGATACGCAAGGGCGCTGCGCTCAATGCCGTTCAGATAGCCGAATATCTGATAAAGGTAGGAAACGTGAAATAATTTTAATGTAGCATTCTGATAAACAGATTCAATGCCCGGACACGGCCTTAGCGGCTGTGCCGGGCATTGTCGTTTTCTTATGGCGTCAGCCTTGATTATTGTCCGTCTCGGGCTAATGGCAGACTGTCGTTGACGCGTTTCTGATATACAGAGATAAGGCACGCCTGCCGTACGGATTGCAGCTATGCACATGTAGCAGGATGATGACGTAAGGATTGCCGGCAGAAAGGCTCCGGGCGATAAGTCTGCCGTCCGGTGATTTTTCGTTTTTCCGCGATGCTGTGAGGCAGAGTTTCCGCCATATTAGTGCAAGTCTGTCGGCATGTTGACAGCCTGATTGTAACGTGCTGAATATCAGCGGCTTTGTAAAAGGTGCCCTTTTAGAGTCTAAAAGACCGTCTTTTGCATCATGAAAGGCCACCTTTTGCAGGCTGATTTGCCGTCTTTTACATTTACGTATGATAACGGCCGTGAATCAGTACGGCATAACGTGCCCCTACAGCAGTATTATTCATGATGTTATTGTGCCTGCTGCGGTCCGGTCGTGTGGGGCGTTATAGCCTGAAGATAGGGTCGTCTGTATGTGCAAATCATGAAGAATGCGTTTATGTCTGTAAACCAGACGTTTACATGTCATGGCCGTTTACCCCTAAAATCTGCTGAAATATATTTCAAAACATTAACAATAACCGTAATTTAATCAAATAAAGATACCTGTTTAAGTAATTTTTTGTTAACTTTGTGTCGGTTTTGTATTATTTGAAGTCATAAGTTTAAGAGATTTTCAGCGTAAGTGAAAGTGACCGGCGCTATCAGTTTATATGTTCATGCCTGTACCTCGTTGTGCAGGCTGGCGGCCGTTTCGGCGGTTGCTGCCTTGCTGTGCATGTCGGTCATGTCGTGTTCAGACGACGGAAAGCGCGGCGATGAGCGCACGCCGGAGCATGAGTCGGCTCTGAAGAGTCTTGACGACTCGATATTCGTTAAGTCGGAATATGTCATGCGCACCATGCGTGAGGGCATGGCCAATGCAGCCGACAGCCTCGACTATTACGACTTCTACCTGCGCTGGCTGCGCTACAGAGTGTCGCTCGATTCGCCCGACACGATGAGGCTCAACTGGGACGGGCCGTTCGGATTTCTGAAGCGGCAGAAGCCCACGCCGCGCGTCAGGGGCATGATGGGCTTCTTATATAATGCCAAAGGCTCATATTATCACAAGTTTCATTACAATCCGCACGAGACAATAGATTTATATCATAAGTCGTACGAATGTATCATGGGCAGCGACATGGAGTATCGCCTGCCTGACGTATGCGCTAATCTCGGCGATGCCTACGTGGCAGTCAACGACATGCCGCATGCCGCCATGTGGTACAGACGGGCCCTTTATCTTTCTGACTCGCTGCGCCTGCCCAAGGAGACCAACGTTAGCCTGTATATGGGGCTTGGCCGTATATATCTCAATCTGGGCGACTTCAAGGAGGCTCTGCGCTGCTATCAGGTGTCCGACCGCAACTTCGGACTAATGCCGCTCAACCTGAAGCTCTACTTCCTTAACAACTACGGCAACTATTACTATTACGCCGAAGACTATCCGTCGGCCCTGGCCATATTCCTTAGGCTCAAGAAACTGCTTGAGCAGAGCCGCATGGAGCAGAGCTACGAGATGTATCTGTGCAAGGTAAACATGGCCGACGTATATCTCAATCTCGGCAACATGGCAGAGGCATACAGGTATCTCGACGAGGCAGAAACCTTCTTCGGCAGCATAAACGACGACATGGCGATATATTACTGCCACACGATACGCATAGGGCTTGCACTGAAAAAAGGTGATGTCAATGAGGTCAGACGTATACTCGAGGAGGAAAATATCAACACCGTGGTTGACTTCAACCTTGTGAACATACGCCAGCGCTATCTGCGCGAGTATTATGCCAAGACCGGAAATTATAAGAAGGCATACGAAAACCTTATGGGGAGCATTGAGCGCAACGACTCGCTCAAGCATAACACCGCAAATATGCGCACGTCGGAAATCATGATGCGATACACGCAGGACACGCTGAAGCTGCATCATCAGATTGTGCTGCAGGGCAAGGACGCCGACATACGCAGGGTGCGCTGGGTGATGTATGTGGTGGCGCTGGCTGCCGTCATGCTGGTGTTGCTGTTCCTCTATCTGCTGACATACATGCGCAAGCGCAGGCTGCAGACCTACATGCAGCTCATGCAGCTTAAGCTGGCCAATGCCCGCAGCCGCATATCGCCCCATTTCATCTTCAACGTGCTCAACAACAGCATATCAAAGACCGGAAGCCGTGACGCTGACGAACTGATGGCACTGACCAAGCTGATAAGGGCCAACCTGAAGATGTCTGACAAATATTACGTGTCGCTTAAGGAGGAACTGGGCTTTGTGCGCTATTATATCAGCGTGGAGCGCTCGTCCATAGGCGACGACTTCGAGTTCTGCGTCGAGGCGCCGCCGGATGATGTGCTTCAGAATGTCATGGTGCCGTCGATGTTCATACAGATACTCGTTGAGAATGCCATTAAGCACGGACTGAAAAGGCGAGCCGGACACAAGTCGCTCAGGGTGAGCGTGGTGATGGAAGGCTCACGCTGTAACATCGCCGTGACCGACAATGGCGCCGGGTTCGACATACGCCACAGCGACCCTAACTCAACGGGCACCGGACTCAAGGTGATAAGAAGTTCTATAAACATAATTAACCGTAACAACAAGCGCAAGATAAGATTAGGCATAAGAAACCTTACCGGCGATGACGGCAAAGTGGCCGGATGCGAGGTATCGCTGAGCTTGCCGCTTGGACTAAAAAATTCTTAGCATAGCAAACAACCGTATATTATGAACGCAATAATCGTAGACGACACTCAGGCGGCAATAGACAACCTGGTGGACAAGCTGCAGAAATATCCCGATGTGAGCGTCGTTGCCACTGCCGGAACAGGCGAGGAGGGTCTCGACATGATAATGAGACACAAGCCCGACCTGCTCTTTCTCGATGTTGAGCTTCCCGATATGACCGGCATAGAGTTTCTCTCGCAGTTTAACGATCTGGCCGAGTGGCCCTGCCATGTGGTGATATACACCGCCTATACTGACTATATGCTCCCGGCTTTCCGCAACAAGGCGTTCGACTTTCTGCTAAAACCTGTTGACGACAAGGAACTCGACACCGTGATAAGCCGCTTCTATGAGGAGCGCGACAGCGAGAAGGCTGCGGTGATAAAGGATGACAGCATCATAAAAAACGGCAACGACAAACTGCTGTTCTACACTAATACCGTTGACTTCCGTCTGGTGCAGATACGCGACATCTGCGTGTTTTCCTACGATCACGACACGCGTGTATGGATGGCGGTGGCTGCCGGATGCGAAAAACCCATGCGCCTGAAGCGCAATGTCAACAAGGACGTGCTGCTCGGCATTGACAGCAGCTTCATACAGGTAAGCCAGAAATACATCATCAACATCAACTATCTTATGGAGGTGTGCGACAACATCTGCCGCTTTTATCCGCCGTTTGACAATATCGACTATGTCAAGGTGGGCCGCTTTTATCGCCGCAAACTTATCAAACGTTTCAGTGCGTTATAAGTCTGCCGGTCATGATAATGGGCCTTTTTATGGCGCATACAGTTCTTATGTCGGTTGTAAAATACTTGATTGGCGCAGTGAAACTTGGCCGGCATTGAATATTATAACCACCGGCCTGCATAGCAGATTTGTTGCAGACAACTAATGTTCGTAGATTGCAACTCATGTTTATGGTGGTCTATGCAAAATAAAAAAAGGCGTCTGACTTTTGGTCGGACGCCATTTTTTGTTTTATATTATCTTAGAAGTTAACTCCAACTCTGAAGAAGAAGTCGCCTGCTTTTCCGTCAATCTCATCAACAAGATTGCAGAAGCCGTATTCATATCCAACCTTAAACGACAGGAACTTATAGGCTGCTGCCACACCTCCCTGCCATCCGATGTCGAATGTGTTGGCGCTTTCCATGTCATCTTTTGCAACGAGGAAGCTTACATACGGACCGGTGAAGAGGCCAACTTTGGCGTCGCCGCCCTTAACGAAGTTCCACGCACCGTTTCCTTCGAGCTGTATGAAGCCCGGATCCCAGTCTTTGCATCCTTTAGTAACATAAGCAGCACCTACCGACCAGTCGAACGAGTTGTCAATTGGAGCTGTATAAGATACACCGATATTCAAAGCTTTAAATTCAGACTTCGTGTTGAAGTCGCCGTCAACGTCAGAAACGTTTCCACCCCACCATATTGTGATGTTCTTCTGTGCACTTGCGCCTATTGCAACTATTGCAAAAAGGGCTACCAATAAAATCTTTTTCATAGTCGATTCTTTTTTGGTTAATAATACTTGATTTAAAACTCTATGCCGCAAATATACGAATTCTTTTTTAATGACAAACACAAAATGTAAGTTAAATATACTTTTTTGTATCAAAATGTGCTTATACTGCCCCCTTATTTGGTCGAAAAAAAAGTGAAGAGAACGGAAATCAAGATGCCTTATCTCTACAAGTCGGCGTAGATAAAATGATGCAAATGTTCAGTCGGATACACGGGCGCAGGTCGTAAATAAACCATCAAATCCGCTTTTTTTTGTATATCGGGTGCCTATATCCAAGGGCAAGGCTGATAAACGGAAGTGTTGTTTTGGGTGATATATAAAAAATAAAAGAGGTAAAAAGTCGTTGAAGACATTTCACCTCTTTTTTATTCTGTGCGCCTGATAGGACTCGAACCTACACGTCGCGGGACACTAGATCCTAAGTCTAGCGCGTCTACCAATTCCGCCACAGGCGCAGACTTTTATGTTTTGCTGCGGCATAAAGCATGAGCGTTTACGTCATGTTTTGAGCTTTTCGCAAAAACTTTTGCAAAGGTACATCCTTTTTGTGTAAAAACCAAGGATATTTATGGGTTTTTGACTATTTTTTATTCTTCTGGTGTTCCTTTTCTTATGTATGTTGCCGTTTTACCTACGTTTTGTCGGTTGCAATTATCCGGATTGAGGGGCCTATGCCTTTATATTATTGCCACAAGTGCGGTTTCCGCCGCGAGTGTTATCAGCAGCATGGCCAACTCTGTCCTGCGGCTTATCTTTACGGCTTTTCTCATGTCTTCAGTTGTCAGTTGCCGTTCGTTGTCGCCAATGTAGGGTTTGTAGAAATATTCGTTGAAGTAGGTGTGGCCTCCGCCGAAGCGGCAGTTTAGTATTCCTGCCAGGGCTGCTTCGGGGTAGCCGCTGTTCGGACTTGCATGCTTGCGTCCGTTTGTTGCAACAAACTTGAGCAGCGAAGGCCTTCCGGACATGAGCACCATGAGCAGCGCCGTGAGCCGTGCCGGCAGAAAGTTGGCAACGTCGTCGGTGCGTGCCGCCACCATACCGAAGTCTTTATAGCGCTCGGTGCGGTAGCCTATCATCGAGTCGAGCGTATTTATCATCTTATACGCCATCATGCCCGGCACACCGAGAACTATGAGCCAGAACACCGGAGCGATTACTCCGTCGCTGAGATTTTCGGCAAGAGTTTCGAGTGCTGCTTTTCTTACCTCGTTGTCGGTAAGCTGTGATGTGTCGCGTCCGACAATCCTCGACACTTGCTTGCGTCCGCAGTCGAGCGACCTGTCGAGTGCCTCGAACACGCCCTTCACTTCTTTTATCAGCGTCTGTCCGGCAAGACAATAGAATATCAGCAAGGCCTGGATGATGATGGCTACCGTGTGCGACAGCATCTCGGCGAGCATTATTATCGCCGCCGTAACGGCAAAGGTGATTATAGTGAGCGAGACAGACATTGCGGCTCCCTTTGTTTTGCGGTGGCTGCCTTTGTTTAGCCGGCGTTCGCCTGCTGCTATGGTCTTGCCGAACCACACGACGGGGTGGGGCAGACGCTCTGGGTCGCCAAGCAGACGGTCGGCTGTCCATCCGGCTATTATTGATATTATAGGTGTCATTTTGTTTCTTATGCAGTTGAGTTATTTGTCTTGTTGTCTGTAACAGTCGTGACTCATAAAGTCTTTTATCGCCATTATGAGCATGTCGTTTTCGGCGCGTGTCTGTGCCGCCACCCTGAAATATGAGCTGTCGAGACCTTCAAAGTTAGACGCGTCGCGTATCAGTATGCCGTAGCTGTTCACCAAAAACTCCTTCAGGTCGGCAGCCTTGTGCCCCTTAAGGCTAGCGAGCATAAAGTTTGTCATCGTCGGTCTGACGCTCACTCCGTCAATCTTGTTCAGCTCGTTTCTCAGTCTCTGCGCCTCGTCGAGCAGGCCGCCGACATCAGATATCGCCTTCTTTTTGTTCTGTATGAGGTAAAGTCCCGCCTCGATGGCCAGTGCGTTTACGCTCCACGGATGGCGCAGGGCCTTCAGCCGGCTGATTAGCTGCGGCGATGCCGTTACGTATCCGAGCCGCAGTCCGGGTATGCAGAACTGCTTTGTCATGGAGTGTATCAGGATGATGTTGCCAGCGTCGGCAGCCTCGCGGTCAGAAATCAGCTTGAGGGTGGTGTAGTGTTCATAGCTCTGGTCTATCACGAAGATGTCGTTCTTGCTTTCTGCGGCTATGTTCAGCAGTTCTTTCCCGCCGATAACGGTGCCCGTAGGGTTGTTCGGGTTGCACATCCAGTGAGTTGCCTCGCCTCTGTATTCACTTTCGCTGCTCATGGTCTTTCCTCCGGCCATCCTGCATGCGTCGGCATATTCGCTGAATGTCGGCATGCTGATCAGATTGATGCCGCTGCCGGCAAGTTTCTCGTTAGTGAGCCTTGCCGCCAGGTAGATGGCTTCGGTTGCTCCGTTGGTAACCATAATCTCGTTCGCCTCTATGCCACATTCTTCAGCCAAAGCCTTTTCGAGCGAGTAAGGTTCAGGCTCGGGATAGCTGCCTATTACGTCCATACGGCCGGCCAGATACTTTTTCAGACCGCTGAGGTCGGCGTGCGAGTAGATGTTTGAGCTGAAGTTCGATTTCACCTCCACATTATATTTATACAGGTCGTCTCCGTGTCCGTTAATCATCGTTGTCGTTTTGCAGAATTTCGTAAACCAGTTTCATGTCCACGTTGCGGCGTATCAGGTCAGCCAGTTTGTCGTATTGTTCGTCCTTAAACTCCTTCCAGTTGTCCGTTTCGCTCTTTGAGTGTTCCTCCTGTGTGTAGGGACTCAGCAGAAAGTCAACAAATCCGCTGTTGTCCAATATGCCGTGGATATAAGTTCCCATGCACCTTTCGCCTGCGATGCATCCGTCGTGCGTGCCGTCCTGCCGTGTGCAAAGCGGCCTTATGCTGCTGCCGCTGTCGGCCTCGGTGCGCCCGTTGTGTATCTCGTAGCCCTCCATGTCGCAGCTGCCGCTACCGTTGAGGCCGAATCTTACCTGTTTTGTCGTCTTCTCGCGGTTCATCACGGTGTGCATGGGCAGCAGTCCCAGTCCGGGCATGCCGCTTATGCTGCCCTCAATGCCTTCTGGGTCGCTTATCATCGTGCCCATCATCTGGTAGCCGCCGCAGATGCCCACAACGGTCTTTCCGTTTTCGGCAGCCTTGATTATGGCTTGTGCCATGCCGCTCTTGCGCAGAAGGCTGATGTCGGCCAGGGTGCTCTTGCTCCCCGGAATTATTATGATGTCGGCCTTGCTTATGTCTTCGGCGCTGTCGGCATAATAAAGATTTACACGACTGTCACGCTCAAGCATGTTGAAGTCGGTGAAGTTGCTTATGTGGCGCAGCAGCACCACTGCCACGCTCACCTTGCCGTTGCCGGCTGCATGGCGTGCCTTCGACGCCAGCTGCAGGTTGTCTTCCTCCTCTACGAAGATGTCCTTGAAGTAGGGCAGCACACCTATGACGGGCACTCCGCACAGTTCCTCAATCATCTTGACGCCTGGTTCAAACAGTCTGATGTCGCCTCTGAACTTGTTTATCAGTATGCCCTTTATGCGCTTGCGCTCTTCCGGGCGCTGAAGCATCACCGAGCCGTAGGCACTGGCGAACACTCCGCCTCGGTCGATGTCGGCAACGAGTATCACGTCGGCTCCTGCATACATTGCCATCGGCATGTTCACGAGGTCAGTCTCGCGCAGGTTAATTTCCGATATGCTTCCGGCGCCCTCCATGACAACAGGATTGTAGCGGCTGTTGAGTCTGTCGAATGCGGCGTTCACCTCGTTGCGCAGCACGTCGCGCCCCTTGGGGTTGAAGTAGCTGTAGGCGTCGCGGTTGCCTATTGGCCGTCCGTTGAGCACCACCTGACACGTCTTGTCGGTCTGAGGTTTCAGCAGCAGCGGGTTCATGTCCGTATGCGGACTGAGTCCTGCCGCCTCGGCCTGCACGGCCTGCGCCCTTCCTATCTCTAGCCCATCGGGCGTGGCATAAGAGTTGAGCGCCATGTTCTGCGCCTTAAATGGTGCCGGACAGTATCCGTCCTGTTTGAATATGCGGCAGAAACCGGCCGCCACCACGCTCTTGCCGACGTCGCTGCCTGTTCCTGCGAACATTATGGGGTGAAGTTTCTTCATTTTTACTTTCCTTAAGTAAGATTTTTATCTATGTTCCGAAATGCAAAGTTACGGATAAAAATCAGAACATAGCATAGTGTATGTTTTTTTGTGTAAATAAGTAGTTTACAAAAGTTATTTTTTGGTAAAAAAAATATACAAGGACCTTAAATTTATGGCATTTAAAGTTGTTTGGATGAAATGTTTTAATTATATTTGCAAAGCATTCTTGCATATGCAGGTTATTAAATAAGATCTGTGTTTGATAAGGATGTGCATGTATTAGAAAGGCGTTTGCTTTGACGCTTTGTTCTTGACACACTGGAATCTCGCAAATTCGAAGTATCAGTCAAGACATGGCGAGGCAGATGGTCACGGGATGTGTGCAAAAGAACATTCCTATATTGCCTTTGTATCTTGGCTATTTTGCCGGGGCAAGGGCAAGTAGGGATGTTATGTTCATATCAGCGTGGAACTGCACGTCATCTGTTCTGCTGATATGGGCAATGCGAGAGCCTCAGTGTGTGGGACGGCTGGCGGGCAAGTTTTCCACGCTTTTTTCTGTATATTGCAATTGACTAATAATTGAGAATTTGATAATTTTGTGCTTATTGGAAAGCGGGCACAGTGATATGCCGCACAGTTGGCATGGTATTAACTTATGCAGACTAAATTACGTTTTATTGTTTATGGTGAGTTGTATGTTGTTGACCTTAACCAGACGATGTATTTTAAGGCAGACGATCATTATACTCATATATATTATTCATCAGGTACGCATTTTATGATACCTTTCGGGCTTTCAAAAGTGGAAGACGCTATACATGAAAAACAGCAGTTTCGTAAGCGATTTGTAAGACTGGGCAGAACATATATTGTAAACATAGGATATGTGTTTCATGTAAATGCAATAAAGCAAGTTTTGCTGGTTTCTGACAGTCATGGGGTTAATCATACGATACATTTGCCTAAACCGGTATTGCGTACGTTAATGGGACTGCTGGATGAGGCCGTATCTCAGGCGGACAGATAAAATTATTGCGGGAATTAACACAAGCACAGAAATTAATCTATTAAAACGGAATGATGAGAACTCTGATTGAACATAGTTTGGCACATGAAAGCCAAGTATGAAATATACATCTCTAATTAAGGTGTATTGTTGTGGTTGGTTTATGCTAGTTTTAAGCGTATTCTGCACCGGGAAAATGCAGTATTTTGGGTGGCAACGGCAAACGGTTTGTTTGCTGTTGAAAAACGGGCTGTTTTCTCATAAAAAGTGCCCCGTTAACTACACGTAAATGATAGGTTAATGATTTGAAACCTTTAAGTCTGGTTTTGCTTTCAATCTGTGTCCGGTATAAAGTCGTATTGGCGGATTTTTAACGGAAGGCATATGTTCTGCTTGCAGTTTTTATGGGATGGGCGGTCTTTGCTTCTTGCGGATTAAACTATATGGCTGTCCGGACAAAAAAATCAATACTTTGATGTGCCTTGCCTGTAACATAAGTGCTTATTGCCAACCGCTGTGTATGCCCAATGTTCATGTCGAATAGCCATTCTTGTCGTTTACTGAGAATTTTGGGTTTAAGTGTCAGAATTTTTCTGTATCCTTGTCTGTTTCGTGTAGGCAGGGCAAAGCTCTTTTGACATAATTCGATGTATGCAGAATCATTGTTTTTATATAACATCTCAGAGCGTCTGATGTGGCTGCAAAGTGTTGTTGTATATTCTTTGATAAATTGCTTCATTTCGCTGATATGTTGTTTATGGAAGTAAATTCACGAAAAGAATGACAGGGTTCACGAATAACACGGTTTTATAATGCCATGCCTGCATAAAATGTGTTTAATTTTGTCTGCAAATGTATGCATACACATATATAAATAAGGTGTGCATGGTGATACTGAAACATAAATTATAAAATAAACTTTAATTTTAAAAACGCTGAATTATGAGAAAAAATGTACTGGTTTCTCTTCTCGCTGTGACCTCGGCTTCAACTATGCCGGCATGGGCCAATGCGGATGTAGATCAGATTAAGACAGATGCTGCAACCGACTGGGAAGGTGCGTCTGACTTGGAACTTGAGAGCGGACTGATTGTTTCTCCGTCTGGTGCAACAGTCACGCAGAATATCGGAAAGCTGTATCCCGGAACATATACGCTTACAGCTGAAACTAATGAGAATGCTAAGATCTTGATTGACGGCAAAGAACTTGCTGCTAATGGCCAGTTCAAGATTGATGCTGTTAAGGACGTAACCATCAGCATTGAGAGCAAAGATGGAAGCCAGTATAAAGTAGGCGGATTTAAACTGACACTGGTCTATAACTTTGCAAATGCCAAGAGCGTGCTCACATCAATGCTTAGCGAGGCTACTTCTAAAATTTATGCTGAAGATGAGGCCGGAAAGGCTCTTCTGCAGAAAGCCAGCTCACTGGCAACTAAGGTGGCTGCCATTGCTGACGACAATGAAGACTCTTATGCTAAATATATAGAGTATGGTCTTTATGCCGAGACTCTTGAAGAATCTGCAATTTACAACGAAATAGCAGAATTCAGCAAGGATGTTGACGCTCAGGCAAACAACTCTTCTGCTTTTGCTGAGGCTGAGAAGGTTTATGAAGCACAGAAGGCTGCTCTTGCTACAGCCAAAGCCGCTGTTGACGCTATAACTGATGCTGACGAGAAAGCATATGTTGAGGCAATGACAAAAGGTGCTTACGGCACTATCAGCGAAAAGATTGAAAAATATAAAACTGAAGCCGATGCCGCATATGCAAAAGGTACTGCCGGCAAAGAATTCTCTGCTGAAAAAAATGCAGAGTTTGTTGGTGATGTTACAGATCTCTTGAAGAAATATTCTGATGCAATAAAATCTGCTCAGGCTGACCATGCCGCTTATGTAGAGGTGGGTGAGGCTATAAAAGACGTCAAGGATTTCTATACAGCATCTCAGCAGGAAATCTATAGCAACCTGCAGGGCGACGAGACTCATCCTGATGTTTATGAGGCACTGCGCACAAAGGCACAGACAGAGCTTAACGCCGTTTATGTAAATATCATGACCGTTGAGAAGGCTAACGGAACAGACGAGAATCATGCCGGTGCGGCAACTGCAAAAGAAGAAAATCTTGCCAAACTTGCAGAATATACAGCTTCAATCAACGAGCTGAAGACAACTTATGTTGACAAGGCAAATGCCCTTAAAGAAGCCTATACAAAAGCTAAGGCAGACTTGAAAGGCCTGCAAGACCGTCTTGACGCTTTGAAGAAAACTCCGGGCGTAGGCGACAATGCTGAGTTTGCAGAGACAATCAGCGAGATACAGGCATCTATCGACGCATTTAGCAGCACAATAGAGGCTGATAATAAGGAAAATACAATCGACAGCAAGGATTACTCAGAAACAGTAAGCAAGATAAGCACAGCTATCTATGAACTTACAAGCGGTTCGCAAGGTGCTGTTGACAACTATAACGCTTGGGTCGCTGTTACAGAACTTCTGAAAGATAAGCAGAAAGAATTCGACGATGCAAAGAAAGTCGTAAATGCGTTGGTATCAACAGACAAGGCGTATGTTGTAAGCGGAAAATATGCAACAGAAGAAGCTGCTATCCAGAAGAGCATAGATGGCTTTAAATCAGGTGCTGAGACTGCTCTGAAAGAAGGAACGTGCGTTAAATATCAGACAGACAACACAGATGCAATCAACGAAATATCTGCGACTGTTGCTGCATATCAGCAAGCTGCTAAGGATGCCCTTGACGCATACGAGATTATTGTTGGTGAGGTTGCAAACTGTAATATGGCCATCGCTTACCTTGAAGAGAAAGTTACCAACCGTTCGGTATATGTATATGCAGAATCTACAGACCAGAAAAAAGTAACTTATGGCGATAAGATCGACGGCTTCAAGGCTACTATAAAAAAGATAACAACTGATAAGGATGCAGCCCTCGACCTTGAAGGCAAAGAACATAGTGATAAGCTTATTGAAGTAGCTGACGAGGCATACACCGCAAAAGTTGAAATTGAAGGTAAAGCCGAAACTTTGGTTAATTCTTATGATACCGATAAAGCTAAGTATGATGAGGATGTGGTAAGCATTGCGTTGGAGAAACTTCTTGCGCAGGCAACAACTCTTGTTGAGGGAGCTTATGGTAAGATTAATGCCTATAGTTGGAGCCAGGAAGAACTCGGACTTTCACACGGCGATATCAATAATAAGAAGGCTGCCATCGAAGCAGAGCTTAGAGATCAGGAAAGTAAGATTGAAGGCGCAAAAACAGAGTCTGATAAGGCTGCTGCAATGGCAGTGCTTACAAGTGTGACGACAGAAGTAAGCAAAATAAATACCAAGATTGACGAACTGATAAAAGAGGCTAACGGAGTAAAAGAAAAGGTTCAGGCCAATAAAGATGCCAAGACAGCAGCCGACAAAGTTATTAACGGCATAGTGACACAGCTTCTTGGAAACCGCAGCACGATCAAAGGCGTAGAAGAGTTGAACGAGGATGCTTCAAGAGCAGACGAGTTTACTGCTATGGTAAATGAGCTGAATGGCAAAATTGATGAGCAGCGTCAGGCCGTTAATGATGCAGATGCTACAGAGACACTTGTTGCTTCATGGGCTGACAGTGAAGATGAAGAGGGCAATAAGGTTGAAGGCATTGAGAGCAAGCTGAATGCGATATCTGCTGATGTTGAGGCAGCACGCGAGGCTGCTCAGGCTTCTACGGCCAACTATAAGGCTTATACCGAGATACAGAAGACAATCGCTGATCTTGATATCGATGCTAATATAACAAAGGCAACAGATGCAGTAGCTGCCGTTGAAGGTATAAATGCTGAGGCAAAGGCTTATTATGACGGTTTAATCAGCGGCTACAGCGATAATCTCGCAACTCTGAAGCAGAAAGCTCTTGACGCTTATTCAGGTGAAGACCGCAACTGCGCAGAGATTTCAGCAACGATTATAGCACAACTCAAAAACCTTAATACCCTTATTAAGGCCGTTGGCACTGATGCAAAGAATAACCAGACAACATACGAGGAGCAGGTTGCAGAGTATAAAAAGACAAACGAATATTGGTCTGAAACTTATTACAAGATTTCAACCGGCGACCAGACAAGTATCGTTCAGGAATACCTTAAGCAGCTCACAGAGCAGCAGACAGCTCTTACAGAACTGAATGCACAGATGCTGAAGAATTACAATGAAGGTAAATCGGTTGCTGAGAATGAGAATGTATTGGCGAAACTGAATGAGATTAAGACTACTGTTAAGGCTATTGCCGACACTCAGGAAGAAGGCTATAATGCAGCTGTTGCAGCAGACAACAAGGCACGCTATGACGCGTTTACTGCTACTGTGAAGGATGCAAGAAATACTTATAATGAGGCCCTCACCACAATAGCTAAGTTCAGTGCCCTTACAAATTCTGAACTTGTATCAGTTGCAAATGAAGCTGTAACTACAGCTAATGCTGCAATCAATGGTATACTTACAGACCTTCGTGTACTTGAAAGTAATGTTTCAGAAGAATATCTGGCAACTGTAAGTCCGGCAATATTCGATGCTGCTGAGTCTCATAAGGCAGAGGCTGAAACTTATATTACAAAGATAAATGATGCTGTAGCTGCACTTGATAACGCTGTAAGCACCGTTGCCAAGAGTGTGTTCAGTAACAACTTTGCTTTGGCAAACGCTAAGTTGGATGCAGCAATTACAGAATTGACAGATGCCGGTTATAATTCTGATGTTATAGCAAAATCATTCTCTGATGTAAGAAAGATTGTTGCAGATGCAAATAAAGATTTTGCCGACAAGTATTTCGCATTATCTGTTGATGCTCATCTTAACGCTTTCGCCACTATCGACGAACTGCTTGTTGCAGGTAAGGAAGATGCTGCACAGCGTGAATGGACAGTTGTTATTACAGCTATCGACGAGCAGGTGGCTAAAGAAAGCGCTGACCTTAAAGTATTTGAATATATCGGCGATGCAGACGGAACAAGAAAGCAGCAGATAATTGATAGTTATGATGCACTTGTTGAAGCTACTGTTACTGCTGCTAAGAATGCATATACAGAAGTAGAAAAGGGCAATTTGTATGCAAGTCTGCCGTCAATAAAGGCTTTGCTTGCTCCGTTTGAAAGCAGTACAATTTATTCTGACGCAAAGGCTGCATCACAGGATCAGGTTGCCAATAAAGAGGCTTACAATGCAATGAAGGCTGCTCTCGGTGAACTTCAGGCAAGTCTTGAAGCTGCAGCGGAATTTGTAAATGGCTATGTAATTACAGTTGATTGCGGTGAGGTAACAGCTCAGAATCTTTTAAACACACAGCAGTCAATCATTGATCGTAAGTTGTCATCAGGCGGATGTGTTGACTACTATGATGACGGTGAGGGAGCATTTAAGACAAATTGTGCTGGCATAGAAGCTGCAATAGCATCTATTTATGTCACTGCAAATGATAGAGAAAGTCTTAGACTTGCAGATGAGATAGTTTCGCTCAAGGGTGATCAGAACAAAGCTGCCGCAGCTGTAGAAGGTACAGACAAGGTTGCCGAGGTAGATGCTTATATCGAAAAGATAAACTCTATGGCTGAAGAACTTGAAGATATGGAAACAGATGCTGACTTCATCGCTCTCGATGAGAAAGACAAGCAGCCTAAGTATCTTGAGTTTGAGACAAAGATTGCCACAATGCGTGCCGAACTTGCTGCATATTATGATGCAAATCTTGCTGCTACAACAATAGAAACTCTTAACTCTGCTTTAGCCGAGGTAGAGAGCAAGTATAATGCCGAACTTGAAGTTCTTAACGGATGCCATCAAAATGTACAAAAAGATTACACTGGGGCTCTCGCTGCCGTTAAGACTTCTATCGACAATATGAGCGCCGAAATAGCCAAGTATGCTGAGGCCGGCTCAATATTGTTCTATGAAGGCAAACTCTCTACCGGCATAGCAGCTGTTGAGGCAGAACTGGCTAAACTCACACAGGATATTGCTGATGCTCAGAAACCATATGATGTTCATAAATTAAATTATGACAGACTAACGAAGGAACTTGGTGACTTGCAGAAATCGTATGATGAGGTTGTCAAGAAATTCAGTAATTATGCTTTCACTGTACTAGAGGATTGGGGTGCTTATACTGAAAGTATTGAGTTTATGATTAAGAATGACCGTGACAGATTGGTGGAAAATCCTATTAGTCGTGAAGATTTCTTGGATGATGAAAGTGATAATTTCTATGCAAATGATATTAAATTATATATTGAAACTTTTGATCTGGAGTCTACGTACTATGAATTGTTTGGTCGTATAAATGTCTCATTAAGAGATCTTTATAACTCTGTTAATGAAATTTTTATTGCAAGTAAATATACTTCAGATAAAAAAGAAGAACTGAAAAAAGACCTTTCAGAATTAGATAAGAATATCATAGCTCTCTTTGATTATAATAATGATGCGTGTGATAACATTATATCAAAAGATATTTACGGCAATGATTTGATTGATGAAGATGGTAATCATGTTGTGAAGTCCATCGACTATATGACAGAGGCCGTTCCTGCCGTATGGGAGCGTTATGGCGAGCTGACAGAGCAGCTTAACAGCCTGAAGGCAGATGCCGAAGGTTATGCTTATATCCTTGGCGACGTTAACCGCGACGGTTCGGTACTGGTAGACGACTATACTCAGATTCTGAACTATGTTCTTGAGGTTGAGACGGTAGATGAAGGCTCAATGGAATATCTTGCAGCTGATGTAAACGAGGATGGCAACATAAATATCGGTGACGTTACAGCTGTTACAAATGCTATTCTCGGCAACAATAATACAGGCCTGAGAGCAGTGGCACGCTATGAGGCAGCTCAGCAGGGTGCTGCAGGTAGCCTCGAACTTGCTACAGAAAGCAATGGCGACGTGACACGTGTGGCTGTCAGGATTAATGGTTCTGCTGCATATGTAGGCGCACAGATGGACATCAAGCTCCCGGCAGGTGTAACACTGCTCAGTGCTACATCCGGCAGCAGCGAGCACAACCTCTATCAGAACACATTGGCCGACGGCACACAGCGTGTGGTTGTAAGCTCTATGCAGAACAGCGCGCTCGGCACCAACGGCGAGGCTGTTGTATTGCTCGAACTTGCTGGCAAGGTTGACGGCAACATAAGCATCGCTAACGTGTTTGCTTCTGATGCAAGAGGTATTGCCTACAGCATCGACGGCACAGGCGAGGGCACAACAGGTATCGGCGGTGTTGACGCAGACAAGAGTCTGAAGGATAAGATTTACTCTGTAGGCGGTCAGGTGATGAAGACTCTGAAGAAGGGTGTTAACATCCTGCGTGGCTCAGACGGTTCAACCAAAAAAGTGCTTCGCAAATAATCGAGACCCTGAAAGTTAGATAGAATTATACTCTTATGGACATGAAGGCGTGGCGTCACGTAGGCTGTCACGCCTTCTGTTTAAGGAAAATAATTTCAAGAAACCATTTAGTTTAAAAATTGAGTATGATAAAAACAAACATTCTTAAATGTCACTTTGCCTCACGGCTGATTATGGCATGCCTTATGGCAGTTGGCTCTTTTGCTTGCGCATTGGCCGACAACAAGGTGACGATAGAGAGCTTCAACATAAAGCCAGGCGAGGAAAAGACTGTTGCAGTGTGTCTTGACAACAGCGACAGGATTACTGCTTTGCAGATGGATATTGCCCTTCCCGATGGTATCGTTTATGTTGCCAACAGTCTGACACGTGATGAGGTACGTCTTGACCGCGACTACCATTCTCTTTTTATGAGCACTCTTTCTGACGGCAATCTGCGTTTGCTTATTGTTCCTTCAGACACTGTCTCTATTTTTGGCGACAGTGGTGCCGTAGCTTATTTTAAGGTTAAGGCTGAAAACAGTTTTGTAAAAGCCGGTAAAATAGACTTCACAAATATCCTTGGCAGCAGCCATGAAAAAGGTGAAGACGGCTATACAAAGAGTTTCCCCATGGCTGACTTTAGCGCAGATGTAGCTCCTTATGTAGGAAAACTTTATACAGCTGCTGACACATTGGCTATAAAGACCGACGGAACATCAAAGAAGGTAAGCCTTGTGCTCGACAACTTTATTAACGTAAGAGGCATGCAGGCTCTGATAACTTTGCCTCAAGGACTTTCGTTTGAAGTTAAAGACAACGGTAAACCGAAGTTTGAGTATGGCAGCCGTCTGCCTCAGAATGCTACTATAAGCTCTAACATGACATCTGACGGCAAATTGAAGATTGCTGTTGCTGGTATGACAACAGAGAATTTTGCCGGAACAACAGGTGAGGTGCTGGCTTTCTATGTTAAGGCTGACGAAACATTGGCGCTGAAATCTGATCTTGTGATAAATGATGTCATTGTTTCTAACGAGAACGGTAATGCTTTCGGCCTCTATGACGAAGTGAAACTTAGCGTTACAAACTCTTATCTTGCACATTATACTCCGGCAAAGGCATTGGTAGATTCATTGCGTAATTTGTACAACGAGGCAGTTGACAGCATTGCCGCAAATGCCGCTAACGTTAAGGATAACGAAGACATTCTTGCCGCTGAAGCTGCAATAGTAGCAAAGATTGATAGTTTGCAGAAGGTTGTTGATGACTCTTATGCCAATGAAACTTTGGCCGAAGGTCTTGCTGATGTTCAGGCTGGAGCCGATGATATAGCTACATCGATAAAAGCTCTTGTTGAAAATGCTTTGGCTGCCCAGGCTGGCAAGGAAGCTGTAAACGAAGAGGCGTACAAGCGTCTGACCGCTCAAATAACTTCACTTCAGACAGAACTCGATGCCGCAAAGGAAACAATCAATACTGAGTGTAAGGACGTTGCCTCTCAGTTTACAGAAGTGGTCGACAGCATCCAGACTCGCATCACGGAAATCTCCGACAGCGTTAAGACAGCTTATGAGGCTGTAGAGCTTACAGCAGAAAGCACAATTGATTCATTGTCAGTAAAGGCATCTATCGCCCAGCTTCTTGTAGACGCCAAGGCCGCTCAGGCTGTTGTAACCGCCAATGAAGCTGCCTATAACCGTCTTACAGATGAGATTGCTTCACTTCAGTTAGAACTTGATGCCGCAAGGGAAACAATCAATACTGAGTGTAAAGATGTTGCCTCTCAGTTTACAGAAGTGATCGACAGCATCCAGACTCGCATCACGGAAATCTCCGACAGCGTTAAGACAGCTTATGAGGCAGGTGAACTTACTGCAGAGAGTACAATTGATTCTCAGTCAGTGAAAGACTCTATCGAAAAACTCCTTTCTGAGGCAAAGGCCGCTCAAACTGTGGTTGATGCCAATGAGGCTGCTTATGCCCGTCTGACAGAAGAACTTGAGGCCCTTCAGGCAGAACTCGATTCCGCTGAAGAGACTGTCAATACCGAGTGTAAGGACGTAGCTGATCAGTTTGTTGATGACATTAAGGCCATTCAGGATGAAATCGATGAAATTTCGGAGAAAGTAGAAAGTGATTATGAGGCTGTTAAGCTTACAGAAGAAAGCACGATCGACTCTCAGACAGTAAAAGATGCTATTGCAAAGCTTCTAGCAGATGCTGAAAAGGCTCAGAAAGAGTATGAAGAGGCAACCGGAATTTATGGAATAACAATCGATGATATACAGAACGGTGATGTTGAAGTATATGATATTACCGGAAAGAAACTTAACTCATTGGTTAGAGGAAAATTGAATATTGTGAAATATTCGAATGGTAAGATCTATAAAATACAAGTTAAGTAGAATGCAGGTAAATTGTTATTCGACGTGAGTCGCGTAACATTAAAATTCAGATTGCAGCACGGCAGGGCTTTTCCCTGCCGTGTATTTTTTGTTTTCAAGTCTATACCTGTTTTACTTCTTCTTACAGCATTCGGTTTTGCTGCAATTTTTGCAGTCTTGTTTGCATCCTGTCTGTTGCTTTTTGCAGCAGTTCTGTTTCTTCTCACAGTTTGCCTGTTGTTTGCTGCAGCCCGCCTGTGCCTTGTCGCAGCAATTCTGTTTTGGTCCGCAACTGGCCTGCTGCTTCTCGCAGCAAGTTTGTTTCTTGTCGCAGCCGGTCTTAACAGTGGCCGTGTATCCGATTTTCTCGAAGCCCTTCATCAGCTTTTCGGGCGTTGTCTTGTCGGCGTCGTAGGTCAGTGTAACCTCCTGTCGGCTGATGTTTGTCTCAATCGCCTTTATGCCCTTCTCGAAGCGCATGTTGCTCTTAATCTTGTTCTCGCATGCCTCGCAGTGCATCTGCGGATTTGTGGTTACGATGATAGTCTTGATGTCTTTGGCAAAACTTGTGATAGCGCACAGCGCCAATGTCAATAATAAAAAATGTCGTTTCATAAATTTCTGTTTTATCTGTTTGGTTTTATTTTTTGTATGATAATTTGTCTATACTTTGTTCGGTTTACTACATCCTTCCGATGTTTATCCTCACTCCGGCATAGAACATGCGGCCGTGCACGGGGCCCCATACAAGCGTAGGCTCGAAGCCCGTGCCCCATGGATTGTCGGCACCGTAGATAGATGTCTTCTGGGTGAAGCCGGTAAGGTTTTCGCCTCCGACGTATACCGACCAGTGGCGGAACCAGCGCGTTATCTGTGCGCTGAGCTGCTCGTATGAGCCGAAGCGCTTGTTCCACGACATTGTGCCGTCCGGCAGTTCGTAAGGATCGGGCATCCGGCCGCCGCCGTTGAGCTGCAGCGTGGCGTCAAACTGCCACAGGCCGAGCGGCGTCTTGTATGATGCAGTGAGAAGTCCCTTATATTTGCTTGTCAGCGGTTTTTCGAGCAGTCGGCCGCCGTAGGTGGCCTTCACGTCGTTCAGACGGTAGGCTGCCGTGAGCGTCATGCCCTTGAATATGGGGTAGGTGGCGTCTATCTGCAGTGTGTGCGAATACGACTTGCCGTTCAGGTTGCCTATGTGTATCACGCCCGGGTCGGTGTCATAGTCGGTTACGGCCTGCGCCATGAAGCGTGTGTAGTAGTATTCGGCGTTGAGCTTCAGCGTCTCGCCCAGCAACGGAATGTTCAGTGCGGCACTCGCCCCGTAGTTCCATGCCTCCTCCTGCTCAAGGTCGTCTATCACGAGCCGGCGTCCGCTCGCCAGCAGATAGTTGTTTTCGGCCAGAGCGTGCGGTGTACGGTAGCCCTTGCCAGCCGAGAGGCGCAGCGTAAGTATGTCGGTGGGCATGTATTTCAGGTGCAGGCGCGGCGTTACGAATGTGCCGTACACCGAACTGTGGTCGGCCCTTATGCCCGCCATGGCTGTCAGCCGGTGGTCGAGGTTGAATGTATATTGGGCATATATGCCGGGTACGGTCTCCTTCTCGTTCATCCTTACGGGCGATGCCTCCTTGTCGTTCACCATGCGCACGGTCTGTCCCAGATAGTCGTGGTTGAGGCTCAGTCCGGCCGACAGATTGTGCATCTTGGTGAAGTTGGTCTCAAACACCAGCGACGCATACACGTTCTTCTCGTTCACGTCATACGTCTTGTGTCCGTATCCGGCGTCGAGCATATGCATCGAGCCCGATGCCATGAGGGCTATGTTGGTGCCCTTGTGGCGGTCTATGATGAAGGCGTGCTTCATGTAGGCCTCATACCGCTCCGTGTCGAGCCCTATCCTGAACAGTTCGGCGCCGTCGTTGCCGCGGTGGCCTGTCTGTCCGCCGTTGCGGTGCTCCTTCAGTGCGCCTATGCCTCCGTGGAATATATACTTTTCTCCTGCCCAGAGCCATCTGTTCTGCAGGTTATACTGCTCCACCTTCGGCTTGTCGTAGAAGCCGTCGCCGTTGTCGTCGTGATTCTCAAAGCTGTTCTCGTAGTGCATCAGCACCTCCGTGCTCAGCTGCTTGTTTATGTGCAGGTTGGCATCGGCGTTGGCCTCTATGCGGCTCTTTGTGTCGCCGAAGAGGTTTACCTCTATGCCCTCCTCGTCCTCGGGCTTCTTGTAGTCTACGTTTATCTGTCCTGTTATGGCCTCGTAGCCGTTCTTCACCGACGCCGCACCCTTAGACACCTGTATGCCCTTCATCCAGGGACCGGGCACGTAGCCCAGCGCATAGGGCGCCGCCGCACCGCGGAAGTTGGGCATGTTTTCGGTCATCATCTGCACGTAGGTGCCGGCCAGTCCCAGCAGTTTTATCTGCCTTGCGCCCGTCGTGGCGTCGTTGTAGCTCACGTCTACGGCAGGGTTTGTGGTGAAGCTCTCGCCAAGGTTGCAGCATGCCGCGCGGAACAGCTCCTCGCGGTTCAGGTTGAATCCGTTTATGGCTCCGCCCATACGTGTCGTTCCGGCGCGGCGCGCCACCACAGCCACCTCGCCCAGCGAGCTTTCGCGGTGTATGCTGTCTGTAGCCAGTGAGGCCGTGCCGTTGCCGGCGCATATTGTGGTGCAGGCTGCCAGTGCGGCTCCTGCAGCTGTAAGTCTTATGTTCATCAGTAATTCTTGCTTTTATCCGTTTTTTTATTGTTCTTTAGTTTTCGGCTGCGTGCTATCTGTGCCTCAGCCGTTATGTCTTTGTCGCCCCGTCGTGCCTTGGTGCTGCCTCGTTGCTGCTGAGGCTTCGGCCAGGCATGATATGATCAGGCGCGCATGCTTGGGCGCCTGACTTAAGGGTGAGTAAAAAATATTATGATAAAAAACAGGATAAAATCAGATTATCAGCACTCTTATCATGGCCAGATATAGCCGTGGCGGAGCGTGCAGCAGTCTTGGCGCATACCGGCAGATGAGATATGCTGAAGCGGGCGCCTGACAGTATGAGGCAATGCTGTATGGCGGCAGCATCGTGGCCTGAGCGTCAGGCACGCTTGCCGGCTTCTGCTGTCCCGTGGTTGTAGGCCACAGCTTCATCACCACCGTTTCGGCACACGACTTGGCTTCCATGTGCAGCCTGTCGCACTGCCGGCAGCAGGTGCTGTGGCATTCGGTCTGCGCCTTGTTGCCCTTGCAGCAGCATTTCACAATCACAAAACCAGCTCCGCCGGCCACCATCATCAGTGACAGCAGCATGCATATCAGTATGTTGCCTTGGCGTTTCATCATTTCTTTTGTGCGTTATGTGACAGTGTTAAACAAGCCGGGATGTTGCATCAGCCCTTGCTGCGTTAATGAAAATTTTTTGTGCAAATATATAGCATGAGCCTTACAATGCAAAGCAAATTAATTTTTTTTATAAACTTCACAGACAAAATAATGATTTCGGTATAGTTGTCTCGTGCTGATAATATTGCGGATGCAGTGAGAAAATTGTATATGCAGATTGCGTATTAATCGCGGGCAGCTCGGGCATATTTTGAGAACGTGTGTCTGGGGAGTTATAAAGCACTTGTTTTTGATGAAAAAACGGGCCACTTTTACATCAAAAGTGGCCCGTTTCCGACCCGTAAACGATAGGTTAATGATTTGAAAGCAATATACTTTGTTTTGCTTACGGTCGGCGTTTTATTTGCTTTTGTTTTGAGCGTTTATTAATGAAAATAGTGTGTTTTTCTTATGATTTTTTGCCGTTTTATATGACAGGCTGTTTTGGCAGGCGTCTTTTTGGTGTTTCGTGATGGAGTAAAAAAAACAACTCGCCACATCTTTAAGCAACTTTTTGGGGAGTTACTTGCAGATGTGGCGAGTGGCATGTTTTTATCTAAAAAGACTTCTTGTCCTATTTATCTTGGCTTTTTGTCCGCGATATGCTGTGCGTTGTCTTGTCAGCGGGCCTTGCGTGCCATAAGTTTCAGCAGGGCATATCCGCCGAACAGCTGAACGAGCAGACCGGGCCAGCCGAGGCGCAGGTCCTGAAGGGCGGCAGCCATCGAGCCAGTCATGCCCCATTCGGCTATTGTACCTATGGTCTGATATATAACAATAGCTGCGGCTACGGCTACTATGCTGACCTTCTTGCAGCGCGATGCAACGGCAGCAGCGGCAAGGGCGAGCAGGCCCGACTTGATTAATATTATCGGCAGCATGGGTGCCGGCGGCATGCCGAACATCATATTGTTTACCAACGGCGAGGCTACGGCCGTGAGCAGTCCGGCGGTGATGCCGTAGCGGTAGGCAGCAATGAGCGTGAAAAAGTAGATAGGCAGCCACACCAGTCCGCCCTGCGGCAGCATGTGGCACAGTTGAGGCAGCAGGATGTTGCCTGCCACGAACGCAGCAGCCAGGGCGTAGGTCTTGCCTTCGCGGTAGCTGAGCTGTTGTATCTGTGATATTGTTGTTTCCATTAATTATTAATTATGAATTGTGAATTATGAATTATGAATTGTGAATTACGCTTTATGAATTCTTTAATCAGTTTCCATGCCTCGTCGGCCGATTGGGCTGTAGATGTCAGTTGTTCAACGGGGCATATCCCGGTGCCTTCGCGGTTGATAATGTGGTCTACAGTCTTGCCGTAGCTGAGGCTTATTCCGGCATCTTGCAGTTTGCTGACAGCCGGCCGGCTGATGACTTCGGCGTATACTTCGGCCACGCCGCCCTTGACGAGCAGGAAAGCCGCACCAAGTCCGATAACCTTGTCGGCCACCGAGGCGCCCTGTGTAAGGTCGGGATGAGAGGTTACGGCATCGAAGAGGTCTGCCACGCCCCTGCGTCTGAACACAATGGTCTTGCCGCCCGTTGAGCGCATCACTCCGCGGCAGCCGTCATGGCCGAGCATGCTGATGAGCTTATCCATTCTGCTTCAGCTCCTCCACGAATTTGTCAATGCGGTGCATCTCTTCCGGAATCTTGATGCCCTGTGGACAATGTTCAACACACTGGCCGCAGCCAATGCAGTGGGATGCCTGGCGCAGGCGCGGCACGCTGCGGTCGTAGCCTATGAGGAAGGCGCGGCGCGCACGGCGGTAGTCGGGATCCTGACTGCCCTTGTTGGGCATGTTGCCCTCCTTGATGCAGCGGTTATAGTGAGACAGCACCGCCGGTATGTCTATGCCGTAGGGGCAGGGCATGCAGTAGTTGCACTCGTTGCAAGGTATCGTGTTCAGGTTGTATATGTCGTTGGCAATCTCCATCAGGAACGCCTCTTCCTCCTTTGTGAGCGGTTTCAACGGCGAGTAGGTGCAGAGGTTGTCTTTCAGGTGCTCCATATACGTCATGCCGCTCAGCACGGTGAGCACACCGTCGGGAGTTCCCGCAAAGCGGAATGCCCAGCTGGCCACGCTGTTCTCGGGCTCGCGCTCCTTCATCTTGGCCACGATAGGGTCGGGCACGTTGGCGAGTCGTCCGCCCAGCAGCGGCTCCATGATTATTGCCGGTATGTTGCGTTTCTTCAGTTCGTTGTAGAGATATACGGCATCTGTGTTCACGGGATTGATTTCGTTGGCGTAGTTCCAGTCGAGATAGTTAAGCTCTATCTGCACGAAGTCCCAGTGATACTTGCCTTCGTCGTGCCATTTTAGCATCAGGTCGAATATCTTGACATCGCCGTGATAAGAGAAGCCGAGGTTGCGTATGCGTCCCTTCTCGCGCTGCTCCACGAGCCAGTCGAGTATGCCGTTGTCCATATAGCGGCCGTTGAATGTGGCAAGCGAGTCTTTGCCCTGTCCGATGGCGTGCAGCAGCAGATAGTCGACATAGTCGGTCTGAAGCTCCTTCAGAGAGTTTTCAAACATCTCGATAGATGCCTTGCGCGTCCATGTCTCGGGGTTAAAGTTGGAGAGCTTGGTGGCAATGAAGTATTTGTTGCGCGGATGGCGCTTCAGGGCAATGCCCGTGGCACGCTCCGACTGTCCCTGGCAGTAGGCTGGTGACGTGTCGAAGTAGTTGACGCCGTGCTCCAGCGCGTAGTCAATCTGGCGGTTCACCATTTCCTGGTCTATGGGCGTAACCTCGCCTTCCTTCTTCTTGGCGTCGTTGCCTCCCACCACCGGCAGGCGCATCATGCCGTAGCCTAGGATAGACACCTTCTCGCCGGTCTTGGGGTTGGTGCGGTAGGTCATCTTGCCCTTGGGCGGTTCTTTGGCGGCAGTGGTCTTATTGTCGTTGCCCTTGCAGGCGGTGAGCAGTGCCGATGTGGCCACGGCTCCGCCTCCGAGCAGTTTCAGAAAACTTCTTCTGTTTATGTCTTTACTCATAACGGTAATTGTTTTTTAGTTGTTGATAAAGAGACATCGGGGTGAAGCTATACCGTGCGGTGAACTTCGTGTCCCTCAACATAGATGGCGCTGAACGGACGTGCCGGACAGAGGTTTTCGCACGCTCCGCAGCCGATGCATCTCGCCTCGTTCACGGCAGGAATGGTCAGCTTTGAGTCGGTGCCGGGGTGGAGCGGTATCATCGTTATGGCTCCCACGGGGCAGTGGCGGGCACAGTTGCCGCAGGCAACGCCGTCAGTAACGCTCACGCAGTTTTTCTTTATCCACACGGCATGTCCTATCTGTGTGGACGACTTGTCCTCGCGTGTTATCGGCTTGATGGCACCTGTGGGGCACACATCGCTGCATCGGGTGCATTCGGGGCGGCAGTAGCCGCGCTCATACGACATTGTCGGCTGCATCAGTTTTGACAAGTCAGACGACGGGCGCAGCACGTCGTTGGGACATGCCGACACGCAGAGCTGACATGCCGTGCAGTGCTGGGCCATATGGCGTGCAGACATAGAGCCGGGAGGAGTTATCGGTGTGGCGCGTTCGGGCTGCACCTTGTCCTCAATAACAGCCAGTCCGCCGTCCACCTTCTTCTTCTCCTGAGCCAGCGCGGCAGCCGTAGTTGCTATTGCTGCACCGAGCAGGAACGATCTTCTGCCGCTGTCAACGCTGCTGCTTTCGTCTCCTCCTTCATGCTTGGCTTCTGCTTTGCGTGCCTCAGCTTTAGCCGGGTGAACATATCTTATGGCATCCTTATTACATTTGCCTATGCAGTTGCCGCACACCACGCAGCGGCTATAGTCAATGCGTCCTGTCTTTACGTCGATGGCCGAAGCCTTGCAGTTCTTCTCGCAGAGGCGGCAGCTTATGCATTTGTCGCCGTCAATGCTGATCTTGAACCACGAGAAACGTGCAAAGAAACTCAGAATTGTGCCAACGGGGCATATCGTGTTGCAGTAAGTTCTGCCCCCGCGCCATGCTAGCACGGCAATTATCACGAATGTTACGGCGGCAATTATGAGTGTAGGCAGGCTGCGCATCCACACGTCAACGCTGTAGAAGGCATAGCTGTCCATGCGCTCGGCAAGCGATGCCAGCACGTTGTTGCCTGCCGTCCATACGGGGCGCAAGATGCTGTTGACCATACGTCCATAAGAACTGTAGGGCGCAAGCAGCGACACGATTACGTTGATTCCGGCAACGCATGACGCAAGAAACACCACCAGCACGCCGTAGCGCAGCCAGCGCTTTTCGGGCGAGAAACTGAAGCGGTTGCGCTTTCGTCTGCCGTGCAGGGCAGATATGAGGTCCTGCATTATGCCCAGCGGACATATTACGGAGCAGTAGATGCGCCCGAATATCAGTGTTAAAATCAGAAGACCGGCCACTACTGCCACGTTCAATGCCAGCACGGCAGGCCAGAACTGTATCTTGGCCAGCCATCCGAGCCATGCGTGCAGCGAGCCTGTCAGGTCGAGAAAGAGCAGCGTAATCAGAGTGAAGGTTACTGCTGCCAGCAAGATTCTTATTTTCCTTAGCATGGTTTATAGATATTGTTTTCAGATTATTATTGTTTCTTTTCGGTAATTCTCACTATCATTATGCTTGCCTCATAGAGCAGCCATATAGGCAGCGAGACGATAAGCATGGTGAACATGTCGGATGTAGGCGTTATCACGGCGGCAAGGATGAGTATCACTATTATGGCGTGGCGGCGATAGTGTGACATCCAGCGGGCCTTCAGAAGTCCGAAGCGGGCCAGAAGCCAGCTTATCACCGGTATCTCGAACACGGCGCCCATGACGAGGCTCATGCCCAGGAGGGTGTCCATATACGAGCTTATGCTGAGCATGTTCATCACTGCAGCGCTTACCTGATAGGTGCCGAGAAAACGGACGGTGAGAGGAAACACTACAAAATAGTTGACGGCAACGCCCATAAGGAACATGGCGTAGGCCCAAAGGGTGATGCTTACAGAGTAGCGCCGCTCGTTGTCATACAGGGCCGGAGACACAAATCTGAACAGCAGATACAGAATGTAGGGTGAGGCTATGAGCAGACCTGCGGCCAACGCCGTCTTCAGATGTATCATGAACTGCTCTGTCAGCCCGGTGTTTATCAGTTGAAACTTAAACGGCTCCGCGCCCAGTATCCTGTAGGTTATGAAGTCAGGGTCGGCAGGAGCAAGCACTATGCCGAACAGCTCTTCCTTGAAGCCGAAGGCTGCGGCCGCTGCCGCTGCTGCCGCCGCAAGCATGCGCAGGATGCATCCCCTTAACTCCTCGAGATGATCCCAGAACGTCTGCGGCTTGCCGCTGTTGCTTTCAGCGTTGCTCATTCGTCCTTCTTCTTCTTCTTCTCCTTGTCTTCAGCAGTGTCGTCTATCTTGCCGTTCATGCCGTCCTTAAAGCTCTTGACGCCTTGTCCGAGACCCTTCATCAGTTCGGGTATCTTCTTTGCGCCGAAGAGCAGCACCAACGCCAGCACGATTAAAATAAGTTCAGGTGTTCCAATCATAATGTTTTTCTTGTTTTGTTCGCAATGCAAAAATAATATAAATTCTTTTTATTCTCTCTCTTTGCGCCCATTAGGCGGTGTAAGTTTATGTTTTTTTTATTATTCTGTAATCCGCTTTTAGCCGGCAGTGAATGTCTGAGATATCGTCCGACCTGGCGGCTACATTCAGAAAGACAGGTTTACGCCTGCCATGAACGTTGCCTTTGGCATAGGGTAGCCGTAGTTGATTTCATATTTCTGTGCCAAAAGGTTCTCGCCCTTTACCCACAGCTGCATCATGCGGCAAGCTCTGTAGCTTACGGTGGCGTTGAGCAGAGCAACGTTTTCCTTCACTTCGTCGGCGCCGGTCTGGGTGTAAAGGCCGCTGAGATATTGCAGTCCGCCGTTTACGTTCCATCGTCCCGACTTATAGTTAGCTCCGAGCCACAGCTTAGACTCGGGCGCTCCCACAACAGGATTGTGCATGTGCAGCAGACTGTAGTTGCCGTTCACCTGCCAGCAGCTGTTTATTCTCCAGCTAAGGTCGAGTTCGGCGCCGCTGTTTTCAATGGCTCCCGTGTTCACGTTCATTGGCCGTCCGTCCACCATCTGCTGCTGGATGATGTTGCTGCCCTTCATGTAATAGAGGTTGACGCCGTAGCTTAGGCCTGCCGACGGCAGCTTGTGAGACCACGACAGCTCGTAGTTCATTATGCGTTCGGGGCGCAGCTCGTCGTTGGCGGGCTTCCAGAAATACATCTCGCGTATCGACGGATTGCGGAAACCCTTGCTCACCATGGCCTTTATCTCGCCGTTTCTTATAACTCTCGACACAATGCCGCCGCGCGGAATCCACTCAGTGCCCGACTGCGAGTGGTGGTCGAGGCGTATTCCGGCACTCAGTGTGAGCCACGAAAGCAGGTCTTGGCTTATGTCAACGTAGCCTGCTATCTCGTTCTCATTCTCATGACCTATGACTGAAGTGGTCTCGCCCGAAGCCCTGTCGCGGTTCCAGGCCTTGCCGTAGATGTGCTGATAGTCGAGTCCTATGGTGGTCAGGTTGCCCCGCAGCAGCCTGAAGTTCTGGTATACTGACAGTCCGGCAAGAGCGTCGTCCGACCTGAAGTAATAGTCCTTGGGCTGCTCGCCGTCCTCATATCCGTCGTTGATCTTGTGCCGTCCGAAGTTGTAATAGGCGCTGACGGCTCCCGATGTGCTGCCGTAGTCGTTGCTCACAGCTACAGATGCCACGCCGCGCGTAATCCATTGGCGTGCGTCATAGACGGGCACCTGCACGCTTCCGGGATAAGAGGCGTTGAAGTGGGTGAGGTTGATGTCAGCGTATGCCGACCAATGTTGCGACATGTCGTAGCCCAGCTTGACGTATCCGCCATACTGCTCGAAGCCCATGCGCGGTCTGTTGTTGTCGGTGCGGGCATATTGTCCCGACACAACGCTGTAAAACCTGCCGCTCCTTATGCGGTTGGTCAGCTCGCCCTGGAATGTGCCGTAAGAGCCTCCGCCGAGATGTACGTCGGTCTTTACGCCGTCTGACTTCATCTTTCTGGTTACTATGTTGATAACTCCGCCCATGGCGTTAGAGCCGTAGAGCGTTGATGCCGGGCCGCGCATCACCTCGACATGGTCGGCCAGCATGGTCTGATAAGAGTCGCTTATGGAGTGGCCGAAGATGCCCTGATATTGCGGATGGCCGTCAATGAGCACCATGAAGCGGCCCTGCGAGCTGCTGAGTCCGCGCATAGAGATAGTGCCGGCAGCACCGTCGCTTACGCCATAGCCGAGCATTCCGCGCGAGGTGACAAACAGTCCGGGCACATATTCGGCAAGGGTGGGCAGCACGCTTGTGCGCTGAGTCTCTGTGAGAGTCTCGCGGCCTACCACCGTAACCGTGGCAGGCAGATGCCCTATGCTGGCTGTGCTGCGCGTGCCCGTTACGACAATGTTGTCGAGCTGATATGCGAGCGAGTCGGTCTGTGCGTGTGATGTTGTAACAGTTAAGGCGATGAATAAGGCGGAAAAAAATGTCTTGTTCATAAGTTTGTCTTGCTGATGATGTGTCTGTTATAAAAGCCGGTGGGACAGGCAGATGCCGGCTCCTGCGGTCAGCCGTTGTTGGAGGACAAAATTAGGATTCGACTTGTCAGTCGGTATTTCAACGATTCTGGCTGTTGGAGCTGGTGTTCTGCCGGGTCCCGTCCGGCTCATTCAGTTGTAGAAGAAGTTATTAATTGTCTATATCTATGAGAGTGTAGGTCTTGCTGCCAAGCCCTATCTTCTCCGCATAGTCGGTTATGTAGGTGCCGTGCTGGCGGTTGATGCGCTCTATGAGCGGCTTGTTGTCGTCGCCGGCAGAGGCTTTGTGGTTAAAAATCTTGTCGAGGCACGCCTGGTCGAGTGCCACGGGGTCGAGCGATGCCATTATGCCCATGTCCTTTATGGCCGGAGCGGCAGGATGACTGTCGCAGTCGCAGTCGACGCTCATGTTGTTCATCACGTTGATGTAGATGATGTTTCCGTCGAAATAGTCAGCCACGGCCTGGGCAGCTGCTGCCATACTCTCAAGAAAATAGTCTTGTGCGGGCAGATTGTTCCACAGCTCCTCCTGGCTCTGCACCTTGCCTGCGGTGTGTATGTACGCCTTGCCTGCGCTCGATGCCACGCCTATCGACTGTTTTTTAAGCACTCCGCCGAAGCCTCCCATGGCATGACCCTTGAAGTGGGCCAGGTTTATCATGAAGTCATAGTTGGCCAGATGTGCGCCTACGATGTCGTATTTTATGTGCTTCTTGTCCTTCACCGGAATCCTAATGTCGCCGTATTCGTCCATGATGTCGACAGCAAAGATAGAGTCGAAGCCGTGCTCGTGTATCGTTTTCCAATGAGCCTCTGACGTGTTGCGGCTGCCGGCGTATGCCGTGTTGCACTCTACGATGGTGCCGCCCACCTCGTCTACGAGGTTGCGTATGAGCGTAGGCTTAAGATAATTGTTGCCTCCGGCCTCGCCCGTGCTTATCTTTACGGCCACTCGGCCTTTGGCCTCCTTGCCCAGGGCCTTGTATATGCGCACGAGTGCTTCGGGCGAAATATCTTTGGTAAAGTAAACTTTAGGCTGAGCCTGCGCGCACAAGTTGAACAGCAGCGCGGCTGCCAATGCTATTAACGTTTTCATATACATATAGTGTTATTTGTTGTTTCTTCAGTCCCTGCCGGTAGCGGTTGCGCCGGTGTATGCCAGTCTGCCGTGAATGCTCCGGCTGCTCTTTGCTCTGCAAAGTTATATTTATTATCCCGTTGACGCGCTATCCGTATTACAGAAAAAAGTACCATTTTTACATAAATGCCTATTTTTGCGTCATTTTTACCGATAACGGCATGCATCGGTCTGCCTCACCGGCTGATGACGTATGTGTGCCGCTGCCGGCTTCAGACCGTTGCATTCGCGTTGCAGATTTATGCTGCCGCCGGCATGTCCGTAAGTAAAATATCAGGACAAAAGTTTTTTCTTATCTGGAAAAATGAAAGTTAATGAAGGTTAAACGGGTAGGGCATAGGATGCTGCTTTGTTAACATCTGTTTGCGTTTTGGCGTAATGATGATGCAGAACAGGCACTTTTCGCGCCATGAAAGCATACGTTTTGAATGCCCAAAGGGCACATTTTGTGTTGCAAAAGCATAGCTTTTGGCATAAAAAATGCCTGATTTCCACTTTTTAAAGCTGCCGGTTGACGGTGTAAAATATGTAAAGCGCAATATATCAACGACTTAACTAAAGATGCTTATTTTGGCTGTTTTTTAGCCAAAACAGCTGCGCCGTGATGAGCATCGCTATTCTGGAGGCGTTAACCGGTTGACGTTTTGTACGTTTTTTTCGCATTTCAGACATGCACGACGGCACGCATTTCTGTGGCAGACATGCAGCTGATGATGCGTGGCGTTATACAGCCGCCATGCTCAGCCGCCGCGGTCAGCATCGTCGGTTCATATCGTGTAGCTCATCCGCAGCAGTCCTGCGCAGTAAGCCCCGTCAGAGTTCTTTATCAGATGTATCGCAGGCTGCAGATATCCCCTGCCTAAGCAGTTTATCCGGCACGTAAGTTCCGCCGCCCATTCGGTTTCGTCCTTATACACGGCGCGGTCGGCAAAGACGCCCAGTTCGGCATTGCGCATCGTCCTTACAAGTCCTATGCCTGCATATCTCCGGCAGATGACGCCCTTTGACGGGTTGGCCGAATACTGCATGATGGCGCACATCCGCGGCGCAATAATCAGCTCGGCATATCCCCATACAGCCCCTGTTGCTGTCTTCTTCTGCGTCTTCTGCGCCTTTTCTGCCGTCGCGGTGCCTGCAAGTTCCTCATAAGACACGTTATTGCCATAATGCAGGTTAGCTCCAATATTAAAAGTGCTGCCATTGTTTTGATAATTTACGGATAATATTGAAAACAGTCCGTCGGATTCAGGACAAAGCCTGAAAACATTCTGACGGCCCGAAAAACTCTTGTATCCCACGCCGTTGTAGACCGATGCCATTACGGTCAGCTTACTTATTTTCCGCTCAAGGTGAATGCCCATGGATGCCAGCGGATAGTTGGCTATGCGGTAGTTGGCCGATATGGTGGGGAATATGCCGCATGAGCTGTTGGTGAACAGAGACATGAAGTGCGACGTGAAGTAGTCTTCGTTCATATTGCGTATGCCGGCAAACAGCATGCTGCCGCCCGATGTAAAGGTCAGTCCGGCCACGGCCGGAGCCAGCGTGGTGTTGTCTTCGTCGATGTTTGAGAAGCCCTGACGGCTGCCGTCTATGCCTCCGCTGCGCGTCCTTGCTATGCTTATGACAGCCATATCGAGCCTTACGCCTTTGCATAAAGGCTGCATGAAGTCAATGCGCAGCAGGCTCGACATGTTGGTGTGTCCCCCGGCGTCGGCCTGCATCTCGGCTGTAAGTTGCGCGCTGATGTCCTGTGCCGTGGCGCGGCAGCAGCCGTATGCCGCCGCCGCGATGATGAGGCATGCAATCTTGTTCATCTGCTCAGAGCCATCTCTTAAACCGCCTGATATACCATTCCTTCACTACCTGCGTCAGCACGCAGTAGGCTATGAGCGTTGCCGCCAGCCAGGGAAAGTAGGACAGAGGCAGGGGCGTAAGTCCGATGCATGAGCCGAAGCGTGTGAAGGGTATTATTATTCCTGCCGCCATTATCGCCAGCGTCATGCACATCACCGGCCACGACGCGCGGCTCTGTATGAACGGAATCTTCTTGGTGCGTATCATGTGCACGATGAGTGTCTGCGACAGCAGTCCCTCTACAAACCATCCCGACTGGAACAGCGACTGTGCGCCGGGCGAACTGCACCCGAACACATGCCACATGAGCAGATAGGTGGTGATGTCGAATATGGAGCTTATGGGCCCCGTGTATATCATGAAGCGGCTCAGGTCGGAGGCGTCCCAGCGGCGCGGCTTGCTGAGATAGTCGTCGTCCATGCGGTCGAACGGTATGGCCGTCTGCGACATGTCGTACAGAAGGTTCTGCACGAGCAGGTGTATCGGGAGCATAGGCAGGAAGGGCAGAAAGGCACTTGCGGCCATCACGCTGAACATGTTGCCGAAGTTGGAGCCGGCGGTCATCTTCACATACTTTATTATGTTGCCGAAGGTGCGGCGCCCTTCTATCACGCCGTTCTCCAGCACCATGAGGTCTTTTTCCAGAAGTATTATGTCGGCGCTCTCCTTGGCTATGTCTACGGCAGAGTCAACAGATATGCCTATGTCCGACTGACGCAGGGCTGCAGCGTCGTTGATGCCGTCGCCCAGAAAGCCTACCGTGTTGCCCTGAGTCTGCAGCAGAGCTATAATCTCGGTTTTCTGCATGGGCGTAACCTTGGCAAATACCCTTGTCCTGGCCACCGCCTCACGCTTTTCTTCGTCGTTCATGGCGCTCAGCTCCGCACCAGTGAGCACGTTTGTCGTGTCGATGCCCACCTGTCTTGATATCGTGCGCACAACGGCGTCGTTGTCTCCCGACACCACCTTCACCTCTATTCCGTGGGCATGGAGCTGCCTTATGGCTCCGGCCGCCGACTGCTTGGGCGGATCGAGAAACGCCAGGAAGCCTATAAGCACCATGCCGCTCTCGTCTTCAACGGCAAAGTTGTTCTCCTTGCTCAGAAAACTCTTGTGTGCCACGGCCAGCACGCGCAGTCCCTGGCGGTTCATGCGCTTGCTTATCTCGTATGCCTTTACCCTTAATTCGGGCGTGAAGGGCACAACACAGTTGCCCACTTCGGTGTGCGAGCATATCTGCATCATCTCTTCTACGGCACCCTTGGTTATTATCTGTCTCTTGCCGCTGACGTCTTCAACCACTACCGACATCCTGCGGCGTGTGAAGTCGAAGGGTATCTCGTCCACCTTCTTGTAGCTCTCCCTGACAGACTCCATCTCAAGCTCCCTTACGTGCGACAGTATGGCCTTGTCCATCAGGTTCTTCAGGCCTGTCTGGAAGAAGCTGTTGAAATAGGCGTGGCGCAGTATCCTTCTGCTGTTGTCGCTTGTGCCGTCGGCGTTTATATACTTCTCGAGCACAATCTGGTCGCAGGTCAGCGTGCCGGTCTTGTCGGTACACAGAATGTTCATGGCTCCGAAGTTCTGTATGGCGTTGAGATCTTTCACAATAGTCTTCTTGCGCGACATGGCAACGGCTCCCTTCGACAGGTTGACCGTTACGATCATCGGAAGCATCTCGGGCGTAAGGCCCACGGCTACAGACACCGCAAAGAGGAAGGCGTCGAGCCATTCGCCCTTTGTCAGGCCGTTCACCAGAAATACAAACGGAACCATTATCAGCATGAAGCGTATGAGCAGCATGCTCACCTTGGCAATGCCTTTGTCGAAGGCGGTAGAGGCACGGTGGCCGGCAATGCTCCGGGCTATGGTGCCGAGATACGTGTTGTTGCCTGTAGACACAACGATGCCCGTGGCAGAGCCGCTCACCACGTTGGAGCCCATGAAGCAGATGTTCTCGAGTTCCACTATGCTTCGCCCGCGGCTGTCGCCTCCGCTTGCCTCCGCTCTCTTCTCTATAGCCTCCGACTCTCCTGTCAGTGTGCCCTGACTTACAAAGAGGTCTTTAGTCTCTATGATGCGTATGTCTGCCGGAATCATGTCTCCTGCCGCCAGTTTCACGATGTCTCCGGGCACGAGCGACGATATGCCGATCTCGTGTTCCGTGCCGTCGTCTCTTTTAGCGGTGCATGTGTTGGTGACCATCTTCTGCAGCGCCTCGCTCGACACGCTGGCCTTGTATTCCTGCCAGAAGCGGAGAATGGTGCTGAGTATTACCATCGAGGCTATGATAATTATCGACGTGAAGTCTTTTTCCTCGGGAGCGGCGATATATACATCAATAATATACGAAATGATTATCAGAGCCGTAAGCACTCCGATGAAGGGATTTATAAAGGCCTTTATAAGCATTGTCAGCGGATGCATCTTCTTTTCATGCTCCACTTCGTTTCTTCCGTAAAGCGATTGTCTTTTTTCCACTTCCTCATTGCTCAGGCCCTGCGGGGCAGTCTGGAAATAGCTGAACACAGAGCTCATAGGCAGTTCTGATGCCAGAAAAATCTTCTCGGCATTGAATTCTAATTTCATCTTGCGCGTTTTCTTCCACATAGCGTATCCGTGTTTTTAGATTAATACTATTGTTTTTTGCGCTGCAAAAGTCGGAAATGTTTTTCTGTAAGGCCGTTAGAATGTCATTAGAACGGTATTAGAAAATCATTAGAGAAAGTTCTAATAAAATTTTAATCCGGGTCTAATGATTTTCTAACAGCCGTTCTGCTGCCGCAGGGCTAACTTTGCATAAAAAACTTATGATTCTGTTTGTTGATTATCTGATAAGGATGGGCAGCGCTTTTCTGGCCGGAGCGTTGATCGGGCTGGAGCGTCAGTGCAGGCAGCGCAACGCCGGACTGCGCACCAACATTCTTGTTTCTGTAGGGTCTGCCGCTTTCACGGTGTTGTCGTATTCCATAACGTCTCAAAACGGCGACCCTTCAAGAGTTGCGGCGCAGATAGTTTCGGGCATAGGCTTCTTGGGCGGAGGACTTATTCTGAAAGACGGATTCAACGTGAGAGGACTTAATACGGCTGCCACGATATGGTGTTCTGCCGCATGCGGAACCCTTGCCGGAGTCGGCTTCTTCTCAGAGCTGGCGGTTCTTGTTGCCTGTGTACTTGTCACTCATTGCCTTTTCAGGCCTTTATGCCATTTTATCGAAACAAAGTTTGAGGGGGCGGCGTCGCTGACCGTAAAGGTGGAATGTGATAAGGAGTCGCTTGACGCCGTAAGGAATATTATAACGAACACCTTGCTTTTTGGCGAGGCAAGGGTCAATGAGCTGTTCTATAAGGAGGCTGATGGCGTGTTTGTCGTATTCTGTGATTTTGAGGCACGTGGTGATGACAGGACTTTGTCAGAACTGATAATACGGCGGCTGCCGGCTCATGCCGGCGTTATAAGTGCAGGCTGGCATCGCCGTGAACTGCGTGGCGGCGAATTGTAGCTGTCAGTGCTGGCGCCCTTCTCCGGTTGCTGCTATATGTGCGGAAGCTCAACTATAAAAGTTGTGCCCTTTTCTTTTTCTGAATGTACGGCGATATCGCCTCTGTGCAGACGGATAATCTTTTGTGAAAGGGCCATGCCTATTCCGTGACCTTCGGCCACTTTCTCCTGTTCGCCGCGGTAGAACAGCTTGAAAAGATGCTGCTTGTCGGTGTCAGACATTCCCATGCCGTCGTCAGAACAGCGCACCACTGCGCATTTGTCCCAATAGGATATTTGTATGAACGAGGAGTGGTCGGCAGAATATTTGCAGTTGTTCTCGATGAGGTTTGAGAATGCTATCGACAGCAGATAATGGTTGCCGTTTACGGTTATCAGGCTGTCGTCTTCGGCTTCCTCCTGTTCGAATATTATTTCTACATGGTAGTCAGGGTGTGCCCTCAGGATAAATTCTCTGACGTCGAGCAGCAGTTCGTCCAGGCGTATGTGCTCCATCTTTATCTGTTCCTGCTGATAGTCGGCCTTGGCAAGATTAAGAAGTCCGTCAATCAGTTTGGTCATGCGTCTTGCATCGTTAAGTGCGTTTAGTATTGTCGTGCGGTATTGCTGGCAGCTGCGTTCTTTCTGAGATGCTATGTCGAGCTCGGCAATCAGGGCTGCAAGCGGAGTTCTCAGCTCGTGCGATACGTTGCTGACGAACATCTTTTGTGCGTTGAACGAAACTTCGAGGCGGTTCAGAAGGGCATTGAATGTGGTGGAAAGCTCGCCGAGTTCGTCTTTCCTGTTCTTTACGGGCAGCCTTCTTGATATTTGCGACGCAGTAATGATGTCTGCTTCCTTTACAATCTCCCTTATCGGGCGCAGCGCAGTGCGTGCGAGTATGTAGCCTGTTGCGAACAGCAGGGTTAGACCTATGATGAACAAGATGAGCAGCGCATTCTTCAGTTTTGTCAAGTTGGCATATCCGTAGCCGTCGTAGGCGGCAGCCGTTACGATGTAGTTCTTGCCGTTGAGTGTGTAGAGCATGCCTATGCCCTGATATTTGCCTATATAAAACTCTATTTCCTTCTTGTTCAGGATGCTGCTTATCATTTGGCGGTTTTCCTTTATTATGTCGTTCTGCACAGCGTCGTGATACAGCATCTTGAAGTCGGGCGTGTAAATGGCAACCTCTACTTCATTGATAAATTCCTTGTTGTTAAGGTAGATGTCCTGCATTGTCTTTGGGTCAACCTTGTTCTGCAGGAACAGATGTGCCTTTGTTATGGCTTCGCTTCTCAGGTCATGAAAGAAGGTCTTGCTACGGGTATGTTCGCTGACAATATAGATTAATATTGTGCACAGCAGGAAAACGGCTGCCGTGGCGCATGTGTTCTTTAATGTCAGGGCTGTGCGTATTTTCATGGCTTGTCGGTGAAGATAAAGCCTATTCCCGGCCTTGTGTGTATTAGTTTGATTTCAAATTCCTTGTCAACTTTCTTGCGGAGATAGTTTATGTAGACGTCGATAAAGTTTGTACCCGTGTCGAAGTGGGTGTTCCATACTTTCTCCGCAATCTCCGTGCGGCTTATCACGCGTTCGGCATTCTCTGTCAGATACAGCAGCAGGTTATACTCCTTGGGCGACAGCTTTATCATTACCCCGTTTCGCCAGACTTCCTTTCTTTTGAGGTTTATCGTCAGATCGGCATATTTCAGCTCCTCGGGCTGCTCTGTCGCGATGTTGGTGTTGCGCTTAAGCAGCGCCTTGATACGTGCGTTTAGCTCACGGAAGTCGAAAGGCTTAACCATATAGTCGTCGGCTCCGGCATCGAAACCGTCGAGCTTGTCGTTAGTAGAGCCAAGGGCTGTCAGCATGAGTATGGGTACAGATGCATTGGTCTTGCGTATCTCCTTGCAAAGTTCAAAACCGTCCAACTTTGGAAGAATAACGTCTGAAAGCACAAGGTTGAAGCTGTTGGATGCAAACAGCCGCAGCCCCATGGCACCGTCGTATGCCACCATCGTATGGTATCCGCTTTCCTCAAGTCCGGCTTTCAGCAGGTCGGCCACTCTTTTGTCATCTTCTATGATAAGTATGGATTGCATGGCTTATGAACTTTATGTTTCTGATGCAAATTTAATAATTAATCACGACTTATCACAGGTGTGTACAAAAAATATAAATTCTTGGAATTTTTTAAGCAAGGCATACATATTCATATTAATGTGTATGCCCGCAGCTTTAGTATCGTCTTAAAATGTCAGTCGGCGCCGCTCTTGCATACGGTTATGCGCATTGCCTCTTTGTCGAACATTATGCCGGTGCGCTCAATGAAGCGGCTGAGCGTTCCCTCGTCGGCGAGAGCCTTGGGAGTGCCTACAGATATGGTGCCGCCCTGCTCCATAACCCATAAGATGTCGGCAAGCTGAATGACGAGTTCGAGGTCGTGCGACGACATGAATATCGTCTTGCCTTCCTCGCGGCACAGGCGTGTCAGCAGGAGCATTGTCTCCACCTTGCTCGGATAGTCGAGAAAGGCGGTGGGCTCGTCGAGCATTATCACGGGCGTCTGCTGTGCAAGTGCCTTGGCTATCATCATCTTCTGACGCTCTCCGTCGCTTAGCGACATGGCGTTGCGCTTTGCCAGATGGGATATTCCGGCAAGCCTGATGCTCTCGTTTACAATCTCTTTGTCAGCATCATTGAGCGTTCCCCAGAATCCGGTGTAGGGCGTGCGTCCAAGTGCCACTATCTCTTCTACGGTGAAGTTTATCGACGACGGCCTCGACGTAAGCACCACGCTGACTATGCGCGAGAGGTCGCGCGGCGTGTAGCCCGACAGCTCGCTGCCGTTGATGACAATGCTTCCGCCAAGCCGTGGCTGAAATCCCGACAGCGTTCTGAGCAGCGTAGACTTGCCTATGCCGTTGGTCCCGACGAGGCATGTCAGCTTGCCGCTCTTTATAGAAGCGTTGATGTCCTTTGCCACGGTGCGTATGCCGTCGTGTGTCTTGTATCCTATGGTAAGGTTGTCGAGCCTTATTGTGTCAGAAGTGTTGCTGTTGTTCATTGGTTAAGGATGTTGCGTGCATATTCTATTATTGTGTCGCGGCCCTTGGCAAAGTCGCTGTCGGTGAGCTGTACGTTATGGTCGGGCTCTATGCCAAACTCGGTGCAGTTCATGTCGCGGTCGTACATGGGGCATGCGCTGAAGCGCACTGACCAGCCGTTGGGCAGCTCGCTGCTGAAGGGCATGCCTGCGCCTCCGCCCGTCTTGTCGCCGATGACGGTTACGCCGGGGCAGCACTTCATATACTTGACAAACTCGTTGGCGGCGCTGAACACGGCCCTGTTGGTGAGCACGGCCACGGGCTTGTGCCATCTGAGTCCGCTCGAAGGCTTCAGCTTCTGCTCCTCCGGTTCGGAGAAATCGTTGTGGCCGGGGCCTGTCTTGTGCTGCATGTAGCCCACGAGAATCTCCTCGTCGGTGAAACGCGACGCCAGGGTTTCGGCCGAGGTAAGCATTCCTCCGCCGTTGTCTCTCACGTCAACGATGAGAGCGTTGCACGTGGCGAGTTCCATCAGTATGTCGTTAAGATTGCCGCTGCCTATCGCGTTAGAGAACGATCCGCAGTAGATGTAGCCTATGTTGTCGTCGAGTTTGCGGTATTTTATGCCCGAAGAAATCTTGTAGTCGGTGCCGAGATAGCGCCGCTGCAGCGAGTCGCTGAAGTTGGCGGGATAGTCTTCCTTCCAGCTCCAGTAGCGCGACTGGTCGAACGAGGCGTACATGTTGACGTGTCCGTCGCGCAGTTCGCCGAGCATGTTGCCCAATACTTCAAACAGCTGAGTGCTCGTCATGCCGTCGTCTATCTGCCGGCTGTAGCGCGCATACACCTCGTTCCAGTCGAGTCCGTACTCGCTGTTCTTATAGTCGAAGAAGCAATAGTGTTCGTTCATTATTTTCCAGAGCGCCTCGAAGTTGCCGCGCGGGTCATCGTTGTATTCCTCTTCGTCGACACACGACACGGCGGCAAGTGCCACGATGAGCGGAAGCAGAAAGTTTAAGACTCTTCTCATGGTACTATTTTGGTTATGTTGAACTGTCTGACAATGCCGATGAGCAGCATGTTGGAGTAAGAATGATATTTCAGGTTGTTCACCCTGGCCTGCTGGAAGTCGCCCATGTAGCCAAGGCGCAGCGTGGTGCGGCCGAGCGAGAAGTCGAAGGTGAGCATCTGGCGCAGCGACGGCGTGCTGCCGAAGGTGGTAGGCACGATGTTGTGGTCGTAGTTGCCGCGGCTGAAGATCTCGTAGTACGACTGTCCGTAGTTGGGGCTGAACATCATGCCGATGAGCGGAACGCTCAGCTCATAGCGCAGCGAGTAGTTGTGCTGCCACAGGCGAAAGCGGTATGTGGCGGCTGCCGACGGCGATATGTTGAGCGACAGGCGTGCCTGCGCAGGGTTGTTGCTGTTGCGCGTGTTGTAGAGAAAGCCCACGTTGACATCGGCCTGTACGCCGGCCTTGACGTTGAGGCTGCCGTCGAAGAAGTTCCAGTTGTAGTGTACGCCGTAGCTGAACGTGTAGGCTCCGGCTATCTCGCCGCCGTTGCCCGAGCGGTTGTCGCTGTAGGACATGTTGCCCTGATGTACTATCAGGCGCGACCAGCGGCTGTCCCTGCGCTCGCGCAGCGTGTGTGAAATGTAGCGCAGCTCGGTGCCGCGATACTTCTCGGGCGAGAGGTAAGTGTCGAGAATGTTCACCGCCCCGATGCCTATCATCTGGGCGTTGGTTATTATCTTGTTGTTTCTTATGGTGTCGGGGGCATATACGTTGCCTGTGTTGAGGCTGCCGTGCAGCGCCGTCCCGTCTTCAGGCCCGTTGCCGCAGGGCAGGGCACATGCCGCCGCAGAGGAGGCAAGCATGGCCGCGAGCGTTAATAGCTTAATTATCTTCATTGTCGTTGAAAAGGCTGAGCTGTCCTGTAATCTCGTCTATCACCTGCTGCTGGCTCTTGCCTGCATCGGGGTCGAGGTTCTCCTGTTGCGGTGTCTCTTCAGCCGGCTGCTCTTCAGGTGTGCTGTCTTCTGGCTCCTGTTCGGGCTGTTGTGCCGGCTCAAGCTGCTCTATGCTCTCCGTCTCCCAGTTGGTTATGCGCTTGCCTTTGGCCTTGAATCCCTTAACGCCTACAAACTGTTCGGCCTCAATCTCCATCGTGCCGCGGAAGGCGTCGCGTCCTCCGAAGGTTACGAGGAAGCGCGGATAAGGCTCGTCGGTGAGCGCCACGAGCCGGCTTGCCGGATTGTCGCTCACGTAGTTCTGCTTGCGCTTGGTGGCTTCCATGGTGAATCGCTTCAGGTAAGGATAGCCCTGCTGGTCGGCGTCGTAGAGCACGGCGGTCCACACCTTGTGCTCGTCGAACTTCTCGATAATCTTTATGTTGTCTTCATAATGGTTGTTGGCGTCGAAGTTGGTGAGATAGAAGTCGCCGTTGTCGAGCACTACCAGTATGCTGTCGTCCTCGTTAAACTCGCCGAGCAGACGTCCGTGACTGTCGTAGTTGAGTCGTTTGACGTCGGGGTCGAACCACACCTTGCGTCCGCCCAGCGTGCTGTGGCCGTGGCTCTTGAGCGATATGCGGTGCACGTTGAAGCGTGTCATCACCACGCCCTTTGCCCCGCGGCTCTTGATGGCAACCTCAGAGAAGTCTTTCTCCTTAAAGATATTCTTCAGTCGTGGTGCCGGGTCGAGCGTAATCTTTATCACCTCGGCTTCGCCGTTGGGGTTGGCGGTGAAGTAAACCACGCGCGAGCCGGGCGTGCCTTGCGTGAACTCGTATTCGCGGTCGCGCGTGATGCTGGTCACGCAGAAGCGCTTCATGAAGTATTTGCCCTGCTTTCCGTCGCGGTAGACAACGTTGTAGACGGTGCGGCGGTCGTTCTTCTTGAACACGGCCACGTGCAGGATGTTCTTGCCCACGAATATCTTGTCGGCCACGCGCACCACCTTATACTTGCCTTCCTTGTAGAAGATGATGATGTCGTCGATGTCGGAGCAGTTGCACACAAACTCGTCTTTCTTCAGTCCGGTGCCGATGAAGCCGTCGTTGCGGTTGATATACAGCTTCTCGTTGGCCTCGATGACCTTTGTAGCCTCGATGGTGTCGAAGTTCTTTATCTCGGTCAGTCGGGGATGTGCGGCTCCGTATTTCTCCTTCAGATACCTGAACCAGTCGGCCGTAACCTCAACCATGTTGTTCAGCTTATGGTTTATGTCGTCCACTTCGGCCTTTATCTTGGCTATCAGCTCCTCGGCCTTGTCCTTGTTGAACTTCAGTATGCGTGCCATCTTGATGTCCATGAGGCGCAGGATGTCGTCCTTTGTAACCTCGCGTATCATCTGCGGATAGAACGGCGTCAGCCTGTTGTCGATGTGCTCGCATGCTGCGTCCATGTCGGGAGCCTGCTCAAACTTGCGGTCTTTGTAGATGCGCTCCTCGATGAATATCTTTTCGAGCGACGAGAAGTGGAGCTGCTCGAGCAGCTCATGCTTGCGTATCTCGAGTTCCTTGCGCAGCAGGGCCATGGTGCGGTCGGTAGAGTGGCGCAGCACGTCGTTCACGGTCAGGAACTGCGGCTTGTTGTCTTCGATTACGCAGCAGTTGGGCGAGATGTTTATCTCGCAGTCGGAGAAGGCGTAAAGGGCGTCGATGGCCTTGTCTGACGACACGCCGGGAGCCAGGTGCACCTGTATCTCCACCTGTGCGGCCGTGTTGTCGTCCACCTTGCGTGCCTTTATCTTGCCCTTCTCGATGGCCTTGAGTATCGAGTCGATAAGCGTAGTGGTGGTCTTGCCGAAGGGTATCTCGCGTATCACGAGCGTCTTGCTGTCGAGCTTTTCTATCTTTGCCCTCACCTTCAGCGTGCCCCCGCGCTGTCCCTCGTTGTATTTGCTCACGTCGATGCTTCCGCCCGTAGGGAAGTCGGGATAGAGCGTAAACGGCTCGCCGTGCAGATAGCTTATGGCGGCGTCGCATATCTCGTTGAGGTTGTGCGGCAGAATCTTTGACGACAATCCCACGGCTATGCCCTCGGCTCCCTGTGCCAGCAGCAGCGGAAACTTTGCCGGCAGCGTGATAGGCTCCTTGTTGCGGCCGTCGTAGCTCAGCTGCCATTCGGTGGTCTTAGGATTGAATACCACGTCGAGCGCAAACTTAGACAGGCGCGCCTCGATGTATCGCGGAGCGGCGGCACGGTCGCCCGTGAGTATGTTTCCCCAGTTACCCTGGCAGTCTACGAGCAGGTCTTTCTGTCCGAGCTGCACGAGCGCGTCGCCTATAGATGCGTCGCCGTGAGGGTGAAACTGCATGGTGTGGCCCACGATGTTGGCCACCTTGTTGTAGCGTCCGTCGTCCATGCGCTTCATAGAGTGCAGTATGCGTCGCTGAACGGGCTTCAGTCCGTCTTCGATGTGGGGCACGGCACGCTCAAGGATAACGTATGATGCGTAGTCGAGAAACCAGTTCTGGTACATTCCGCTCAGATGATGCACGGCAGAGGCGTCAAACCTGTTGGCCGGCTTATAGTCAGAGTGGCTTTCGGGTTCGATGTCGTTGCTGTCGTCCTGAACGGGCATGTCCTGCTCTTCTATGTTTTCGGGGTCTTTAATATTGTCGTCCATGATGATGTATGTCTGTAGAAAAGATAATGCAAATCGGTGTGGCTTTTGCAGCCCGGCTTGTTTTAGCTTGATGCCTTCGTGCGGCTTATCTTATGCAAGGATAATGCAAATCGAACGCAGAACCACTAAACTTGTTTGCTGAAACATGTTTAAGTGTTATGCTGAGATGCCGCTTATCTTATGCAAAGATAGCTAAAATCGGAGACAATGCAAAATAAATATTTTATTTTTTATATAAGGAGCGGCAGTGCGGCCTTATGCTGAGATGCCGTTGATGACGGTCTGTGCGAGGTTAAATAAAGTTAATCGGAAATGCCCGTTGCCGTCCGTTTGACGCTCTCAGAATGCCTGTGCTGCTCAAGAATCCGGCTTCAGACATGAAAAACCGGCATAAATTATGTTTTGCGTAAGTGTTTGGTAGTCAGTTGTTTATGCTTGTTTGTATGGTCTGCGGCGGCATGAGATAATGTAAAATACCGCAAATTGCGGTGTAAAACACTGCTTTTTTCACTGCAAAAGGCCATGTTTCGGTAGCCAAAAGGCATGTTTTTGCATCATGAAAGGCCGCATTTCATGTTTCAGGATGCCGGTTTTTGGTCGTTTCATGGCGTTTATGCCGTCCGCGAACCCATATCTCTCGGCGTAAGTTTTCTATTTCACAAATTTATATTGTCAAGAAAAACGAAAAACCGGCAGCCGTCTCCGTGTTAAATAAACATAACGCGCCGTATGGCGGCAGGCACCCGCCGGCACGGGCCACGGACGAAATAAATATAATAATGTGTGTGAAAAAGTTTTGTGTTTCGGTAGCTTTGCATTATCTTTGCACGCAAAAGTGTTTATACGATAACTTTTTGTTGCCCTCGCAGAGGGCTTTTCTGTGAAATAAAAATTTAAGGTAAATAAACAACAATGGCACAAGAAGATGTTTTTAAGAAAATAGTGTCTCACTGCAAGGAGTACGGATTCGTGTTCCCGAGCAGCGACATCTATGACGGCTTGGCCGCAGTTTACGACTACGGACAGAACGGTGTTGAACTGAAAAACAATATTAAGGAATACTGGTGGAAGAGCATGGTGCTGCTTCACGAGAACATCGTGGGCATCGACTCGGCCATCTTTATGCACCCAACGATATGGAAGGCATCGGGACACGTTGACGCATTCAACGACCCGCTCATCGACAACCGCGACTCAAAGAAGCGCTACCGCGCCGATGTGCTTATTGAAGACCAGATAGCAAAATACGAGGAAAAGATAAACAAGGAAGTGGAGAAGGCCCGCAAGAAGTTTGGCGAGGCTTTCGACGAGGCTAAGTTCCGCGAGACCAACCCACGCGTGCTCGACAACCAGAAGAAGCGCGACGCCCTGCACGAGCGCTACAGCGAGGCTATGAACGCCATGGACCTCAACGAGCTGAAGCAGATAATACTCGACGAAGGCATCGTCGACCCGATCAGCGGAACAAAAAACTGGACCGACGTGCGCCAGTTTAACCTCATGTTCTCAACCGAGATGGGCTCTACAGCCGACAGCGCAAGCAAGATTTATCTGCGCCCCGAGACAGCACAGGGTATATTCGTAAACTACCTTAACGTGCAGAAGACAGGCCGCATGAAGATACCTTTCGGTATAGCACAGATAGGCAAGGCCTTCCGCAACGAGATTGTTGCACGCCAGTTTATCTTCCGTATGCGCGAGTTCGAGCAGATGGAGATGCAGTTCTTCGTTAAGCCCGGAACAGAGATCGAGTGGTTCCAAAAGTGGAAGGAGACACGTATGAAGTGGCATCAGGCCCTCGGCTTCGGCGAGGAAAACTATCGTTTCCACGACCACGAGAAGCTGGCCCACTATGCAAACGCCGCTACCGACATCGAGTTCCGTATGCCGTTCGGATTCAAGGAGGTTGAGGGTATACACAGCCGCACCGACTTCGACCTGTCGCAGCATGAGAAGTTCTCAGGCCGCTCAATCAAATACTTCGACCCGCAGACCAACGAGA
>ENA-USZI01000054-USZI01000054.1-human-gut-metagenome-genome-assembly--contig:-NODE-54-length-64048-cov-15.858936_pt1 | contig 64048 bp, 44 predicted proteins | sample MGYA00250042_ERZ773532 | MGnify/ENA primary metagenome ERZ773532 (study PRJEB29103, sample SAMN06112036) | human gut metagenome | biome: human gut; feature: ankylosing spondylitis patient; material... | reverse complement strand
TTACAAAGGTCAATTATACCAATTTTCATGTTAGTTTATGTTTTAATATATCTTATAAAGACAAGAAAAACAATCGACATAATCAAATAATAACACATTAATAATCAACAATATAACAAATAAATAACAAGGAATAATATAGTAAAAAATATAATGCATCCGCCATAACCACGGATGTGATTAAGTCTAGTCACCTTTGTGGTTAACTTTAACCACTCTTGTGGTTAGACTTAACCACCTAGGTAGATAAGCAATTACAAACATATAAAAAGTAGGAAAAGAAAAGAAAGAAAAGAAATAAGAGACAGGGAAATATGCACACATAGACTACCACCAACTCGATTCACAAGCCATGCAGCTGCTTTATAAGAACGAACGTTAGGGGGTGAATGATGAAAAAGAGTAGGGTATTGTGGCAAAACAACACCGAATTTGAGCAAATTTTGCCTTTGGAGCAGTTTTTCAAATATCACTTTTCTTCTGCTACTTCAGAGAAGAAGGAAGAAGGGAGACCGCTCATGAAGATTTTCAATTACCCGAAAGGACATACGCATAAAAAGAACTATAAATCAACAATATAAATTATTCCAGACGCATTCCCTGCAAGCTGAGCATTCCCCCAAAAGCCAGCAATAAAAGTACTTTGTATCATGCGATAAAGTCTGAATAATTTATTTTTAAGCATCGGTGTTAGTGAGGGCAATGCCCTCACTAACACCGATGCTACCACCACTAATAAGCAGTTCATTATAAATAAGTTATGGCAAAAAATGAGGGCATGAGGGCATTTTCGCGTCCAACTTTCTATTGTTTTTTGCCATGTTCCAATAAATTTCTTCAGATGAACCCATTTTTGCCTGTTACTGATTATTTCTAATAAGGTATCTCATAAATTATACTTTATCCACATCAACCATCGACATAAATTAAGAAACAAAAGATCATAAAATCCTTTTAGGAGAGAACAAAAGATGAAAAGTTTCTGTATTCCCCTCTGTGACATACCTACTTAAAAACAAAACATTATTCCAAAAGAATTCGCTGAAAATACAGGAAATAAAAAGGAAATCAGTAACTTTGTATGTTATCATTTAAAAACAAAAAAGTATGGGCAATAAGATTTATCCTATCGGTATACAGAATTTTGAAAGTCTCCGCCTGGATGGCTATTTCTATATTGATAAAACAGCATTGATTTATCAATTGGTGAAATCCGGACGCTATTATTTCCTGAGCCGCCCACGCCGCTTCGGAAAAAGCCTGCTTATCTCCACTCTGGAAGCTTATTTCCAAGGGAAAAAGGAACTTTTTCAAGGACTGGCTATGGAAAAACTGGAAAAGGACTGGACAAAATATCCCATACTGCACATTGACCTGAATACACAGAAATATGATAGTCCGCAAAGTTTGGAAAGCAAACTGAACCGTATATTGGTAACCTGGGAAAAGCTATATGGAAGCGAGCCTGCCGAAGATTCCTTGTCCATGCGTTTTGAAGGCACCATTCAGCGCGCTTATGAACAAACAGGCCAACGTGTAGTGATTCTGGTAGACGAATATGACAAGCCCATGTTGCAAGCCATCGGCAATAAAGAATTGCAAAATAGTTTTCGCGAAACACTTAAAGCATTCTACGGAGCATTGAAAAGCAAGGATGGCTGCATCAAATTCGCCATGCTGACAGGAGTAACTAAGTTTGGAAAAGTAAGTGTATTCAGTGATCTGAATAACCTGGATGATATTTCGATGTGGAATGAATATATAGAATTATGTGGCATCAGCGAAAAAGAAATTCATAAGAATTTGGAAACCGAACTTCATGAATTTGCAGATGTACAAAAGATGACCTATGACAGCTTCTGCGAAAAACTAAGACAATATTATGATGGCTATCACTTCACCCACAACTCCATCGGCATGTATAATCCGTTCAGTCTGCTCAATGCTTTCAAGCGCAAGGAATTTGGCAGTTACTGGTTCGAGACGGGGACTCCTACTTACTTGGTGGAACTGCTAAAAAGACATCATTACAATCTGGAACGGATGGCACACGAAGAGACCAATGCCCAAGTGTTGAACAGCATTGATTCGGAGTCAACCAGTCCCATTCCTGTTATCTATCAAAGTGGATATCTTACTATAAAAGGATATGATGAAGAGTTCGGTATCTATCATTTGGGCTTTCCAAACAAAGAAGTGGAAGAAGGGTTCATACAGTTTCTTGTACCTTATTATACCAGCATGAACAACGTTGAATCTCCATTTGAGATACAAAAGTTTGTCCGTGAAATACGTTCCGGCGACTACAATTCTTTCTTCCAACGCCTGCAAAGCTTCTTTGCAGACACTACATACGAGATTATCCGTGAACAGGAACTGCATTACGAGAATGTACTTTTCATCATCTTTAAGCTGGTAGGTTTCTATGTCAAAGTGGAGTATCACACCAGCAGGGGCCGCATAGACCTCGTTTTGCAGACAGACAAGTTTATCTATATAATGGAGTTTAAACTGAACGGAACAGCGGAAGAAGCCTTACAGCAGATTAACGACAAGCATTACGCACTTCCTTTTGAAACAGACGGACGAAGACTGTTTAAAATAGGAGTGAACTTCAGTGCTGAAACACGGAATATTGAAAAATGGATTGTTGAATAATGATTCTGTCATTTCTATTATTTTGAATATCAGTGAAGAATCTGTAAACAATAAAAGAGTTGTTGTAAACAGATTCTTCACTCATGTTCAGGATGATAAGCTATACAATGATATCATCAAACAGATACGAAAATATCCTATCTCATATCATCCACCGGAATCACTTCCTGCATATAAATGGCATCCAGACTCCAAAGGGCGGCATCATTGGTACTGATACTTGTACATTCATCCAAAGGAGCGGGAACTTCCGGCGGAAGAACAGTTTCCATACGGAAAGGTGGAGCCGGAGTATGTTCCAAGCGGGAAAACAAATCTGTCCAAGCCTCTTCCGCCATTTTTGCATTACGGGTATGATAGGCTGCATATCCCAACAAACGGGATATACGGAAACGATTCTTCCTTAACTCCCATGCTTTCTGCTTATAACGGGCGGCAAGATCAAGCCATGCCTCATTCCATTCGGGATAATCAACCATACGGATCATTTCATTCATAACTTCAAAACCTCCCATGATGGTCATCAAATGATTTGTACTTTCTAACTTGGGATCACATTCGCTGGTAATAATCCCTGTAGCCGGATCATAACCTAAAGCCAACGGACCTGTAAAGATACGGTTGGGCAGTGCCACAATACTTTTCATCCCGGCTATAATTTTGTCACGGTAAACCGTATTGCCGGTACGTTCCCATTCAGTCATCCAGTTTCCGGCGTATGCCAACCAGTCGGGACCGATGCGGAGACGTGCAGGTGCCGTACAAGGATACTGACTGCGAGGTTGCGCCAGACGCATGGGGTCCAGCGTGTACAATTTCTGATCGGCATCTTTTACTTCGGTCATTAAATCACCGCATCGGTCGTCCGTAGTAAGATAATAGTAGAAACGATTCCAGGCAGCCTGACTGATCCGTGCTTCTTTAGCTCCACATCCCCAATGACTGACGTTGTGCCGGCTACCCAATCCTGCATTCGGGCCGATATGATACACATCCACTTCCGCCGTATGACGGGTCATGGCTTCTGCCATGCGCCAGATATCAGCACGTCCGGTACGCAGGAAATTATACCATAGCCACATATTAGAAGCCAGTTCCGTGTTATCCCATGCAAAACCTCCGATATCATAACGCCAGGTATGGCGGACAGGATCGTATGCATGCATCACATCCCCATAATTCCAGAAACCATACCATTTGTTTTGCTCTATCGCTTTTTGATAGAAGCTGATATAAGCATCCAGCCTGTCTTCCACCCGGGCACGGAAAGGAGTACTACGATCGGGAAGGCTCCAAACACCAAACGCCTGCTTGGCATGCAAATAGTCAGGTACAGGCATCAGCACTCCCGGTCCGGCAAGTTGTTTAGCTTGTTCTGCAAAAGCTTTCTTTCCGCTATAACCACCCTGAGGTATCAAGGTAAGAGTCGTTGTACGGGCAATCCCGTAAGGGGTGCTCATTCCTTCTTGCACATCTTCGTAACTGGCATTCAAGTCATGGGCCACATTATCATAATGGCGCAAGTCCATCGGCTCAGCATCCGGACTCCATATCCATGCGGTAAGAGCAGCCACAGGAGTTTTTGCATCCGAGATTTCAATAGAAGACGGATAAGACTGCCAGAAATCATGTAACCCAAGCCCTATGCCTCCGGTTATATCTCCGGCAAAGGCATAACCCTCACTACGGGTACCGGAGAAAGTACCTATCCAAGGATTATTGTCATTGGCACGTTTACGGATTGAAAATGCATCCGCTGTCAGTTGGGACAGACGATAGCTGTCCCAAGAAGCCCAATGATCAAGCAAAGCACGGTTCTTTTCGTCAAAAGCTTCATAAGGAGGAATGCGTTTTCCTTCCATCTGCTGTTGCTGTAACGAAGATTCTCCATTTCCGGTTTTACCCAATGTAAGTATGCGTCGTCCCACCAAAGGCTGAACGGGCTCGCTCCAGACTCCACCATCGGCACAAGAGAAAGCTACATGGCGATTGTATAAAGCCTCACGCATAGGAACGTCAAAACGAACTCCCAAGGCGCGAATGAAATCTTTGTTCTGATCTCCGTCATATACAAAGCTATGCACCATTTTCACTTGCTCACTGCCACCATAAAAATAAAGCCGTACCACAAAGGGCAACCACTCACGACCATTCGGACTTTTGTGTACCCCTTCCAATTTAACAAGCGCACGCACAGAACCGGCACGCTCTACAGTCACAGATTTCAGTTCTCCTATATAATTAGTGAAAGAAACTTGAGAAGTACTTTCAAGTACCGGTTCGCTTTGCGTATGGCAGATAAGCCTAGCCTTTTCTCCTACTTTCACACCTTTATATAACAGACTATCTATCAAAAATTCGCCTTGACGAGGTATATATGCTGAAATGACTCCGGTAGAAATATGAATACCCTGTGATGTTTCTGCCACAGAAACGGACTTCTTTTTATCTGTATCCGGCAGTTTGGATTTCGCTTTAGATTTCTTTACCGCCTTTTCCAGAGTCAGTTTTTCTGTTCCGGCAGGAATAACTCCAGCTATTCCTCCCCACTTTACAGAACCATCCGGCCAATAAGCCAAAGTCCAGGTATCAATAGGAATATCCTCACCACTTTCTGCAGATAGCCGTAACTTGTTTTCCGGAAAAACTTCCCCTTTATCAAAAGGCACTCCGAAACTTACGGCCTTATCCTGCCGGGGAGTCTCACCAATCCATTGCAAGGGAACAGCAGTCGCCTCTTGCGATGAGCATTCATAACTGAAATTTGTAATACGAGTACGCGACAAGGTGGTACGAAAACCAAACCAGCCTTCCCGTAACGGTTCAGCATCCCTGAAGTCCACCAAGCGCTCACCGTCTATGTAATAACTAACCCTATTGTTCTCGTTGGTAATCTTGATGTGATACCAATGATTCGGTTTCAGCAAATGTCCGGCATCCGTATATTCCTTTAGAATAGCAGGACGGGCTTTAGGATTTGTAATACCCGACTCATCCCCATCATAACGACGGAAACGTGTAGTAGAGTTATGATTGCCACCATATCCCAAATAGTAAAGCTGTAAAGAATAACAATTCAGGAATATACCGCTACGCCATTTTTCGCGCTTCCATAAATTATCGGGATATTGAGGGTCTGATGCCATCCAGAAGCAGTTCAAATCACTCAGACGATCTCCATCCGACTCCACCACCACACATGCATCATATTCAATGGTCACTTTTCCACTCATTTTCTCTTTTCTCCAGAGAGTCAATCCCTTGGGAGATACTATCTCAGCGGTATCTCCCTGAAACGTCACTTTATAATCAGGCGATTCCGATTCAACCTTCCAGTATTTAGTAAACTGGCGGGAATTTAAACCGGAAACCCTATTATCCTGTGCCTTTGACGTAAAGACAACTAATAGAAATAAAAACAGAAACAGATTTTTCATACGATGTTGTTTTGTTTTCATTTACTTTAAAAAGTCTTTTAACGGACAGTCCGTAGCTTTCAGCCCGTCAGCAATACTCCGAGCATTCATACGGGCACCTTTCAAAGAGGTATGGGCATGGTCATGATTGAAATACGTTCCTACTACACGCAAACCTTGATTGTATCCCATATCCTGGAGCTTGTCTCCTGATATTTTATTCAAATCTATAAAATAAGCCCCGGCCGCTTCTGCCGCTTCACGCGTCCATTTACCAAAAGAACTGGTATTGCGCTCTATCTCACCATTATCAAACTTATTGCGGGGTGTATGACTCAGGACAATAGGAACAGCTCCCTTTTCTTTTACATCCATAATAAACTTACGCAAATACCAGCCGAAAGAATAAACCACTTGATAGCTGCCGGTTTTCTCCATTTTGAAGACCTTGCTTTCATTTCCTGAACCGGGTAATTCCGCACGCGCTTTCCCTGTGTTTATGTCACCTGCATCATTATGTCCGAATTGTATCAAAACAAAATCTCCCGGCTGAAGTGCATGATAGATTTTATCCCAACGCCCTTCATCTAAATAAGTACGCGCACTGCGGCCCGCTTTCGCATGATTCTCTACAGAGATCCTTTCCGTGTCAAACAGTTCGTGAATCACACTTCCCCATCCCCACATACCCTTTTCATCTTTATCGGCATTCTTCACAGTACTGTCTCCCACCGTAAACAATACAGGATTCCCCTTTTTACGGGTAGCCCCCGTAACCGTATCTTTTTCTACCGGTTTCAAATAACGAGCCAGTTCCAACCCCTTATAATTACGGATTCCTTCGGCTGCTGATTCTGCATTGACACGTGCGCCAAAAGCACTTGTGTGAATGCGGTCCAGATAGAACATATACTTTACTTTTTCTTTGCCGAATTTCTCAAATTTGCGCGCCGAGATATCATTCAGATCAATAAAAGGAACTCTCTCTTTTTTAGCTACCTGTTTCGCCCATAATCCAAATGTCTGATTCACCCGGGTAATAATAGTGCTGTCTGCATCTTCCCAAGCGTTGCGAGGAGTCAGGGACATCAAAATAGGATGAGCGCCTTTTTTCTTCACATCATGAATAAAACGACGCATATATTCCCCATACGTATATACGGTTTCTTTTGCTCCTGTCTCTTTAATAGTCACATTCAGACTGTCTTTGCCAATTCCCGGAATAGAGGCACGGGCACGGCCACTATCGTACGGACCATTGTCATTATGTCCCAATTCTATGATAACCCAGTCACCTTTACGAACTCCTTTCAACACATCAGGCCATAACCGGTTATAAAAAGTACGGCTACTGGTTCCTCCCAATGCGTGATTTTCAACGGTTATCTTATTTTCATCAAAATACTCGTGTTCAAAATATCCCCATCCCCATTGACCGTTATTTCCATTGCCCAACGTACCGGTACGCATCGTTGAATTTCCAACAAGGAACAACACCGGATTATCCCCTTTCCGGCTGGAACCTGAAACAGGACGGGCGGAACGCGCCACATTCAAACTATCAAGTGTATTATCAACGACTTGATTCACATCCTTCATCGGAGCAGCTATTTTATTTTGAGCATGTGCTCCCAATCCTACTCCGGCAGCTAACAAAAAGCATAAACAAAGTTTGTTTCCTTTCATGACATTTATAGTGTTTTTCTTTTATTGCATTTCAAATTTCTCACAAAAATAAGATGAACGAACAAACCGGAGAATAGAAATTCATTCATTTTCCTGTTTATTCGTTCAACCAACCTTTTACCTATTGACAAATACGTATTATCCTATCTTTCTATTGCCACAAATTCTCTTTAAACTCTATTTCAACAATACGTAACTCGTGATTGGTTTTATCGCCATTTTTTGCCTTAAACAAATCCAACTCACCCGCAGCAGGGGCAGCAACTTCTACAATTTGTCCGAAACCGTCACCTTCCTTGCTGGCACCTTTCAAACGAATGGTTATCTCATTTGTTAATACAGGTTTTACATTCAGGTGGATATATCCCAAACTCTTTTCAGTTTCACCACTCCAAATCAGTTCATCACCTGCATATATTTCCAAAGGATAGCTACGCAAACGCCAACCGGTAAGTTTCATGCAAATTTCATCCACACGGGCCGCACGTTCCAAACTATAAGTTATCCATGCACTGTTCAACCTGCCATCATTCTTCCATTCACTCAATTCATTATCATCGAAACTTTTTATCGCTTCATCCTGGTTGGCTCCGGCAACCGCCGATAAGATATTCACATCGACTTTCGTATCTTTGTAAGAAGGAGTCAACGGAGTTTCTCCACGGGCCAGCCTGCCCTCCAGTTCATCTCCCGGAATATAATTGCTCAAGCCATTCTTCACTTCAACAGGTGCGGAAGAAAGACTGATTTCGGCAGATTGCAATCCATCAGCCTTGGCTGTTATACGAACTGTTCCCGGAGTCGTAAGAGAGCGTATCAAAGCCCGGTTGATTCCACATTCTACAGGCAAATCTTTTGAAAGAATATAATTATCTTTGCCCTGTGCTATTCCACCACGCCATTCAGCCGGTCCCTCTACGTCAAAATGTATCAGATCATTAGCCAGCGGGCAACGTCTGCCATCTTTATCCATCACTTCCACTTGAAGCAATACCATATCAGCTCCATCCGCTTTCCAGCCTTTAGGGCTTTGAATCACACTGAGTTTAATCTGTTCCGGCTTGCCGGCAGTCTGCAATTCAGCGCGGCAACATTCTTTTCCATTCTTATCATACCCTACAGCTTCCAACTTGCCCGGAACAAATGCCACATCTTTGAAAGTATACAAGAAATGATAATCTCTTTGACCGTTTCCTAAAGATTTGCCATTCAGGAACAATTCCACTTTTTCAGCACTGGATACCACATAAACAGGTTTCACCACATCTTCTTTATAGTTCCAATGACCAACGATATGAATACGGGGATTCTCTATATCCACCCATCCGTCCCACATCACCTGATGTGCATAGAAAGGATCTTTAGGGATACGCATGGCATCTGTCACACCACTACGACGATAATTCTCCACACCACGATAATGTGTATTCGTATCCGAGAAGATGATTTTCACACCTCCTGAGCTGACACGGTCACCTGTACCCGGGCGTTCACGCCAATAATCAAACCAACGAATCACATTCTCAATAGTAAAGGAATCCTGATTGTGATTATAAGCACGGGCATCCACCTTTTTCTGGACCTTATTAGTCATTGCAGAACGGAATGAATTATTTCCTTCCCCATTTTTATGATATGGATAAGAATATTCATCCCAATATTTGCGCAGACCTTCATCACGGCAGTATTCCATGGCCCACATCGGATGATGTTTGCTCTTATTGATATAAAGCATCTCGCCACCATATTCGGCTTCACGAATATCAAGCATTTCACGGGAACCGATGGCACGGCCTCCATGAGGGTCATACTTATCACGAATCGCTTTCATTTCTATCATGTGTTCACGACTGATTGATTCGTTTCCACATTCATAGAATAAAATACTCGGATTATTACGGTTGTAAATAATGGCATCACGCATCAATTCTGTACGTTGTTCCCATTGACGGCCTTCACGGTCCTTTTCTGCATCACCGGCCTGCATCGCCTGAATCAATCCGACACGGTCACACGATTCAATATCCTGCTTCCAAGGGGTGATATGCATCCAACGCACCAAGTTGGCATTATCTTCCACCATCAGACCGTTGCTATAATCACTCAGCCATGCAGGAACACTCATACCGACTCCCGGCCATTCATTACTGGTACGCTGTGCAAAACCTTTCATCTGAATCACCCGGTCATTCAACCAAATCATTCCTTTGCCGAAACGAGTTTTACGGAAACCTGTACGGGTAGCCACTTCATCTACTTTTCTGCCATCCACCCATAAACTGGTTTTTACTGTGTACAAATATCCGTATCCCCAACTCCAGAAATGAAGTCCGTCTATTTCTGCCGAAGCTTCCAAAGTCGCAGTTTCACCCGGTTTTACTACCGTCTGAGTACCCTCAAAACTTTTTATGCTTTTCCCGTCACGATCAAACACTTCAACCTTATAAGCGACTTTCTTATCCCGATTATATTCATTTTTTATTTCAGACTCCGCATGAACCACAGCCTTACGAGACTTCACACGGATATCTTCCGCATAGATATAAACCCCGGTAGTTTTTAAATTACTATACAAGGGAAGTGTCTGATAAACCTTATCGGTTACATGAAGCCATACATTCTTAGGTATACCTCCATAATTGGCATTGAAATTACGGTCACTCCACTGATATTTGGTACCTGTAGCACGTTCCTTATAATTCCAATTGTTATCAATACGGACCGCCATGACATTCTCCTGTCCATATTTAATATAAGGAGTCAAATCGAAACCTACAGCCATCGCGCCATTTTCATGCAAGCCGATATATTCGCCATTGATATAAAAATCAGCTCCTTGACGGACCCCTTCAAATTCAACAAAGACTTTTTTGTTCTTGCTGCCGGCAGGCAGACGGAAATGTTTACGATACCACATCACAGTATCCGTCAGTTGTTCTATACTTAAACGAAAAGCTTCATCTTCATTAAAAGGACGGGGTAATGTTACTTTCTTCCAATCCGTATCCTGAAAACGTACCTCTTTGGCTTCCGGTATATCGCCGACATAAAGTAACCATTTAGAATTAAAATTGTATTTATCACGGACAGCTGATGCTGCCGCAATCTGACTTATTCCTATAAAAGTCAATAAAAATAAAAGAATTTTGTTTCTCATAGCTATCTCAAATTGTTTGTTGCAAAACTAGCATAAAGTTCCCTCTCTTACCATAGAATAAGATACATTTATATAGAAATTCGTTCAAAACGAAATTTCAGGGTATTCATGTTGCGCATATTTACATATCACATTAATAATCAACACATTACACAAACACCCTGAAACATTTATTCTATAGGTTGCAACATCAGGACTATATAATTCATTGCTTCACCATAGCCGGAGTCAACGTTACAGGTCCCAATAGCCCTGAAGATTTTGGTTCCCAATCAGAAGCATCAAAGATACCATTTTTCACATTTTCCTTTTTTCTTGCAGACATATTTACATTATAGAAAATCTTCCAGTCCACTCCCTTCTTATCCATATAAGCAATTCGATTCGCCATAGAGTTGGCTACTCTGACAACTAACTCATCCTGTCCTTTGAATTTTTCAGCAGGGATATACAATTGATAAGGAGAGTCAATCACTGTACCGATATAATCTCCATTCAAATAGACAGATGCATTTTCCGCTACAGAGCCAAGATCCAATTTGATCACATCCGCTACAGGCGCCTTATTTATAGTAGTCGTATAAACGGCTGTTCCAGAAAAAGATTTATATTCATCCCCTACAAAATCAGTCCATGAGCCCAAACTGTCAACCGTTATAGAAGCAGGAAGTTGAGGACCTCCTTGAACAAAAGAAACAGTCCAACTGCCGGAAACAGGATTTGGCTCACCTGCATTTTGATAATAAGCATAGGCATCTCCTGTAAAATGCTGACCGGAAGTTGATACAATGACAGTTTCACCCGGATTCAATTCCAGGTAAACATCTGTTTGCCCGTCATTGCGTTTCATAGCAGCCAAACCACTAGCACCGGTCATTGGATTGAAAATCGCCGCACTCCGAGCTTCTGTACGAAGTGGAATCCAATCCTCTATTTTACGGTCGCTACTATTTTCTATAAAGTAATATTTTCCCGTTGCACTATTTCTTCGGATACATTGCAGACCTGCCTGATACATTTTCTCGGCACCCACATTCGCCTCATTCATCAGAGCATTAATATCATCTGACAAACAAATCTTCCCCTTACCTACACGAGCACATTTAACAGCACCTTCAGCATGAAAGTCCAGAGCATCCAGCATTTCTTTAAAATGAGCCTGTTTTTCTTCCGAAAGAATCATTCCGGCCATATCTTGAGGAATTCCCTTATAAAACACAACAGTAGCACCTTCATCAGCCAAAGCCATCAGTTTTTCCATTGTTTCATAAGGAATATATTGCGCCGCCGAAACAAGAACGGTTTTATATGCGGCACCGGGCGTTACAATCATTTCTTTCTCAATATTAGTTTTAAGAAGTTGCTTGTCAGAAATCATATCCCACGCATAACCATTCTCTGTTAAAGTTACCGCACTTTCTCTGACCGAAGATTCCAACATATTACGATCCAATCCGCTAAAGTGTTGAAGGCTTCTGTTCCCTTGTTCAGACATCACATCGGCTATGTTATAGTATAAAAGAACATCATTATCAGGAGTGCCATCCTGTAAAAATGACTGCACGCGAGTAACATACTGATTCAAATATTTAAAATCCTCCCAAAACGGATTATTCGGATGAAAATGGACTGCCGCATAAAATAACCATCCCGGCCAAGGAGCCTCCTGCGGACTGAAACAAGTGCCATGATAAAAAATATGATTCACCCCACCCAGAAAGAAAAGATCAAGTGCTTTCTTTACATCTCCCAGATTCGATTGGAAATGTTCATCCAGCCAAGTCGCACTTTCCGAAGACGACAGCTTCTTTCCTTCCGTATGAGCTACAGACGGAGCCGCTTTTATACTGACCAAATCACGCCCTTCTATTTCGGGCACATCACTCACTGCATACAAATCCAGAATATTGGCAGGAGAACCATGAGCCTGATTCCTTATACCCTTTCCTTGTTTTGCCGCCCAATGTTGCCAACGAATGGAATAATGATTTATCAATAAATCGTTTATGGTTTGTCTATAATCATACAACACCCTTGCATTCTTGTCCGGTGTATCCATACCTAACAATGCGGGTAAATGCTGACGCAAGTCATATCCCCTATATTTTTGGAATTCGTCAAAAAAAGCAGGAGTCCAATTTGACTCGCCTCTTGCATCGTCCACTTCATAAGAGTCATTAAAATAATACCTCAGATAACTGATATCCTTTCCTTTAAAAGCCTCATCAAATTTACTGAGATAATGATCAATGGCCGAAGCTGAAAAATGATCTATCACATCACCTTCACCACCAGGTCCTGCACGTTCTACCATTTTTCCATGATGACCTTGGAACAGAGCGCAAATAGTCCAGTCACCTTGAGGAGCCGTCCAGTCCAATGTACCATCCGGCTTTATTTTTGAAGTCAAGTCGAGACATTCACCTTTATCACTATTAGCGGTCACTATAATCAAAGGCAGTTCCTTTTTATATCGTACCTGATCCAATGCCAATGTCTGTAAATCAGCATTCGCACTGACCGGTTCTTTCAAATCCGCCAGTTTTACTGGAGTATGCCCTGCCAATCTGACAAAGCCTTCTTCCTTATATCGGACAGGTTCACTTAGTTGTTCGCCTTCTTTCAATTGATAAGTTTTATAAGCCACCGTCTTGCACGCATCTTCGGGAGTAACCCAAGGTCCTCCAAACGGCCATCCCGAAGCATTAGCCAAATCAATTCCTAATCCCAACTGCTTTGCTTCCTGCAAAGTATACAGAAACAAATCAACCCATTCCGGAGAAAGAAAATCTTTAAAGCGGTCCTCATAACCATGTATTCCATAAATAGGAGTGATCTCCAATCCACCCAGATTTGCCTCCTGGTACTTACGCATAACCGTATCCAAGTCAGTAGTCCTGACCGCATTGCCTTCCCACCACCATCGCGTCCAAGGCTTGGTCTCGTTAGTCACTTGCGGCCATTCAATCTTCTGATTCTGTGTACAAGCCAAACAGCCACAAACTGCAAAAAGTACATAACAGAACTTACTGCATTTCTTTAAAAATAAGGATTGCTTCATAAATCTTACTTGTTTAAAAATGGAAACGGGCATTTTCAACACGTTGACCACCTATCATATTCTTTAATTTCCTTGCCACATCAGGATATTGCTTTATCACATTAGTAGTTTCTGCCGGATCTGTATAAATGTTATACAATTCTTCATAAGTTTTAGACGAATCACTAACTTCCAGTCTTACCAATTTCCAGCCATCAGGTGTCATAATAGATTGCTTTCCTCCAAATTCAAAGAACTCATAATAAATACAATCATGCTCCTTCTGAGTACCTTTTCCCGTAAGAGTAGGCAAATAAGATATACCATCAATATTTTGAGGAATATCTGCCTGCACCAATTCACCTATAGTAGGCAAAAAATCCCAAAATGCAGAAATATGATTGGTAACTACCCCTTGTGGAATAACTCCCGGCCATTGAATGACGAACGGAGTACGGATACCTCCTTCATATAAATCTCTTTTCTGACCTCTGAACGGACCATTACTGTCAAAATAAGATGGATCGTGGCCTCCCTCCGAATGGACTCCATTATCGGAAGTAAAAACAATGATCGTATGATCATACAAACCTTTCTCTTTCAACTCTTTAATAATCAAGCCCACACTTTTATCCAAATAAGTAACCATCGCCGCATACGCCGCACGCGGATTTTGCTGCGATTTATAACCGTCTCTGCTTCCTCCAAAAGGAGTTTCACAAAATTCCCCCTCATACTCCGTCATCGCTTCCCCCATTATATCAAGATCCGCATGGGGTATGGTCGGTGAAAAATAAAGGAAGAAAGGTTTCTGCGCATTTTCATCAATAAAGTTCAAAGCCTTTTCCAACATCAAGTCATGCGAATAATATTTCCCATCCAGCATAATCTTCTGCTCATTCTCATGCAAGAACTCAGGGTAATAACTATGAGCAAAACGTTGTCCCAGATAACCGTAGAAATAATCAAAACCATGTTTACCGGGCACACCTTCCGTACCCGGTCCTCCCATTCCCCATTTGCCTACACATCCGGTAACATAATTCTTTGTTTTAAAAATATCGGCTACAGTAACTTCACCGGCAGGAAGCGGAGTTTCATATAACAATCCATCCGAACCTGCCACTTTTGCATTTCCTCTGATTGCGGCATGTCCCATGTGCTTTCCTGTAATCAGAGCACAACGGGACGGAGCACTGACCGTAGAACCGGAATAATGCTGCATAAACTTCATCCCGTTCTGAGCTATCCCATCAATATTCGGTGTCTTAATCTGACGCTGACCATAGCATCCCAAATCACCTATGCCCAAATCATCCGCCATAATATAAATAACATTAGGCGATTTCTCTGCCGTTGTAGTCCGGGCCATCGTAAGCCCTGAAGACAACAAAGCTGCGGAAAATAATATCTTACGTGTATTTTTCATATCCAACCTTACTTTATTTAAAGGATGAAATATCCACCATCATTAAATTCAATCTTTTTCCATTTGTAAAATGTCCGGATTGGAAAAGAACTTTCGTACCATCCGGACTAAAGCTGGGATGTGCATGATCCGGTTTCATCTTGGTATCCGACGCCAACCAATGACGCTCCCCGGTCTGTACATTAACCAACCATACATTTCCTCCAAAAGTATCTCCGGCAGCCCATTTATTATCACGGCTGGCATTACAATGCCAGAAACCTCTTCCTACCAATTGGCCGTCAATCGCTTGGCGATCTTTTTCTAATTCTACCTGCCCTATCAACTCTACATCATCCGTACGCAGATTGATACGCACAATACCACTTGCCTGTTTGCGAAGACGCGGCTGAAATCCTAAGATATTGAAATATACAAAATCTTTGGTTGCAAAAGTTTCATGAGTCACCCAATCTAGCGGAGTTTCTTTATATAAAGGTTTAAAGACTGTTCCGTCTGCCGTGCAAAACCACATACGCTGATGGGCATCGCCACCGGTTTCGTTACAAAAAACAATTTCACCCGGAGTAAAACGGCTGGCTTGTATATGTCCTGTTTTAAATTCCGTATCAATAACCTTAGTTACTTCTCCTGTAATAAGGTTCATTTTACGAATTCCGCAAAGAGTTGGCTTTATCTTTACCGGCTGGTTACTTTCAGGCAGGAAAGCGTTTTTCATCATACGTTCCTTTTCCTCTTCCGTACCCTCACGCTCAACAGTTATGTAGGCATAATCATCATTACAATCCACAGCATATCCTCCCGGACGTCCCATCTCAGTGGGGAAAGTGCCTATGAAAGTTTCATAAGCGGATGGTTTACCTACTTTTCCTTGTTTTACATCGGCAAAGAATTTATTCAAGTCCATTACATACATGTTCCAGTTTTCTTTTTCTTTCCGGCTGACAAACATACGATTCGTTTTATTAGCCAAAAAAGCACTGCCCAAGTTCGGTCCTTCCGTAGCTTGAATAATCTTACCGGTGGCCATTTCAATAAAGTAAATCTGTGTAGGAGTCCATTTACGTTTTTCTCCGTTAGGAAGCGTACTTTCCACCTCTTTGTCATTTCCACGGCTGGAAGACCTGAACAATAAGTATTTGCCATCAGCCGTCCACATGGGATCAGTCTGATAAAGAAAACGGTCATTCTTCATCGTGTCGGTCAACATAGTGATAGTATTGCCGGTCGCACTATCTACATAAGTCCGCATTTCCGATGCAGTGCAGTTTCCAAACTGAGCCAATGCGGCTTTACTAAAAGCTAAAAATAATGTAATAGCTAAAAATGTCTTTCTCATAGCATGTCATTTTTTATCTGATACGACAAATTTATGCATGAGAGAAATTATATCAAATAGAATTTTATCCATTTATATGGTTAATTGTTCACTTTAAACCAACTATTCTCTATATATCCTAGATTTTTTCACTGATATACTGCTCCCATAAAAAAGAAGGTATGCTTTTTGATACACCTTCCCCTTGACGATAATTTGACATTACATCGAATTCTTTTAAATAACTTTTTAAGCATAGGAAAGATAGGATACGATTCTTAAAAGTATTTTTATTTTTCAAGTATGAATATACAAAATGAAAGCAGAAATAAAAAACTAAAAACTTTATGATGGATCTTTACTATAGTTCTTCTTTTAAAGTAGAATACCCTTTATAAAAATAGGGAGAATTTTAGTCCAAACAATGATCTGACATGATTGAGAACTAAGACTCAATTATTAGATTTGTATGCTTAGTCAACAGATGTTTGATGCTTATTGGGAATTTAAGGAGTGTATAAATCTATAAAAAAGAAGAAGATTTTCCGTATTACCATGTTATTGACTGAACATCTTGGCATATTCCCAATATGTACTTTGGGTATCTTTAATAATAATAAAACCTGCACATTCCTGCATAATCCCAATAATGGTCTTTATTAGATGAATGATGTCTAAGAACTTTAACCTAGAGACTATTAACTTTATAAAAGATGTGACTTTAAAAAAATACTAATATATGGATTAGTCAAATTGTTTTCAATTGAAAAATCCATATATCAGTATTTCATTTCCCAAGTTTTGCATCATATTTTTCTTGATTAACTAAGCCCCTACCGTTTTCATTGGTAAAACTTACGCAAATTCAATGACAATACTTCAGCATTTTTTTGCCGAAAGTATTGTCAACATTAGCGTCACGTCAAATTGGAGCAAATTAATCATTAATAAAAATAACCTAAAAGAATTAATGACTATTTTATAAAAACAAGTTCACCAATCTTATTATCAACAGAAAAAGTAATAAAGTAACATTGTTCCCTAATATCTAATATTTCAAGTCCACTTAATTTTATTTTAACAGGAGCTTCCCCTTTTTTTAAAGTAGTTAAAAAAGCATTTAACTTCTTCCCCATTGTAGAATCTCCCTCCCATTCTAATACATATTGAATCTGTTCCACACAAGAAGTAACAGCAACCTTATTCCCAAAAACTGTCAATCCCCAACCGTTAGGTTCATCTAGAGCAATACTATTTGTCCAAACAAACCTTGGTTTATCTGAATCCAGTATTTTAGAGATAATAATAATATTAAGAAGTGCTGTTTGACCGTTCTCATCAGTAACAGTTAAAGTTACACAACCTGTCAATAATGCACGGATATTTATCTCATTATTTTCTATCTGTGCAACAGCTAATTTCTCATCTGATAAAGAAATCTGATAATTTCCACTTCCACCAATTATTTTCACAGTAACTGTCTCTCCTTCTTTTATCTGAATTTTAGTTTGTTCAAGAGATAACTCAGATATACTCTCCACCTCTTCCTTGCAAGAGGTTAACACATTAGTACCTATTCCTAAAAATAAAAGATAGAAAAACAGATTGTTAAAAAAGTTTCTCATAGCATGAATATTTATCATTTATTAATAATAAGAGTTGTAACCGCTCCATTTTCACTTATTGCTTTCAAATTTAATTCACCACTCATTGAAGTCAAATCCACAATTCCATTCTCTATACTTACTTCTTCTCCATTAACGTAAAATTTATTAAAAGATTTAGAGTCTTCACCAACAATACGAGCCACTCCGTTTTCCAATACAATAGCAGGTTCTTGTATCCAACTATAATCAACAGCCTCTTCATTTATAAAGCAGCCCATACCAGAAAAACGAAAATTTGCATGATTTGTCAAGCGTAAAAAATTTATATCAGGAAGACTTCCGTCAGATTTACGAGATCCCATTAATTCTTGTTCATTCAAACTTTCAAAATCAGACTCTGATAAATTCAAATCATTTGGTGCAAATGAATTGTTTTTAATTTCAGAAAGGGTATTATCTACATTAATTAAATGTTGTGGAAAACCTCCCGAATTACGAGGACTTAATGATAAGTTATTTTTAATAATATGTCCATATCCAGGTACATCAACAGCCTCATTTGACGATTTTCGATTCAACATATTATAATTACTTGGATTTTTATAAGCCGTATTGTTTTCGAAAATCAATCCTCCAAGATGATGATTAGAATAGAATCCTTGCTGACGATTATAATATGCTAAACAATAACGCACTGTATGTTGCGGTATCGGATTTGGAACCTTTTTTATGTCTCCCATACCATATCCACCAGATTTAAAACCAGCTCCATTTCCACCAGAAGATTCTATAGAATGGGGCTTATACCCATTACGAAATGACCAACAATACTCTATAATATATGAAGCATAACAATTAATCAAATCAAAACCATCATCTCCATTGTTCCAAGCCCGACAACCTCTAAATATATTTCCAGTACTAGTTTCCTTATTTGTATGCCCTCCAAATCCATCTACATTTCCAGAATCACCTTCAGAATATCCATCATAATTATCATGAGCGTCACAATTCAAAACTAAATTATTCATACCTTTTACCAAATAAAAGCCAATTGCCATACCATCATGTACATCTATATTTTCCAATATATTATTATTTCCTCCCTCAATACGAAAAACTTCAGACTGAGTATGACCTTTAATTGCTACTTGAGTGCCTACAACTTCAAAATTCTTGAATCTCCAATAGCTACCAGCAATATAGAATACGGCAACACGACGATCTGTAAGTTTGATTTGCTCCATATTAAGTACCGGACGCTCATTCTTATAGCCAATAACACAAATTGGACTTGATGGATTGCCCTTTTGTTTAATATCAAACACTTTAGCATAAGTTTTATTTCCACTTTTATCCATTATCCAATCTTCAGTAACATTATATTCTCCTCCACGCAGATATATATTATCACCAGGTTGAACCAACTTTAGAGCTTTAGACAAGGTTGCAAAAGGTTTTTCAATGCTACCTACATTCATGTCATTTCCATCAGTTGCCACATAATAATCTGTTGCATAAACAGAAACAGACATTCCACATGCACACACCAATCCGGCGCACAATTTCCTTACAAATGATTTCATACTACAAAATTTTAATTATAAAATATAAGGTTACAATCCGATTTGTTAAAGCGTATTGAATTCAAAATAATATCAATGTTGGCATTGTTCTTTCAAGCAAATTAGAAAAAAAATAGTCAACAGTTTTATTAAAAATAAGCAAACAAAGTCTTATTTTTTCCGATTATATTATTAACTATTAGATTAAACAAAGAAAATATAAAAAGGCTCTTTTATAAAAGCACTACTTCGGTAAATTTTCACCGGGATGTTAAAAGTTAAACATAGAGCAGACTGAAACTAGCTCAATAAACATATAAGAGATCATTGAAAAATTGTCAAAAACAGATGGTTAGGCAATAAGAATTGTAGATAAAAAAGTAACTAAATAGCTGATAACAAAGAAGAAAAAATTACGTAATTCGTTGTTTTTTTTTATAATTTAACAGAACCAGATTCCAATTGGATTTTTGCTTTAAAGACAACAAATAACATGCTGGAATCACCAACTGTCAGTCAACAGACTTCAGAAAGCTGGATTTTCACTTCAATGCATCGCTCGTTGCCATCAACTTGGTCAAAGCGATATGTAAGAAACCCGGAATAACATATTCCATTCCTCTTGCAAGTCAGTTATACACAATGCTTATATACTTGAACGATTTATTTGCATATTTGAAATTAACTTAGGCACACAAGTTATTGACAAACTTTTCAAAGAACTCATTTTTTTACTGCCAAAGCTGCTTAGACTTGGCTAATTTTTAACGAACTATCACAATGAAGAATCCAATGTTTTAAGGAAGCATAAAATCTTTCAAAGCCATTTTACAATGTATTTGTTCTTGTCCGGAAACGGTTTCTGAATTCAAATATACATCGATAAGATCGTCATCATTCATACCTTTATCTTGAAATTTATAATAAATTTCTCCAGGCATTTCAAGACTTATAAACGAAGAAATTGAGTTATTACTACTTTGTATACTATTATTAAAATACAAATTTAAATTTAACTTATTATTAGAAGTTTCTATATCCTTTTCGCCATCATAGTATAATAAAAAGAAAACCGGCTTATATAAATCATACTCAAAAGTTGGAACAATATTCATATAACCATTTTTTATATAGAATGCTCCGGCCGTTTTATCTAATGAATAAATACTCTTATTTTTTAGTTGGATAGAGTCTTGACCGAATATTTGATACTCTTCACTTAAAGTGTCAACATGAACTGTAAAAGTAGGAATCTGTTGGTTCATTCCATTCGTACTGTTTAATATAACATCATAAGTTTTTCCGTCCTCCAATTGAGTTGTATTTTCATTTTCATCCAATAAGTTAAAACTAACTATGGCACGTTGCACTTCTTTTAACCAAGGTATACGATTAAGACTTTCTTCTGTTGGAACTAAAATTGCACCAAAATCCGTGTATAACTTGTAGCCACGAATATTGTCTCCACCAACCGTAACATATACACCATTAAATTTAGACCATTGCGCATCATCGTCATTACTGAGACAAGAGCAAAATAGCCCGATACAAACTACAAAGAAAAAGAGGATATAAAATCTAGATTGTTTCATGACATTTCTATAAATTATAATTTAAAGGTAAAAGAGGATGCTTTATACATATTGATGCATCCTCTTATTGTACGTTTATTCTATTACCATCCTGCGTTTTGAGACAAATTAGGGTTTTTCATACGTTCCGATTGTGGAATTGGGAAAAGATACATTTTATCATCCCAAACACGATTGACAACATTTCGTTTATAAGTGATAGTACCATCCTCATTTTTTGTAAGTTTCATTTCTATGATGCTCTTTAATTTATCACCATCTTTCCATCTTCTCAGATCATAAAAACGATGTCCCTCAAAAGCCAATTCTACCATGCGCTCATTCTGATATTTATTCCAAAAGGCATCTGCCGACAAACCTGTTGGAAATTCCGGCATTTTAACATCAGTACGATTACGTATGATATTTACCGCTTCACAAGCTGTCATTCCGAATTCACCAGCATTATCAGCAGAACCCGTATATTGGAATATGGCTTCTGCATAGTTTAAGTAAAATTCTCCTAAACGATAAGTGATCCATGAATGGCGGCTGGTTTTTGTTGTACTATTAGCACTCAGATCAATGGCTGAATCCAAATATTTTTTCAAATAATATCCGGTAGGGGTTGCACCTGAAAGAGGTTCAGCATTCAAACCTCCATAAAAAGTTTCAATAGGATTGGCATTCTTTGACGGCCATTTTGTATCTCCATTCTTTACAATAGTCATATCGAAACGTGGATCACGTCCGGCATATGGATTAGAAGCGTCATAACCACTTCCTGTTTCATTCCACATTTTTCCAGTAGCTTTCATTTCATAGGCGTCAACCATATTTTGTGTTGGGCAATTACCGGAGTTTCCACCTGGCACTCCCATCGGAAAATTATATTCTTCCAATGTGCTGATGTTACCATTATATCGACGAACAAAAATCATTTCATTATTTGACCAGTTGTTAGGTCCCCACAATTCTGAATATTTACTTAATTTAAAACCATTAGCTGTACAAGTTTCAATTACCTCTTTATTAGCTTCAGCCGCTCTACGCCACAAATCTTTGTTATTTTCCGGATTAAATAATGGACTGGCAGCATATAAAGCAGCACGTGCTTTTAATGCCAAAGCTGCATAACAAGTAACACGACCGTTCTCTGCTGGGGCAATTCCGTCCAATCCAAGTTTTGTATAGTCTGCAGGTAATTCTGTAGATAATTTGTCACATTCTGCTATAATGGCGTTAAAAATTTCCTGTGCAGGGGTGCGTGTCAGACTGTTTACTTGATCTGTAGTTACCATTTCTGTAAAATATGGAACATCTCCATAAGCACGTACTAAATTAAAATAAAAATATGCACGCAAAAAACGAGCTTCCTTGAAACTGTTGGTATAACGGAACATTTGTGCACGATAGTCATCATTCAATTTTAGCTCATCAAATGTCAATCCTTGAAATTCAGCCAGATACTGATTACATATCTGAATTGCTTTATAGCTACTAGACCAGATGTTAGACATTGGATTAGCCGGGCTCCAAGATCCGTTTACAAAATCACATATATCATTGTTTGTATAAGCATATTCAGCTTCATCACAAGCAGATGCCAGCATTCCACCTTTATATGTTTGGCCAAAGTCATAGTCTAATATGGAATAAACATTGGTAATCATACCAATTACATTTTCATAACTTTCATCTATATAGTCTTTTCCGTAATTGGCATATTCGTGATAATCCAGATTACATGCAGCCAAAGTTACCATACATGCTATTCCGCTCACTATTTTTTTGATTTTCATAATCATGTTTTTAATTTAAGTTCAACAATTAAAAGCCGATAGTTAATCCAGCCACTACACTACGAGTTAAAGGATAAGTCGCTCCATAAACTTCGGGATCGGCAATATTAATCTTATCAAAGCACAAAAGATCAACACCTCTCACATAAATCTTTGCATTGCTCAATATCTTGCTTTTCTTTACCCATATTTGTGGAAACTTGTAATACAACTCTATTGAACGAAGTTTCAAAAATGAGCGGTCTGCCAACCACAAAGTATTAGTTTGATAATTGTTCTCATTACTTTGAGAACTCAAACGAGGATATTTAGCATCTTGATTTTCTGGAGTCCACCGGTTATCATAATATTCCTGTGAAATCGTTGTATTATTTATTAACGGCCAGTATAAACTCTTCGTATTTAATACAGCAGAATATCTTCCTGTCCCTTGGAACATAGCATCAAAGCCTAACCCTTTCCATTCTGCTCCCAAATTGAATGAATAGTAAATTTCAGGAGCAGTAGTACTATGTCCTATAGCAACTTTATCATTCGCATCAATAATATTGTCACCATTAACATCTTTATATTTTATATCACCAGGTTTTACATCACCAAATGACTGTTTAGGACTATTCTCAATGTCAGCTTGATCCTTAAAATATCCGATAACTTCCATACCATAAGTTTGCTTCAGAGGCTTACCTGTAGTTATAAGATTATCATACATACGCGGTTCTTCCATTTGCTCGATAATCTCATTTTTGGCTAAAGCAAAATTGGCTCCTATATTTAAAGTAATGTCAGCAATTTTTTTACGATAATTAGCACCAATTTCAACTCCCCAACTATCGACAATACCACCATTCTCATAAGGAGCAGTAAATCCTAAGACACTTGAATAATGACCGCTTGAAGACACCCAAATATCTGAACGTCTTTCATAATAAGCATCAAAAGATACGTCCAACCCATTGAACATACTGGCATCTAAACCAAAATTATATTTATATGCTTTTTCATGAGTAGAATTCAAAGAAGCCAAACGACCTAATGACCAACTTTGCGTTCCTACAGAATAATTTGTATCAAATGGATAATAACCACCGCCACCATATGTTTGTTCCCAATAGTTAGTAACCTCACTGTCATCATCCAACGGAAGACGGTCGGTATTAATGACACCAAACGAAGCCCTCAGTTTCATAAAATTAATCCAAGAAAGATCTTTCATGAAATTTTCTTTTGACATAACCCAAGCTAAGCCAACAGTGGGAGATATAGACCATTGGTGTCCTGGTGCCAATTTATTAGACGCTGAAGCAACTACACTCAAATCAGCAAAATATTTATCTTTGTATCCATAATGAGTATAGAAAGAGGCATTCTGACGATACCAGGTCTGATCGGTCCCTTTGGTATTACGGTATTCATAGTCCCATTTTAATTGACTATAAATTTTATTGTCCTTATTTATCTGTTTGTCATAAAATAAAGTTGCTGCAAAATTGAATACCCGTGTAAATGCAATACATTTAGCATCACTACTCATCGAACTTTCTTTACCATCAGTATAATAAGTCGTACTTGAAGGTACACCATTTTCCCATGCAGTTACCGAATTACTACCATAAACAAAAGTTTTAGAATGATTTTCCCAATATTGGGCATAGTTATCATAAGATAACATACCGCTTGCTCCTAGTCCTGGGGTTATAGATGATAAATCCTGGGTCAGCGTCATATCAGCGAACAATGTACGTTCGTGGAACTTTGTGTAAGCCGCTGCTTGTGATACAGCTAAAGGATTTTTGGTCCCAGCCCAAGTCGCACTACCTCCCCATGTACCATTTTCCAAACGAGCGGGAAAAGCAGCGGAAGGTAAAGTATAAATCATATCCCATAAATTAGCACCTCCCTGACCATTCGCTCCCGGAGTTCTAGTTTCTGACAGGATACCTAATACATTTAATTTCAATTTTGTTTTTTCTGTCAGATCAATATCCAAATTAGTACGTAAATTGGCTCTGGAGTATTGGTCCTGTGTAGAATATCCATCATTCATATAAGGATTGGCAATAAACCCTTTATTAGTAGTCAAGTTAGCCATAGCATAATAACGGAATTTGCTTGCCCCACCTCGGAAACTTATATTATATATATTGGTAGCATCCATATCGCGATAAGTTTCTCCAAGCCAATCCACATTAGCATACAGATATGGATATTGACCACTACGAAATGCGTTCAATTCATCTTGTGTATAACGCGCTGTTAACCCGTCATTTGCCAATGCTTCATTCATGGCATTTGCATAAGAATAACTGTCTACAAACTTGGGCTTGCGTGCTTGCCAACCGAAACCATGATCATAAGTAAACTTGATTTCACGTGTATTATAAATACCACGTTTGGTAGTAATATTTACTACACCATTTATACCTTTATGCCCGTAAATTGCTACTGCAGCAGCATCTTTCAATATAGTGACAGTTTCTACCTCTTCAGGAGTGACATCTGTAATATCACGTTCAATACCGTCTACCAATATTAACGGATTATTAGTGGATAAACTTTGTAGACCACGAATAAAAAATGTAGGTTCGGCATCTGCATATCGTCCGCTACCTTGCAAAGTAGTCAACCCTGTACCATATCCAAAAAGCGAATTAGCTATATTTTTAGCACTACGCTTATTGAAATCTTCATTATATACGGTAGAAATTGATGAGGTAGATTCTTCCAGACGTTGAGCTTTATGATATCCGATTTCTACAACTTCATCGGAATATTTTGCCGGCTTACCGGAAGTTATGCTATCATTGAGTTCCTGTGCATACCCTTGCAGACTCAAAAAAGCAAGGAGTGCCGGAATAATTAATCTATTTTTTCTCATAATAATTAATTCAAATTGTAATTGAAGTATTCATTAGTTATTACCATCCGGGATTTTGAACAAGCCCGTATCCTTTATTAACTTCTGTTGACGGGAATGGAGAAAGATACCATTTAGGGTCAAATCCATTTGTCCACCAATAACGAGTTGGGTTATTCAATTCAAATTTTTCATATTCAAAATGGGTCGGATAAGCCATCTTCCCTTCATCGTTTCCACGCCAAGGCAAATCTCTTCGTACTCCGTTGTCATCCAAACGATAAATGAAAAGTCCATGCAATTGTTTTTCAAATATATCTGCTCGTTTATAGCGAATCAAGTCAAAGAAGCGTGCATCTTCCATACCTAGCTCACAAGCACGTTCACGAAGAAGTTCTTCGATAAAAGCATCCTTGTTACTTTGTAAATTTTTATCCGGATTACATTCCGCCAATCCTTTCATTCCTACACGTGCACGTACAATATCTACTTGAGCTATAGCTTTATCCATACTGCCTCGTGAACTTTGACACAATGCTTCCGCATAAATTAAATGCAGTTCAGCTATACGGATACAAGGCCAATGTACATATCTACGCAGCATATCGTTTCCCATTAAGAATTTGATAGGTGCATATCCCGTAGCAAATGAACCTGTTTGACTGGTAGGACCATTGCCGGCACTCTTTCCCCCCAACCACGATTCAAAACAATAACCTGACATATTTCCTGTGGTCCAATCCAAAGATTCTTGCTGACCGTTTACAATGATTTCTTCATACATACGCGGGTCACGGGTCAATTCTATATTTATCAGTCCGTCACTGGCTGTGCCCGTTCCTTTCAAAAACATTTCATCCAGTTTTCCTTCACTTTTGGCCTTATCCCAATCAAACGGCGTACCATCTTTCCAAGGGAACATTTCCATATATTCTTGTGTAGGACTGTAACCACGATGAATTTTCATAAGAGGATCTCCCCATTGGTGCCAATTATAATGACTTGATTTGAATGCATCAATATCAATTACACGTGTGTTTATCAATACTTCCGGGCTATCCAAATTAGCATAGCCTGCACGATATGCCAAACGATAATCTTCTGGACGAGTACCTTTCGCCTGCTGTAAACTGTATCCACCTTTAGAAGCCAGTTCATTAAAGAATTGTTCACACGCTTCCAGACAGCGATCCCATAGTTCCGGTTTATAGCCACCATACCAAATAGCAGGATTGCCTGTCGCTCCCGGGTAATAAGGCTGGTCGGAATTAAATAAAGGTGAGGCTGCAAATTGAAGAATACGACATTTATAAGCTAAAGCTGCCGCTCTAGTCCAGCGTCCGGATTCAGATGCAGGTGTTTCTACAGTCCAAGGAAGTACAGCAGCAGCTTCATCCAGCAATTGTACCATATAATTCACTGTTTCTTCCACACTGTTACGAGGCATTTCATAGCTTGTATCCGTTCCACTGAATGTACCTTTAATTAAAGGAATGCCACCATAATGACGAAATACATCAAAATAACGGGAAGCAAGAATACATTTCGCCTGTGCCACCATAGAAGCTTTTTCATCTTCCCCTAGCCCCGGTACATTATCAATATTCTCAATCAACATCCATACTCCACGTACAGCTTCCCAGACATTATTTCTTAAATAATCAAATTTATCAGAACGTTTACCATAATTGGCAGTGTGAGTACCTTTATAATATGGTCCTGAGATTCCACATGACGGATAAGTGAAAACATACAAATCTGTTAAAGCTTCAGGCTTGCCTACATATTGATTGGAACTTTCCTGATTAGCCACATTCTTATATGGAAGCCCATAATATTGCATGCCATAAAGATTAGTCAGAAATTGTCGGGTATATTCAGCATTATTAAATACTGTGTCTTTTGTAACCGACCCTCCCGGAGCCTTTTCCAAAAAAGAGTTGCCAAACTTAATCTCATCGACACATGAAGTAGCGATGACAGATGTCAGAGCCAGTCCTGAAGCAACATTAAAAATCCATTTATTATATTTTTTCATTTGATTGCATTATTAAGATTAAAAACCAAGTTTCAAACTCAATGAATATGTTTTTGTCAGCGGATAAGAGGGAGAATTACTAGCCTTTGATTCCGGATCACTCCAAAAATATGGAGTAAAGGTCAATAAATTATATCCACTTAACGCTAACTGCATAGTATTCAGTTTCAGTTTTTTCATAAACGGAAGATTGAAATTATAAGCAATTTGCAGATTTTTCAAACGAAGATACTTAGCATCTTTCTCCCACAAAGTTGATTCCGCATAGTTATTGGTATCGTTGATAAATGTCGCACGCGGATATTCCGCATTTGGATTCGGATTCTCTGGAGTCCATGTATGATCTAACATATATTCCAACAAACCTCCTTGATCTGAGTTTGTACGGTCTGTAAAAGGTTGGCGGAATACACTTGATATACTGCGGCTTACATTCCATGCGGCAGTCCATTGCATTGAAACATCAAATCCCTTCCAACTGAATCCCATATTAAGACCGGCCATGTATTCCGGATCATCTGTGAAACCAAATTGACGTGACATATCGTTAGAATCTATTTTACCATCGTTATTTAAATCGACATATACACAATCACCATTTTTTAAATCACTGACTAATTGTTCTGGCATATCCGTACCATATACTTCTTTGTAATGAGCAGGGGTTGTTTCCGAATTATAATATTCAAAGAATTTATATTGACTGCGTGAACCAAGACGACGTCCTTTTTGATACATATACTCTTCATTTTGCGGAGCTTCTTTTCTCTCTACCACCCGATTTTGATTGTACATCAAATTCAATCCTACGTTATACCTGAAATTGTCACCTATTTGATCATTCCATTTTAAAGTGATTTCCCAACCCCAGCTTCTCATTTCCCCAAGATTAGCCAATGGAGGAGTAAATCCTAATACAGAAGGAGCCGTACCGTCACTCAACATAATGTCTGTACGTTTTTCATGATAATAATCAAATGAAGTGCGTAAACGGTCATTAAGGAAATTAGCATCTACACCCAAATTGGTTTTCAACGCTTTTTCCCATGTAATATCTTGGTTATTCTTTCCATTTTCATAAGCAGCAGGACTTACTGTGGAATTATTGATACCAAACAAAAAACCATGACCATCACGGTTAATTAAAGAAGAATTATTAACTACATAAGGATCAGACATATAGAGGAAACGTTGCTTGTTTCCGTCAAAACTATCATTACCAACTAGACCGATTGTATAACGAAATTTCAAGAAACTTACTACTGATTTTATAGGTTTCCAGAATTTTTCCTCACTAACAATCCAACCAAAAGAACCGGCCGGAAAAGTACCAAAACGTTTGCCGGGTGCATAATTCTCGGAACCATTATATCCAATATTGAATTCTGCCATATAGCGGTTTTTCCAATCATAAGTTGCACGTCCCACTATACCAACCATACCACGAGGAATATCAGAATATGCACTAGGATAATATATCTTAGACTGATTGTATAACAATAATGCTGAAACATGATGGTTACCGAATTCCCGGGCATAGTTTAAGGCTGCCTCCATATACCAATCACGTGATTTAGCCGGATCCTTATCTTCATATTTCAACTGAGAATTTTGTCCATATTTCTTATAAGCAATCGTACCATCTTCTTGTAATACAGGAGTATAAGTTGCAACACTAGCACTAGCCTGTGTATAAGATGTAAAACCACTATTGTATGATCCTTTAATATGGAATGACAATCCTTTAGTTATAAAATCCAGTTTTTGTTTTAATTGGACATCAGCATTTAAGGTGTTATTACTGGTTCGCATAAAACCTCCACCATAGTATCCCATGCCGCTACCACCAGTAAAAGGCATTCTCAAATCCGGATAGTCCGTACTTGCATTAACCAGTTTGCCATCGACAAGTCCCGGGCTAGAAAACGGAGTGGAATAATACATGTTTATTAACATCCCGGCACTACCCTGTCCAGTATAAGGTTTAGAAGCATTATTCACATTACCAGCAATATTCATTGATAATGTTGTCGTTTTGGTTACGTCAATATCTAGATTTGAACGGTAATTGAAACGATTATATTGATAAGACAGATTATAAGGCAAGTCAAATTCTTTAAATAAACCGCCTTGTGTATAAGCTCCTGCTGAAATAAAATAACGTACACGGTCTGTACCACCTGATATATTAACATTATGCTGTGTTTGAAGGGTCATATCTTTTAAGCAATAGTCTACCCAATCCACACTTGGAAAACGAACGGGATCTGAACCATCTTTAAATTTCTGGATTATTTCATCCGAAAACGTAGGATTCAAACCATCACCAGTATTTATTTGGTTATAAAAAGTAGCATATTGATAAGAATTAGCCATTTTAATACTTTCGGTCGGGGCAATAATACTTGAGGAAGTCGTAAATGAAATCTTAGCTTTTCCTTCCTTACCTCTTTTAGTCGTAATTAAAACAACGCCATTTGCACCTCGTACACCAAAAACAGCCGTAGCAGAAGCATCTTTTAATATAGAAATACTTTCTATTTCATTAGGATCAATATCATTCATACTACGTTCCACACCGTCTACTTGAATAAGAGGAGCAGATTGATTCCATGTAGCTTGACCACGGACAAAAATATTCGCTGCATCACTCCCCGGTTCACCGGAATACTGTACGGTAGTCAAACCTGCCATTTGCCCTGATAACATATTAGAAATGGAGCCTGTTGGAGTTTTTGTCAATTCTTCACCTTTTACACTGGAAATAGCTCCAGTCACAGAAACCTTTTTCTGAACGCCATAAGCTACAACCTCTACTTCTCCTAACATTTGAGAATCATCATCCAAAACTATTTCAATGTTAGATTGTTTTACTTCTACAGTTTTGGAACTATATCCAATGAATGAAATCAATAACTTAGCTCCTTTAGGAACATCCAGTTTAAAAACTCCATCAATGTCGGTTATAGTACCTACTGTCTGACCTTGTACAACAACATTGGCACCAATAATAGGCTCTCCTAAATTATCTACGACCTTACCGGTCACTGATATTTTTTGTTGCTGAATAATATTGTTTGCAGCTACTGCCGACTGTCCTCCAAAGGAAAGGGGCAGAGGACCTGCAAACAGACTAAAGAGAAAAAGCCACCGAAATTTTAATCGATGTCCCAACAGACTTGAATTCTTTCTGTCTTTCATACTTTAATTATTAAGTTAAACAAAAGTTAGTTTTCTATTCTCTCAGGAGAAATAGGTCTCCTACCTGTGAAAAAGTGTTGCAAATATATGCGCGAATATTAAAAAAGCCAATGTAGGATTGTACAAAAGCATGGAATTTTCCGTCTTTTCAACTGAAAAATAGTACAAACTTCTGTGAACAATCTCAAAATGGATAGTTTCAAGAGCATTTTTGTTATACAAGAGTGCTTTTATTTCTGATTGTTACTTTAATATTGTATTGTAAAACGTATAAACTAAAATTTGAATATGGCTAATCTTTCAATAGTAATTGTACCTGCTAAAAAATTATCTAACGGTAGACATAGAGTCAGGATCGCAGTGGCTCATCGTTCACAAACGAGATATATTTCAACCCAATTCATTTTGGATTCTGCAAATCAAATGAAAAATGGACGAGTAGTAAAACATGAAAATGCAGCTAATATAAATGCTTGTTTGCGCAAGTTGATTAATGAATACGAAGAGATTCTTTCGTCTATTCATTATCAGTCGAATATTTCATGCACTGAATTGATACATGTTATAACTCGGGAACAACAAAAAAAAGGAATAACCTTTAATACGGTAGTGAAAGAATATCTTTCAATGATGGAAGCAGACGATCGTAAAAAATCACATAAATTATATAATATAGCTTGTGCAAAGTTCCTTAAACATATGAAAGGTGATTTTCCTTTGGTACAACTCAGTCCGACACATATACAAAGTTTCGCTGATGTAATGAAGGCTGAAGGATTAAAAGAAACTTCTATCAGAATTTACCTCACTTTAATAAAAGTAATATTGAACTATGCCAGGAAAATGAATTATGTAACTTATTTAGTTCATCCTTTTGTTTTATTTAAAATGCCAGTTAGTAATATCAGAGAACTAGATCTGTCCGTTGATGAATTAAAAAAAATACGTGATGTGAAATTATTCAAGTCTGTGCATATCATGGCTCGAGATATATTTATGTTAACTTATTATTTAGGTGGCATTAATCTAAGAGACCTAATGGAGTATGATTTCACTAAAGGGAACTGTATGAGATATATAAGACATAAAACCCGTAATAGCAAAAAAAATGAAAATGAAATAGCTTTCACTATCCAGCCAGAAGCACAGACAATTATTGAACGATATATTTCTGAAAATGGGAAATTAGTTTTTGGCAAATATGAATCTTATGAAAAAGTATATAGTTTGGTCTTTAGACATATAGGGAAGGTGACTGATCTGGCAGGCATAAATAGAAAGGTTTCATATTATTCTGCAAGAAAAACATTTGCACAACATGGTTATGATATAGGTATCGAAATAGAAAAAATAGAATATTGTATTGGTCATAGTATGAAAAACAATCGTCCTATATTTAATTATATACGAATAATGCAAGAGCACGCCGATAAAGTTTTTAGAGAAATCTTCGATCAATTGCTTAAATAGTCAATGTTATTATATATGCATAAATGTCTTTCATATCATGTAAATGTTATTATTGTATTACCTTAAAAAGTAAGTGTGGTTCATAAATCAAGCAAATGCACTTAGACAGCTGATAAAGTACACTTACTTTTTGGAGATATTTTTTAAGTTCAAGTCAGGATATAAACTACTCCATATAAATTTGAGAGCAAAGTAAAATATTTCATAAATACTAACTAAAAGAGTTTTTTTTCCAACAGCAATAAGAGCACTTTATATTCTCTATTATTGTATCATCTATATTATAAAATTCGATGAAATGGGCTTTTTTTGATACTTTCAACTTTATATATCAAGTTAACTTTTGTTTAACTTAATAATTAAAGTATGAAAGACAGAAAGAATTCAAGTCTGTTACGTCGTTTGGAGAAGTTCCAGCGGCTGTTCTTCGTTGCTTTGTTATCCGTATTGGCTGTAGGGGCCTTTGCACAGAGCAAAACCGTTTTGGGTACTGTCCTTGACAAAACAGGTGAGTCTGTAATCGGTGCCAGTGTGGTGGTGAAAGGTACTACCAATGGTACAATTACCGACTTTGATGGTAAGTTCACACTTCAGAATGTTCCTGATAATGGAACGATCCAAGTAAGTTTTGTGGGGTACAAGACCGTAGATATCCAAGTGAAAGGACAATCTACCGTTAAAATAATCTTGGAGGAGGATACCGAAACACTGGATGAAGTGGTAGTGGTTGGTTATGGTGTTCAGAAAAAAAGTGATGTGACTGGTGCTATGGCACGTGTGGGTTCTGAAGAATTGAATACAAGACCTGTGAACAATGCTTTTGAAGCCTTACAAGGCAAAGCTGCCGGTGTAGATATCACCTCAAGTGAACGTCCGGGTACTGTAGGATCAATCCGTATTCGTGGTAACCGATCTATCAGCGCATCATCAGACCCTCTGTATGTAGTAGATGGAGTGCCCTTGAGTGCTGGAGGAATTGAAACGATCAATCCGCGTGACATAGAATCCATTGATATCTTAAAGGATGCCTCTTCTACAGCTATTTACGGTTCTCGTGGTGCCAATGGTGTCATATTGATAACCACCAAACGCGGTAAAGCAGGTAGACTCGCTTTAAACTACTCAGGTTCTGTCACATTAGAAACCCTAAAAGACAAATCACCTGCCATGAGTGCAAGCGATTATATTACCTGGCGCCGTTGGGCTTATTATAACTCAGATCCGGTAAACAATCCTCGCGGTGACCAACCTAACTACGATAAAGACCAAATTTATTTCGCAGCATCAGGTGATCCCGCAGCTTTGGCTAATGTAAATAAAGGTTGGAATAACGGTACTTGGGATGGAAGTAGAGTAACAGATACCGACTGGGCAGACATAGTGACCCAAACAGGTATCACACATGAACATACCATCAGTGGTAGTGGCGGTAACGAAACTGCACAAGCTTTCTTCTCTATTGGTTATCTAAATAATCAAGGTACTCAGAAAGGACAGGAATATGAACGTTATAATTTCTCAATGTCTGTCGATTTACAAGTAAAACCTTGGTTTAAAATGGGCGGATCTATCAACGGTTCATGGGCGGTTCAAGACTATGGTTATTCCCGTACCGGACAATCTTCAGGCTCGGGCCCTGTTGATATATATAGCGCGGCAAAAGCTATTCCACGCTTTGGTGTTCCTTATGATGAAGAAGGCAATATCATTACCAACCCCTGTGGCTCCACCACCAATGTCTATACTGTGATTGACGAATGGAATAAGTCAACCGATAACCGCCAAACTTTCCGTGCACTAGGCAGCTTTTACGGACAATTTGATTTTGGAAAAATATGGGCACCACTAGAGGGACTAAGCTATAAAATCTCTTTCGGTCCTGATTTCCGCCACTATCGTCAAGGTATTTTTATCAGCAAAGACTCTGCCGTGAAAATGGGCTCAAAAAACTATGCTAAATATGCAACAGATCGTTACTTGTCATGGACACTGGATAATCAGATCAACTATAACAAGACATTTGGCAAACATATACCATGGGTCCCCCGCCGGCAGAGGGCATGCTGCGTGAGCTGCTGGCCCGCGGCGCTGATAAGGCTGTTCTGGTCTCCGGCCGTGAGTTCGGCGGTTCCGATACCTTTGCAACCAGCCAGATCCTGGCTGCTGCTGTCAATAAGATCGGCGTTGGCCCCGAGGACGTTGTGTTCTGCGGCCGTCAGGCAATTGATGGCGACACCGCACAGGTCGGCCCCCAGATCGCTGAAAAGCTGCATCTGCCCCAGGTTACCTATGTGGCCGACATCCAGAAGGATGGCAACACTCTGACCGTGAAGCGTATGCTGGAAGACGGCTACATGATGGTCAAGGTGCAGACTCCCTGCCTGCTGACCTGCATCAAGGAGCTGAACCAGCCCCGTTACATGAGCGTGAACGGCATCTTCACCTGCTACGACAAGCCGATGGAAGTGTTTGATTACAACGCACTGAAGGACGATCCGCTGATCGAGGTTGATACCATCGGTCTGAAGGGTTCTCCGACGAACGTCTTTAAGTCCTTCACTCCTCCGCAGAAGGGCGCAGGCACCATGCTGAAGGGCGACGATACTGCCGCACAGCTGGCTGGTATCCTGGCCAAGAAGCACCTGATCTGATGAAAGGAGCATAGGATTACAATGGCTGATTTTAACGAATACAAGGGCGTATGGGTCTTCTGCGAGCAGCGCCAGGGCGCATTGATGCCCACTGATTTCGAGCTGGTGAGCGAGGCCCGCAAGCTGGCTGATGAGCTGGGCTGCGAGGTCACCGGTCTGCTGCTGGGCGACAACGTGGAAGGCATTGCCAAGGAGCTGGGCGGCTATGGTGCCGATAAGGTCATGGTCTGCGACAGCCCCCTGCTGAAGGATTACACCACCGATGCATACGCTAAGGTCGTGTGCGACATGGTCAACGAGTACAAGCCCGAAGTCCTGCTGATCGGTGCAACCAACATCGGCCGCGATCTGGGCCCCCGCTGCGCAGCTCGTCTGCACACCGGCCTGACCGCTGATGCTACCCATCTGGACATCGACACTGCAAAGTACATCGATTTCCTGAAGGAGAGCTCCACCATCGACCTGTCCAAGCAGAAGTTCGATATGGAAGACCGCAACCTGAAGATGACCCGTCCCGCATTCGGCGGCCATCTGATGGCTACCATCATCTGCCCCCGCTTCCGTCCTCAGATGTCCACCGTGCGCCCCGGCGTTATGAAGAAGGCTCCCTTCGATCAGGCCAAGGCTGATGCCTGCCAGATCGTGAAGCCTGCTTTCGAGCTGTCCGCTGCCGACATCAAGACCGAGGTCCTGAGCGTCGAGAAGGCTGCTGAGAAGCTGGTCGATCTGATCGGTGCCGATGTCATCGTCTCCGTTGGCCGCGGCATCAGCAAGGATGTCAACAAGGGCATCGAGCTGGCTGAGCAGCTGGCTGCTGCACTGGGCGGCGGCGTTGTGGGTGCTTCCCGTGCCGTTACCGATGCAGGCTGGATGACCGCTGACCATCAGGTCGGTCAGACCGGTAAGACGGTCCACCCCAAGATCTATGTTGCTCTGGGCATTTCCGGTGCTATCCAGCACACCGCTGGTATGCAGGATTCCGAGTGCATCATCGCTGTCAACAAGAACGAGAGCGCACCCATCTTCGGTGTTGCTGACTACGGCATCGTGGGCGATCTGTTCAAGGTCGTTCCCGAGCTGATCAAGCAGATCGAGGCTGCCAAGGCTGCTGAATAAGCACCTGATTTTCCCCGAACCCTGATTGTGATAAGGCCGCCGCGCAGTGGAAACGCTGTGCGGCGGCTTTTTGCGTCTCCGGAAAAGCGCTCCGTTCTATCTCACCTGTTCCCAGAATAAAATGACACCAAGAGCGGACAGGAAAGGAGCGCGTACCATGGAGTTGAAGATCTTTCGGGATGCCCTGCCGGCGGCGGGGACAAACTGTACCCTTAAGGCAGAGCTGCCGCTGGAAACAGAGATCCTGATCTCTGATTATCTGCCACCGGTGTTCAAACTGGTCAAGTGCTTTGTCAGGCCGGTGGTGCTGCAAAAGCGGCTGCAGCCCGGCAAGCTGCAATTGGAGGGATATCTGCGCTGTGTGGTCTATTATCAGGGGGAGGATGGAGCGGGCCTGTGCCAGACCGAGCAGAAGCTCCCCTTTACCAAGTTGCTGGATCTGCCGGAGTTCGTCTTCACGGCATGGGCCGTGCAGGTGGAAGGCCAGACCGAATATCTGAACTGCCGCACCGTCAACCCGCGCCGCATCGAGGTGCGGGGGGCGTATGGGCTGGTGGTATCGGTGCATACGCAGGTCAAAACGGATGTCATCACGGCTCTGTCGGATGGCGGGGTGGAGCAGAAACTGGTCACCCTTTCCGGGGTGCGGCGTGCCGCTGTGCTGGAAAAGCTGGTCACGGTCGAGGGCGAGATCTGCTTTCCCACGCCGCCCGCCGCCGTTTTGGACCTCAGCGGCAATGCCTCTGTCGGAGACCTCAAGCTCCTGAACGGGAAAGCCGTTGCCAAGGGCGTGCTGGTCGTTTCCTGTGCCTGGCGTGCCGAGGGCGACCCGGTACTGCAGAGCCAGAGCGTGAACCTGAACTTCAATCAGGTGCTGGATGTGGACGGCCTGAGCGAGGACTGCCGCTGCCTCTGCGTGGCCGAGCCGGTGGGCTTTACGCTCACAGAGGGAGAAGGGGAGGAACCCAGCCGCCTGACCGCCACCCTGATGCTGCGCCTGCGGGCATGGAGGCCCTACCAGCTGCAGTGCGTGGCAGATGCCTTCTCCACGAAATTTGAGACAGAACAGACCCCGCAGACGGTACAGACGGAATCGCTGGCCTGCACCCTGGATGAGACCGTGACCCTGACCGGCTCAGGCCCTCTGCCGGACGCTGGGGCTAAAATTCTGGCCTGCTTTGCCTCCTTTGGCCCGGCCCTGCTGGCATACAGGGAAAACAACTGGGATCTGACCAGCCGGGTGACCGTGACTGCCTTTGGGGAGAACAGCCTTTCGGAGCTGGAAAGCTATGAAAAGGTGTTGGAGCTTGCCCTGCCGCTGGGGCGGGAGCTGCCCTCGGACGCGGAGCTGATCCCGGAGTGCTGGCTCCGTGCCGAGGACCTGCGCTGTGTCTGCGCAAACGGCACACTGGAGGTCACCCTTTCCGTCAAGGCAGAAGGAGCCATCCTACAGCGGAGCGGAAATACCTGTGTGGGCTCCATCGCGCTGGGAGAGCCGTTGACCCCGGCAGACCCGGAGATCAGCCTGCGCATCTATTATGCACAGGCGGGGGAGGAGCTGTTTGCCATCGCCAGGCGGTTCCATGTCTCCCCGGCCCAGATGCTTGCCGCCAACGACCTTGCAGAGGGCACCACGGCCATTGATGCGCCTCGGAGGCTTCTGGTGCCGGGAGCAGGGGGCTGATCCATCCGATTTTGTACTTTGTAGAAGGACAATTCAAAGCTAAAGTATGACTTATGAACTAAAAATGAACAAAAAACATCCTGGACCTCTCCCAATTTGAGAAAGGCTCTGCTATAATAATTTTTGTCGTGTAAAAAAGCCTTTTAGATAAAGGAGAAGTTATGATCAAAAATATCGAGTTGGAGAAGGGCGCATACCAGTTTGATGCCAAGATGCCCCTTCGCCAGGCCATCCCGCTGGGCCTGCAGCATGTATTTGCCATGTTCGTGGGCAACCTGACCCCGCTTCTTATCATCACCAGTGCCTGTGGCCTTGCAGGCGGTGAGTTTGCTGACCTGCAGGTCAGCTTGCTGCAGAACGCCATGTTCGTGGCCGGTGTGGTCACGCTGGTGCAGCTGTTCTCCATCGGCCCTGTGGGCGGTCAGGTTCCCATCATCATGGGCACCAGCTCCGGCTTCCTGGGCGTGTTCAACAGTGTGGCTGCTTCCATGGGCGGCGGTGTGCTGGCCTACGGTGCCATCATGGGCGCTTCCATTCTGGGCGGCCTGTTCGAGACTGTGCTGGGCTTCTTCCTCAAGCCTCTGCGCAAGTTCTTCCCCTCGGTGGTCACCGGCACGGTGGTGCTGTCCATCGGTCTGTCCCTGATCTCTGTGGGTGTCAACTCCTTTGGCGGCGGCAACGCAGCCAAGGACTTCGGTTCCGCGGAAAACCTGCTGCTGGCCGTGTTCGTGCTGGTGGTGATCCTGTTCTTCAAGCATTGGACCACGGGCTTTCTGAGCTCCTCCTCCATCCTCATCGGCATCGTGGCGGGCTATCTGGCAGCCTTCATCATGGGCTTTGTCCTGCCCACCACCGGTGTCACTGCCGAGGGTGTGGAGTTCACCAAGGCATGGGTGCTGAACTGGAGCAAGGTGGCACAGGCCGACTGGTTTGCCATCCCCAAGCTGGTTCCCGTCAAGATCATTTTTGATATGCGCGCCATCCTGCCCGTGCTGATCATGTTCATCGTCACCGCTGTGGAGACCGTGGGCGATATCTCCGGCGTGATGGAGGGCGGCATGAGCCGTGAGGCCACCGATAAGGAGCTGTCCGGCGGTGTTATCTGCGACGGCCTGGGCTCTTCCTTTGCCGCCTGCTTCGGCGTTCTGCCCAACACCTCCTTCAGCCAGAACGTGGGCCTGGTTTCCATGACCAAGGTCGTCAACCGCGGTGCACTGGCTACCGGTGCCATCTTCCTGATCCTCTGCGGCCTGATCCCCAAGCTGGGCGCACTGGTCTCCATCATGCCGCAGGCCGTTCTGGGCGGTGCTGCCGTGATGATGTTCTCTTCCATCGTGGTGTCCGGCATCCAGCTCATTACCAAGGAAAAGATGACCCCGCGCACCCTGACCATCGTTTCCGTTGCACTGGGCGTGGGTTACGGCATGGGTGCCAATGCCAGCATCCTGGCACACACCCCCCAGTTCTTCCAGTTGATCTGCGGCGAGAGCGGCATCGTGCCCGCAGCCTTTGTGGCCATTGTGCTGAACGTGCTGCTGCCCAAGGACGATAAGGCCGTATAAACCTCTCAGTCACCTTTGGTGACAGCTCCCCTGACAGGGGAGCCAAGAAGTGTCCTTGCCTCTCCTGTCAGGGGACGCACCATTGCGCTGCAATGGCGGAGAGCTCCTCCAGAGCTTCCGGCGTATCTGCATCCAGCAGTTCTTCCCGCCGCTGGGCGTAAACGATCTGTACCTGCTCAGGGTGAGCCTTGAGCACAACACTGCCGCCCTTGCCCTCGGGCAGGGTGCGCAGAGCGGGAAAATATCCGCATCCAAACAGAACGGGACTTCCGACAACGGTGTCCGGGCCATGTGCGGCCCGGGCTCCCAGCCGGAAGATCGCCCGCTCTGTTTCTTTTTGTGTCTGGGCAAAAGCAGTGATCAGAGCTTCCAGCGTCTCCCGCTGCAGCAGTGGCTGATCTCCGGGCAGAAAGATGCAGCCTGCAAGACCGGGGCATTGCTCCAGCAGCGCCTCCAGCCCCAGCCGAACAGTGTCGTTCCGGCCCGGCAGGCTGTGGAGCAGGCAGGGAACGGCCTGTGCGTCACACAGGGCTTTTACCCCGGCAGAGCGGGTCACGACCACCCGGGCAGCAAGGGCGGGGGTAGCGGTGACCTCCAGCGCCCGGCAGAGCAGGGGGCGGCCCCTGAAATCGGCCAGCAGCTTGTTGGAGCCGAACCGCTGGGCCAGCCCCGATGCCATGATGACGCACCCCACCGGAGGGCGGGCGCTTTTTCTGAACAACTCTGCCATAAAATCATTCCTCCTGAATCTGCCGGATCTGCGGCAGTCTTTCCAGTGGCATTATAAGGGATTTTGTGATAAAATAAAAGTAGCAATCGAAAAAAGAGAGGTACTGCGTATGATGACGATCCGGGAATACAAACGGGCCGAAAGCCTCGAGGAAGCCTGGCAGCTCAACCAGAAGCGAAACAATCGGGTCATCGGCGGCATGATCTGGCTCAAGATGGAGAACATCAATGTCGGCACCGCCATCGACCTGTCAGGCCTTGGGCTGGACAAAATTGAGGAAACGGCCGAGGGCTTTTCCATCGGGGCCATGGTGCCCCTGCGGCAGATCGAGCTCCACGAGGGGCTCAATGCCTACACGGAGGGTGCTGTGCGGGAATCTGTTCGCCACATTGTGGGCGTACAGCTGCGCAACCTTGCCACCGTGGGCGGCAGCATTTACAGCCGTTTTGGCTTTTCCGATGTTCTGACCATGTTCCTGGCCCTGAACGCTTCGGTGGAGCTCTACAAGGGCGGCATCGTGCCGCTTTTGGAGTATGCTCAGCGCCCGTACGACAGAGATATCCTGGTACGGGTCATCGTGCCGAAAGAGCAGGCAGCATTCTGCTATCAGTCGGTGCGCAACAGCCAGACGGATTTTCCTGTGCTGACCTGTGCCGCCGCGAAAACAGCCGGGGGCTTCCGGGTCGCCATTGGTGCTCGGCCCGGCAAGGCAGTGCTGTATACCCTGCAGCCCAATGCCGCCGAAACGCCGGAGCTGACCGCTGCCCGCTTTGCCGCTGAGGTGCGGGCAAACATCCGGACGGAGAGCAACATGCGCGGCAGTGCGGAATACCGCAATCATCTGGCCGGGGTGCTGGTCAAGCGCGCTGTGCTGAAATTGGAAGGGAACAGGTGAGACAAGATGCAGGTGAATATTATTCTGAACGGAACCAAAGTCACGGCAGAGGCCGCACCGGACACCCTGCTCATCGACTTTGTCCGCGCACACGGCTGTTACAGTGTCAAGCGCGGCTGTGAGACCTCTAACTGCGGCCTGTGCACCGTCTTTCTGGACGATGTGCCGGTGCTGTCCTGCTCTGTTCTGGCAGCCCGTGCCGACGGCCACAGGGTGACCACGCTGGAGGGCCTGCAGGAGGAGGCTGCTGAGTTCGGTGCTTTTATCGCCGATCAGGGTGCGGAGCAGTGCGGCTTCTGCAACCCGGGCTTTATTATGAACGCTCTCGCCCTCTTCCGGGAAAAGGAATACCCCACTGAGGAGGAAATCAAGGAATATCTCGCGGGCAACCTCTGCCGCTGCTCCGGCTACGAGGGCCAGCTGCGGGGCATCCAGAATTTCCTCGCCTGGAAAAAAGCAAAACAGGAGGGTGCCGAATGAAAAACGTCAACAAAGCATTCCGCAAAAAGGATGCCATGCAGCTTGTGACCGGCAAGCCCGTTTACATGGATGATCTGGCCCCGGCAGACTGCCTGATCGTTAAGCTGTACCGCTCGCCCCATGCCAACGCCATGGTGGAGCGCATCGACACGTCCGTGGCCAAAAAGGTGCCTGGCATCGAGGCTATCTTCACCTGGGAGGATGTGGATCAGAATGCCCGCCGCTACACGCAGGCCGGCCAGACCTACCCCGAAGCCAGCCCCTATGATCGCCTGGTCATCGACCGCCACGTCCGCTTTGTGGGGGACGTGGTGGCCATTGTGGTGGGCAAGGATGAGAAGTGTGTTGAGAAAGCCATGAAGCTCATCAAGGTGGAGTATCAGGTGCTGGAGCCGGTGCTGGATTTCCACACTGCGAAGGACAACCCCATCCTTGTCCACCCGGAGGACAACTGGGAGAGCCTGAGTCCCGTGGGTGCCGACAACAAGCGCAACCTCTGTGCCCACGATGCGTGCGGCGACGGCGACATCGATGCCGTGCTGGCAAAGTGCGATGTTGTCATCGACCGTGTCTACCACACCAAGGCCTGCCAGCAGGCCATGATGGAGACCTTCCGCACCTGCTGCTGGATGGATCTGTACGGGCGGCTGAACATCCTCAGCTCGACCCAGATCGTGTTCCACACCCGCCGCAATGTGGCAAACGCCCTGCACATCCCCAAATCCATGATCCGCGTCATCAAGCCCCGCATCGGCGGCGGCTTTGGTGCCAAGCAGACGGCGGTCTCGGCCATTTATCCGGCCTTTGTTACCTGGAAGACCAAGAAGCCCTGTAAGCTGATCTTCACCCGCGAAGAGAGCCAGACCGCATCTTCGCCCCGTCACGAGATGGAAATGCACGTCCGCCTGGGTGCCACCAAGGACGGCATTGTGAAGGGCATCGACCTCTACACCCTGTCCAACACCGGTGCTTATGGTGAGCACGGCCCCACAACGGTGGGCCTTTCCGGCCACAAGTCCATCCCGCTGTACGGCAAGGCTGAGGCCTTCCGTTTTGTCAGCGACGTGGTCTACACCAACCACATGTCTGCCGGTGCGTACCGCGGCTATGGTGCGACCCAGGGCCTGTTTGCGGTGGAATCTGCCGTCAACGAGCTGGCCGCCAGGCTCCACATGGACCCCTTCAGGATCCGCGAAATGAACATCGTCAAAGAGGGCGATGTGATGCCCGCCTATTACGGCGCTGTGAACACCAGCTGCGCGCTGGACCGCTGCCTGAAAAAAGTCCACGAGATGATCGACTGGGACAACAAGTACCCTGTGCGCGACCTTGGCAATGGCAAGGTGCGTGCCGTGGGCATGGGCATGGCCATGCAGGGCTCCGGCATTTCCGGCATGGACGTAGGCAGTGCAACGCTCAAGGTAAACGATGACGGGTTCTACTCCCTCATCATCGGCGCTGCCGATATGGGCACCGGCTGTGACACCACGCTGGCTCAGATCGCCGCCGAGGTGCTGGACTGTGACCTGGACAATATCACCGTCTTTGGCGCGGATACCGATACCTCGCCCTATGACTCCGGCTCCTACGCTTCCTCTACCACCTATGTCACCGGCAAGGCGGTGGAGAAGTGTGCCCTCCGGCTGCGCGGCCAGATCTGCAAGCTGGGTGCGGAGCTGCTCCAGACGACCGAAGATGCCGTGGATTTTGACGGCAAGTTCGTCTCCCTGAACGCAGACCCGGAGAAGAGGGTCTCTCTCTCTGAGGTGGCCTTCGCCTCCCAGTTCGGCCACATGGTGCCGCTGGAGATCACCGAGACCCACACCTCGCCCCTTTCGCCCCCGCCCTACATGGTCGGCGCGGCTGAAATTGAGCTGGACAAGGAGACCGGTGAGGTCAAGGTGGTGGATTATGCCGCCTGCGTGGACTGCGGCACCCCCATCAACCCCAACCTGACCCGTGTGCAGACCGAGGGCGGCATCCTGCAGGGCATCGGCATGGCCCTGACCGAGAACATCACCTACGATGCCAAGGGCTGGCCGATGGAAAATTCCTTTATGCAGTATAAGATCCCCGCCCGTGTGGACATCGGCCACATCCGGGTGGAGTTTGAGAGCAGCTACGAGCCCAACGGCCCGTTTGGTGCAAAATCCATCGGTGAGGTTGTCATCAACACCCCGCTGCCCGCCATCGCGGATGCCATCTACAATGCCATCGGTACCCGCTTCTACGAGCTGCCCATCACCCCGGAGCAGATCGCCATGGCGGTGGAAGAAAACCGCTGATGCTTTCGGAAACACAGTTTCCGTTTCTGGCGGAAAAGGGCCATGTGGTCTCGCTGGTGGGCGGCGGCGGAAAGACCACCCTGCTCTATGCCTTTGCCCGGCATTGTGCCGCCAAAGGCTGGCGGGTGCTGGTGAGCACCACCACCCACATCCGGCAGCCCGGGGCACATTATGCCGCAGATGAGGCTGCCCTTGCGGCCCTCTGGGCGGCAGGGCAATATGCCGTGGCCGGTGTCCCGGCAGAGCAGGGCAAGCTGACCGCCCTGCCGTCGGAACAGCTGACCCGCTGGATGGCACAGGCTGATATTGTTCTTCTGGAAGCGGACGGTGCAAAACGGCTGCCCTGCAAGGCCCCGGCGGCCCATGAACCGGTGCTGCTGCCGGAAAGCGATATCGTGCTGGCCGTGGCCGGGTTGTCCGCGCTGGGCAGACCTCTGCGGGAGGTCTGCTTTCGGCTGGAGCAGGCCTGCGCCCTGCTGGGCACTGCCCCCGAAACGCTTCTGACCCCGGAGCTGCTGGCAAGGCTGCTGGCCAGTGAGCAGGGAGGACGAAAACAGGTGGGGAGCCGCCGTTTTTCTGTGGTGCTCAATCAGGCGGATGACCCCGCCCGCATTGCTGCCGGAGAACAGACCCTTGCGCTCCTGCGCAAAAAATATGAAGTGCAGGGCGTGTTGACTTATTTTGATGAAAGGGAGCGTGCATGAAATGGCAGAACAAGGCCCCATTGTATTCTGCACCGGCGGCGGATGCACCGCCAAGCTGGGTGCCGGGGTACTGAGTCGCATTCTGGAAAAGCTGCCCCGGGGCGAAAAAGACCCCGACCTTCTGGTTGGCTACGACAGCCGGGACGATGCTGCCGTCTACCGCATTACCGAGGATATTGCCCTGGTGCAGACGGTGGATTTCTTCCCGCCGATGGTCGATGACCCCTATACCTTCGGGCAGATCGCCGCGGCCAATGCCCTGAGCGATGTCTACGCCATGGGCGGTGAGGTCAAAACGGCACTGAATCTTGTCTGTTTCCCCGAGAGCATGGATCTGAACGTGCTGGGGGAGATCCTGCGCGGCGGTGCCGAAAAGGTGGCCGAAGCCGGAGGCATGCTGGTGGGTGGGCACTCCATTGCCGATACCGGTGTGAAGTACGGCCTGTCGGTGACAGGCCTGGTAGATCCGCACCGCCTGACAGCCAACGATACCGGCCGCCCGGGCGACAAACTTCTTCTGACCAAGGCACTTGGCGTGGGGCTGATCTGCACCGCTAACCGGGTGGGCGAAGCCGCTCCGGAACAGATGGAAGCCGCAGTCCGTTCCATGACCACCCTGAACAAAGCAGCGGCAGAGATCGCGCGCAGGTACGAAGTGCACGCCGCCACGGATGTGACCGGGTTCAGCTTTCTGGGCCATCTGCACGAGATGATGGGGGAGAAACTCTCCAGTGTCATCGATGCCCATGCGGTGCCGATACTGCCCGGTGCGTGGGAGGCCGCAGATGCCTGCCTGTACACCGCTGCCGGTCAACGCAACCGCAACCACACCGGGCCCTTTGTCCGGTTTGAGAAAGTACCCTTCCCGATGGAGGAAATTCTGTTTGATCCCCAGACCTCCGGCGGCCTGTTGTTTGCTGTGGCCCCGCAGGATGCCGCTGCACTGGAAGCAGAGCTGCAGGCGGCGGGTCTGCCCGCAAAGATCGTGGGCACCATTGGGGAAAAGCAGACACCGGAGATCACAGTAACATACGAATGATGGAGGAACAACCAATGATCAAGATCGATGCCCGTGGAGATGCCTGCCCGCTGCCCGTGGTCAAGGCCAAAAAGGCCATTGCAGAGCTGCACGGCCCCGGCGAGGTGGAAGTGCTGGTGGACAATGAGATCGCTGTCCAGAACCTGACCAAGATGGCCCAGCAGAAAGGCTACCTGTCCAGCTCCGAAAAGCTGGCCGAGCAGGAATACCGTGTCCGCTTTACCATCAAGGACACGCCCGCTGCGGATACCGCTGTGCTGGGCGAAGAGAAACAGCAGGCAGAAGCGGAAACCTGCATCCCGGATGCCCGCACCGATACAGTGGTGGTCATCGCGTCCGACAAGATGGGGGAAGGGGCCGAGGAGCTGGGCAAGACCCTGCTCAAGGCCTTCGTGTTCTCCCTGACCCAGCAGGACAAGCTGCCCAAGACGATCCTCTTCTATAACGGCGGCGCATCCCTGACCTGTGAGGGTTCGCCCATGCTGGAAGACCTGAAGGCACTGGAGGCTGAGGGTGTGGAGATCCTGACCTGCGGCACCTGCCTGAACTACTACGGCATAACGGAGAAGCTGGCCGTGGGCGGCGTGACCAATATGTATGTCATCGCTGAAAAGATGCTGAACGCCGGGAACGTGGTCAAACCGTGATCTACCTTGATAACGCCGCAACCACCTTGTACAAGCCCCCGGAGGTGGGGCAGGCGATGCTGGATGCTCTGCAGACAGCGGGCAACCCGGGCCGTGGAGCCCATGCGCCCACCCTGCACGCCTCCCGCATCGTCTACGAGACCCGGGAAGCGCTGGCCCGGCTCTTCCACGCCGAAGGCCCGGCCTGCATCGCCTTTGCATCCAATGCGACCCAGGCGCTGAACACGGCCATCAACGGGCTCTTTGGCCCGGGGGATCATGTCATCACCACGGTCTGTGAGCACAATTCCGTCCTGCGGCCCCTCTACCGCCTCCAAAGGCAGGGGGTTGAGGTGAGCTTTGTGGATGTGGAGGCAAACGGTGTGCTCTGCTATGCGCAGTTTGAGCAGCTGCTCCGTCCCAACACCAGGGGAGTGGTTGTGACCGGTGCCTCCAATGTCACCGGCAACCGCACGGACCTGGCGTTCGTATCCGCTTTTGCAAAAAACCACGGCCTGTTGTTTCTCGTGGATGCCGCCCAGACAGCGGGTGCCATGCCGATGGATGTGCAGGTACTGGGGATCGATGTGCTTTGCTTTACCGGGCACAAGGCGCTGCTGGGCCCGCAGGGCACCGGTGGGCTGTATGTCCGGCCCGGGTTGCAGGTTGCCCCCCTTGTGGTGGGCGGCAGCGGGGTCCACAGCTTTGATGAACGCCACCCCGTCGAAATGCCCACCGCTCTGGAAGCCGGGACGCTGAATGTGCCGGGGATCGCCGGGCTGGGGGCCGGGGTGCGCTGGCTCCTGACGCAGGGCGTGGAAGCGCTGGAAACAAAAGAAAATGCGCTTGCACGCCTGTTTTACGAAACCGTCCGGGAAATTCCCGGTGTGCGGCTCTATGGTGACTTCACTGCGCCGCGTGCACCCATCGTCTCGCTGAACCTGATGGGCGAGGATTCCGCCCGGGTGGCAGATGCGCTCTGGGAGGAGTACGGTATCTGTGTGCGGGCCGGTGCGCACTGTGCTCCGCTGATGCACAAGGCGCTGGGCACCGTGGAGCAGGGCGTGGTGCGGTTCAGCTTCTCCCACACCAACACCCGGGAGGAGGCGCTTGCCGCTGCCCGTGCGGTGCGCAGCCTGGCGGAGGAATAAATAATGCGTGCAAAGAGACCCTATATCGTGTTATCCTTCCGCACCACAGTGGAAGCAATGGCATGGGAAAAACACTGCGAAGCGGAACACATCCCCGGGCGGCTTATTCCGCTGCCCCGGGAGCTCTCTGCCGGGTGCGGCCTTGCGTGGCGGATGCCGCCCGAGGACTGGCCGCTGTGGCAGAGCCGCATCGACCCCGCCGCCTATGATGCCGCAGCGGTGGTAGAACAATAACAAATAAAGGAGAATTGGATGGGAAACCGTTCTTTTTTCAATGCACTCCATGACCGGGAGGGGGATTTTCTGCTGGCCACGGTGCTGGAAGGCCCGGCGCAGGGGGAACGTGTCCTGCTGCGGAACACAGCACCGGTCTGGCCGGAGGAACTGCCTGCGTTCTGGGGGGAGCATCTGGCTGCCCTGGCCGCTGTGACCTCCAGTGGAATTCTGAAATCAGCCGGACAGCGCATCTTTGTGGAGCGCTTTGGCGCAGCCCCGCAGCTTGTGGTCTGCGGCGGCGGCCATGTGGGCGCGTCGGTGGTGCGGCTGGCAAAGCTGCTGGGTCTGCCGGTCACAGCGCTGGAGGACCGCCCCGAGTTTGCGGAGGAGCTGCGTCAGGCCGGGGCCGATGCTGTGCTCTGCCTGCCCTTTGCAGAGGGTCTTGCGCAGATCCCCGGCGGGCAGGAGACATACTTTGTGGTTGTGACTCGTGCCCACAGCTGTGATATTGCCTGCCTGCGTTCTATTCTGCAAAAGCCCGCCGCCTATGTGGGCATGATGGGCAGCCGGAAGCGCGCGGCTCTGGTGCACACACAGCTGGCCGAGCTGGGGCTGCCGCAAGAGCGCATTGATGCCCTGCACGCGCCCATTGGTCTTTCCATTGGTGCAAAAACCGCACAGGAGATCGCACTTTCTATTCTTGCGGAGATCGTCTCTGTTAAAAACAGCCGCCAGCAGACCGAGGGCTTTTCCCCGGTGCTGCTGGCTGCGCTGGAACAGCAGACCGCTCCGGCGGTGCTGGCGACCATCGTAGGCCGCCATGGCTCTACGCCACGGGAGGAAGGCTCCAAGATGTTGGTCCTGCCCGATGGCTCTGCCGTGGGCAGCGTGGGCGGCGGCATCATGGAGTACCGCACCCAGAAGCTGGCGCGGGAATTGCTGGAGCCGGGGGCTGCCCCGTGCAGGCTGGCCGCCTTTACCACAGAGGGGGCCAGCGATGCCGCGGCCATTGCGGCCTGCGGCGGCTCCATGGAAGTCTTTTTGCAGCGTGTGGAACCGGAGGAATGAGCCATGAAGCGTGATGACCTGATCGTTGTCCGGGGCGGGGGAGACCTTGCCACCGGTGTTGTGCATCGGCTCTGGTCGGCTGGCCTGCGGGTGCTGGTGCTGGAAACGGCCCATCCCGCCGCCATCCGTCGGCAGGTGTCTCTCTGTGAGGCTGTCTATGAAGGCGAGACCGCTGTGGAAGGAATGCGTGGCATCCGGGTGGAGACGCTGGCAGATGCCGATGCCGTCTGGGCACAGAACGCCGTGCCGATTTTGATAGACCCCACGGGTGCTTGCCTGCCGCAGGCAAGGCCTGCTGTTCTGGTGGATGCCATCATCGCAAAGAAAAATCTGGGCACCACCCGGGAGATGGCTCCGCTGACCATTGCCCTTGGCCCCGGCTTTGCGGCGGGGCAGGATGTGGACGTGGTGGTGGAGACCAAGCGCGGCCACAAGCTGGGCCGCATCATCCGGGAAGGATCTGCCGCGCCAAACTCCGGCGTGCCGGGCATCATCGGCGGCTATGGTGCCGAGCGTGTGCTCCATGCGCAGGCCGCAGGTATCTTCCGCAACCTGCATTCTATCGCTGATTTTGTGGAGGCGGGCGAGGCTGTGGCCGAGATCGAAACGCCGGACGGTCAGCGTCTGCCGGTGATCACACAGATCTCCGGCATCCTGCGGGGTCTGCTGCGGGATGGTTACCCGGTGACCAAAGGGTTCAAGGTGGCTGATGTGGACCCCCGCCGTGCGGAGCTGGAAAACTGCTTCCTCATCTCGGATAAGGCCCGCTGCATTGCGGGCAGTGTGCTGGAACTGATCGCCGCAGCGTGCTGGAACTAAAAGAAACGGGACTGTTTTTGCAACAGCCCCGTTTCTTTGTTACTCTGTCAGTTTTGTGATGAGCATCTGATAGATCTCGTTGCCCTTGAGGATGAACTGCTTCTTGACCAGATCGGCACTCAGCCGGTCAGGCGTGCCGATGTCCAGACAAAACAGCTCCTGATCCAGTGCCTTGATGGTGCAGCGGATGGAGCAGTGGCCGTCCGGCTTTTCGGTGATGCGGGCGCTGTACTCGGCTTCCTTGCGGGCCCAGGTCTGGCTGCGCAGAACCGCTGCCACCGCGCGCTCCCGCACGCTGCGGGGCAGGTCATAGGCAAGCTCCTGCGCGACCTTGCGTCCTTTTTCGGTGATGGAATAACGATCTTCCTTCAGCGTGACCAGCTGCTGGCGGGTGATATCATCCAGACAGGAGCCGATCTCAAAATAGTTGACCAGCTGTTCTTCCATCAGCGCATTCTCGATCTCCGTCCGGGTGATCGGCCCGGCATTCTTTACCAGATAACACAACAGCAACCGGATCTCCGTGCTGTCGGTCAGTCCGCCGGGACGAACACCGGCGGTAAAAGCATCGTTGGCGGCCATCGTTCTGCACATCCCCCTGTTATTTCAAATTGCTGCCCGGCACTGCCTCGGGGCAGGCCGTAAAGAATCACTTTCTTATAGTATAAAGGGTTTCAGACCGGATTGCAAGCCGCAACCGCAAAATCTGTCTCAATGCGCTTGCGGCTTTCGGGGGTGGAATACAGCCAGTGGTCGATATGCCCCTCGGTGATGAAATAGCGCAGGTCGAACCGGTGGCTCTGGCCCAGGCTGTGGTTGACGATGACCAGCTTGATCTTCATTTTATCGGGCAGGATGTTTTTGATGTAGACGCTCACCGCCTGCCCGGGGTGCAGGTCAGGGCAGGTCTCGGCAAGGCCGGCCAGATTGGGGGCGATCTCCACAAAGGTGCCATATTCCTCCACGCTCCGCACAATGCCCACCACGGTCTCGCCCACGGTGAACCCGGCGGCGTTCTCCTCCCAGGTGCCCAGCAGCTCCCGGATGGTCAGCACGAACCGCCCCTGCACGTCCCGGTTTTTGATGGCGCACAGGATCTGCTGGCCCACACTCACCCGGTCGGCAGGGGAGGAGATACGGCTGACCGACATACAGTCGATGGGCAGCAGGGCGCTGATGCCGCACCCAACGTCACAAAAGGCACCAAACGGCTCGATGTGGGTCACAGTGCAGGGCAGGATGTCCCCGGGCTGTAAGGTGTCCAGATACTCTGCCTTGCACATCCGCTGTGCCTCAGCCCGGGAAAGCAGGTAGCAGGGCTGGCCGTTTTCCCCAGTCTCCATCCCTTCGATCACAAAGCAGGTGGGGCGGCCCACCCGCGTCAGCACTGCAATGTCCCGCACGGTGCCGCTCTCAGCCCCATCGGCACACTGGCCAAAAGGCATCACGGCCTTTACCCCGCCCAGGTCGAACCGGAGCTGGCGCTGGGTGTCAAAGGCAAGGGCAGTGCTCTGTAGAATTTCGCGGCTGGCGATGGCGGCGCGCAGTTCTGCGGGGCTGAGCCGGTCTGCGGAACGGTAATTGCCTTCAGTACGAAATGTCTGCATCATGGTTTGTTCCTCTTTCTGTGTTATTTTAGCGTTTTCCGCTGCACGTCGGCACACAAAGCAGGTGTCGGCATTAAAACTCTATGCGCGGACAATTGCATTTTATACGAGTTTGGTTTATACTATATCTGTATGTGCGGCATGGAAACCTGCTGCACAGGGTATTGCCCCGCAAAGGGGCGGCAGGAGGGAAAGAAACATGGATATCGCAGTGGGAGATACCATCCAGACCCGCAAAAAACACCCGTGCGGAGCTTCCAGCTTCGAGGTGCTCCGGGTCGGCATGGATTTCAAGATCCGCTGCACGGGCTGCGGCCGTGAGGTCATGCTGCCCCGCGCGAAAATTGAAAAAAACATCAAGAAAGTGCTCAAGCCCGGCGCTGCCGAGTAACCATTGGGTCATGTAAGGAGAACTGCACAGTATGTCAAGACTGCTTTCCCAAATGGAGGCTGTCAGCCACCGGTTTGAAGAACTTTCCATCCGCCTGAACCAGCCGGAAACAGCGGCAGATCCTGCACTGCTCCGCCGCCTGATGCAGGAGTATCACGAGGCAGAACCTGTGGTGCAGGCCTATCAGGCCCTGACCACGGCGCAGGATCATCTTGCTCAGGCCAAAGCCCTGCTCGAGGGCGAGGCCCTTGATCCGGACTTTAAGGATATGGTACAGCAGGAGATCGGCGAAAAAAGTCAGGAAGTGGCGCAGCTGGAAAATAATCTCAAAATTTTGCTGCTGCCCAAGGATGTCAACGATGATAAAAGCGTCATCATGGAGCTGCGCGGCGGTGCGGGCGGCGAAGAAGCCGCGCTGTTTGCCCACAGCCTGATGCGGATGTACACCATGTACGTTCAGAGCAGGGGCTGGGAGCTGGAGGTGCTGAACCTCAACGAGACGGAGCTGGGCGGTGTCAAGGAAGCCATTCTTGCCGTGAACGGCACAGGAGCCTATAACCGGCTCAAGTATGAGAGCGGAGTGCACCGTGTCCAGCGGGTGCCCGAGACCGAAACGCAGGGCCGCATCCACACCTCTACGGCAACCGTGGCGGTGATGCCGCAGGCCGAAGAGGTGGATCTTGTCATCGACCCCAAGGATCTGCGCATCGATACCTTCCGTTCCTCCGGCGCGGGCGGCCAGCACATCAACAAAACGTCCAGCGCCATCCGGGTCACGCACATCCCCACCGGAATGGTGGTGGAGTGCCAGAACGAACGCAGCCAGTTCCAGAATAAGGATAAGGCGCTGGAGATCCTGCGCAGCCGCCTGCTGGCCCAGAAGCAGAAGGAACAGCAGGATGCCATCAATGCCAACCGCGCGGGGCAGGTGGGAACCGGTGATCGCAGCGAGAAGATCCGGACTTACAACTTCCCGCAGGATCGTTGCACCGACCACCGCATCGGCCTGACGGTCCACAATCTGGATAAGATCATGGACGGAAATCTGGACGAGATCATTGATGCACTGGCAACCCATGAACAGGCCGAAAAACTGCGTCAGCTCAACGCACAGGCCGAATGATACTGCGATGAAAAGAATAACGTGTTTGTGTTGATTTGATGATTGAAAAGTATTTATACTTTACATACAGAAAGAACGATGAATCGCATGAAAATGAAAACTGAAATTTTACCTGCTGAGGGCGAAGCAATCGCCAAAGCAGCTGATCTGCTGCGCAGAGGGGAGCTGGTGGCCCTGCCCACCGAGACGGTCTACGGCATTGCCGCCGATGCGCGCAACGGCGCGGCAGTCGCAAAGATCTTTGTGGCCAAGGGCCGCCCGCAGGACAACCCCCTGATCGTCCATGTCACCGGCCCGGAGATGCTGCCCGGCCTTGTCAGCGAGGTGCCCGAGCGTGCCCAGCTGCTGATGGCTGCGTTCTGCCCCGGCCCTCTGACCATCATTATGCCTCGCGGCCCGGAGGTGGCCGCGGAGTGCTGTGCCGGTCTGGACACGGTGGGCATCCGGATGCCCAGCCACCCGGTGGCACGGGCTGTCATTGCGCAGAGCGGCTGTGCCTTTGCGGCCCCCAGCGCGAACCTTTCCGGCAAGCCCAGCCCCACCAACGCACAGGATGTGTTCACCGATATGGATGGCCGTCTGCCCCTGATCCTGGATGGCGGCGAGTGCGATGTGGGTGTGGAGAGTACCGTGATCTCTGTGGTAGGCGAAAAGCCCACCCTGTTCCGCCCTGGCCATATCACGCTGGAAGATCTGGAGCGTGCTCTGGGGGAGGAGGTCGAGGTCTCCAAAGCCATCCTCGAAAAGCTGCCCGAGGGCGCTGTTGTCCGCAGCCCCGGCATGAAGTATAAGCATTACGCCCCTAAGGCAGATGTCACCCTGCTGGACGGCACCTTTGAGCAGTTCAAGGCCTATGTGGATGCCCATGCCGACCAGAACCCCAGCTGCCTCTGTTTTACCGGCGAGGCCGAAAAGCTCGGCTGGCCCTGTGTGGAGTATGGCAGGGAGGACGACGGTGCCGATCAGGCAAAGCATATCTTCCGCAGTCTGCGCGCACTGGATGAGCAGGGGGACGGCGTGGTCTTTGCCCGCTGCCCGAAAAAGGACGGCCTGTCCATGGCGGTGTACAACCGCCTGATCCGAGCGGCAGCGTTCCGGGTGATTCAGCTATGATCACGCTTGGGATCACCGGCCGCAGCGGCTGCGGCAAATCGACGGTGACGGCGGTATTTGCCGCCCATGGTGTCCCGCTGGTGGATGCCGACCAGATCTCCCGCGAGATCCTTCTGCCCGGTTCTCCGCTGCTGCCGGTGCTGGCCCAGCGGTTCGGGGCAGATATCCTGTATGCCGACGGCAGCCTGAACCGCCGCCTGCTGGCAGATCGCGCCTTTGCTGCGCCGGAAGGAAAAGCCGCACTGGATTCCCTCGTGCTTCCGGAGATCATCCGGCGGGTCTGCAGATTAAAGCAGGCTGCACGGGAAGCCGGAGCACCGCTTTTTGTGATAGACGGAGCCGTGATCGTGGGCACCGATGCGGAAAAAGAGTGCGACCATCTTTGCGTGGTCACTGCGCCCTTTGCCACCAGTGTGGCCCGCATTGCGGCCCGGGACGGCATCGCCCCGGAGATGGCGGCACGGCGGCTCAACGCCCAAACCCCGGAAGAGGTCCTGCTTGCCAGGGCCGATCTTGTCCTGCGCAACGATGCTGACCTTGCTTCTCTGGAAGCGGCGGCAGCGGCGCTCTGTGAGCAGCTGCAGGCTGAGGGTGCACGGAAAGGGGGCGCGGACACTTCGCTTTGAAAAAGTTTTTGAAAACGCTGGTTCTGCTCTTTCTGCTCTGTGTGGCCCTGCTGGCGCTGCCGCCGGTGCGCCGTCAGGTGGAACAGCGGCTCTACCCGCGGAAATACAACGACCTTGTGGAGCAGTACGCCGCCGAGTATGACCTTGACCCGCTGCTGGTCTATTCCTTCATCCGCACCGAGAGCGGCTTTGACCCGGGCGCAACTTCCAGTGTCGATGCGCGCGGCTTGATGCAGATGACGGAGGAGACCTTCCTCTGGCTCCGCAGTAAGCTGGGCCTGGGGGAAGAGGTTTCCTTTGGCGACCTGTACGACCCTGATGTGAGCATCCGCTTTGGATGCTATTACCTCCACCTCTGCCTGGTGCGTTACAACGGCGATATCTCCACGGCCGCCGCAGCCTACCACAGCGGGTGGGGCACTGTGGATGCCCTGCTCCAGAAGGAAGAACACTCGGAGGACGGGTTGACCCTGTCGGGTTTCCCCTATAACCAGATGCACCACTATGTGGAAAAGATCACCGCCTGCTATGCCAAGTACACCGAGCTGTACGGAGCCTGAGCAGGCTGCAAACCCGCTTGAACCGGCTTGCGCCGGTTTGAAATATTTAGGAATACCGAAAGAGAAAGGCAGGAGAAATTCTATGGCAGAAAAAACTCCGAACCAGCAGCTGGCTGAAAAGCTGCTCTATAAGCCTGCTTACGTCGCCGATAGGGACGCTGACGTGAAGCAGAAGGCCCACGACTTTGCCGAGGGCTACAAGAAGTTCCTGGATGCAGGCAAGACCGAGCGCGAGGTTGCCGCCGAGAGCGAGCAGATGCTCAAGGATGCAGGCTACCAGCAGTTCGACCCGAAAAAGACCTACAAGCCCGGCGACAAGATCTACTTTGTCCAGTGCAACAAGGCTGTGGTGGCTTCCACCATCGGTACCAAGAGCTTTGAGGATGGCTTCCATCTGGTCATTGCCCACACCGACAGCCCCCGTCTGGACCTGCGTCCCACCCCGCTGTATGAGTCTGACCACCTGAGCTACTTCAAGACCCATTACTACGGTGGTGTCCGCAAGTATCAGTGGGGCACCATTCCGCTGTCCATCCACGGCGTGTTCACCCGTGAGGATGGCTCCACCGTCACCGTCCGTGTGGGCGAGGATGAGAACGATCCCGTCTTCTGCATCACCGACCTGCTGCCCCATCTGGGTGCCGAGCAGAACGCCCGTCCCCTGAAGGACGGCATCAAGGCTGAGGAGCTGAACCTCCTCATCGGCTCTGATGCTGTTGATGACGAGAACGTCAAGGAAGCTGTCAAGCTGAATACCATGATCCTGCTCAACGAGAAGTACGGCATCACCGAGAAGGAGTTCATGCGTGCTGAGATCGAGATCACCCCGGCCTACAAGTGCCGCGACATTGGCTTTGACCGCTCCATGGTGGGCGGCTATGGCCACGATGACCGTGTGGACGCTTATCCCGCACTGATGGCCGAGATCGAGACCAAGAACCCCGCTTACACCACCGTCTGCGTCCTGACCGATAAGGAAGAGATCGGCTCCGACGGCGTGACCGGTATGCAGAGCATGTACGCCTTCCACTTCATGCAGGAGCTCTGCCGTACCGCCGGTCAGGATGATATCCTGGCCTTCCGTCACAGCGTCTGCCTGTCCGCTGACGTGACCGCTGCCTACGATCCCACCTGGGCAAGTGCATTCGAGCCTATGAACGGCACTTATGCAGGCCGCGGCGTTGCCATCTTCAAGTACACCGGCGGCGGCAGCAAGGGCTCCGCAAGCGATGCCTGCGCTGAGCTGGTCAGCGATATCACCCGGATGCTGGACAACGGCAACGTTGCATGGCAGATCGGTGAGCTGGGCCGTCTGGATCTGGGCGGCGGCGGCACCATCGCCAAGTATGTCGCAAACCGCGGCATCCCCGTGCTGGATATCGGTGTGCCTGTGCTGTCCATGCATGCTCCCTTCGAGGTCATCCACAAGAACGACCTGTACATGGCTTACCGTGCCTTCTCCCTGTTCAACAACGCACAGTAAGCGCGATCCAGAATGAATGCCCCGGCAGGTTTTGCGCCCGCCGGGGCATTTTTGCGCTATTTTAAGAAAAATGCTTGACCTTCAACCGACTTTATGGTGTAGTGTAAAGGCGGAGGTGAAGCAAATGAACATCAAACAGGCTTCAGAACAAAGCGGTGTGTCTGCCCCGAACATCCGCTTTTACGAAAAAGAGGGGCTTCTCACACCGGCGCGCAGGCAGGGCAATGACTACCGCGATTACACCGCCGGGGATGTCCGCACCCTCAAGCTCATCCGAATGCTTCGGATGCTGGATGTGCCGCTGCCCACCATCAAGGCGGTGCTGCGCGGGGAACAGCCCCTGCAGCAGGTGCTGCAAGCCCAGCAGACTGTGCTGGAGCAGCAGGCGGCTCAGCTGGCGGGTGCGATCCGCTTTTGCGCAGAGCTGACCCAACAGGCTCCTCAGGTGGATCAGCTGGATGTGGACGACTGCCTGACCCGCATGGAAAGCCCCACCCCGCAGCAGGGCTTCTTCTCCGGCTGGCTGCAGGATTACTGCACGCTGGCGCGGGTTCAGCATCAAAAGCACTTTTTCTTTATTCCGCAGGGCAGCATCAACACCCCGCAGGAGTTTACGGCGGCGTTGCAGACCTATGCAGAAGAGCGGGGAATGCAGTTCGCCCTGACCAAAGAGGGGATGTACCCGGAGTTCTCGCTGGATGGCATTCCGTATAAAGCTTACCGCAATCCGGGCAAATACCGGGACGAGATCTGCTGTGACACCGTGCATCCCGAGCAGCTTGACACCGGGCTTCCCTCCCGGCGGGAAAAGCTGCTGCGCATTGCGCGTATCGTGCTGCCGCCGGTGTGCGTCTTTGCGGCTATCATGGCAGCGGGGTGGGCAGTCACCGGCGGCACGGACTGGCTCTGGCTGGCGGCGCTGGCATCCGGCGGGGTACTGCTGGGGCGCTGCTTTGAAAAGTGGCTGTAAGGCGCATTACCCCAGCGGCAGCGCCTCGGCTACGGTCAAAAAAGTGTAGCCGTTGTCCGTATACCACCGTATGATGTCCGGCAGCGCCTCGGCGGTGGTGCGGGTGGTGGCAGAATCGTGCATCAGAACGATGCACTGGGTCTGCTCACCGGTCTCATGCACCACATTCCGGTAGATGGTTCCGGCACTGGGCTTGCCGCCTACGGCATCCTCAGCACAGACGTTCCAGTCTACATAGGCATATCCCTTCTCGGCACACTGCTGTTTCAGCTCGGCCATCACTCCGCGCCCGCCGTAGCGGCGGCTGACCGTGTTGGTGCTGCCGCCCGGAAAGCGCAGGTAATGCAGAGAAGCTGTGTTGACATAGGGCGAGATGCGCTCTTTCAACAGCTCGATATCCTGCCAGTAAGCATCTGCACTCTGGTAGATGTCGCTGTATTCATGGGAAGCAGAATGCAGCGCGATCTGGTGGCCTGCTGCCGCTGCATCTGCAATGAGCGGCAGGTATTTTTCATTGTAGCCCGTGGCCACCACAAAAAAGGTGGCCTTGACCCCGGCGGTGTTCAGCGCATCCAGAACCGCCGGGGTCGTTTTGCTGGGGCCGTCATCAAAGGTCAGGCAGACCCATTTCTCCGGCACCGGCTCCTCCTGCGGCAATGAGCTTGCAGGGGCCGCCTCCGGAGCAGGGGAGGCAAAGCCGGTATCCGGTACCGGGGTCAGGTCGCTTTCCTGGCAGCCGGGCTCCGCCGGCACAGCAAAGAACAGCCCCAGCCCAAAGCCTGCCGCCGCGCCCGCCAGAAGCAGAGCTGCCCCGCGAAATAAGATCTTCCCGTTTGCTCTCAGCCATGAAACCATCTCCCAAACCTCCTTGACAGATCGCATTGGATCTGCAGTATCTCTTATAGGATATGACCCGCTGAAAATTTGTAGAATACAAAAGCAGGCAGAGGAATTGACATTTCCCGCAAAAATTGATAAACTAAATAAGTTCTCCGTGCAGGAGTGGCGGAATGGCAGACGCGCTGGTTTTAGGCACCAGTTCCCAGTGAGTGAGGGTTCAAGTCCCTTCTCCTGCATACACAAAACGGCAGGCCCTTGGATAGAATCCGGGCCTGCCGTTTTGTTTGCGGCTTTGGTTGGGAAGTATAAGAAAAGCCCACGATCTATCGCTAGACCGTGGATTTTCTTTTATGCGAGGGAGGGGACTCGAACCCCCAAGGATAAACCACACGCACCTCAAACGTGCGCGTCTGCCAGTTCCGCCACCCTCGCACAGCTATAAAATTGTTGCAATCCTGGATTTCTGAGGCTTGAAACCGTTGTTGCGGACTGCTTGAATATACTACCACATTACTCCGGGAAAGTCAAGCGGTTTTGATAGAAATTTCCTCGTTTCATATTCAATGGCTTCCCGGTGCATACTAGAACAAATTATCACCGGGGAGGCAGGACCGTGAAACGACGCAACAGAGCATACCGATTGCTGAGACTGACAGCAGTATATCTGCTCCTGCTTCCTTTTCTGCTGCTGGGTTGGCTGTACAGCCGCCTGCCGGATCGTGTTTATCTGGAACCTGGGCAGGCCTTGCTTTTGCCTCGCTTTGGCTGGGTGGAACCTATGGGGCTTCACGGCAGCCAGAATGCGGCCAGTACCCAGGTCGTGGGCAGTTACCAGACCACTCTGTCACTGGGCGGCTGGCTTCCCATCAAGAATATCCGCACGGTGGTCACGGAGCGCGCGCAGGTTACGGTCTGCGGTACGCCGTTCGGGGTCAAAATGTTCTCCGAGGGGGCACTGATCGTTGGCTTTTCCGATATCGACAGCCCCGGCGGGAGCACAGTGAACCCGGCAAAGGCAGCGGGACTGCGTCTGGGAGACCGTGTGATCCGCATTGGACAGATCAGGACGGAAAACAATGACGCTGTGAAGGAAGCGCTGGAAGCCGCCCGGGGAAGCGCCGCAGAGGTCATCTATGTCCGCAGCGGGGAACAGCGCAGCACCACCCTGACCCCTGTCTGGGATGCCGCTGCCGCCCAGTGGCGGGCGGGCATGTGGGTGCGGGATTCCTCTGCCGGTGTGGGCACCCTGACCTTTGTGGACCCGGAAAAGGGTGTCTTTGCAGGGCTGGGCCATCCCATCAGCGACGGCGACACCGGCGAAAGCATCGCTCTGCGCAGCGGGGAGATCGTGCCGTGTGAGATCACCGGGTGCAGCATGGGTACTGTGGGCAGCCCAGGGGAGCTGAAGGGGAAGTTCCTGAGCGCCCACGCCATTGGCAGCATCCGGATCAATGGAGAAAACGGTGTTTATGGCACAACACGGACAGGCTTTTCCGGGCAAACCATGCCGGTGGCGTTTGCGCAGGAGGTCGAGACGGGGGATGCACAGATCCTGGCTACCGTCGCCGGGGAAACACCCCGTACCTACCATGTCCGCATCGAGAAGATCAGCGATGCCGATCCGCGCCGCAATATGGTCGTCCGGGTGGTGGACAAAGCCCTGCTTACCCGGACCGGCGGCATTGTGCAGGGGATGAGCGGCAGTCCCATTTTGCAGAATGGGCGGCTGGTCGGCGCAGTGACCCATGTTCTCGTCAACGACCCGACACGAGGCTACGGGATTTTTGCGCAGACCATGTTGGAGCAGGCTGAACAGGTTGCAACGGCGGAAAAATGAGCAAATTTGGTAAAACAAAACAGGCTGATTCGACTGAAGATTCCATAATATGGCAAAAATAACAGTTGAAATCCATGGGAATTTATGGTAAAATCAGAAACGTAAGGAAAACCGCACACATTGGAGGAATGAACGATGGACAAGATCAAATTTTTGATGTCGGATACTGGCGCAGAGATCACGGCAGCCTGTCGTGAAGCTTTGGAGCAGAAGGGCGTAGAGGTGACCGTGGTGGAAAAAGACGGCCTGAAGGTCCTGCAGAAAATGCTTGCAGTGCGGCCCCAGGTGGTGTTGCTGGATGCCTTTATGCCCGGGCTGGATGCGCTGGCTGTGAAACAGAAGTACAATGCAGCCGGTGAGCGTCACACCTCTTTCTTTGTGACGGGGGCGTTCCAGAGCGAGGAAATGGTGCAGGAGCTGCTGGATGAGGGCTTTGCTTACTATTTCGTCAAGCCCTTTGACGAAACGGTTCTGGCAAGCCGCGTGCTGAAGGTGGCTGCCGGGCAGGAAAAGCGCATCCTGCACACCAGCGTGGACAGCGATGAGCTGACAGTCACTGAGATCCTGCACCAGATCGGTGTTCCCGCCCACATCAAGGGTTACCAGTTCCTGCGGGATGCCATCCTGCTCACCATGAACGAGCCGGAGTACATCAACGCTGTGACCAAACGTCTCTACCCGGAAATCGCCAAGAAAAACGGTACCACTGCCAGCCGGGTGGAGCGCGCCATCCGCCACGCCATCGAGGTGGCGTGGGACCGGGGCGACGTGGATACCCTCAACAGCTACTTCGGCTATACCATCCACAACCTGCGGGGCAAGCCCACCAATTCGGAGTTCATTGCGATGATTGCCGATAAGATGCGGCTGGATAAACGGCAGAGGGCAGTGTGATGGATACACGTGCCGACGGATTTTTAATCAAGTTTTTTTCAAAATCATGCACTTATGTCCACATTGACGCTTTTGTTGTACAAAATTGAGGAATTTATCCTAATAGCATTTCTTCTGTTGTGATATAATTGTATCGATCAAAAGGAGGAATGCGAGATGATCCATCTGCTGTTAGCGGTGATCTATGTTTCTTTTATCAGTCTGGGCCTGCCGGATTCTCTGCTGGGGGCAGCGTGGCCTTCGATCTATCAGGGATTTGGGGTTCCGGTCTCCTATTCCGGTGTGATCTTCTGCATTATATCGGTGGGAACGGTGCTCTCCAGCCTGCAAAGTGACCGGATGACCCGCCGGTTTGGAGCAGGCGGTGTTACGGCCATCAGCGTTGCCATGACCGCTGCTGCACTGTTCGGGTTCTCCGTCAGCAGTTCGTTCTGGGCCATGTGCCTGTGGGCAATTCCTTATGGACTTGGGGCTGGAAGCGTGGATGCGGCACTCAACAACTATGTGGCGCTCCATTTTGCCAGCCGCCACATGAGCTGGCTCCATTGTATGTGGGGAATCGGAGCCTCGGTCGGGCCCTACATCATGGGTGCGGCGCTTTCTTCCCATGCCGGGTGGCAGACGGGGTATCGGGTCATCAGTGTGATGCAGATGGTGCTGACGGTCATTATTCTGCTGAGCCTCCCGCTCTGGAAAACGAAATCGGGTGCGAATGCCGAGGAGCGGGAAGCAGTCCCGGCAGAAGTACTGACCCTGAAACAGATTTTCCGGATCTCCGGCGTAAAAGAGGTTCTAGTCACATTTTTCTGCTACTGTTCTCTGGAGCAGACCACCAGCCTGTGGGCCAGCAGTTATCTGGTGCTGAACAGGGGAATCGCGCCGGAGACCGCCGCCGGCTTTGCCAGTCTTTTCTTTGTCGGCATCACCGTGGGACGGGCGTTGTGCGGCTTCCTGACCTTAAAATTCGATGATACCCAGATGGTTCGTATGGGGCAGGGGATCATCGCGATTGGGATAGCGGCGTTTCTTCTGCCGCTTGGGGAAGCAGTGACACTGGCAGGGCTGCTGCTGGTTGGTCTTGGCTGTGCTCCGATCTATCCCAGCATCATTCATGCAACGCCGGGCCGCTTCGGTGCGGACAGGTCACAGGCGATCATTGGGGTTCAGATGGCCAGCGCCTATATTGGCAACTGCCTGATGCCGCCGTTGTTCGGCGTGATCGCAAACCACACCACGATCGCAATTTTTCCGTACTATCTGCTGGTGATCCTGATTTTGATGGGATATATGCACGAAGCGCTGCAAAAGAAAACGAAAGCGGCGCAATAAAATACCGCTGCTCTTGCATTTGGGGAAATGCACAGGAGCAGCGGTATTTTTGTACGCATATCATCCTGCGCCTGCACCGGAACAGCCGGCAGCAATGCACACGATGATGGTTCTGGGTGTGGCACTTGGGTGAAGAACCCCCTTGCTCAGGCAGTCTGGATTACTGGGGTTCTCTTGCCTGTATGCGTCGGCAGGCATCCTCCTTCACAAGCTCAATGATCACCGCTGTCAGGGGGATAAAGAAGATGATACCGATGATGCCAAAGAGCTTTCCACCGATCATAGCGGCAACAAGGGTGTACAGCGGAGAAAGCCCCACGGACTTTCCCACCACCCGGGGGTAGATGAACTGGTTTTCAATAAACTGTACGGCAAGGTAAACAATGAGGCAGCGGACGGCCAGAACGGGATCCACCAACAGCACGAGGAACACGCTGACTACGCAGGAGATCAGCGCTCCAACGTAAGGGATGATGGCGCAAATAGCAGTCAGCATTCCCACCAGGCTGCCGTAGGGGATCTTGAAAACGGAAAACGCAAGAGCCATGAGAACGCCAAGGATCACGGCCTCACTGCATTGCCCTGTCAGAAAGTTTGCGAAGGATTGCCGGAACAGCCGGCAGAACTTCAACAGCCAGTCGGCATGGCTGGGCTTCAGGTAGGCACAGACCAATGTGCGGGCGTGGTGGCAGAGACTCTCTGAGCCAACGGACATATAAACGGAGATGATCAGGGCAAAGGATGCGGTCACCACGATATTTACCGTAGCAGATACGGCACCTACCGCATTGACCAGCACGGTATCGATGCTGTCGGTGACCCTGTGGAGCAGCTGCTCCCAGTCGATGCCCTCCAGCCAGCTCATCAACCACCCCATGTCGGCATCCTGTGCGCTGAGATAGGCGGTCCAGCGGGGGATGTTTGCTTCGATCTGTACATAGAGGCTGTGAAAAGACTGCACCAGCTCCGGGATCAGCAATGTCAGCGCCAGCACCAACACCAGCACAACACCCAGCAGGGTGATGAAGAAGCTCAGGAGATGGAGTACTTTATCCGAGGGCTGTTTTTTGGCCTTGCAGAACAGGCGTTTCAGCCGTTTTTCCAGCCCGGTCATAGGCACATTGATAAATAGTGCCAGAATGCCGCCAGCCAGAATGGGCAGTACCAGGTCTACCAGCTGTGCTGCAAAGGTCAGAACGGCAGAAAGCCGCAGCAGCGCAACAAAAAGCGTTACTCCTACAACGGTTATGAGCAGATATTGTTTTGTTTTTGGTTCCATGAAAAAAATCCTTTCCCGGAGCTGATGGCTGAAATATGAAAAGAGAACGTCTGCGAACTCTTTTTTTGTATTGTAATCAGAAGCAGCTGGCTTGTCAAGAAGTCGGGAACTGCGGGGTTTTCTTTTTGGGCTGGGCGTGATATAATATGTAGGCC
>ENA-USZI01000051-USZI01000051.1-human-gut-metagenome-genome-assembly--contig:-NODE-51-length-65524-cov-9.823598_pt1 | contig 65524 bp, 93 predicted proteins | sample MGYA00250042_ERZ773532 | MGnify/ENA primary metagenome ERZ773532 (study PRJEB29103, sample SAMN06112036) | human gut metagenome | biome: human gut; feature: ankylosing spondylitis patient; material... | reverse complement strand
CATAAAAACATTGAAAACTAAAGACCGAATAAGCCTTAAAAATCCCAGCCTTCTCTGACTTACAAACATGTGGAGAAAAAGAAATTCCTCTTTCGTAATGCGTAGGTCGCCGGTTCAAGTCCGGCAGGGAGCTGATGAGTGGAAACCCTTGTAAATCAAGGGTTTTTCTTATGCCCGGATATAAAAAATTCTGTCCGCAAAGAGCGGATTTTTGCAATCTTATCGACCACTTATCGACCATCCAGAAAAGTTAGGCTTTGTTCGTCAGAACATTTTCCAGAGTATCAGCAGCTTTTCGGTCGAGTTCTTTTAGAGCATGGCTGTAAATATTTAGTGTTGTAGTTACGTCGGCATGTCCTAATCGGCTTGAAACCGTGCGAATATCAACATTTGAACCGATCAGCAGGGTGGCGGCGGTGTGCCTGAGCCCGTGGAGAGGAATAAGCGGTAGTCTGGCGCTTTCATCTGTCTGGGCGGCGTTGTAATTGTTGATAACGCGGTGTAAAATCTGGTAAGGCGTTTCAAGTCCCATCATTTCCCCATTCCAGCGGGTAAAGATATAACCGCCGTCTTTCCATTGGGAGCCAATCGAAAGCCTGTAATATGCCTGTTCTTTCTTCCATTCCCGCGCCAGTGAGAGAACGATCGCCGGAAGCGAGATAAGGCGGGCGGACTTTTTCGTCTTAGTGCTCTTCACGATGAGTTTTTTCTTTACGCGGCAAACGCTTTTCATTATGCTGACAGTTGCCTTTTCGAAGTTCAGATCATCCCATGTGAGGGCGATGAGTTCTCCTCGCCTGCATCCGGTAAAAATTGCCAGGTAAAAGAAAAACTTATATTGTGTCATGCTGCGTCGGTTTGCCCTGAGATCATCGAGGCGCTGCGCCGTGGTGTTGAGCGGGTGTGCCAGCCTTCCGGATGCAGTGTAATAGGCTGGATTATCCAGAGCTTCAAGAAAGTGTTCAGCTTCGGGTTGCGAGAAGAACACGATCTTCTCATCTTCCGGCGTGTCCGGTGCTTTTATCTGTACGCGCTCCATCGGGTTCGCGGTTAGAAGATTCCAGCGGACAGCCTGCGAGAGCATAGCAGACAGAACTGCGGCTTTACGCTTGACCGTACCACATGAGAGCGTTTCCCCGGAGCCGTCCGACTTTTTACGCTTCAGCAGAGCATTTACATATTCCTGCAAATAGAGCGGCGTGAGGTTTTCCAGCGTCATATATCCGAACGCGCTTATAAATTCATTGATAGCTGATTGAGTAGATTGTAGCGTCCGCGGTGCCTGGTTCTCTTCGGCGTATTCTGCCAGATACTTGGCGGCGTACTTCTCAAATGTCATAGTTTGCCCGTCTGTGTACTGCCCCGTTAATATCTTGCGTTCAAAGTCGGATGCAAATGCATTGACTTCTCGTTCTATGACAGTTCTGGCTTTTTGCTTGCCTGTTTTCGTCAACAATTCAGGCGTGAATGTCACAGATCTGGTTATTTTCTTACCGACTGAATTACGCCCACAGCTGACAGTTATCAGGTAGGCAGATTCACTTTTCTTTTTAATGTATGCCATAATCAATCCTCCTTTTTGATTTAGAACAGTTAAAAACGGCGCCTTAGAACAGTCTAAGACGCCATATTACGGTTAAAGAAAAGGCAACTCAAACCATAACATAACCGTTCTTTTATAAAAATTGTACCACACCACGGACGGCATTAATAGATGTATAAAAAAATTTAGAATAATTTAATTTTTCCCTGTCGAACCAATTCCTCCCCTGTCGAGGTTGCCTAAATCTTCTACTTTCTGAAATTCAATTTCCGGTTGATGCTTTACAATTCTGAACTGACAAATACGGTCATTGACATGAATTACCGTGTCTCGCATCGCGTATGCTGGGAAATGCCATTGATCGTTATCTCCACGATATGATTCATCAATAACGCCCATGCTGTTAGTCTGGATAATGCCAAAATGTTTAAATGTACTACTACGTGGAACCATCAGAGCCTCATATCCTTTTGGAAGCTGCATTGCCACGCCCAGAGGAATCAGGGAAAATTCTCCGGCTTTAAGAATAGTTTCTTTGGCACATCTGAGGTCGATCCAATCGCCTACAGAAATTTTTTCGAGTTTTTCTATTTCATTGCTCAGGTATTTGATTTTGATGATATTCATTGACTTCTATTATTCCTTTCATATATTATAATGATAACTCGTCTAACACGTTTAGAATGAGCACTTGGCTTTCGCATGACGATTGCCAGTTTTTTGTTTTATGCTTTTACAATTCATAATCGGGATATACCGCCGCCCATACTTCTTTATGATAGGTATTGACTTCACCATAATTGGCATCAAATACCTTTTTGACTTCATATCCAAGGCGTTCTCCGGCAGCTTTTAGTTTTCGCCATTTGAATGTTTTCCAGTTGACACCATTTAATGCCGCCACACGCTTGATGGAATACCAGTCTTTGCTAACATCGAGCTGACGTTTCAATTTCTCTTCGCGATCAAGACTTTCAAGGAGTTGAGCAATGGCATCTCTATAGGTAACCGGAGTTCCATCATTGTTTTTCTTCTGGAAATAGCTGTCTACCAGACGATCATAGACTTCCCATGCCGTGTCAGTGTTGAGGGATTTGGCATGCATGAAGGCACCTTTTTCAGTCCAGAGATACAATTTATTAATCCTGGACGATTCGTGAATTTCCAGATTCGTTTTATAGTGCTTCAACTCATCTCCTGTTAAGCATATAAAATGTTTGCCTTCAATATATCTTGAACGATTGTAATTAAAATTATATGAAATTGTTTTGCTGTCAGTTCCGTATGCTTCCGCCAACTGTTGACTTGTCAGAACGCGTTTTCCTCTATATTCAATTGCCTGTAAGTTATTCAATATTTTTTCCCTCCCAGTTATTGCTCACAATATTCACAAGCACCTCCACAGTACTTTCAAAGTCTCCAGTATTTCCAATAAAGTAGTCCCAAGGCTCGTTTTTCTCATATTGTTCAAACTGCGAATTTTCTCTTATTCTGCGTTCTTCAAAGTTCTTGTCGCCACGTTTTATCGCGCGTTCTAAGGCGATTTTATATGGAGTAGATATATAAATCTGGACAAATCTATATGATTCTCCGACATTGCGAATCAAACTGTCAATTCCATTTGGATCAATTACATATACATCAGATTGACTTAAAATATCAGATGTTACAAAATACGCATAGCCGTTAATGCGAGTATACGCCACGATATCTTGACGAAACTGTTCAACTTCTTCTGGCGTAATGAAAATATGATCCGATGTTTCTGAATCTTCATTGGGGCGCATCGGTCGGGTAGTGTATGATTTTACCATTTTCAGCCCCAGGCGTTTACACGCTTCTCTGGCAAGGCTACTTTTTCCGACAGCACTGCGGCCGGCAATCAAGAAGATGGTTTTTTTGTTTCTTCTGGATTCCATGAGCTCCAGACTTTCCAAAAACTGTTTCATCCAAACATTCTTGTCGGCAGCATCTTTCATAGATTCACTCCATTGTTTGTAGGTTCGGTCTACCTTCATTTCAGCCCATTGTTTTTGTTCTTCGACGTATGCCTTTACTACCTCAACGCTGGTATTAAGTGCTGCATCGATGTTGGCTTGCAGGTTGTCAATGGATTGTTGAGAATGCATAGCATAATTTAACTGACTTAAAGCAAACTTTTTCAAATTTTCGTGCTGCGGAGTAGGAGCGATCCAGAATTCAACTTCGTGCAAGATTTTCTGGAATTTCTGATTTTCTAATTTCCAATCTATAAGAGTTTTCTTTTTTGACTCTAAATCATTTTCATGCTGTTGTACCATGATTTTTCTTGCTTCATCAAGAGAAATTTTTTGCCATCTAGCCCATTCTTTAACAGCCTTATCATATTCTTTTTTATAGAACTCATCGGCTTCAAAATGTTTTGGAATGGAAGAAGTAAGAGGGGCATCTCTCATATTTGAACAAATTTCAAATTCTCGGCAACAAATCTTTAGGAATCCTGTGCCAGATGTAATTGTTCCATTTTTAATAAGTTCTGTATAAGCACTTGTCATATTCGACCCGCCTTTCGTCTTTCTTAATTTAATTTCATGTGGGCATGGATTTGCACCATGCACAGTTCCGCTCACACTTCTTACTTTCCCATACTAGATTCGAGACATTTCCATCGCTACTACGGAGCCCCTCCCCGCGTGTCTACCTATTCCACCACCACATGAAATGCATTATTTTGTGTAATGTATGATGAGGTTGCAAAGGTTCATAAGGACACACAAAAGCAACAGGCCCTCAGCATATAAGGAACCACTCCCATGAATTTTCCTGTGACGTAGTTTTCGATAAATCGGATATCCAATAAGCCATAATGCCCACAATGTGGTCATAATCCAAAATCCACCTGTGGATGCATGATAGATGAATGTTTTCATGCGATCTCCTCCTTTCTGTTCAACTTCTGTTCGATAATCCCACTGATATCAATACATTCGTTCCGGCAGAGAGCAACAGCAGTAGTGACAGCATTCTGCAATTCAGAATCATCCAGCATATCTAACGTTTTAGGCTTCTGCTTACTATTGGAATTATTCAGATGATTTGTAATTCTAGCATTAACGTTGATTCCATATCGATACAGCAACTCTTTCTTAAAGTCCCGCCATCCCTGCGGGAAATCATCGATTCCATGACCGTAAGCACGAACCAATGCATTAATCAACGGACGGTCCGCCCATTCTAATGCTTCCTGGGTAAGCAGATCATTTTCGTTTTGAAGAAGAGTTGCTTGCTGTTCAGCTTTTGCCCTAGCTGCACGTTCCTCTTTCAGTTTAGTGAACATTTCGATTCCCAAATCTGGATTTTCCAGAATCTGATTGATGATGTTCTCGGTTGCATAGATACCATTCTTTCTGATGGACGGAAGAACTTCTGATGTAACCCAGTCGGTAAATCGTTCGGCAGAAGGTTTTCTGCTTTGAAAGATTGTCTTGTACAGATTTGGTTCATTGATAAATGTGGCACACTGTTTTCTGCCTATGCTATCGATGACCTCGGCAGTAGCGACCCCATCTTCTTTTAAACGTTTCTTTACATCTGTAACGTGTGAAATATCTAATGCTTTACACACATCTGCCAAACAAAACATGGGTTCAGAGTTCAAAACAAGTGTTCTGATTTCCCCAAAATCCGCTGATTTAAAAAGCTGTACTGTTTGCATAATAAAATCCTCCTTATTAAAATGTGTATGTTAGTTTGAACTTTTAGATGCTATTGACTATCAGTTGGAAATCTGATTCAAATACCCCTCCAGCATCTGATTACATTCCTCTAGTAGCTGATTCATCGCTTCAATATGGCGATTCTCATTCTCCAGGTGATCGCTCAAACGCTCCCCAAGCTGAATCACATCTTGGCTCTGATGAACCAAAGCCTTCCAAATCTTCTGGTTCATCTGCCACATCTGGCTCACTGTCAGGATCTGAATAATTGCTAATAGAAGGATCCATTTTTTCCAAGGCTGCGGAACTTTCTTTTGGTTGGTGTCCTGTTCGATCCTCATCGCACTCCTCCCTTCATTGTTGGAATATGTATAATGTGTCAATTTGTTCCACGCAAGTAGAAATATTGTATTTTTTCATGTACAATCCGATGTCTATTTCCAAATTTTGGCAGGTGTGTTGATGTCTTTGAATTATGTATATACAAAAATAGTTCAGATCCCTTGAATTATGTATATACATAATTTATAATATATACGTACGCAAGCATATTAATATTGGGAGGTGGTAGAAAAGTGAGTGCAAAGCGTGGCAGGCCGACTAGCAATCCGAAGAAAGAATATATAGTAGTCAGAGCCACCCGGCAGGATAAAGAATTACTCAAGGCATGTTGCCAGCAGCTGGATCAAACTCAATACGAGGTTGTCATGGACGGAATTAGGATGGTATATTCAAACATTCAAAAATTTGGAAAGTGAGAGGGGAGAAGTAATGGAACACAATATTATATTTGATTTAGTAAAAGCCGATCAAAAATATGTAAAACAGTATCAAGATGATTGCGTGTTTAATGCTTCAATTAAGTTATTAATGGAGGGAAGTTTTTCCATTCCGACTGTTATTGAGGTGGTTTCAAAATTATGCCAACTTAATGAAGAGCGGGAAAAACAGCTTGCAGACCTTCAAGAAACTACTATGCCGATGGATTTGCTGATTAAACTTATGGAATCAGCTCGAAACCAAAGTAAAGATACCATTTAAAATATATTTTGATTTTTTTTGAAATTAGGGGTTGACAGAATGTGCTGAGAAGCAGTTTGATAACGGGATTGAAAATGTTGATACCGCAGAGATGGGACAGGTAACAGATATATTAAAGGATCTGGCCGAGGCGATGTATTATCGAACACTCACGAAAGCTATGGATGATTTGGACCCGGAAGAAATCATGGAAATGTTTGAGAGATATGGAGATGGTGGCCGCCGGTACTATGACCATTACCGCTATGCGGATGGAAGATTTGCTCCGAAAGGACGCGGAACATACCGCCGTGGCTATGATGAGCCACCTTATTGGCATATGACTCCGGAAATGTATCATGATATGGAACAGTACAGGGATTATGACCGAAAAGACGGCAGAATGTATTACACGGAACCAAACCAGATGATGATGGAAAGCAACTATGATCGGGCGAGACGTGCTTATACTGAAAGCAGAGACCTTCATCGCGGCAACACCGCGCAGGATAAAGAAGCTAAAATGAGAGACCTGGAAGGATATTTTCGGGAAATATCTACTGACATAACGGATCTTCTGGCAGACATGACGCCGAAAGAACGGTCTATGCTTAAGGCGAAAGTTTCTGCGCTAGCAACGAAACTGTAAGATAAAAGGGGTCGATTATGACCCCTTTAAGCATTTCAAATGAGGAAAGTTCTGGAGAGCGGCTAATGGAAACATTTTTGCTAAATGCATACTTAACAGCATGATAAACAGTAGGGCGGAGAAATCCGCCCTTTTTTCAAAAAAAGTGCTTGACTTTTTCTTGCAAACGCAATAATATTTAATTGCAATCAAAAATAATTGCATAGAAAGGAGAAAGATATGTTTGTAAGAGCAAAAAGACAAGTACAAAAATCTTTTCGTATTGACGAGAATGTGGAAAGGGATTTAGGTGTGCTCGCAAAAATTACAGAAAGGAGTCAGAACGAGCTTGCTAATGTTGCACTAGAAGAACTTTTACAGGACAATAAGGATTACTTTTTAAAGGTTGCGATTTTAGAGCATTTTTCTAACGAAATTGAAATCGCAGAAGACAACCTTGCACCTTTTGAAATGGGTGGATTAAGGGTTGAAGTAAGTTACACAGACGATAACAAAGTAAAAGTCAGAGCGGTTGATCAAGCAGAAGATAATTCGCGAGAGTTTGAAAGTGATGTTTGTAATGAATTTGAAAACTATCTTTTGGAATTATCTATCTATATTGACAGAAATGCAGAAGATACAAAAAAATATCTTAATGGAAGAACAGATTATCGTGATTACGTCAAAGTAAGAAACAAATAAGAGTTGCCCCGCTACCAACGTTTGCAACTCTTATCCAGCCGAAATCCCGAAGGAATTTGGTAAATCTATTATATCAATTCCTTTCGGGAAAATCAAATAATTTTGAAAGGAACGAAAGAAAGTGGATAAAGAATACGATTTATATGATGTGAGCATAAAACTGGACGTAGCCAATACCTTGATAAGTATGCTGAGTGATTACATCAACGACAGCCCCGTCGAAACAAGAAGCGACGCAATGCTCTTTGCTTACAATCAGAAAAGAATGAACGCATTGATTAGCGCACTTAGTGATTATGTGTACGATTCAAGCGAAATAGTGAATCAGCTTGATAAACAGTCAGCAGGGGGGAATGAGCATGAATAAAATGACGAATTACATTGACATGAGGACACCAATTGAAATTGCACTGGATATCGACAGCGAGGGCATGACTACCGCAAGAAAACTGTATGACTTTTTAGGACTTGCTCAGGGACAGTTTTCAAGATGGGCAAAAGCAAATATCACAGATAACGGATTTGCGACAGAAAATGAGGATTGGTGGGGGTTCGACATTGATGTCGAGGGTAACGTGGTTAAAGATTACCGACTTACCGCACACTTCGCAAAGAAGCTGTCAGTCAAGGGCAATGGTGAGAAAGCAGAACAGGCACGGGAGTATTTCACAACAGTTGAGGAAAGAGTGAAACAGAAAGCTATCGACATGTCTCAGCTATCACCGGAACTTCAAATGTTCAATAAGATTTTCCAGTCAGTTGCACAGCAGCAAATTGAGCAGAAGCGGCAGGCAGATAAGATTGACAAGGTTGAAACCACAGTTCAAAATATGAAAGAAATTTTCACGGAGCCGATTGCTGACTGGAAAGCAGAGATCAATGCGCGGGTCCGGGAGATCTCCATCAAGAGCGGGATCGAGTACCGGGAACTCTGGTCGAAACTGTACGGGGAACTGGAGGTTACGGCTCACACCAATCTGAGCCGGTTGCAGCAGAACAAGATTAAGCGTATGGAGAGAGCTGGAAACACAAAGGCGGCTATCCAGAGCGAGACAACGAAGCTGGCGATCATCTTTGCGAAGCCTAAGCACAAGGCAATTTTCGAGCACATCGTGAAAATGTACGCCATGAGATATTGCGCATAGTATTTACATGGGGAGTTTTGGCATCAGTGCCAGGGCTCCCTTTTAAGTTTCGCTAAGTTTCGCATCAGAATAGATGCCAGTGTCGAATTTTCGACAGTGGTAATTTCTGCACATTAGTTCAGTGGCTTTTTGATTGCGGGCGAGTTGACAACCATGTTATAATATAAATAAAAGAGAGGAGGAGAAATCATGGCAAATGTATTTGATACAGCTAAATACATCTTAGAGAAGTCTGGTTCTATGTCAACAATGAAGCTTCAGAAGCTATGTTATTATTCTCAGGCATGGGCACTTGTTTGGGATGATGCTCCTTTATTTAATGAGGATTTTCAGGCATGGGCCAATGGTCCGGTTTGTCCTGAGTTGTTTTATAAAACACAGGGAAACTATTCTGCAAGTGCGAGCGATGAAACCGGAGGCATAGGCGACTTGTCCGAGGACCAGAAAGATACAATTGATAAGGTACTTGAACATTATGGTAGTCATGATGCACAGTGGTTAAGTCAGCTTACCCACATGGAGGATCCTTGGATTAACGCAAGAAAAGGCGTACCATCTGGAGCAGGCTGTAATCATGTGATTACTAAAGAAAGCATGGCGTTGTATTATGGCGGGCTCTAAGAAAAATAAGCAAGTAAAGCAAAAAGAAATTCCGAAAGGTAAAAGCATTGCTCAAGGTGGAGATCCTGCACAATATTATTCGCAGACGCCGGCATGGTCATTTGCGAATTCAGATACTGAAATGTGGGCTTTTTCGCAAGGACACATGGGTGAATTGATCTGGACAGAAATATTACCAAGGCTGAAAGCATTTGAAACACAAACTTGGAGTGAAATACTTGTTAAGGACAAAAAACAAAATCATTCTTTGGATTTGGATGATTTAAACAAGATTGCACAAGATAGATTGGCTGAAAAGTATATAGAGGCTGAAGCGCTGATTTCTTTGCGGATAACGGGTAATCATAGATTGTACGGATACATGACAGGCAGTGTTTTCAATGTGTTGTGGTATGATGACGACCATGGAGATAATAGTAAATGTGTTTGTCGTTCGTACCTTAAGCATACTTAGAATTAACACATCCTTGACATTCCCATAGTTATTCCATATAATAAAATCGCAGCTAGAGATAGACTGTATACGCTTGGTAGCTGATACTATGTATTAAGCGTATTTATAAGTACGCCAGTCAAGTGGGGAGAGCAATCATTAATTTGGTTGCTCTTTTTTTGATTTTCCCAGAAAAATTTCAAAAAAAATTTTTTCCGCCACCATGATCGGGCTACTTTTGATACCCCCCTACCCCCTAAATATGTCTAGAAATTTCGTTTTGAAGTGCGATTTTTTTCGATTTTTGACACCGACTCCAGAAATCGACCCAATTCATTCTGGAAGCCTGTTGGATTTCCGTTGAGTCGTTGATGGATGAGACGATCGGAGACTGCATCCAGAGCATCGCCGGAAATATTGGAAGCGATGCCAGAAGAAGCGGAACGGCTCAAAGGCTAACAGCCTGCGGAAACCTTGCGTCGGAATAGACGATCGGCGTAGCATCCGCAGGATGGCAGAAGATTACAGCACAGCCGATCACAGCGACAGGAACAAGCCACATTATACAACGCATAAACCGGATTCGTGGCAACAACCAAAACGGCGATGAAATACTATATAAACATATACATACAAAGCACCAGAACGCCCAGAATCGTTTTGAATAGTATTATGCTTATAAGTGTACGACAGAAGCGAAAAACGGCTTTAATTGGCTTTTAAACGCGTTAAACATAGTACAACAAAACCCGCAGCAGGGCGCGGAATCTATCCATACAACTACCTCCAGTATATCAGCAGTATAATCCACGGATCGCACTAAGTCAACCCCGGGAAATCTGCGGAACGCCCAAATCATGGGGACGAAAGCAGACCACAGAACACCAGGAAGACCCCAGAACAGCGGAAATGCTGCCAATAAGCAGCAGAAGCGGGTCCGTTGCCAAGATATCACAAAACCGCCCAGAATCAGCCTAGAGCCGTCAGAGCGATCAGAAAAAGAGGGATCGAATAGATCCCCCGTCAGTTATCCAGAATAAGCGGCTGAATGCCTAAAGCTGTAAAGAATGCGGAAAAGCTGGAATCATCCATAAACTGAGATGAAGCGATCGATCCGTCCGGTCGCACCTGCTGAACCATATAACCAGATACACCCTCAAAAACTGCACGCGATGCCGTAAATTGCATAGATTGCCTTTCTGCCCTTGACCCTGGGCGCTAGGAAATTTTGAAAAATCCGGGCGGAATCGAACCGCCCAAAGGCAGGCACCAGCCGCCGGATCTAAATTATGCCATCATTGCCGCCTACATCCGCTTGGCGCGCTCAGTCGCCCAGAACAGAATTATAGCGTCGGAAACCTCACGATCATATTTATCCAGCCTAGCCGCATCAAATACCGACAGCACCCGGAACGAATAGATCCCATAGCTGCGGATCGGCTTGACATCATAAGCACGGCATCGGCTCATATGCTGCAAAAACGCCGCTTTTTTACTGGATGCATCCGGATCATGCCATCCATCAAACGACACCAGGAGACCAAACACCCGGCAATTCTTCCGATCGTCCTCAAAATACGATCCGCCCCATTCAGCTACCCGGAATTCGATCCCGGAATTCTCCAAGAACTGTTTTATTTTTTTCATGGTTTTATACCTCCATTTTCTGATTTTTTGGAAAAGGCAACCGGGGAAACGATCCCCGGTAAAAGTCCAACTTGACTAAATTTTAAAGATCATCGGTCCGGAAGAAGTCAACCAAGAGCCGGAATCCGTAGCCACCGGCGAAAACCGCCAGAACATAAACAAAATCAAACATACAAAATCCCCCTTTTTAACTCAATCGTTTACAATCTCCAGAACCCGATCATCATCTGCGACATCCGGCAAGAACGAGCCAAGAGCATCAATCGGAATAAATAAGTTGTATCCGTCAAAGCTCTGGAAGTGTGCCAGGCAATCATCATTTGCCAAGTAAACATATTCCCGGCCATCATCAGCATTCTTATAGATTTCGCCGATCTGGTAGTAGCTTGCCGCCTCCCGCGCTGTCGTTGTCTTCAGTTCCTCGAATGTAATATTCAGCTTTCCGTCTGCGTCTCTAAATCTCTTCATTTTTTATTCTCCTTTTCTTTTTTTATATTTTGTCATTAGCTTCAGCGCGGAGAATTTCCAGCGCTTCATCTTGGTTGTTTTTAAATCTCTTTGTTATGTACATAATTATATATTGTTATGTACATAATTACTATTGACATTTTGCATAATATTATGTACATAACTTTGTAAAATATTGATATGTACATAACTTGATTTTTGTGATAGAATTATGTTAGCGGTGGAAAGGGGGCTTTTTTATGGTAATGTCTCAAGAAAGAAAAAATTATCTATATGACTACCAAAAGAAAAAATTGAAGCGCGTCCCGCTCGATCTAAAACTGGAAGATTACGATAATCTAAAATCAGCAGCAGAGCAAGCCGGGCAAACCGTGAACGGCTACATCAAGCAGGCGATCGCGGAAAAGATGGAGAGAGAAGCGGGAGAATAACCCGCCTCTTTTTTTATGCCATCCCCAGAACCACAGCCGGATCGAAGCGGAAGAGGAAACCATGCAGAAACTTGCTGTAGTAAGCTCCACGGGCTTTCATCGCTTTATTTTCCGCGATGTATCCAGCCCGATCTAGTTCTTCAGCGATTCGGACGATCCAAAGGTCCGATCCGTCTCTGGTATCCTGTCCGCGGGTGATCTTGTAGGTATAGCCAGATTTTTCCGCGATTTTCTCCGGTTCTTCGGTTGCCTGCGGTTCCTGTGCTGTTTTGGTGGACTTGCGGATCGCTGGATCAGCTTTTGGATTTTTGAGCCGTGCCGTTTTTGGTACGATCGCGATGCTTTCGCCGTTATTCTGGCAGCATCCGAAATAATAAAAATCAACATCAAAATAATCGATCATCCCGTCACAATCCTCATAGTTATAGGACTTTACAAACGCATCCACGTCATCAATAACCGCCTGCGTTGCCTCATTTAATACTTTGTAAAAATTGCCATGCTCAGCGGTGATCCGGTTGTATTCTGCGGTAAAATCCTCATCATTCCAGGTGTCCAGAGTCCAAAGGTTATTCCGGTTTGCTTTGCGTAAAAATGCGATTTTATCATCATTGGTCAGCTCATCAACAGTCTTGTAAATCTCGATCGGGCTTTCTTTCAAAGCAACATGTAATTCTTGACACATGGACGCGTAGGACGTTCTAACGCTAAATTTATAAGTCGGATATTTTTCTTTCACATATGCCCGGACGATCTGAGCTACTTCTTTAAGTGAGCGATCCCAACTATGATTTGATCCCTTCCATCCGAATTCGGTATAAAATTCTGAACGGGTGCCCGATGCTGTTTCATGGATTGTTTCGCCCGTCTTTTCTTCCTGGCGATTCTTCCAGATTGCGAAAAGTGCATCATACTGGATGTTAATTTCTTTCATGGTCTCCTCGTTGCCGCCGTTATCCGGATGATTCGCTTTCAGTAAGCCTCTATACTGATTTTTCAGATCCTCATAAGATGTTACATTTTTAAAGTATTTCATATATACCGCCCTTCTTAATCGAAAATGATTATTTCATTTGTTTGATAATGCTATTATAATCAAAAATGATTATAAAGTCAATAGTAAAGCATAATTAATAATGATTATATTTTTTTGCCCTTGCTTTTTTTCTAATCAAATGCTATTATTTCCATAAAGTGAGGTGATAGCATGGGAGCAAGTAAGCAAATCAAACAAGTAATGATCGAGAAAAATATAAAAGTTTCTGAATTAGCCGAAAAAATCGGGATGAAGCCGCAGCCACTCAGCAATAAACTTTTTCGAGATTCGATGAGTTATTCAGATGTTGAAAAAATCGCTGAAGCCCTTGAATGCGATGTGAAAATCATCGACCGCGCAACCGGGAAGGAGTTCTAAACCCTCCCGGCTTTTTGCTTGCGTTTTATTTATATGAATGCTATGCTGTTAATATTGGGAAAATTCGAAAATACTTCCAGAAAATAGAATATAGTGTACTTAACCGGGGAGCCGGGGGACGAGCGGCACCGCTCCGAGCATATACGGAGGTGGTGCAAATGAGCACATATGAGAAAATAATGCTTGCTATTGCTGTTGCCGGATTAATTCTTGATATACTCAAATAGACATAAAAAATAGCCGTCCTGTACTTTGGCGAGTCACGTGACAGCTATTTTTTAATAGTTTCTTATTCGCCGGGGCGGAAAAAATGCTTTTCTTTCCGGCTTTCCTGTTAAGTATATTATAGCTGTTGGCTTCTCTGTTTTCAAGTGGTATTTTCGAATTTTCGGGCATCCCGGGGAAAAATCCCCGTTTTTTTATCTCTCCCAATAATAACCGTCGCCGGAATCAATAACGATCATCGCGCCCTCGTCGCTTGTCTGGATGTCCACGACGCGATTCATGGCGACCATGTTATAATGAGCATACGCGCCCAGAACCGCCGCCGTCATTGCTACACCTAGTAAAAATCCAATAATCATTTTTTTCATAATTTCTAACCTTTCCGCCCTTGGGGCTGTGTGAATGTTTTTCTTTTAACTATCATTATTATATAACTAAAATAAGTTATAGTCAAGAGAAAACACAACTTTTTTTAGTTATTTTTTGTTTGACATTTTGCGGGGGCTGCTGTATCCTTTATATATAAGGAGGTAACGCAAATGATACGTTTTAAATTTGACGTGGCGGGGGCGCTTAAAACTGCCGGAATGACAGCATACAAGGCACAAAAAAGCGGCATTTTGTCACAGGACACATGGCGCAAAATAAAAGAAAACAATGCTAATATAAGCATGAAATCGTTAAATAGCATATGTGCTATTTTGAATATGCAGCCGGAACATCTTTTATATTACGAAAAAGACCCAGAAGAAGAGAAAGAAATAAAAGAAAAACTCAATGGATGATATTGACAATATAACTGAAATAAGTTATAATAATACTTGTCAGAGGGAAACCGAGACAATAACCGCAGAGCCGGAGAAAGGAGAAACATGAACGAAGATATGAGCGTATTTAAAAGTTATTTAAGAAGACTTTTGCAGGACTTGAAAGACCTGCGGGAAGCACTCAAACACAAAGAATATGATAAGGCTGAAAAGATGGTTGACCGCCTTATCGATGACACTCAGAGCGGCATCGAAGACAATTAAAAAAGAGCTGATTGAATAGCTCAGAAACCACTGGGGCGGGCAACCGCCCCACCAATATTTTATAAATAACATAAACAATTCAAATAATTTCGAACCGCTATTGCATGCGGTTCGATTTTTTTGTTCTGGTATCGGATACATCCGGGCGCCGCAAGTATATTTTTGTGTGAAATATTTAACGATACTCTAATTTTAATTATTAAATTTAAATAAAACTTTTCTTAAAATTTTATGTTTGATGATTCCAATAAAAGCCTGGTAGGTTCTGCCGGAATGGCGATCTGATTCCAAGCCGATGCAGATAGGCGGATCGGCTTTATTTGATTATATTAGTTTAAATTTCTAATTTTGGTTTTTTGTTGCCTAGTCGGTAAAATATTCATAAAGTGTTTTAAAACAGCAAATTGATGTAAAAATCATTTAGTGTATATATGATTCCAAGCAAGGCAAGGGCGTTTTGTTTTCTGGAATTTTACATTCTGCCCTAGAGGTTGCGATCTGCCTAGACTGCTGCCAGAGATTCCAAGGCAATCGATCAATCTGGTTTATTGAGTGACGTTATTTTAAAATCTTAATTTGCCTTTAAAAATTAGCAAGTCGATAAAATACCCACTTGATAGATTAAAATGCAAAATCACGTCAGATTTTATTTGATAGTTATATAAATCCAGGCAAGCCAAAAGCCGCCGCACTCCTGCGAATGATTCCAACGAGAGAAAGCAGCGAAGGCGATCACGTTATGGACTGGATGCACACCCGGAAGAGCACCAGACCCCCGAAGATAACGATCGGGATTCCAACAAGAGCAGATAGGGCAGTAACAGCGCAAAAAGCAAAAAATAACTTTCCCGAACGGTGGCAGGTCGAAGAAAAAAGGGTTTTCCCCTTAGTTTTCCTTTTCTTCCTTCTTCCTCTTCTTCTCCCCCGTACCCCCTTAATAACTCTATTATCTATTATATCTTTTAATCACCCTTTTACTAAAAAAGAATATTAATCTCTGTATATAATTTATATATAATAATATACTGTGTCGCTAGCCAAGTACAAAGGAGGGCGTCCCTCGCCCCCCTCTGGACTCCCCCTCGGCTTTCGTGCAGAGCCCGAAAGATGGCGTTTTTTAATTTTTTTTGCGGTAATGATTCGCTAAAGCCCTATGTTTTCGCTGTCGGTAGCGATCGGATCTCACGCCAGAGGCTAAACCAGATTTTTTAGATCACCTATAGCCAGAGATCAGATCGCCTCATACCGTCGATCCGGTAAGCGTTCGACCGCTGGACGTTTAGATCCTTGCGGTCGTGTAGCGACGATCCCGGTAGTAACCTACATACAACCACGATCCAGATCTAAACCTCAAAACTACCAACCAAGTAGATCGGCGGTGCCGCCGATAAATTAAATGTAATCACAGTAAATTAAATACTGCCAACAAATAATGCTTTAAACCGATAAAGTAAATATAACAATAATACGCTACATACTACCACGATCCCCGATCGGCTTTGCCGCCAGTAAATTATATATAACCGCCATAAACTAAAACTATATAATACACTAAATCGTAAGCCAATAAATTATATCTAGCGATCCAATAATAAACAGACTGGAATATATTTATAAATCTTAAATTCCCAGATAATCATAAAAATATTTTTAAAATTTATATCTTGACTTTTTGTGTTATTATTCCGTATAATCCGATCAGCTTAATATTTTAGATTTTAAAATATCAGCGTTTTTATTATTGGATTAAGTTCCTGGAGTTAAATATATTTCTTTTAATTCTACAGATGTTTTACTTTAAGACTTTCTTTGTATTTCCAAATAACATAATTAATTAAAAAATAAATACAATTATTCAATATTACTTTAATTATTTGTATTATTGGAATATTCATTATAGCATGTAAAAGGATGTGAATTTTATAATATGGCTAATGGTAAACATGATATTAAAACAGTAAATAATCATAGTGTCAATATTCAAAATAATTTGAATAATATTGAAATATACAAGAATAAGATTGAATACTATGCAGATGATTATATTACAAATGTGCTTGGAATATCTCATGAAGAGATGATCGGGAATCCTTCCGCTTTTGCTGGAATGATGAAGCATATTTATATGCATCTGTTTAAAGCTAATCCGGCAGAACGCAAAACAATCTGGGTTACTGGTACAAATTTAGATTTGGATAATATAGAGCTGTTGGATCAGTTGTGGGATGTATACACGGGTTTATGCTATCGTTATCAAAAAAAGCCTACGATTTTAAACTTTGCGATCATGGTGGGAGTGGCTAACGATACCATCACTACATGGATAAATGGGACAATTAGAGGAGGAACAAGTTCTGCACATTCTCGAGCGGCTAAAAGGTGGAAAATGGAAAGTGAGTCCGCATTGTTTGATGGAGCGACCGAGAAAAACAGCATCGGCTGCATCTTTGCACTGAAAGCCTGCCACGGATACGCGGAGGCAGCGCAGGAAATCAGGGTAACAACCGGAACCACAGCGCAGGAGAGCCGGGAAGAAATCGCTCAGAAATACGCCGACAGTCTGGAATTACCAGAACCGGAAGCGCCGGAACTGTGATAAATGCAGGTGTAAGGGATGCCCAGGAGCGCAACAAATGCCATAAATAGCCAATTAAAGCGCTTTTTGTGCAATGAGTGTATATTTAGACCGTGCTTTATTTAGACACACCAACAGGCATACGTTTTTTGTGCAAAATAACAATAAAAAAGGCGTCTGTTTTGCCTTGATTCCAACGATTGGAATCAGCACCGGGAAAACACCAGCGGCGCAGCATGGGGGTAGGGGTCTAAACGTAGGGGGCTGTCTGGGCGGGGTGAGCCCCCAAAATTTCCAAAAAACAAAAAGGGGGTCGAATTGGCATGAATGAAACTGGTAGGTATCGATTCAAGATAACGTGTAAATCAAAAATGTTTGGCACAAGGACCTGCGAAATGAGATTGGAGACAGGAGAGCTTTTGACATATATGCCAGTGCCATATGGGGTAAGATTTGATTTCAGTTCTATTAAACGATTCTATGAGAGTGAAGATGGGCAAATGCTTATTCGAAGTAGGGTATCCAATTCATAGGATGTGTTATACAACAGAATACGCGGCAGCGATGACTGGTGCATAAAAGAGCACCGATTCGGTGAAGTTGTTTCATGCGAGCATCTGAGAGATTATGATTCATGTTTAATGGATATCTTCGACTGGGGATGTAAGAATATTTTGCCGGAACAAGAATATCGTTTGATTGAACCGTTTATAAGCAAATAAAAAGAAAGAGGGGTTTATTCCTCTTTCTCGACATCATCCATAGTTAGCCTTATCGAAACATCAGGTTCAGTTTCGATTACCAAACGGCAGTCAAGGTAGTTAAGAATTTTAATTAGTTCATCTGCCGACACGCTGTTTCTGGAAAATTTGTTCGCCAATGATTGAGGCAATATACCGAGATATTCAGCTAATTGGATATTGGAAATGTGTTTTATTTTCATAATTCGTTTTATTTTTTGAGAAACGATGTCAATCACCTCCTCCTACATATATAATAATCAAAATCGTTTCATCAGTCAATTGAAATACTAAAAATTGATTATATGTTCATTGACTATATAATCAAAATGGTGTATAATTGAACCATAAAGAAACGAGAGGTGTTATAAATGAAGATAGGGTATGTGCGGGTTTCTACAATTGATCAGAACGAGGGCCGTCAAATTGAAGCGATGAAAGATGATGGAGTAGAGAAGATTTACATGGATAAAAAATCTGGAAAGAATTTCGATCGTCCGGAATATCAGAAAATGATTTCTGAAATCAAAGAGGGCGATGTGGTAGTAATTCATTCAATTGATCGTCTTGGCAGAAACTATGACGAAATCATTGAGCAGTGGAAGCATATCACGAAAGAGATTAAGGCAGATATTATCGTTCAAGATATGCCGTTGCTTGATACCACTAAAGGTAAAGATTTAACAGGTACATTGATTTCTGACATTGTGTTGCAGCTATTTTCTTATGTAGCGCAGCGAGAGAGAGAAATGAATAGGCAGCGCCAGGCAGAAGGGATTGCACTGGCTAAGCTTCAAGGAAAATATAAGGGTAGAGCAAAGAAGAAAATAGACGAAGCACTTTTTGATAAGCTGTTAGCGCAATATAAAGCAAATAAACTTACAGCAGTGGATTTTGCAAAACAAATTAATGTATCAAGGGCAACGTTGTATAATATTTTCAAAGAAAGAGGGATACAGAATGATTGATTTTAGTGGGAAAATCATTTGGGTTAAGGATAGCGAGGAAGCCGACTGCCTGTTAAAAATGGCGATTTCACAAGGATATAAGCCGTGTATCGGAGAAAAAGCTATGACGGTATCGAAATTGTTTTCATTTACAGGAGATCATGTAATTAGACCGTGTACGGAGGTTTGCTTGGATAAAATGGAATCCTTTAGAGAGCTGTTACGGGAAAATGATTTTGGTATCGTCTTGAAAGACATGATTCGGTATGCTCAGAATCATTCTCTCCAGCACGTTTCTTTACGTATCAATGAAAGTGAATGGGAATTTTCAGGATTTGCAAAAACGATTGGGAGAAACGGAGAAAAAGAACAATTTACCTGTTCGATTAAGAAACCACTAAAAGTCACTATGGAGGATATTGAAAAGAAATTCGGATGTTCCGTAGAAATCGTTCCTAGTGTAAAAAAGTCAGCTTAAAAATTTTTCAAAAACAAAAAAGGGTCTTCGGACCCATAACGCAGGATGGCGGAATTGGTAGACGCACCGTAAAAGTTGTCATGTGGGTGGCACGCACAGCATATTATATTGCTTAGGGAGCCGGTACATTGAAAGTTCGAATCTTTCTCCTGCGATTTATGGCGAGGTAGCTCAGATGGTAGAGCAATGATATGAATACGCAGATCATGTTAGTGATCTCAACAGCAATCTCATTCCAATCCAGGCATGTGTCGGCGGTTCGATTCCGCCCCTCGTCTCTGCCCCGATTGCCGGTCATGGTAAACCGGAGGGAACATGACTGCGATAACGCTTGTGTTCCGCACAGCAATCGAGTATACGGGTTCAAGTTCTGTCGGGGCAATTAAGTGACGCTTACAGCAATCTTTCAAAACAGAAAATTCCATTGACAATATTTTCCCGTTTGAAACAGCGTCATGTAAAGAAATGAGGTTGCCTATGAACCGAAAGAATGAGTATAGGGATATGGAAAAGTACCATAAAGCTTGCCAGAGACAGCACAGACGGTATGAACTTAAAAAGTTAGCCAGATAGGCATAAAACTTTATATGGGACGCTCACAGCAAATTATGGGATATGACTGTTAATCATAAAAACCAATAGCGTCCTGAATGAACTTGCAAACAATTTTATTATGGGACTCCTACAGCAATCACAATGGTTAAAACAATGTCTGCAAAACAATGTGAAGTGGTTCGATTCCACAAATGAGAGTCCTGGAAAGAGAGGAAACAATGAGCTTCGCAGATGCAATGAGAAAAAACGGTTCATTTACCAGAACTGAGAACGGCGCTGTGGCCTTGAATACCACAGGAGACGCAAGACTGGATTTGTTCGGCACAATCGGATCTCTGAGAGAAGCTGATGAGGGCAGAATTGAAACACTGTTCGCAGAGGCATACAATCAGGATGCTCTTTTTGCCACAAAGATTGCGTTCTACGCAAGAGATATTCGTGGAGGACTGGGAGAAAGAAAGACTTTCAGAACAATCGTCCGTTACATGGCAGAGAAACATCCAGAAGCACTCAGACCGAACATTGATTTGATTGGAGTGTTCGGAAGATATGATGATATGTATTCTCTGATCGAAACTCCGTTAGAGGATGATATGTGGGCTGCCATGAAGAAACAGTTTGAGGAAGATTTGAAGAACCTCAATGATGGCAAGGCAATATCCTTATTGGCAAAGTGGATTAAGACTGCGGATGCAAGCAGTAAGGAGACACGCAGGCTTGGCGTTATGACCGCACAGAAACTTGGTTATCCGGTCTACAATTTCAAGAGAATTGTCCGTAGTATGAGAAAACAGATCGGTGTTGTAGAAAGCCTTATGTCTGCCGGAAAATGGGATGAGATTAAATACCCGGAAGTTCACAGCCGTGCAATGATGATTTACCGCAAGGCTTTTATGAAACATGACGAGGCACGATTTAATGAATTTATCGGCAAGGTAGAAAAGGGAGATGCGAAGATCAATGCGTCCACATTATTCCCTTACGATATTGTTGAGAAATTCTTATACGGCAGAGAGAACAGCAAAGTCCTTGAAGCACAGTGGAAAGCACTGCCGGATTATGTAGAAGAGGGTTCCAATGTTCTTGTAATGGCGGATGTATCTGGATCCATGTGTGGCAGACCGCTGGCTACTTCAATAGGACTTGCGATTTACTTTGCGGAAAGAAATGTTGGAGCATATCACAATCTGTTTATGACGTTTTCGGGCATTCCAGAAACAGTTATTCTGAGAGGAGAAACACTTGAACAGAAAATTTGCAATGTAAACAGCGCAAATTGGGGTAATAATACAGACCTTGAAATTGCCTTTGAAAGAGTCCTTGAAATTGCAGAAAAACACAAAATTTCGCAGGAAGAGATGCCCAAAGCAATTGTCGTTATTTCTGATATGGAAATAGATTTTTGCACAGAAGACTATAGCTGGACATTTTATGACAATATGGCTCGTGCATTTAGAGAAAAAGGTTATGTAATCCCAAACATTATTTTCTGGAATGTAAATAGTCGTCACGATGTATTTCATGCAGATAGTAGACGTAAAGGCGTGCAGCTTGCAAGCGGACAGTCTGTGACAGTATTCAAACAGATTCTTCAAAATCTTGGTTACAATCCAGTTGAAGCAATGGAGAACACTATCAATTCAGAAAGATACGATTGCATCACAGTAGAGGGGAAATAGGTATGATTTTACTTGAGAATACAGTAACAGCATCACCAGAGCAGTGGCGTGCAGCGATTATGGGAGCCCGTAACCCGATGAATAGTTGGGATAAAAGTGACAGTGCGTTCTGGCCGGGTCACATGAACATCGGAGAAAATGATTTAGGGCTGATGAAACGGCTGGTGGCGGCAGGAACGGATCATTCGAAATTCATGCGATTCTTGCCAGTAACCGTTGATGTCACTGCGCCGCTGTATTGGTGGAAGGAGTTTGATACATACAAGGTCGGAACCGTCGCTAACAGTTGCAGTACCATGCATAAAATCCATGCTAAACGGTTTGAACGCGAAGACTTTAGCGTTGAACATATTCTAAATTGTGATGAGCATCATTGGATGGTTTGTATGGATGATATTATTTCTGCAATGAATGTTGCAAGGGAAAAATATCTTGAAACCAAGGATAAAAAATACTGGTGGCAGATGATCCAGCTTCTGCCGTCCAGCTACAACCAGAAACGAACCATGATGTTAAATTATGCGGTTCTGCGGAACATTTATTTTGCCAGAAGGGCTCACAAGCTGGATGAATGGCATGATTTCTGCAAATGGATTGAAAAACTCCTATTTTCGGAACTTATAACCTTGAAAAAATAGAAAAAGTGCTTGACGGGAACAAATTGACACGTTAAGGCTATAGATGTCGGAGGGATAAAGATGGTTTTAGCAATAAAGATAATTACTACAGTCATGATTGCGGTATTCTCTGCCTGCCTGGTGTTTTTTATGCGTGGGCTTAAGATGCCGGAGAACAAATTTTCAATTGTCGGTTTTTCGGCGATGTTGGTTACATATGTGCTGTCATTGGTTTGCATTTGGGGGAGTTGGACGTGGTAAGAGTCGAATATATTGACGGAACATCCGAAGACATCGAAGATATTCTGGAATAGAAGAGCGACGCATACCGATATGCACAAGACACTCAACTATTCTATATCGAAACCCAGAATGAGATAGTCACGATTCCTAGGGAATTTGTCAAATCCATCCGATATATGACAGTTTAAAAATGGGTTATCGCCAAGCGGTAAGGCACAGGACTTTGACTCCTGCATTCGTTGGTTCGAATCCAACTAGCCCAGTTTGGACTGATTATTTTTTGGTCCATGATTGTAGATCCTTCACCATCTAGCGGAAAGCTGATTAAAGAGCCGTCACAAGGCTCGGATGGTTTTTCCATAAGGTTACATCATAAGTGTTTCATTTCCCCGCATGAGTAATAAATACCTTATCGTATCGATTACTATCCTCAATCTTATGGAAGGAGTGCCATGCATAGCACTATAAACAATTTGCTAACCGGCGTTGCCGGTTGTTGGAGCATAGCTCAGTTGGTTAGAGCGCTTGACTTTTAATCAAGGTATTGTCAGTTCGAGTCTGACTGCTCCAGTTTTGTAACCACATATGCAGATATGGCGGAATGGCAGACGCATCAGACTCAAAATCTGACGATTTACATCATGTGGGTTCAAGTCCCACTATCTGTATTAACAGTATTAAGGAAAGGAAGTGAAAGAGTATGCACAGACTAGAAATGATTAGAATGGTTGCTAAAGAAACTGGCATTGAGGAAAATGAGACCAAGATCATCGTTGATAAGTTTCTGGAAGTCATGCGGCGTGAACTGAAAAAGGGAAAACGCATTCAGATTGATAAATTTGGTAGCTTTGAGAAGGTTGTCAGAAAGGCACGTTCGTGCAAAGTTCCGACCACCGGCATTGTGTATGATGTTCCAGCTCATCATGACATCAAATTCTGGACGCATCAGCCATTCAGAGAGTCATTAAACGAATAGTAGATATTCGTTTTGCCCGTGTAGCTCAACTGGTAGAGCAACTGACTTGTAATCAGTAGGTTGTCGGTTCGAGTCCGATCATTGGCTTTCGGGATTCTGTGCTTCCCGGCTAACAGGGTGCCCGATTATTCACATTGATACCCTCTGTGGATAACACCTTTGTTGCGGCTGGTGGTTTGTGAACTGCAACAGCAGAAGGATTTTACCCAATCTGCCTTCTGCTAAGGACCATTAGCTCAGACGGTTAGAGCGGCGGCCTTATAAGCCGTGTGTCCGGGGTTCAATTCCCTGATGGTCCATTTCCTTGTCCGGCAAAATAAAAGTTGGGTTATGATAATGCCTAAAATGAGGAACGTGTGCGATATACCGGGGAAACGTACATATAACACAACAGTTCGGAACGGAATACGAATGTTGTGGATTCCGGCAAACTCCAGACGGTGGAGAAGAATTTTCGTGTGGTTCGACTCCACTTGCTGGATTATGGAAAAACAACAAGAAAAACAATATTGTTGCACTTGTAAATGGTATGCTCACTATGAGGGCGTATGCTGTAATGGAGATTCAGAGTATCGTGCAGACTTTCGTTTTTGGGACGATGCTTGCGAACAATGGGAGGGGAACAGTGATAGCACAGAATCTTGACTTAGAGATTTTAAACTCTGATTTAAAGGAACAACTAGAAAAAGCTAATAAGGATCTGTTGGAGACTCAAAAGCAGTTGACCGATCTTAAGGACAGAGGTAAGTATTTGGAAAGTAGATATCAAGAAGACTGCGTTAGAATCAATCAGCTACGAGTAACTGTCAATACGCTGGCTTGTATGTATGCGAATTTACAGGAAACGGCCGGTCTACTTTAAGGGCTGGAAAGCTATGAGTGATTTTTCAAAAAACATGAATCCACCAGAAGAGGGATGGAATAGAATAGCTGATAAAAAAATACTTTCGGATGGACAGGTGTGGATCATCTGTCCATTTTGTCATAAAAAGGCTATTCGAATTTTTTATGAAACAAAGATACATATGATGCCCTATATTTGTCGGGGCAGTAAATGCAAAGGAAAGTTTATTATTAATGTCGAATGATGTTCAATCAAAATACAAGGTCATCTTAGGTATGGCAAGAATAGGAATAACCTACAATAGCGGAGTTGTGAATTTGTGGGGAAAACTCATTATTCGTTCTAATCGCACTGATCCTGGAAAGGTATTAATTTCATTTATTCCATATGGAGACAAGAAACGATCGTTCAATGGCTTTTCCAAATGCATCATGCGGCATAAACTATTGCAGCGGCCTATTACGGGTTATTACTATTGCACTGATGATGGAAAAATATGTAACACAGATTTAATAGATTTCAATGGTTTGTTGGAATGGGGGAATTTATCCAAATGACAAAACAGGAAGCAGCTATTGTGGAAGCCTATACGGGAATTTGTATGCTGACGGGAGAGGATAGGAAGTATGTCTATCAGTACGCATACAAGTTGATGGGGAGACCAGTATACACACACGAATTGGCAAGTAAGCAATTGAAAAATTTGAGTAGAAACGATTTTGTTTCACTATGCCAATCATTAACAGAATAATGGATAGTTAGTCAAGAGAGCCAATATTTAGAGAGCCATGACTTCACTTTTTGATAAAGGGGGAGCGTGGTTCTTTTTATATGTCAAAATTAATAGAGGGCAGTCTTGAATGGTATAAATACATTGCGGACCGGATTATGAAATGTGGTTTGAAAGATTATCAAAGCCAGGAAGATTTGTTTCAGCTTATTTTGAATATGCGTAGCGATTATGTATTCGCTGAACATAAGGATGTTAAAGACTGTGCGTTGAAAATCAGTCAATATTTGCATCAGATGGCGGCTTATAGGGCAGCACAAACAGGAAGTGGAAATTTTGATGATTTGTACTGGCAGTTGCTTTTATTTGAAGCTCCAGATCTGTTGGATTCTTATGCTTTGTATGTTGAAAAGGATAGAAAACCCCAGGAACGCTTTTATCAGCCTAGACGCAAGACATTGATAAAGGTTGTCAATCTGCTTCAACGACTGGAAGATGATCAGCTGGATGAGGGATTTATTCACATGCCGGCGCGTGTTGGTAAGCTATTAGCCGATGATACGCCAGTGTTTACAAAGAGTGGATGGAAAACTCACGGAGAATTAAAATTAGGAGATCAAGTCATTGGTAGCGATGGAAAGTTTACTACAGTGATTTGCGTTCATCCTAAATATCATACAACTCATACAGTGGAATTGTCCGATGGCACAAAGATTGAATGCCACTTTAGACACGAATGGACTGTCTATGACAAAAAAAGAGGTGTCTGGGAAACAGAAGAAACTCAAAACTTAATAGGAAAAGAACGATTTAATGATAGATATAGATTTTATCTTCCTCAAAAGCCGATAATGGCAGGAACGGAAATGCAACTAAAAGTACATCCGTATGTTTTAGGGGCCTGGTTGGGTGATGGAACCAATAAAAAGCCTGCCATTTCTGGGCCTCAATCGGATTCTGCTATTGTCGATAAAATTGTAAAGTATGGATATCCAATAAAACATCAATACGTTCATAAAACGACAGGGGTAATAACAACAGTATTTGGCAGGGAACTGGTAGACGATTTAAGAACTTATGATATGTGTTATTATACGAAAATTTGTAATAAACACATACCGAAAGAATATTTATGTGCTTCTGTAAAGCAGCGACTGGAACTTTTGGCGGGCTTGCTGGACACGGATGGATGTTTGATTAGAAAAGAAAGAAGATATCAGTTTTCAACCGCAAATGAAACGTTAAAAAACGACTTTGTTTCTTTAATATCCACGTTTGGATGGAGAGCATCTATAAAAAAGGAAGAACCGAAAATATCAAGCAGTGGTGTAATTGGTAGAAATGCAGTATATACCATTGGATTTAATCCAACAATTGAAATACCATGTACAATCGAACGAAAGAAACTAAAAGAATTTTCAAAGAAACATAGGATTTCTATCAAATCAATCACAAGAAGCATTCCAAAACAAGGCAACTGCATTACGGTTTCAAATAGTGATGGTTTGTATTTGGTTGGGAAAACAATGGTTCCAACACATAATACGCAGATAATCACACTTGGAATGGCATGGCATTGCTGCCGAAATACAGAGCTGAGTAATCTTTACTGTTCATATAAAGAGGATGCCGGAGGAGCATTCCTTGATGGTGTGAAGGAGATATGGACGGATCCGATTTATTTGCATACAGATGTTTTCCCGAATGCAAGAATCGTATCCACGGATGCTAAAGCTAATACAGTTGATTTGGAACGAAAGAAAAAATACAAATCATTATCTGGAAAAGGACTGACATCTGGTTTGAATGGTTTGTATGATGCAACTGGATGGCTGGTGGCGGATGATATTTTGGCAGGTATTGAGGATGTTTTGAGTCCGGATGTTTTAGCACGAAAGCAGATGTTGTTTGATAACAACCTTATGAAACGTAAAAAAGAGAAATGCAAGGTCCTTTATAACGGAACCATTTGGAGTCTGCATGATATCTATATGAATCGTATGGGATTTCTGGAGAACAATCCAGAGGCAAAAGGAATCAGATGGGAAGTTTTAAAGATACCGGCGCTAGACCCAGAAACAGATGAATCCAACTTTGATTATGATTATAATGTCGGGTTCAGTACGAAATATTATCGAATTGAACGTGCAAAATTTGAAGAAAATGACGATATGGCATCGTGGTTCGCACAATGTCAGCAGGAACCGATTGAACGTGATGGCGCGGTATTTAACCCAGAGCATATGAATTTTTACAATGGTGTGTTGCCTGATGTGGCACCGCTGAAAGTGGTCGCTGCGTGTGATGTGGCTTTGGGCGGAACAGACTATCTTTCCATGCCAATTGCTTATGTATATGAAGATGGTTCGGTTTACATTCATGACGTTGTGTTTGATAGCAGCGAAAAGATGATTACACAGCCGAAAGTCTTGGATGCGTTAATCAGGAATCATGTGTCGAATGCCTTTTTTGAGGCGAATAATGGTGGCGAAGGTTACAAGGATGATATAAATGGAATGCTGAAAGAACGTGGAGTTCAAATCAATTTGATTTCCAGATTTGCACAACAGATGATCGTCAATGCCGGAAAAGGAGGAAAAAAAACATCGCAACGAAAGGAACAAAGAATATGGGATAATGCACAAGCTATTCGGAGCTTTTATTTTCGAGATTCAGGTTGTCAATCAAAAGAATATCGAAAGTTTCTTAATCAAGTTTACAGTTTTACAATCACTGGTAAAAATAAGCATGATGATGCACCGGACTCATTGGCGGCATTAGCAGTATTTTTGAATAAGGGCAGTGGAGTTTCACGAACCAGAATTATGACAAGTCCATTTTAGGAGGTATCATGAATAAACGAAAATTCACTTATAAAGATTACAACATGACACCGGCACGTAGGAGAGAATTGATCGCCTTTTGCGAACAGTACCAGGAATGGAAAGACGAATTGCTGTATAACAAAGATACCGTTCATAGTACCGGATTTAATGGTATGCCATTTTCAAGGACCAACAATAAAAGCGATCCAACGGCAGAACTCGCAATGAGACACACGGCTTTACAGCAAAAGATTGATTTGATTGAAAATACGGCAAAAGAAGTAGATGCAGACTTATGGAAATTTATCATTAAGTTCGTTTGTGACCGTGATTGTTCGTATGCCTATTTGCGTGGAGTGATGGGAGTTCCTTGTTCACAGAGTGCGATGAATGATAGGAGAAGATATTTTCTTGCTTTATTAAATGTTCGAAAAAAGTGACTTTTTAGCATACATATAACTATTGTACAATAATATCGTAAAAATGTATTTAGAGCGTTTGGAGAATTCCAGGCGCTTTTCTTTTTGAATAGAAGGGAGGTGTGTTTTGCATGGAATCAGAAGAGAAAGTAATTGCCATCAATGGTAGGCCAAGACAGTTGATAGGGAGAAAAAGAATTTATAGCAGGTATAAAAATATAGACAGAAACAATCTTTTGGAAGTATTGGATAAAGCAATGAATATCCACAGAGAAAATGTCAAAGAGATGAAGTTCCTGATTGAGTATGAACGTGGAAAACAGCCTCTTGTTCGTCCAAAAACAATACGTCCAGATATCGACATCCGAGTACATGCAAATTTGGCGAATTATGTGAAAGAGTTCAAAATCGCGTATAACTGGGGAAACCCGGTTACGATGGTGCAGCGCGGTAATAAAGAGTTGCACGATACAGATTCCAATACAGACGATTCTGGAATTTCTGCCTTGAATGAAACTCTAATCAACGGGGAAAACATTGGATGGCTAGATCAGTGCATGGCAGAATTTGTTGAAGTGTGTGGTATTGGTCATCGAATGGTTGATATCAAGACGGATGATTGGGACGATGGTTCTCTGGTGGATTTATATACATTGGATTCACAGTATGCTTTTGTGGTTTATTATGATGGCCCTGGTCAAAAAAAAGTATTAGGTGTGAGTTTTTCCTGCCGTGATGGTTCGGAATACTTTACCTGCTATACAGATAAGAGCAGATTTGAAGTAGAAAACGGAGAAATTGTTAGCGAAGAAAAAAATCCGCTTGAGAAAATACCGATTGTTGAGTATGAACGTGCCTTTGATCGAACTGGATGTTTTGAACGAGAAATATCCAGAATGGATGCACTGAATGTTCTGCTTTCGGATTTCACTAATGATGTAGCACAACGCACACAGGAAATATGGTGGGCTGATAACGTATCGTTTATAGATAAAGACGGAAAAAGCAGAAGTCCTAAGAGTGGAGAATGGGTGTGCACCTTTTCTGAAGATGGAAAAGTATCTAAGATACAACCGCTTTCCAGTACGTTTGATGGTTCTAGTACATTGAATGCTATTCAGACTACCAGAACAGAAATTCTGCAAGATTGTAAGGTTCCTCTTCAATATGACAATTCCGGTGGTGGTTCAACAGGAAGTGCCACAGATATGTCAGCAGGCTGGAGTGCTACAGAACTAGATGCGGTTCGTGAGCAACAGATGATCGCACATGGTAAACGTGAAGAATTATCACTGATTTTGAAAGCGATTGCTAAAGTGCCAGAAAGAAAACTTCCGATGGATGCGCCAATTCGATTGATTCATACTAGTGATATCGATTTGCACTTCACGCGCAAGAAAAACACAGACATGAGTGTTAAGGCGAATACGTTTGCGACATATTTCAATGCTGGAATACATCCGCGACATATTCTTAAAATGGTGGATGCGTTCGAGGATACTGAGCAAGTATATTTGGATTCCAAGGATATGTTAGATGCTCTCCAAGAGAATATGAAGAGTAGCGGATCTGCTTCTGATGCATCTCAGGAACATAATTTTAATACTTCGGGCGATCCAATCAATCAGACTGGAAATTCTCCCATTATTGACGGAATGAATACTGATGATAGTAAAGTTCAGTCGTAAAGGAGGTATGCCTTGTGATTGGAATTAGAAATTTTGACGAAGTCAACGATTTTGTTGAAAATAAGCGAAGCATTGATTTTGAAAAATATTTCGGAGACATGGATTTATCCGAAGAAGATAAGAAAAAGAGAATAGAACTTGCAAAGAAGATGGAAGAGAGCTTTTTAATTGTAATTGCACTTCTGTTTTCAATGCAAGAATATGGAACTGTAGATTTTGAATTTGTGCGTTCTCAATTCATTTATCAATATCGTAGTGCTATAGCTGGTGCAGTAGCATTGGATGACTATATGGAAAATTACATTCAGTCATTATCGTATGATGTCATTGAAGCAACGCAGAATAATCCAGATGATCCGTATTATGTTTCTCCAGATCGAGCTAAATATATGGCAGAGAACGAATCAAATACATCTTTGAATCATCAAGATTTCATGGATGCGATAGCTGCTGGATTCACTTTAAAGAAATGGGTTGATATCCGGGACAAAAGAGAGCGGAAGGATCACCGTGAAGTCGGCGGTACCATTAAGCCAATTACAGAGCCGTTTTTGGTAGGAGATTCCGTCATGGATTATCCTAAAGACACTTCATATGGAGCAAGTGCAAGTCAGATTGTGAACTGCCGATGCTCAATCAAATACATGTAATAAAAATAACGTTCGGGGAACTGGACGTTTTATATAAATGGTTGGAGAAGAACCTAAAGGAGCGAACGCCTGCGACAAGGCGTTAAAGAGTCGGCACAAGAGAAATGTGCTTAAACAGAGCTAATTTAGAAAGGTGGTTTTTATTATGAAGCTGAATAGAATCAGTAGAACTTTTAATTCCGAGACACGTAACAAATTTCCAATGCACTTACAGATTTTTGCTGATGGTGGCGACACTGGTGCTGATGGTGGAAATTCTGGTGTAGGTGATGGCGATGATGGTAGTGGTGGTGGCGAAGGCGATGGCGACAAACATCCGACTGTAGAAGAATTGATGGCACAGTTGGCAGAAGAAAGAGCCAGAAGTGCCAAATTGCAGAATGAAAAGAATACCGCATCTACAGAAGCAGCAAACTTCAAAAAGCAATTAAGAGCCAAAATGACAGCCGAGGAAGCAGAGCAGCAGGCCAAACAAGAGCATGAGCAAGAACGTGAGAATCGGATTAAAGAGCTGGAAAACAAGCTTCAGATTGGAGAGTACACGGAAAGATGTATGAGTCAGGAGATCGGGATGGCAAAAGATGAGGCAAGAGAGCTTGCACAAGCCATTACGGAACAGGATGCTGATAAGATTTTTTCAGCTATTGGAACTCATATTAAAGCATTAAAGGCTGCTTGGGAGCAGGAATTCGTAGCGTCCCGTAAAGATTTCTCTGCTGGTCATGGAGATGGAAGTGAATCTCTTGCAATGCAGAAAGCAAAGCAGTTATCCGCTGGTTCATCAAAAAAAACAGCCAATGCAGATATTATTAAACATTATATGTAAAACCAATAAGGAGGTTTAACGATGGCAAGAGGCGATATGAAAGTAAAAAACATTTCTGTCGGTTTGGAGAAAGAAGTGTTAAATCGTAAAGAATGCGAAGCTACGGCAATGACCGTTGATTTTACGTCAGTGGTAAAAACTGCGGACAATGGAGAAAAAATTGTTCCGGCAGGTACACCGGTAGACAAAGATGGCAGACCGGTATCTGCTACACCGTGGACAGGCGCAATTGGTCTTCTGCGTCATGATGTATATGAGAGTAGACCGCAGGCGGCAGTGCTTAAAAAAGCATATATCCATACAAAAAGAGCACAGGAAAACAGTGGATTAACCTATGATGCTGCGCTTGTAGCTGCACTGGTAAATGCCGGATGCCGCATTGTTTTTGAAGAGGCTGCTACACCGATTGTTGGAACTATCCCGGCAGCTCAATCATAATTAATTACACCGAATATAACATTCGCTAACCCCAAATAGTTAAGGGGAAGAAAGGAGTTTTATGAATTTAACAGATGTTTTCTCTACGGCTGCTGTTGCATTTCGTAGAACAGAAGAAGCAAGTAATGCGATTCCTTTCCTGGGTACTACATGGTTCCCGGTTAGAAAGAAAAATGGTATAGACCTGAAATGGATCAAAGCGCACAAGGGGTTGGGCGTTGCATTGAAACCGTCTGCATTGGATAGCATGGCAACCATTAGAACCCGTGGAGGTTTCCAAATCAGAACAGAGGAGATGCCGATCTTCCGTGAGTCCATGAAGATTGATGAACGTGATCTGATGGACATTCAGAGAGCGCAGGATTCCAATGATCCGTATATCGACGAGGTTTTAAACCACATTTATGATGATGTAAATAGCTTGGTAAACGGTGCTGAAATTTCTATGGAAAAGATGAGAATGAGCTTGTTGGCACCGCTTGATGGAGCAATGAAAATCACCATTGGCGCAGCTGACAATACCATTTATGCGTACAACTACGATGAGGATTCTTCTTGGAAGGGCGAGCACTATGCATCTCTGAGCGGAACGAGTACATGGGATAAAGCAGATAGCGCTGCTCCTCTGGATGACATTCAGAATGGTTATGATTACTTGACAAGTATCGGAGAAGCACCGAGATATGCTCTTATGACAAGTAAGACATTCAATTACTTAATCAAGAGCAAACAAATGAAGAATGCATTTATCACCACATCTGGTGTCAATGTAGACTTCATGTCTCAAGCAAAGGCAAAAGAAGTCTTCCGGTTGCAGACAGGTCTTATTCCGGTTTTGTACGATAAGAAATACCAGGATTTTGACGGAACCAAGAAAGGATTCTTCCCAGATGATTACGTAACAATCATTGGCGATGGTACGCTTGGTAATACTTGGGCTGGTGTAACTCCGGAGGAGAGAACCCTGAGAGGAAATGCTGATGTAGATGTAACTGTACTGGACAGCGGAATCGCAGTTGCAACAAAAACCATCTACGGACCGCCGGTAGAGTATTTCACTACAGCGTCTATGATTGCACTGCCGTCCTTTGAGGGCATGGACAGCATCTATGTTCTGAAAGTAAAGGAATAAGGAGGCATTGCATGACATACGATCACGTTGTAAAACACGATGGTATTTACTATGCGGCCGGAGAGATGGTTCCAGATGATGAGGTTAAGGCGGAGAGCACAGTTTCTCCGTTTTCTTCTAACGATGGAGATATTGAGACACCTGCCCCGGCAGCAAAAAGAGGCAGACCGTCGAAAAAATAAATGATGGAGGTATAGGCTTGAAAGAACAAATTTTGAGAGAATTAATTGAATATATTGGACACGATTATATTCCAGAGCAGGATTCTTTTTTGCTTATGCTGATCGATGATGCAATTGATGATGTTGTCCAGGAAATGTTCCCATTTGGTTTCACAAATGAGGAAGATGAAGATATTGCAAAAAACGTAGCAATGAAAAGATACAAAAGTAAAATCAGAAAAATCGCCCAGTATCACTATGATAAGCAGGGCAAAGAAGGTGTTATGAGTTATTCTGAATCTGGAGTATCGGTTTCATATAACAGTGCTGGAACGCCAGCAAGTTATCTTCGAGGAATCATCCCAGTTGCAAAAATTTTATAACACAGACGGTGCGTGACACAATTCCTCCCGTTGTGTTGCAGGGATACTTCGCGCGGTGGTGGGGAGAAGTATAGTCTTACGGGAGAGAAAGGGCCCAAGAGGTATGGCGATGGGATGTGAATCAGAATGCGTAAATATACATCGAATCGAATCCCTTGAAAATGACTTTCGGGATTTAAAGAAAAAAATCAGTCAGGAGCATGAAAAGTTTTACTCCAGAATTGAAGAATTGGAACGTCGTATGGATGTCGTATCCAATGATTTACAGCATATTCGAGATGCTGTGGATGAAGTAAATAATAATGTAAAATCCTTAATGTCAGTGCCAAGCAAACGATACGAATCGGCCATTACTGGCATTATCGGAGCCGTTATAGGCGCAGTAGTCGCCTATTTTCTCAAAGGTGGAACGTTCCCCGGATAAGATCCATATAGGGAGGAATGGATTTTATGGGTAACAAGAGAATGAATATTAGTGACTTCACAAAATCAGAGATAGAAGTGCTAGAAAGTGAATGCAATTTTACACCCGATGAGAACGAACTTTTTCTATTAAGAGCTCAAAATTTTACCCTTGAACAGTCAGCAGAACGAATGAATATATCGTCTAAAACTGCTTATAGAATAAACATAAAAATCAAAAACAAAATTCGAAAAGTAATTTTCAAATCATGTCTATAAAGTGTCTATATTCTGTCCTGTTTTCTTCCTATCTGGTTAAGTATAATAGAGGTAGGAAGAAGGGAGGAAAGATAGGTGCAACCTTATCCAACATGGCCTAATATGGCATATCCTACATATCAGAATCCAATCAATCCATATCAGGAAAGATTGTCCCAATTACCAAACAATAATTACCAACCACAGATGCAGTACGTTCCCATACAACAGCAAGTGAATCAGCAGAATCAGTTCCTTTCTGGGCAGATTGTCGATGGAATCGATGCGGTAAAGGCAAAAGACGTTGATATGAGTGGGAATCCAGTCTGGTATCCAAAATCTGATGGGACTGAAATATACAGAAAGCAGTTGCAGGCAGATGGGAAAAGTCAGATTTGCGTATATCGATTGATGCAACCAGAGTCTCAAAATAAATCGGAACAACTCAATACTGGAATAAATGAAGAAACGCTAAATACGTTGTTTGAACAGTTAAGGCAAGATATATTCGAGGAGATATCTGGAATTAAAGATTTGGTAAATAAAAATAATCAACAGCACACGGAAGCGTCCAAACCCATACAGAGGGGAGGAGGTCAAAAATGATTAATCCTATGCAGTTAATCCAATTAATGCGAAGTGGTGGAAATCCTCAAGAAGCATTAAATACCATCTTACAAAAGGAAGCCGGGAACAATCCTGTGCTCAACAATGCTATACAAATGATGAAAAATGGAGATAGTACCGGAATAGAGAGATTAGCTAGAAATCTATGTGAGGAGCGCCATATCGATCCGGAAAAAGCATTATCTCAGATCAAAAATCAATTTGGCATGAAATAACTTTGCTGTAAGATTGAGTGGAAAGCCTAGGATTCCTCTTGATTTACAAATATATTTAAGGGGGCTTGAAATTATGATGACTTCAAGCGGATACTCGTTAGCGGACATTGCTGCCGCAACAGGTAACTCTAAAGATAATGGCTGTAATGGCTGGGGAGATGGCGGCTGGTTTATTTGGCTGTTCCTGATTTTTGCTATTTTTGGCGGATGGGGAAACGGCTATGGCGGCTGGGGCGGAAATGGTGCCAATGGCACTAATGGAGCCGGTTTCCAGGGCTGGGCGACACGATCAGATATAAATGAGGGATTTGCCCTTAATGACATTCAAAACGGCATCCGCGGTATTCAGCAGGGGATTTGTGACAGTACTTATGCATTAAACAACACAATGCAGAGTGGATTTAACGGTTTGAATGTGGGAATGTTGCAAGGATTCAACGGAATTCAGCAATCCATCAATGCAGATACCGTAGCCGGAATGCAGAATACAAACGCTCTGCAGGCCCAATTATCTAATTGCTGCTGTGAGACACGCGAAGCAATTCAGGGCGTCAACTTCAATATGGCACAGAATACATGTGCTTTGCAAAACACCATGAACAACAACACAAGAGATATCATCGACAACCAGAATGCAGGAACGAGAGCAATTCTTGATTATCTGTGTCAGAAAGAAACTGCGGATCTTCGGGCAGAGAACCAGTCACTTAAACTAGCAGCATCGCAGTCTAACCAGAATGCAGAATTGCAGGCGGCAATGGCTGCGAATACGGCAGAGATTCTTCGCAGAACAGCACCGTTACCGGTTCCGGCATACCCAGCATCCAATCTGTACGGATACTATGGAAATTGCTGCACAGCTAATACCGGTTGTTGCTAATCGCCTTTTATGGTTGACAAATATCAGAGAGGCGGTATCTCCGCCTCTTTTTTAGATTGCGAGGTAAAATATGGCTTGTAGAAATGTTTGCCGCATGTGTGATAACTTGGTTGTTTCCACGGCGATTACTTTTACGGACGGGAACCTGGTTGTTACGCTTCCGGCAGGAAGTTATAACGATGGGCAGAAATACTGCATTATATTAGGTCAGACAATTCCAACCACAGCAACGATCGGCGCTCCGGTTGTGTTCCAGATTGGCGCCGGGACAGTTCAATATCCTCTGGTAAATCGTTGTTGCCGTCAAGTCACAGCGTGCGGAGTTAGAACAAGAACTCGATATGCTACAGTAGTACAGACGAGCGCGACCGGAGGAACCTTTAAGATGTTAGGGAATCCGTCATGTATGCCGAATAATACGCTGGCATCGATTGATGGCACAGCACCAACAACTGAAACAGTAGTTACACAGAGTTTAAAAGGGGGAAAGTAATTTATGCATAGATTCGCAAAACAGATAGCAGAATGCGTAAAAAGAGAAATCGAATCTAAAGGATTAGACCATGTTTCCCCTGCGGAACTGATGGTTTTTGGACAGTGGATTGATATTGCTAAAGATTTAGCTCAATATGATAAAGATATGAGAATCATCGATGCAATGGATGAGGAAAATTCGGATGACTTCATGGAACGAATGGGCTATGACCGTTATCGCTATGATAACGGCAGATTTGCCCCAAAAGGCAGAGGCCATAGAATGGGATATCGTCCCTATCTGTACAAACAAGATGATGAGTGGATGGATGATTATCTGACATACAAAGGAAAAGATGATAAGAAAAATTCCAGATATGGAGAGTCTTATGATCGTTACGATGAGTACAGAAGACATTATCATGATTCCAAAGATGCAGAATCAAAACGAATGATGGATAATAGCACAAAGGAATATACAGATGATGTAATTCGAAATCTGAAAGAAATGTGGTCGGATGCAGATCCTACATTGCGCCAGACGATGAAAGCAGACATAACTAAATTAGTACAACAGATGCAGTAAGTTATAAGAGGGACCTGTGTTACATTTTTGTGGCATGGGTCTTTTCTGCTATTGGAGGGGCTATGGACAGATATTTAATGGTAAATAATCATGATTGGAAAGTGAAATTTGTTAGTCCATATAATCCAGAATTGATTGATAGAACGGGAAGTTATACGCTTGGAGTTACTGTTCCATCAGAACATACGATTTACCTTTCAAACGATTTATATGGAAGAGAATTGATTACTGTGTTTATTCATGAAATGACTCATACAGTATTATGGGAATATGATATAATCAGTGATATACATAGATATTCCAAACCAAAATATGTAATTGACATGGAAGAACTGGTGTGCAATATTGTTGCCAATTATGGATATTTAATATTCAAATCGGTTTATGAGAGTTTAGGAGGAAAAGCAATCTTTTATATACCCACGATAATAGAAAGGATGGTTTCGTAGTGAGAAGTAATAATCGAGAACAACAGAAAATTTATTTTTCAATGGTAACTGAAAAATTGAACGGAATAGATACGATAAAAACTTTTTCAAAACCAGAGATTAGGTATATGACAGTATCTTCTACATCTGGGACGCCAGAAGAAATAGCTGCCGGTTTAGTACCTAACTACGATCGATACTTAACACGATGGAAAAACAGATGGGATTCATTTGAGCCACAAGAAGGAATGCTGTTATGGGTAGACAAAGAACCAGAATTAAATGAAGATGGAACTTTAAAAATGGATGAAGAAACATTAGAACCAACAGTATTGCCGGATTACCGTTTAAAAAAATGTATCGGCGCGGAAAAGGGATTGGTTCACAGATACGGAATAGAAAAGATAGGAGCAAATCGTGAAGAAAATCAAGATTAATCTGTCTGTATCAAGCATTCGAAACGCTCAAAAAGAATTGGAACGATATAGACAGGTGTTAAAAAGTAAGAATGTGGAGTTTGTGCAGAAACTAGCGGAAATAGGAATTCCTATTGTCAATGAAAACGTGGATGCAGCACAAGGCGATTCAGATAAAACACACAACACATATATAAAAATTAATTCGTTCCAAGATTATGCGCAGGCAACGCTTGTTTGCGAGGGCTCAGATATCCTGTTTATAGAGTTTGGTGCTGGTGTGCATTACAATACTTCTCCGGGAACCAGCCCTAATCCTAAAGGTGCGGAAATGGGTTATACAATCGGTTCTTACGGAAAAGGAAACGGAAAAAACGATTCATGGTTTTATACAGCTGATACCGGAGAAAGTGTTAGATCCTTCGGTACGGAAGCAACGATGCCAATGTATAAAGCTAGTGTAGAGATTATACAAAAAATACACGAAATTGCCAAGGAAGTGTTTGGAGGTGGAATTTAATGATAACAGTAAAAAATCCTGTTCTTGATGTTTTTGAAAAATGGTTATCAAATATGCAGAGCATAAAGGGCATTACATGCTCTATGCAAAAGAGTGCCATTCCAAACAAATATCCATATTCTACTATCTATATGATGGGTGCACCTGGGAATAAATGGGATTTAGATGGAAATGAATCGGCAATCATTCCGGCATTTCAAGTGGATTCTTATGCTAAAGGGCAAAAGGCATTAAGTAAAGCGTATGAAATTGACAATATCAGTCATCAAGCTATGACGGAAATGGGATTTAGGAGAACATACGGACCAGAACAGATAGAGGGTTCGGACAAGACGGTTGTTCGCGTTGTCAGTCGTTACAATAGGCTTTATTGCGGAGAATCCTTTTAATGTGACTTTTTACAAAACAACAACATAAGTTAAAATAGTATAAGGGAATAAGGGCATTAATGTTAATGCTCTTTTTTCGTGCAATTAAACGGAAAGGAGGTAGGACAATGGATTTTGGAATTGCTAGTGTAGCTGCCATTGTGGCGATTTGCTATTTCATCGGACTTGGTGTTAAGGCATCCGGAATTGACAATAAGTGGATTACTGTTATCGTAGCTGCCATTGGTGGCATATTGGGAATAGTCGGAATGTATGTCATGCCAAACTATCCGGCAACTGATATTCTGAATGCCGTCGCGATCGGAATGGTATCTGGTGCATCGGCAACATGGATTGATCAAACAAAGAAACAGTTTACAAAATAAAAAAAATCCGGTCACTGAAAATGAAGTGATCGCTAACCTCTAACAATTAATGAGGTGGAAAGGAGATTAAATGGCAATAGCAAATATTCCTGGTATTTCTACCCTTAAAATGAGAGCTGGTTATGCCGTAGAAACAACGCCTGGTGTAGCTCCGACTGCGTATACATGGCTGCAAAGATGTAACTCTATCGGAGAGATTTCTTTGAGTACAGAGACAATTGATGCATCTGCCATCGAAGATGAGCAGACAAGAAATGTTGCAGGCAGACAGGATACCGGCGGAGACTGGACAATTTCGTTCAACTTGACAAACGAAACAGAAACGATTTACCAGAAAATGTTGGAAGATGCGGCAGAAGGACTGGCAGCCAACAAGAGAACCTGGTTTACTGTTTGGAGTCCGAATCTTACTAAGGCATTCTTCATTGTTGCTCAGCCGGGCGGTAAAATCCCGATGCCTGCGGTTGATCAGAATGAATTGCTGGTAGCAGAGCTGTCTCTGGCAATCGATGAGTATAAAGGTATGTTGACAGCGATTAAACCGACAACAGATGGAGAAGATGTGTAGATCATAAAATCAAGGATAGGGAGGTATCTTGATTATGTACAAGACATTAACTATTGGTGGTAAGGATTATCATCTTGAATACACTCTGGAGGCTTCTTTGTGTTCCGATTGCATCGATAGATTAATCGAGTTTTTGGGCGGAGTCTCCGGTTCTGCGTATTTGGCTGATGATGCTCTTGCAGAACTCGATCCGGATTCACGAAAAAAAGTGATTAAAGAATCTGTGCAGGGAATTAAAAATGAGATTTCAAAATTGCCTCAGACTGCAATTTTGATGCTTTATGCTGGATTGCAGGAGTATCATGGAATGGATGGAGATGGAACCGTATCCTCCATGCATGACGCCAAGAAAATTGCAAAGCAGTATATCCAAGAGCACTCCGAGGATGGTACTGGAAATTTTTATGATTTGTTCACAATTTGCCTTAATCAGATGGCGGAAGATGATTTTTTCGTTCGAACCGGTCTGAACAAGATCATGAGTCAGGCTATGAACACGGAAGAATCGAGCGAACCGAAACCGAATCGGGCGCAGAGACGGGCAACATCCAAAGTCAAAAAACTTTCAGAGAATTAATTCTCAATGAGTTAATCCCATCGGCTTTGGAATGTGGTTTATCCGAAAAAGATGCTTTCCATATGACATTTGGTGCAGTTAAACGGCATATTGATGCATATTGGAAACGTCGCAAAAACGAGTGGGAAAGAACTGAATATCAAGCGTGGCTAATTGGAGCATATACCATGAATGCCATTGCGGCGGCTTTTTCTAAAAAAGCCAAATACCCCAAAAATCCATTGGAGCAAAACAAACCTGTTGATGTTTCAAATCTGAATGAGGAACAATTGGCAGATATGCAGGAGAAATATTTACTTCAATTGGATTTCATGGCGCGAAGCTATAAAAAGAAAGAGGCGGATGAACAGTAATGTTTGTCCGCTTTTTTTATTACCGGTACATGAAATGAAATGTAACTGTTGACCTCAAACAAATGGAGGTAGAAATGGCAGCAGATAATGTTATAGATTCTTTATTATTGGAAATAGCCAGTGATGTAGGGGGAGCGGACGCATCAATTGAGCGAATGTCAAATGCGCTGGAGAAACTGGCATCCAGTGTGAATATGATTGATATTCGTAAGCTGACGAATTTATCATCTACATTTACAAAGTTATCAGGATCCGCAACAGAGCTTCAAAATACTATGAAAGGTATTGATTTGTCTAGTCAAGCGGGTGGAAAAAATACAATAAGTTCTGAGCTTGGAAATCTCAAAGCTACAGTTTCTGAAGTAACGAGTGCAGTAAAAGAGAAAACCAAAGCATTTCAGCAAGAGGGCAGCGTCGTTTCTGCGTCTGTGAAAAATGAAATCACTTCTCTGACGTCGATGGAAAGCACGATTCAGCGAATCACTTCCATGCTCAGCGGAATGTCAGCGCAGGGGGCAAATGCCACCAATGGTATTTCGTCCGCGGCTGGAATGCAGGAGATCGGGCAGACGTCAGCCGGGATCCAGCAATTAGCATCCAATTTGGCAATGCTGAATGGAATCCAGTTTGATGATACTGGAATCAGAAACATCGCGACGGCGATCGGAACGCTTGGCAGAAAGACAGTCACTCAAGCGGCAGCCAATATTCCAGCACTGATTGCACCTATCAAAAATCTGTCCTCAGAATTAAAGGGATTGGATTTTAGTGGGTTTGATGTACAGGGATTGACTGAACTTGCTAATGGAATTTCAAAGCTTGGAACAGTAACGGCTACCAGAGCTGCCAGTGGAAATATTACCAGTCTGGCAAAAGCACTGAAGGAGATGCTGACAACATTGTCAACCGCACCGAAAGTCAGCAAAAATGTGCTTGAAATGACACAGGCGTTGGCAAATTTGGCAAATGCAGGTAATAAGGCTGGAAACAGTTCTCGAAATCTGTCAAAAGGCTTGTTGTCATTGCCAAGTGCATCTAGCAAGGCTAAGAAATCCTTCTCTGGTCTGGTCGGTGCGATTGGAAAATTCTATGCGACTTATTGGATGTTGCTTAGGGCATTACAAGGGTTTAAGAAAGCGATCGATATTTCTTCAGACCTAACAGAGGTTCAGAACGTTGTAGATAACGCATTCGGCGATTACGCAAGCAAGGTTGATGAACTGACTCAGCATTCTATCCAGGACTTCGGCATGTCTGAGTTGACTGCGAAACAAATTTCTGGTCGTTTCCAGGCAATGGGAATGGCGATGGGATTTGCACAAGGTAAGATGTCTGATATGTCCATCGGATTGACTAAGCTAGCAGCGGATATGGCATCTTTTTATAACGTATCTCAGAAAGAAGTTGCGAGAAGTTTACAGGCTGTATTCTCAGGCGAGACAGAACCGTTAAGAAAATACGGCCTAGACTTAACCCAAACGACATTAAAAGAATATGCGTTAAAAAACGGTCTTGATGCTAACATATCTTCGATGACACAAGCACAAAAGACGATGCTACGTTATCAGTATGTCATGGCTAATACGGCCATCGCGCAAGGAGACTTTGCACGTACTAGCGGTACGTGGGCCAATCAGACGCGAATTTTAGTACAGCAATTCCAGCAATTAGGCGGAATTGTCGGTGGCGTTTTAGTTAATGCATTCAAGCCGTTTATTACAGCATTGAATAGTGTCATGAAATCGGTAATTGCTTTTGCAAAAACGGTGGCAAATGCGCTTGGCGCGATCTTCGGCTGGACAATAGAAATTGATGCCGGAGGACTGGCGAATGATTTCGATGCGGCTGGTGCTGGTGCAGAGGATATGGCAGATGGAACCGGTAAAGCTGCTGATAATGCGAAGAAATTGAATCGCTATATTGCTGCATGGCATGAAGTAAACAACATGACATCAGACGATGGTTCCGGATCCGGCGGTAAAGGCGGTGGCGGTGGTGCTGGTGGCGGAAACGCTAATGGTGCAGATGCCAAACTGGTGCGGAGAGATTCTATTCTGGAGAAATACAAGAGTGAAATTGATTCTCTGTACGAACTGGGAAAATATATTGGAACCACACTGACAAATGCTATGAACGGAATTGATTGGGATAGCGTTTATCAGAGCGCGGAGAATTTCGGTAAAGGTTTGGCAAATTTTTTGAACGGTCTGATTTCTCCAGATTTGTTCGGGGCATTAGGTCGAACGATTGCCGGAGCGCTGAATACAGCACTGCATTTCCTTGATTCATTCGGAACTACATTTGACTGGAAAAACTTTGGTGCTTCCATAGCGGCAGGCGTAAACCAGTTTTTTTCCACTTTTGATTTTGGATTATTAGGGCATACGATTAGCACGTGGGCGCTTGGCTTATTGACAGCAATTAATGAGGCACTGTCAAAAATCAAATGGGAGATGATCGGTCAGCAGATCGGAAAATTCCTCAATAGTATTGATTATGCCAAAATCCTAGCAAGTGTCGGAAAGGCAATTTGGAACGGAATTAACGCAGCTTTTAACCTTTACAAAGGAACATTTGAAACAGCACCATTACAGACGGCGTTGCTCACATTGGTTGGTGTAACGGCGATGTTGAAAACCGGAAACATTCAGAAATTTGCGAATGCTTTAGGAAATAGTGTTGGAAAAGCGAAACTGTTTATAACGGCTTTAGGAGGTAGTACGGATGCCATTGTGGCGTTAAAAGAAGCAGCGCCGAAAGCTGAAAAAGTTGTGGTTTTGCTTAGAACTGCATTTACTACATTTAGAGATTCCGTACAGAGTGGAAATTGGCTTGGCGCATTACCAACAACATTACAAGCAATTGGAAGTCAATTGTCTACTTTTGCTCAATATGCACTAGGTATTGGAGCCGTCGCCGGAGAATTTTTCACTTTATATAATGCAGCTGAAAATTTGGCAACAGGAACAGGAAATCTGACCACAAACATCATGGCTATTATAACTGCTGCTGGATTGGCAAGTGCTGCGCTTTATACAGCGTTCGGACCAGCCGGATTAGCAGTGGCAGCGATTACAGGTATTGTTTCTTTGTGGAGTGGTTTTCTTAAAGGATTATCGGAAACACCAGAACTCGATGAATGGGTAAACAATTTCGATTCCCGCCAAAAAGACATCAATCAGCGTATCGAGGATCTGAGAGATTCCACGCAAAAGATGAAGGATGATTTTGGAACTGCCGGAGAAGCACAAGCCAAAATGGCAGAAGATATGGCAGATAAGTACGAAGCACTTCATAGCAAGGCTAACCCGACCGCAGAAGACATCTCTTTAATGAAACAGTATAGCAAGGATCTGGTTCAGATGTACCCGGAACTGGAGCAGTACTTTAACGGGGAAACAGGTCTTTTGGAAGTCAACCGTGATGAACTTCAAAAAACCATTGATAAGCAGAAAGAGTTAGCACAAGCTAAAGCTGCTATGAGTTCTTTGGAAGAGTCTTATGAAAAGCAGATTAAGGGCGAAAAAGCAGTTGCGGATGCGGTTGATGCCCAGACAGAAGCCAGGAAGAAACTTTTGGAGTCGCAAAAGAAAATTGATGAATATAAGAAAAAGGCAGAAGCTGGCAGAATTGGTGGAGAGGGTAGTATGACAACCACCTACGATCCGTTCGGTGTAGAATGGAGAAAAATTGACGCTGAATACCAGGCAGCAAATGATGCGTTTAACCAAGCAACGGAAACACTGGGAAATACCAGACAAGCGTTGTCAGATGTTAATGGAGATATCGAATATTTCAGTACCGCCTATCAAAACGCGGCTACAGGAGTAGCAACAAACAATCAAACCATTCAAACTGGTATTGAAGGGCTCAAAACAGAGTTCCAGAATCTTGGTATCACGATTACCGATGATTTCGCCCAGAAAATTGCAACCAGCGACAGTATTTCAGTCACGGCTATTGAGGGGATGTTCTCTAAGATGATGGAGCAGACACAGTTATCAGCGGAAGAACTGAAAACTTTGTTTGGACAGATTGCTCCGCAAATGACTGATGAGTTTATCGGAGTTCTTGCCAATAAGTCCCCAGAAGTTCAGTTGAGTGTAACAACACTGTTGGCAAATATTTCTTCTGGTGTACAGGCGACACAGCCACAGCTTGAAAGTTTGTTCAAGAGTTTGGGAATCACACTTCCGTCAGATTTGATTACAAACCTCGCCAGTCAGAATGCTGGAGTTCAAAGCACGGTGATTGGTCTGCTGACGGAGGTAAATAATGGTGTTCAACTGAAACAGCCAGAGTTGATTAATCTGTTTAATGGTCTTGGTCTGGATGTGCCTGATGAATTGATTAAAGCGATTGCAGGCAAGGAATCAGAGACACAAACAACTGCCATTAACCTGTTACAGCAAATTGATAAGGCAGAATCTAGTGAGCGCGGACCGTTGGTTAATAAACTGAAACAATTAGGCCTGGATGTAGATCAGAACCTGATTGAAGGTATTAAAGATGAAGGGCTCAAAGGGCAGTTATCGGATGCATCTAAGGATTTGCCCAGGACTGTTCATGACAGTGCGAATTCGGCTAGTAACGAAGAGGGCAATAGCATGGAAAGCGTCGGAAAGTTCATGCTAGAAGGATTTCTTAGGGGTCTTAAAAACAATGGATTATTGGGAAGTATTGGAGCAGCCGCTAGGAATTTGGCATCTATTGTAGTTGGCCAAACAGAAAAAGAAGGTGGAGTTGCATCCCCATCTAAGGTCATGAAAAAAGTTGGCGCGTATTTCGTCGAAGGATTCAATCTTGGAATTACGGATAACGCTGATTCCACATATGATGCGGTAAAAGGATGGGCAAAAGGCATAAACAAGAATTTCGCCTTGCAGACTCCAACGGTAAACTTTGACTTGCCGAAAAAACCGAATCTCAAATCTGCATCTCTTGACATGGATGCTCTCTCCTTGAATATGCAGGGAGAGATGGACGTAAAAATGGCAGAGTACATGTATCAGATGCGGCAGTTGCAAAGCACGATACGTGAACAGAATCAGATTTTGGAAGAAATGAATAGTAAAGGTCTTGTCTTTGATGACAATGCTTTTCAGAGTAAGTATAAGAAAGCCGCCACTTCGTATCGTAAGCGTACCGGTAAACAGTTAGGCGTGTCGTTCTAGTATCAAAAAGATCCCCTGGGAAAATTTCTGGGGGATTTTTTAATTTAGGGGTTGACATTTTACGTGTAACCATTTAATATTATTTGTGCAACCAAAAAAGAAAGGAGGCATATGAATGGCATTATCAAAAGGCAGACCACCATCAAAAGATCCTAAGAGAAATGACACAAAAATAAGGCTGACTGATGAAGAGGCACGTAAGTTGTCATATTGTTCTGAAAAGTTAGAAAAAACAAAATCGGATGTGATTAGAGCAGGCATTGATATGGTATATGCCGAGGTTACAAAAAAATAAGAGATTCGCCCCTACCACAGTTAGAATCTCTTAGGAGGACATTATGAGTGCCAAAATGGGCAGACCGCTTAAAGGATGTAGTATTTTAGCTCATGAAGTTAAAGCGAGAATTGATGATCGCACATATAATGAACTTCAACAATATTGTATAGAAAATGAGCTTAAAACAGCAGAAGCAATACGATATGCTATTTTAAAAATGTTAAGCGAGAAAAAAGAATAGGAAGTTGCTTCGACGCACCAGATTTTTAATTTAGTGGTTGACTGTTGCTAACAACAAGCGTATAATTGCTGTTGTTAGCAACAAAGAAAGGGGGATTGATAATGGTTGCTAAGCAGGGACGCGCTGAATACTTTAAAGAACGCAGAAAAGTTTTCAAACAATTTAATGTTTCTTTAAAAAAAGAAAAAATAGAAGCTTTGGAGAAAAAACTTCAATTGGAAGGAAAAACAAAGGTTAAATGGTTTGAAGAAATCGTTGATAAAGAATTGAGCGAAGAGGAATAAAAAAATAGAGTAATTACCAGAGTGACAGTCCGCAATTACTCTATCCGCCCTTCCATGTGGAAGTGATAATGTAAGTAAATCTTACACTACTTATCTTATCATTTCCAAAGGAAAAATTCAATACTAGACTTAGGAAAGAAAGGTAAGTTAAAATGGATTACAAAGAAAACATTGTAAAAATGCTGGAGAAAATCAATAATCCGCAGGTATTGCGCTACATTCACATTATTGTGAAGGATATTTATGATGATGTGGAGGAGAACAAAGACTGATGGAAGAAATGCAAATTTTCAATAGCGGAGAATTCGGAGACATCCGGACAGTAACTATTGATGGAGAACCGTGGTTTGTCGGCAAGGATGTGGCTAAAGCATTAAAATATAAAGACACTTCTGATGCACTAAAAAAGCACATATCAGAAGATGATAAGCTCACTAGGCGTTTTACCGACTCAGGTCAGAGCAGAGAAATGTATATTATCAATGAATCCGGTTTATACTCATTGATCTTCGGCAGCAAACTGGATTCTGCAAAACGTTTCAAACGCTGGGTAACATCGGAGGTGCTTCCAAGCATCCGTAGAACCGGTTCGTATGGAATTCCGCTGACAATCCCAGAGCAGATTCAGCTTCTTGCGAGAGGAAATGTGGAATTGGAACGAAAGATCGATACGATTCAGTCTGATGTGGAAGCTATCAAAGCGGATCTTCCAATTCTCCCGATCGAGGCGGAGCGGATCACGACAGCAACGAAGAAAAAGGGCGTCGAGGTTTTGGGCGGAATCAATTCCAGCGCGTATAGGAACAAAGGGTTACGACAGAAATTATACAGCAACCTATATTCGAATCTGAAATATAATTTTGGAGTGCGTTCGTATAAGAGCATCAAGCGGAGTCAGTGTGATAAAGCGATCGATATCATCAATTCGTACCAGCCGCCGTATTTTCTGGAAGAAGAGATCCGGAACGCCAATGCTCAACAGGTTATGGCGCTGTAGCCTGGAAACAAACTTCTGCTTCAATTTTCTACTCTGCCGTGGTATACTCAAAAGAAAAACTGGAGGATTGTATCATGGCAAGACAGAAAAACTTTGACACGGAAATTGAGAAGCTGAAAAACCAGATTGAGAAGAAAAAAGCAGAATTAGAGAAATTAAAAGCTGATCTGAAAAAGGCGCAGGAAGAGAAGAGAGACGCGGAGCTTGCATCCCTCTTAGACCTGATGGAAGAGAAAAACTTAAAAATCAGTGATATTCGTTCTCTCATTCAGTAAAAGAATGCCTCGGTCGTTCTTGGCTGGGGCTTAAAAAACAAAACAAGCCTCGGTTTTTACTCCGAGGCTCATTTTGAAAGGATCAAAAAAATGAAAACTTGATTTATTAGGGGTTATGCTAAATGCACAATTAAATTATACGGAACTCTAACAGAAAAAGTCAACAAGAATTTTTTTGTTTTTTGTCAAGGTTTCCAAATGACGGATTCCATGTCGGATGGTATAATGTAAGAAAAACATGGGGAGGTATATCGGATGAGAAAATTAAAAGTTTTAGTATTAGCAGCAGCTCTTTCATTGAGTATGGCATCAACAGCATTTGCCGGTTCTTGGAAACAGGATGATAAGGGATGGTGGTATCAAGAGGACGATGGTTCCTATCCTACGAATACCTGGAAAGAAATCAAGGGAAAATACTATTACTTCGGAGCTGATGGCTATATGCTGTCGAATGGAGTAGCACCGGATGGACAGCGTGTTGGAGCTGATGGAGCGTTAATCAAGACTCAGAACCGGTCCCATATCACGTATTCGGCGGATTCAGTCACAAAGGATCTGATGATTTCTGACTGGATTTTTGGAAATGATTATACGACATATCATCTGTACGAAATCACCAATAATAGCGCTCTTACTATAGATATTTCCATCAACGAGGTTGGAAAAAATCATGTTGGTTCGACAGTAAGCGCCGATAGCTTAAGTGAATGTGATATTCCGGCAGGTACTACGTTTTTCATGTATAGTATTTGTTCTGATTCGCCAGATGTAGCTGAGTTTGATTCAACAGTAAAAGTAACGCAGACAAAATATTGGCAACCTGTTTTCCAGAACATTTCAACCAATGTTATCAAGAAGAGCAAAAAAGCCATAGTTGCAGCAACGAACAATGGTTCTGTTAAAATTGATTTTCCAGAAGCGATTGCTGTATTTTATAAAAACGGAGAACCGATAGATCTTTATCGTGTCTATATGGGTGCAAGCGCTAGTTTACAGGCTGGAGAATCTTATACAGCTGAAATGTACTCAACATCAGGAACTTATGACGATGTAAAAGTACATATTACTGGACGCGCAGATAAATAATTTCATAGATTAAAACAGCCCTGGTCATTATCGGCCGGGGCTTTCTTTGTGCCATTATTTACCAAAAGCCCGGAATGCGATTATCTCACACCCGGACTTCTGATGGAAAATTATAGGATTGTTATTGATGTCATTATAAGTGATTTTGCATTAAAAAGTCAAGTAGAAAAAAACAGGAAATTTTTTACTTGCGCTGGAAATACGAAATTACTTATAATTAGAGAAACACATCATGATTCGTGATATATGGTTCCCGATCTGGGAATCTGATTTTTACCATAATAGAAAAAGAGGAGGAAAATTTATGGGCTTGTTATTAAACGAATATCCATTGTTACTTTCGCCGTCGCTGGCATGTAAGATCGGAGTGAAAGAGGCGTTGATTTTACAGCAGCTACATTATTGGCTGGAGAAAACAGAACATATAATCCGCGGTAAAAAGTGGGTGTATAATTCCATCGAGAATTGGCAGAAAACAAATTTCCCGTTCTATTCAGTGGCAACAGTAAAACGTGCGTTCGAGTCACTGAAAAAGAAAGGGCTTATTCTGGTTGCTAATTTTAACCGGATGAAAAACGACAAGACTCTGTGGTATTCCATAAATTATAAGGCACTGGAAAAATTAGAGAAACCGTCGGTTCCAACTAAAACAGATCAGCCGGTTCAGTCCTCTGAAATTGATCGAAAAGATGAGAAAATGGAGAGATCAATTTGCACCAATGGAAAGGTCAATTTGACCCAACCATTACCAGAGACTACAACAGAGACTAACTTCACTTATACGACGGCCAGAGATTCCTACCGGGATCGCGATAAAGATCTCAATATAGGGGAAACGTATACTTTGACACAAAAAGATGTCAAAAAGAGAAAGTATACTACTCAATTTCAGAGTAGCAGAGAAACTAATTATATTTCCAATAGGGGCGTGACGGGGCAGTGTACTTGTCCTCATACAAAATACACCAACGAACAGCTCCGGGCATACATCTCGGAAAAGATTCCATACTTCATGATTGGAAAGACAGACAATGATAACCGGAAGAAAGAGCTTGTCAAGATTATCTTGTATTTTTACGACAAGTACCAGCAGTATGTTGGAAGCCCTCATAGAATCCTTAGCGATAAAGCCTACAAGCAGATTATCAAGCAGTACCTCAATCCGACTGGAAGATTATTGCAGTACAATGTTTATGACCTGGAAATGTACAAAGAGATGATTGATAGATACTTCAAGACAAAATTTGGTTCTAAGACCAGGACGCGCGGACCGCGAATCCGGATCAATTGGGAACTGTCCCATTTTATGTCTGGAAACATTAGAGAGTATATCTTTATGCATATTACACACATTGTCTAGTTGCTGTATGTGAGTTTTTAAGACTTATAAAACCATGATATGATTGTATCATGCAGAATAAGGTTTATCCGTCTGCTTTGGAAACCGACCAGCGAATATGTGTTGGCCGCTAACCTCGAATATTTATGGAGGTAGATTTTATGCATGGATTTGAGGGATGGTTGCTGAAAGTGAATGGCGTGGAATTTCCCAACAAATATATCCATGCCGGTTCTTATAAGTGTACGCCAGATCAAGAGACAGACCTAGACGATTATACCGACAATGACGGAGTTTTCCACAGGAATGTACTTCCGGCGAAAGCAACCAAGATAGAATTTGACATTAAACCTGTACGACTGGCTGATATGGCAGTAATTAAATCCATTCTTCCAGCGGATAGGCAGAAGATGACAGTAGAATACTGGAATGACTGGACAATGAGCTATTGTACCGGGGAAATGTATATGCCAGACATTGAGTTTGAGCCTTATATGGTATATCGTGAGAGAAACGATATTCTGTACAATCCTACCAGAGTTGCGTTTATTGAGTACGGCGCGACAAGATAGGGGGTGTAGATATGCTTGATATGCCAGAAAAAATCAAAGACCTATATCGTTCCGGGAATACCAGTGTAGAAACGCAAAAAAAATTTAAACTAACGTTTTATGATGAGACTGCTGATACATTGTACCCTTATGAGACGTTATTTCCGGAAGATACACTATTTCCGGCTGAGAATGGCATTCCCTGGGTAACAATTGAAAACAATCGGATCGAGAGTGAGTCGTTGACTATCACAGAAGCTCTTTGTGATTCGGATGAATTGGAATTTGGCGCTTGTGAAGCATCCAGCATGGAAATTGTGGTTGCAGATGTTATCGAGGATCTGACTGGACGGACTTTTACCCTGAGCGTAGAATGCGGCGGATATGAAATGATTCTTGGTGTATATACCGTAGAATCATACACAAGACAATCCGATCGCAGGAAACGGAAGATTACAGCGTATGACAATATGCGCTTATTCGATGTGGATGTGGCTCTATGGTACAATGAACTGACGTTCCCAATGACATTGTTTGAATTTCGAAATTCCTTATGTGAGTACATTGGAATTAGTCAGATTCAGATTTCGCTACCATTTGATTCGTTAAAAATTGAAAAGACCATTGAACCGGAACAAATCTCTGGGCTAGAAGTATTAAAGGCAGTTTGCCAGTTGAATGGATGCTTTGGGCATATGGATAGAACCGGAGCCTTGAAGTATATTCAGTTGCAACAAACTGGATTGTATCCGTCAGAATCTCTTTATCCAGAGGATGAATTGTATCCATCGGAAAAAGATAGTGATGATCGAGCAGTTGAACATATCAACTACTACAAACAGCCATTGGAGTATGAAGATTACATGATCGATGGCATCACAGGGTTGACGATTCGACAGGAAGAAGGCGATATTGGTTCCAGCGTAGGAACAAGTGATTCTGTTTATACCATCGAAGGGAATTTTTTGGTATACGGGAAAAGCGCTGCGGAAATGATAAACATCGCTCAAACACTATTACCATATATTTCTGGGAGAACGTATCGCCCGGCAAATATCGAGTGTTATGCGATGCCCTGGATTGAGGTAGGAGACTATCTTCAAGCTGTCACTCAAACTGACATCATAGAAACATTTTGCATGAAACGAACCATGAGTGGATGCCAAGCTATGATGGACACATACGAGGCAACAGGAGATCAGACCAGAGAAGAAGTATTTGGAGTCAATAAGCAGATTATCCAGCTCCTTGGTAAGACAGCAGTTATTACGCGAAATATCGAAGAGGTTTCTGCGAAAGTAACGGATTTAGGAGAGAAAACAGAAGCACAATTTAAAGTTACCGCGGATCAGATATCCGCAGAAGTGACAAGAGCGACAGAGTCAGAAAATAAACTTTCATCGCAAATTACGTTGACAGCAGAATCTTTAAAAACACAAGTCGCCGATTCTGCAAATCAGATGCAGTCACAAATTACACAGAATGCGGATGCAATCAAGCTAAAAGTTAGCAAGGGAAGTGTTTCTTCGGAAATTTCCGTGGAAAGTGGCGGAGTTAATATCCAAGGCAATCGCTTTTCTTGGAATTCCACATATTCCAACATGACTTCGGATGGCACTTTGACTTGCCAGAATATCAAAGCTACGAACGGAACTTTTTCTGGAACCATCACAGGTTCAACGATTAGTGGTGGAACGATTACCGGCGCAACGATTACTGGTAATACGATAAGCGGTGGCACTGTATCTGGTGCAACAATTAAAGGTTCCACGATCACTGGTTCCGATATAAAAGCTAGTAAAGTAACGGCCACAGGAGAGTTGAACCTTGGTGTATTAAGTGTAAAATCCATAGAGGAATGCACGTATGTTAATGCAACCAGAGGGGAATTCAGTTATTTGCAATGTTCGAAGTTTACGTATTATTCTGACAGACGTTTAAAGAAGAATATACGGGATATTCCGCCAGAAATAGCAATGAAAGTGGTTGACGCGTTAAGACCAGTGAAATATCAGTTCAAATCGTCCGGAGATGAAGCAATCGGACTGATTGCACAGGAGGTTGAAACAGTTTTGATGGAAAATAACCTTGACTGGCCGTTGTACGATGTTGATCCAAAAACAGGTTATTATGGAATCCCATATATGCATTTTATTGGAATTTTGATTGCCTGCTTTCAGTATTTGGATAGCAGATTGAAAAGACTGGAGGGAAACGATGATTAATATATCTGATGAATTCAAAAAAGTATTAGTCAGCGACAATGTTACTCCATCTGATGCAAGAAAATTTAAGCTATCTTTTTACAGCAAAGGGTATGATTCATTATTTCCGGCAGAGACATTATTCCCAGAAGATAGTTTGTTCCCGTCCGAACAGAATGAAGTATGGGTGCTTATTGAAAACGATCGTATTGAAAGTGAGAGTTTGACAATCACTGAGTCATTGTGTGATAACAGTAATCTGGAATTTGGCTCATGCTCCTCTGCATTATTGGAAATTGTGGTGGCAGATGTCATTGAAGATTTAACTGGAAAAGAATTTTTTCTGACAGAAGAAGTGGGGGAATACCAGATTCCATTAGGGTATTATACCGTAGAGTCATATGTGAGGCAGTCAGACAGGCGAAAGAGAAAAATCACAGCATACAATCGAATGCGGCTTTTCAATACGGATGTATCAAGCTGGTACAATGGCTTAACATTTCCGATAAGCATTCGTGAGATGCGAGATTCTTTGTGTGAATATATTGGAGTAAGGCAGATTCAAACGGATCTGCTTTTTGATTCCCTAAAAGTTGAAAAGACAATCAACCCAGTTGAAATTTCTGGCATGGAAATATTAAAAGCCATCTGCCAGATCAACGTATCCTTTGGGTACATAGATAAGAATGGATTGCTTAAATACATTCAGATTCAACAGACGGGATTATATCCATCTGAAACATTATATCCAGATGACAATGAACTTTACCCGTCTGAATTGGGAAGTGATGGCAGAAGTGTGCAGCAGATTATGTCCTTCAAATCTTTGGAATATGAAGATAAGATGATTGAAGGATATACTGGATTACAGATTTTTCAACAGAACGGAGAGATTGGCGCTAGTGTAGGAGATGCGGGAAATCTCTATACAATTTCTGGGAACTTCTTACTTTATGGCAAAACTGTTGTTGAGCTGCTTAATATAGCACAGTCAATATTCCCATATGTCTATGGCAGAACATACAGACCATGCACATTGGAATGCCGAGCAATGCCCTGGATAGAACCCGGAGATGCGCTACGGATTATAACTCGCGATGATGTGATTGAAACTTTGTGCATGAAAAGAACCATGAGCGGATGTCAAGCCATGATGGATTCCATAGAATCATCAGCTGATGAAAGTGAAAATGCAACCAATGATTTGTACAATTCAATCAAAGAAGTTGATGGAAAGTCATATCTGTTGATGGAGCAAGCGGACAAAATTGTTCTTTCGATGGATGATTTGAGCAAAGATATATCATCTAAATTTGAGATAACAAATCGGAATATATCGGCTGAAGTCAAAAGAGCTACTGATGCGGAGGGAGAGATATCTAACAACATAACGCAGACTGAATCGGAGATCACAACCGTTTTGACAAAAAGTAATGAAAATTTGCAGAGTCAAATCAGCCAGAATGCAAAGAATATTTCGTTGCTAGTTAGTCAAGGCGGATTGTCGGCAGCAATTTCTCAAGAATCGGGGCAAATTTCCATCACAGGAAACCGATTTACATGGAAAGCTACCAAGTCTAGCATGACAGCTGACGGCACATTGAATTGTAATGGGATTGTGGCTAGTAGTGGTAATTTCAGCGGTACAATAACAGGTACGAATATATCTGGTTCCACATTAACTGGTATTGAGATAAAAGGTAATTTTATTACGGCAAATGAAATATCAGCATCCACAATAGATGGTACAAATTTTGAATTGGGAAGTTTGGATGTAGTACAGTTGAAAACAGATGATGAAATTGGCGCTGATGACAGTGCTCAAGTCAACATTCAAAATATTACCGCTGGAATCATTCTTTGCAAAGGTGATGATCCATCTCAGATTGACTGGGTTATTGCAAAAAAATATTCGGGTCCGATCCCCAAAGAGGACTCGGATTCGCGTCTAAAACGGAATATAACAAGTTTGTCTACACAGGAATCAGAAGAATTTCTAAATTCTTTGACGCCTGTTTTTTTTGAGTATAAGAGAAGCGGAATCAGCAGTGCTGGACTAATTGCACAGGACGTGGCAGAAAATGTTCTATCAGAAGAATATGGAAATGCATTGTATCAGTTTGGAAAAGATGATCATCTCGTTATCGATTACAACAACTATATTGGAATTTTAATTTCCGGTGTTCAAAACATGAGTCGCAGACTTAATAGCTTAATGAAGCAGAAAGGCAAATAGCATTGAAAACATTAACGTATGATTATAAAAAAATGCAAAGAGCAGTACAGCTATTGAATACTATATCGATTTGTGGAATAGCACAGGCACGTATCATTGCGGAAATCGCTGATATTTTGGATTCTGGAACTATTGGAGAGATTTTAGAAAAGGGGGAGAATCAAAATGTCGTACACGACAAAAAAGTACAATAGAATCAACTGGAAGAACCGACCATCTACAGCAACTGCCCTTGGAGCAACCAATCTGAATCACATGGATGTGTTCTTGAATGAGGTAGATGACGCGTTGGTGACAATGGATGCAGAAAAATTGAATGTATCTGTTGGAAATTCTATGTTGAAAAGTGTTGAATATGACTCAAAAACAGGTGTTTGGACTTTTCGGCAGTTAGACGGAACAACCCAGACATTCGATCAGAACATTGAAAAAATTCCTGTGTCATTTTCGCTAAGTGAAGCTGGAATTTTAACTATGACGACAGATGATGGGACAAAATGGGAATGTAATATAGCGGAACTTATAAAAGCATATAGCTTTGACGATACAGACACAATCGCATTTAATAAGAGCTTTTCGAACGATGAATATCATGTTACTGCCAATGTTAAAGCAGGAAGTATCAACGAAAATCATCTTAACCCGGATTATCGAGCTGATATACTGAACTATCGAAATACCGCGCAAACAGCTGCAAATGATGCATTGACGTATTCTAAGGATGCTAAGCGTTGGGCTGTGGGAGATGCGTCTTATGAAGGTAGCAGTACCGATAATGCCAAGTATTACAAGGAGCAGGCAGAAACTGCCAAGACGGCAGCTGAAAAGGCATATAATGATATCTTGGCTTCTGGAGGTGCAACGATAGCGACAACAGGAAAGAATGGTATAAGTAAGCCGGATGGGACAAGTATTACAATTACTCTTGATGGCACACTGTCAGCATCTATTTGCGTGCTGGATGGCGGAGAAATTGAGGAATAACAGGGAGGAAAAATTATGGCAACGTATAAAACCGGATGGTTAAGACTTCCGACAGATGCAAAAGATTTTAAAGAACGATTCGCCTGGTCTCATGTCAAGGCGATTTTTTATGATAAAGCAAAAAATATATTGCTCAAAGATAAACTGGATGCTATGGATAAATTGATTTCGGATCATGCTGATGCGATTGCCAATAAGCTCATGACCAATGATGCTTTTAACACGGCGATTGCTGATTATGTGACAAAATCTATGATGAGTGGTGTGCAAGTTAATGATGGAGACCATGTGCCGACTTCGGCATTGGCGTATGCGATGCAACAGGCAATCACAGCAAATGCCAATGCGATTACTCGGTTAAATAGCGATAAACTGGATAGAAAAACCAAAGGTACTTATACGAACGAAGATATTAACGGTGCATTTGGATACATCACAACAGGCAAAAAAGAAATATTAATATTTATCCCGATGGTGTTTGCCCCGTCAGTGACTAAAATAACCGTTTCATCATGTATACTTGAAATGAGAATATCCACTGGAGGCTATGCCGCTCCTTATAAGACGGATGTAGCCAATCTTTTGTCAAATGCACAACTACTGAAAAGCCGGAATCTATTATATCTCAAGTTTACCAATACAAATGATTGTGCCGAAACAAACAATATCCCTATTTGTGGCTTTATCAAAATGACCTATACTTTATCATAAGAAACCTATTAAAAAAGCGGATCAACCATTCATTCGAACGTTGCTTTTTCGTAAAATAGCGACATGCGAGTTGTAATAAAGTATCGTAACAATATTGATAATGTATATGTGCAAGTTTATAAAGGGGATCAAAGATATTTTCTGCAAATTATTTTCAATATTGAAGGAAAAAAGAAAACCTTAACCCTTGCCGAATTTACACTTTGATTCCAACTATTTAACTTGAGTTTTTAACAACGCAGCTTCTAATCGTAATTTTACAAAGTAAAAAATCTTGCAAATGCTCTAAAATAAGGTAAAATAAAAGAGACATCGGCTTTGCTTGGCGGCTACCGATGCCTCAAATATCATAGATGCACCCACAGGGGGAGATCTGTCTTTATTATACAACAAGAGTCTCCTGTGTGCAATATAAAAAACAGGAGGTATCTTTATGTTAGAGAAGATCATTACCAATGTACTCCAAGCTATGAGTCACAGTTTGGAGAAAGAGCAACTAGAACAGTTGCAAAATGTTTTGTACATTAATTTCCACGGAAAAAAGATAGTGGAAGATAAGTGCGAAATAATCCCATTAGGAGCAGACAGTGACGTAAGAAAAATGCAGCTATTCAGAGCCAGTAAATTGGTTTCTGGGCGGCAGGAGAGTACATTGAAACAATATCTAAGAGAGATTATGACATGTAGAAATACCATCAATAAAAGTTTTGAAGATATCACAACAATGGATTTACGATGGTACTTTGGAGTTCTAAGAGAACGTGACAAGATTTCCATGCGTACATTGCAGGGGCGCAGAAGATACCTAAATTCGTTCTGGACATTTCTGGCTCAAGAGGGACTGGTAAAAAGCAACCCTGTTGAGCGCATCGAATCCTTCCGGTTGGACAACAAACTGAAAAAGGCATTCTCTGGGAAGGAAATGACAGATCTTCGGGCGGCTTGCAAGGATGTCCGGGAGACGGTTATTGTGGAATTTCTATATGCTACTGGATTGCGAGTTTCCGAGTTATGTGGTTTGAGCGTGAAAGATATTGATATGCAGAAGCAGGAGTTTAGAGTGGTTGGTAAGGGCAGGAAAGAAAGAGTGGTGTATATCCATGATAATGCACTGAGATGGCTGGAAAAATATTATCTTTGGAGGATGGAAAGAGAGAACCTGACACTTTCAGAATTGGGAGAAAAGCCGTTATTTGTTACTGCCAAAAGCCCGTTCAAGCGGCTGACAATTGCCGGAGTTCAATATTTACTCAAACGGTTAGGAAAACGTGCCAATGTAGAGAATGTGCATCCGCACAGATTCAGACGGACGTTTGCGACTGATTTATTGAATCGCGGCATGAGAATTGAAGAAGTTATGGTGCTGATGGGACATACCAAGGTTGAAACCACATTAATATATTGCAATATCCGGCAGGATAACATCCGGGAATCATATAGGCGATATGCAGCATAAGCGAAATTGAGATATATGTTTTTAAGCCAGCTGAAAAGGTGGTTTGTTTTGTGTGCAAAAATATAGTAAACTCAGTTATTGAGCAAATAATTATGGTATGAGAGTAATGAATAGGCTTAAAAATGATTTGTAAAATTACGATTTTAGATATATCCCATCATTTTCGCGCCCCGTGAAAATGGTTTTTAGTTTCTCTTTTGCCACGTAGCTGCATTTGGACTAGCGGTATAAATACATCCACTAGAACTGATTGCCACTATCAGATAATTCCAAACAAAGGCAATAGTAACATTTCGATCCGGAGCTAGGGTTGTATCCCAGTTTATAATTCCAATCACAGGGATACTGCCATTTTTGCTATATGTTTTAAATATATCGCCGATGCTGGCAAGCGAAGAAATGTTTGCTATTTTTGCTCTTCCGGGCAAGTCGCTATTTAATCTAAAATGACTTTTTACAAGAAACGCTTTTATCGTATGATAACTTTATCAAATTCAGAAAGGGGAACACGATGGAATCATTAAAACTTTCTGGCGGACAGATTTATGAGCTTGTTGCAAATGGAGTGCAGGAAAATGGAGACGAAATCAATTTTGTATTCATTCCTGATTCATCTAAGACATTCGAGCAAGTAGAAGCAGAGTTCACAAGCGAATCAAATACAGAAAAAATCTATGTTTTGGATTCTGCAAATGAAGTAATGCGGTCTATTGTAGGATACACACAGTACAAAGGCATGAAAAAGGAACCAGATTATTCGGTAGGTACCGATGAAGATGGAAACGAAAAGGCTGTAACTGTATTAATCGTTACCATGTCGAAACCGGATTTGCAGCAAAAATATGCAGATCTCCAAAGTGCTGTCGATATGCTGATTCTGGATCAGTTAGGAGCGTGAAAATCATGTATAACATTTTAAGAAGAATGTACTTATCCAAGCCTCAAAAGATTGATAAAGCAGGCTTAGATAAAGCGGTTTTAAAGGGATGGATTTCCCTGGAGCAGGAAAACGAGATTCTTTCACTTGCTTAGAAAGGCGGTGATCCTTTATCTCTGGATCGGGCAGAATCCCGATTTAAAACATATTATACGCACAGAAGAAAGGTAAGGTATAAAATATGAGCGATAAAAATGTATGCCCTGTTCATGGCACAACAAATGCAAATGACGCACATAACTATTCGGCAAAGAAAGCAGTAAAATTGGGGCACCCGGAAATGACCGTGGATCCAGATTGCACCTGTGATGTTGGATGTACTGGTCCAGCAAAAGAGGGGAAAGGGAATACACCAGTAGGTCCGGGAGCAGAAACAAAAAAGCCGGGACCGGCTGACGATTGCAAATAGTCTGTTTTCCACTTATATGCGGGCGGTTCTAATTTTTTGAATCGTCCGTTTTTTCTTGGAGGTAAGAATGATAAAAAGTGAACAAAGGCTTGAGATTGGAGAAAAATCATTTTCCAAATTACAGCAAGAAGTAAAGGATGCAAAGCCAGAAGAACTGGAAGAGTTTTTAAATGCACTAAATCCTGATAAAATGGGCGCTCATGGAGAAGAAGGTGTTAATGATGGAGATTAAAAAAAAGCTGACACCATATAATTATAAACCGGGGAATATCAATCGAATCAAATATATTGTAATTCATTATGTAGGTGCAACAGGCGGTGCAGAAGCAAACTGCAATTATTATGCAAGCCAATATGTAGGCGCATCCGCTCATTACTATGTTGGATTTAGCGGCGAAATCTGGCAATCAGTTGAAGATAAAAATATTGCTTGGCACTGCGGAACCAGGGGAAAATATTTGCATCCAGAATGTAGAAATTCCAATTCAATCGGCATCGAATTATGCGTAAGAAACAAAGGCAGTAAGGCGGATACCAGCCGAGATTGGTATTTTGAGGATGATACAGTTCAAAGCGCAATTCAACTTACCAGGGAATTGATGAAGAAATACAACGTTCCAGCTGATAGAGTTATTCGCCATTATGATGTTACTGGAAAAATTTGCCCGAATCCGTATGTCTATAATCATACAAAACATACATGGGCAGATTTCAAAGCTGCAATCTCTCAAAAAGAGCCGGTAAAAGTGCCGGAAGGATTCGTTCAAGCCGCCGACGGAAATCGTTGGTGGTATCGCTACAGTGATGGAAGCTATGCGCACAGCGGATGGTTTTGGCTGACAGAAAAAACAGGCGGGACTTCTGGATGGTATCTGTTTGACGATGAGGGATATATGCTGACTGGTTATCATAACGGACCAGATGGGAAACAATATTTTCTTTGCCCAGACAAAACAATACATGAAGGACAATGCATGGTAACTGATAAAACAGGTGCATTGCAAATCGTTGGAGAATATGATTTCCAGAATCATGAATATAAATCATGAAAGAAGCGGATCTTCCTTAATTGGTTGATCCGCTTTTGTTTTATTTATATTGGTTTTAAAATATGATATTGGAATAAAAAAACTCTCACTATTTCGTTAAGAATCAAGTGACTTCCCACATCCAACAGTTTCGGTGTAAAATATTCATAAAAGTTTAGTTTCCAAGAATAAACCCGCTTTCGATGCATATACTAGGAATAAGACCTAACTTGACAGTAACGGTCAGATGATGTAGAATATCAGTATCGAACAAGTGTTCTTAAAACAAGAACAGGCAGCCTAGTACGGGGAGGGTTGAACATGGAAAATTACAGGGAACAGATCGCGCAGCTTCTTCAGCACATTGATGAAGAGAAAAAGCTAAGATACATTTACATTATTGTTAACGATATTGTGGGAGGAGAGGATGAAGATGACCAATAGGGTGATAGAAGCCAGTGGCGAAGAGCTTCGAATGGCTGAGGATAGTTTTGTTACTGAGAAGTGTTTTGGGAAACACGCAGCATACACAATGGAGATGCATCAACAAGTGCAAGCAAAAATGGAAGACCCATTAAACAGAACGGGACTTCCATCTGCGGCGCTTATGTATTTGATTATTGACCTGATAGGTCAGCAGGCAAACATGATCCAAGCATTACAAGAATCTATTGTTCGGATGGAAGAACAAATCCGATAGGTTTTTTGGGATGATCATCGCTCTTATCCAATGATGTGAGCAAAAAATTCAACTGATTTATATGTTGTATAAGAGTAGACATTTTGCCATCAACGTAGCCTTTAAAAATCATGAGTACGGATTTTTCATAACTGATTTCAGTAACTTGCATAGTAACAGTTTGACCAAAATTAGTAAGAAGAAGTCCTACTTCGTGTTCCGAATCAAGTTTTGATTCGAATTCTTTTATATGCCGAGTAAGAATTTCGAATTGAGTGTCTGAATATGAATACGCTAACGGCAACGGTTCTATATTAGGCAACTTGATTTGACTAATATCAATTTTGGAAAAATCATCAAAATACCCCATAATACACCTCATTCGCTAAACAAGTTAATTAATTCAACAACGTGCTTCTTTTTGGCATCGGACAGCTCGAAGTATTTCTTCAATGCATCGGACAGTCCGGTGTCTTTTCTTATTTTCTCTGCCAAATGCGCTGCCTCGTCTGAAAAATCTTCTGGATTCTCCTCACCAGTCATTAGATAGTCTACGGATACATTGAAAAAATTTGCGATTTTTCGCAGGTTTTCTGCGTTTGGAGTACTTTTATCGAGTTTGCTTGCGTATCCCTTTGCAAAACCGCATTCGCTTTCCATTGCATTTAATGAGGTTTTCTGTTCTTTACATAGCAATTTAATTCTTTCTCTTAATGTCATTTTTGAACTCCTTTCATCTCTGAAAAAAACGCAAAAATAATACTTGACATTCTGAAAATATCGCTTATAATGTAACTATCGGTTCTGAAAATATCGCAATTTAATAAGGACATAAAGAATGCCTGGATTATTTTTATCTTCTAGTGTGGTAGCTTGATTATAGAATATATTCAGAATAATGTCAATAAAAGTTGTGATATTTTCAGAGATATCAAACAACGAAAGGGGGTATTGAATTGATTTACGATAAAGTTAAAGCGATTGCAAGAGAAAAAAATGTTCCAATTAGAAAAATCGAGATGGACTGTGGTTTTTCACAAGGAAGCGTTTGTAAATGGAATGACATTTCTCCATCTGCCGAAAAGGTTAAAAAAGTGGCTGATTACTTGGATACAACAGTTGATGAAATTCTTAAAGATGATTAAGCGGAAAGGTGGCAATATTGGTGGCTCAGTTAATGACCATAAATTATGAAAATGAACAACCAACCATATCGGCAAGAGAACTACATGAAGGACTAGAAGTTAAAAGCAATTTCACAACTTGGTTTGCTCGTATGTGCGAATATGGTTTTGAAGATTCGGATTACAAAAAGTGCTTTCCAAATTTGGAAAGCGGTTGTAATGGCGGTCAGAACATGGTTGATTACCAGATTTCTGTTGATATGGCAAAGCAGATTTGCATGATCCAGAGATCTGAAAAAGGCAGATTGTACCGTCAGTATTTCATCGATCTTGAAAAGGCGTGGAACACACCGGAACAGATTTTTGCAAGAGCCTTGAAGATGGCAGATAGGGAGATAGAAAAGCTGAAATCTAGTAATGCAATCTTACTTGAAGATAACGAGCGAATGAAGCCAAAGGAAATCTTCGCAGATGCAGTTTCGACAAGCCATACATCTATTCTTGTTGGAGACTTGGCAAAGTTGATTTGTCAGAATGGTGTGAAAATCGGGCAAGTAAGACTGTTCGATTGGATGCGCAAAAATGGATATCTGATTAAAAGCGGTTCTTCCTATAATATGCCGGTTCAGCGGTATGTTGAGCAGGGGTTGTTCGAAGTAAAGGAAAGCAACATCCAGAATCCAGATGGTTCGGTACGAATCACACGAACTACAAAGGTAACTGGAAAAGGACAAATCTATTTTGTCAATAAGTTCCTTAATGGAAAGAAATAGGTTGGATGTCCGAAAAACGGACTTCTGGTTCCAAATAGAATGGTGGTGAAAAGAATGGCGAAAGTTGAAATCAGACAGAGTGGTGGTGTATCTGGAATTTTCACAGAAATTCTTGTTGACGGGCATAAACTTAACGGTGTGAGAAGCTACGAATTGAAACATGAAGCAGGGAAAATACCGGTATTAACTTTAGACTTAAATGCATTTGATATTTCAACGGATTTAACGATGCTGGAATTAAATCAAAAGTCTGTTGGAAGAATCGAAAGCATTAAGTTCAAAAATGGAGATGAATTCAAATTTGAATAGGCTCCCATATTTCAGAGAGCCAACAAAAATTATCTGTTGTTAATAATGGAACATTGATTTAGGTTGCTGCAACAACCTGTAAGACTTGCATATTGGCAAGTCAATCTTCCTGGTATGAATTTCGGTTTGCCATCTTCTAATGAAGATGACGGAATCATTTCCAATGAGACAGAATAATTTTTGTTCTGCTTTTTGCAGAATCCAGTAAAAACCATAATACAGCACCTCCTTACTTTTGATAAGTAAAGTATAGCACAGAAAGGAAGTAAAACATTATGATCATGCAGGAAAACATTAATAAACTTGCCGACTACATCATGGCAGATATCGAGGCAGTAAGAGACGAAAACAAGAGTCCAGATGAGAGACTTGGCATTGAAATCGTGGCACTCAATGCATTGCGTGGTGCAGAGAGAACTTTAAAAGACAAGTGCCAGTCTCAATAACTGACACTTGTAGAAGAGAAAAAATGAAAAGTGAAATGAAAGCGGAACGGTTCTGCGGAGTGAATCTTTTTACATATGAAGATTATGAGCAGATAGTTGATGACGGTATCTATTTCCGTAATGTCCAGTTTTGTCTGGATTCCATGAAAAAGTACGATGGCATGGATGTTTACAGAAAAATAGATGGTACGTTCGAGATTTATGGGGATAACGGCAAGACGGACGTTTGGGCTGGTTATGTGATTGATATTGATGAAATCGCAGAAAAAATCAGTTAATTTAGGAGGTAAAGAAGAGAATGTCTTTGATTAGGGAAGAGGTAGAAGAGATTTACAGCCACATCAAAAGAAAAACATTCAAAATATTCGGAGAAATTCGAACGGCTGCATATGTGAAGTTCTGCTGGGATGTCCAGTTTGATATTGATTCCCAGATCAAACGCGAATATGGCGTTTCGTCGTTTTGGGAATTTGAAACAGAGGATCTGGCAGATGTACATGATTTCATTGATTGCTACACACTTACCAGATACTTGGATGAAAAAATCAGAAAGGGGAAATAAAAATTGGGAGAAAAAGGATACAAGGCATTTGATCCAGGATTAATTTGCCGTGGAAAACAGTACACCGAAAACACAACCTTTGAAGAGTCTGGAAATGTCGCAGCGTGCAAAGAGGGAATGATGCGTTATTGCCAGAATCCATTTGATTGCCTGAATCATTATGATTTGGTAAATTCAGACGGGAAATTTTCTGATTTTGCCGAGGTCGAGGCTCTGGGAGACATAAAAAGAGACGGAACCAAATCAGCGACAAATAAAATTCACATTGGGGCGAAATTGGGGCTTAAAGGTTTTATCAAGGCTGCTGTTGATTTCACGATTGAAAAAACATCGTTTGAGAAATTAGAACTTAATACAAAGACTCTTGAAGATCTCCCAGAAACAGACTCTGGAGATTACGCCCAGATTGGAAGTTCTGGAGATTCCGCCCAGATTGGAAGTTCTGGAAATTACGCCAAGATTGGAAGTTCTGGAG
>ENA-USZI01000038-USZI01000038.1-human-gut-metagenome-genome-assembly--contig:-NODE-38-length-69831-cov-10.539338_pt1 | contig 69831 bp, 48 predicted proteins | sample MGYA00250042_ERZ773532 | MGnify/ENA primary metagenome ERZ773532 (study PRJEB29103, sample SAMN06112036) | human gut metagenome | biome: human gut; feature: ankylosing spondylitis patient; material... | reverse complement strand
GGGACAGCCCCTTTGCCGCAATATATTTTCATCTCTATGTAGTACAGCTTCAGGAGCCAGAAAAAAACTATCTAGCTCCTGAATGTTGTTACGAACTGCTTTTTGCAATTTATTCGAGATGCTCTTCAATCCGAGCCCTCAGAAGGGCAATGGCTGTGGGTATTCCAATTGCGGCGGCTAATTCGGCTTTATCCAAAACCTGTATGTTAAAGCACGATTGTTTATCACATTGAAGGACGTTAACTGAAGATAGCTTCACTTCCCGTTGACTGAATATATCGTAATCTCCAAATAGGAAGTTACCTTTTATTGTGTAATTCGGTATGTTCGTTACGCACTTCATCTCAAGTCTGTTTAGGCCATAATCGAACACCGCAACTTCCTTGTGTTCGATGATGAGCGCAACCCTGGGCATGTTACTAAAACCACCGTCGACGACAGTAAAGAGCTTTTCATTTGCATCGTCATAAACGGTGTATTTAAGACTCAATAGCTGTCCTAGTGGACCCGTGAACCCATGTCTTTTGATGTTGAGGTTGTCTCCCGCTGGGTTGACGAGAGCCAGAGCATGCGGATAAGGGTTACCTTCAATTGAGATTCGATATTCGTTTGTAGCCGTCTTGCTCGATTTAGAACCAGTAGCCATCACGCGTCATCGCCTCGATCGAATTGGAACCGTCTTCTGCTTCGTGCGGAGAATTACGCTGTACGTTGCAGTACATGCAGCTGCAATAACCGCATGGGCAATTTCTAACAAAATGAATGACACTATTTGCTGCATGCATATTAATTACTATAAAGTATCCTTTTATAAACGTATTGTCAAACATATATTGCTAAAACAGAAACAATTTATAGACTGAGTTGGTCGTATTCTTTGGGCAATTGCTCCTATAATCTAGCCTTCGCTGCAGTCGGGAGGGAAGGGCTGGGGCTCCGTTATTATGTTGAAACGCTTTAACACTTTTGACGTTCTCATGCATTTTTTGTTTCAAAAGCGTTAGGATGGAACTTGCAGCGCGGGGCGTAATGGGTGCCCCGCACACGATGGGAGGCTATCAATGGCTAATCGTTTCGTTCTCAATACCATTTCTTATCATGGTTCCGGCGCCATCAAGGAGATCCCCGGCGAGCTCCAGCGTCGCGGCTACAAGAAGATCTTCGTCTGCTCCGATCCCGACCTGGTCAAGTTTGGCGTTACCGCTAAGGTGACCGACGAGCTCGACGCCGCCGGCATCGCTTGGAGCCTCTACTCCGAGATTAAGCCCAACCCCACCATCCAGAACGTCAAGGATGGCGTCGAGGCCTTCAAGGCCGCCGAAGCTGACGCTATCGTGACCATCGGTGGCGGCTCCTCCATGGACACCGCTAAGGCCATTGGCATCATCATCAACAACCCCGAGTTTGCCGATGTCCGCAGCCTCGAGGGCGTTGCTCCCACTAAGAACCACGCCGTGTTCACCATCGCCGTGCCGACGACCGCCGGTACTGCTGCCGAGGTGACCATCAACTACGTCATCACCGACCCCGAGAAGGTCCGCAAGTTCGTGTGCGTCGACACCAACGACGCCCCTGAGGTCGCCGTCGTCGACCCCGACATGATGGCTTCCATGCCCGCCGGCCTGACCGCTTCTACCGGCATGGATGCTCTGACCCACGCCATCGAGGGCTACACCACCAAGGGTGCTTGGGAGCTCTCCGACATGTTCCACTTTGAGGCCATTAAGCTGATCAGCGAGAACCTGCGCGACTCCGTTGCCGAGGCCAAGTCTGGTCAGCCCGGCTCCGGCCGCGAGGGTATGGCTCTTGGCCAGTATGTCGCCGGCATGGGCTTCTCCAACGTCGGCCTGGGCATCGACCATGCCATGGCTCACACCCTGTCTGCCCACTACGACACTCCGCACGGCGTCGCTTGCGCCATGCTGCTGCCGATCGCCATGGAGTTCAACAAGCCGGTTTGCGCCGAGCGCCTGGCCAAGGTTGCCGTTGCCATGGGTGTTGACACCACGGGCATGAGCACCGACGAGGCTGCCGACGCCGCCATCGCCGCCGTCAAGCAACTCTCCGCCGACGTGAACATTCCGCATGTCTGCGAGGCCATGAAGGCCGACGAGATCGAGGTCCTGGCCAAGGACGCCATGGCTGACGCCTGCTTCCCGGGCAACCCGCGCGAGGCGACGCTCGACGACGTCATCGAGCTCTTCAAGAAGATCTGCCCGGCTGCTTAACCTGGTTCGGCGGGCCCCGCCCGTTAGCCCCAGAATCGTCCTCGGACATGTCGGAGGCCCCGCTGCGCACTACGTGCGGCGGGGCCTCCTTCTGTCCTGCGGAAAGATTCTGGGGCTAACGGGCGGGGCCCGCCGGCTCGTTGTCGTGGCGGGCGCTGTTCGGAAGAGCTCGATGGGTCATCTCGCTGGGTAAATATTTGTGCGTGATGGTATCGTTGTTGGGGCTTTTACTGATTACGGGATGTTGACTTTGGAGTTGTGGATGGTGTCCCAAATGGATTCTACGCTTGGTTTTATTACTGACCAGCTTAAGACGCTGACTTCTATTGCCTCGCCTACGGGCTATACCCGTGCGGCTACTGACTATCTAATGGAAACGTTGCGCGATATGGGCTTTGGCCCCGAGCGCTCCAATAAGGGCAACGTGTTGGTTGAGCTTGGTGGTGAGGGCGAGCCGCTTGTCCTGGCGAGCCATGTCGATACCCTGGGCGCTATGGTGCGCTCCATCAAGGACAATGGTCGCCTGCGTCCCACGACGCTCGGCGGGCATCAGTGGTCTACGGCCGATGGCGAGAACTGCACCGTTTATACGCGCGATGGCAATAACTACACGGGTGTGGTCCTCAATACCGAGCCTTCGGCGCATGTGGCCGATGAGCCGGTCAAAACCATCGAGAAGAACATGGAGATCTTGCTCGACGAGAATGTCGACAGTAAGGACGACGTGCTTGAGCTGGGTATTCAGACGGGCGATATCATCGCTATGGATCCGCGTACCACGGTGACGGAGAGCGGCTACATTAAGAGTCGCTTCCTGGATGACAAACTGTCGGCGTCGATTCTACTGGGTCTGGCCCGCGCCGTTGCTGACGGCGAGGTGACCCTTTCGCGCAAGGTTTCGCTGCTCTTTACGGTGTACGAGGAGGTCGGCCACGGCGGTGCCTTTGTGCCGGCTGACACGCGCGAGATGATCAGCGTGGACATGGGCTGCGTGGGTGACGACCTGGGCTGCACCGAGCGCATGGTTTCGATTTGCGCTAAGGATTCGGGTGGCCCCTACAACTACGACCTGGTAACCACGCTGTCCAACATCGCGCGCGAGCTCGAGCTCGATTACGCCATCGACGTGTACCCGCATTACGGCTCGGACGTCGAGGCCACGCTCTCGGCCGGCTACGACATTCGCCATGGTCTGATCGGCCCCGGCGTGTACGCGAGCCACAACTACGAGCGCAGCCACATCGACGGCGTGCGCAATACCTACGAGCTGGTTCGTGCCTACGTTCAGCGCTAGACGCATCGACAATGCTCATCGAGCCTGCCGCCCCGGTTGTTGCAGCGATGCCAGCCGGGGCGTCCTCTATAACTTGCGGTGGCGGGGAGCTGTTATTTGATGGCTGACGTAACGGTGCCGCCGCCCAGGACGATGTCGCCGCGGTAGACGACGACTGCCTGGCCGGGGGCGATGGCTCGCTGTGGCTCGTCAAAAGTTAGCAGCATTTGCCCGTCTTCGCCACGTGTAAGGGTTGCTGCCTGGTCCTTTTGACGGTAGCGGTACTTGGCGCCCACGCGGATGCCGCCGGCATCCAGCTCGGCCTCCATGCGGTCGGCAGGGGCGCTCCAGATCCAGTCGTTGGCCGTGAGCGCCGTGGCCGTCAGGTCCTCTGCCTCGCCCAGATGTACGGTGTTGTTGACGGCGTCGACACCCGTTACGTACACGGGATGCGCCATCGCGACGCCCAGGCCCTTGCGCTGGCCGATGGTGTAGCGCAGCGCGCCGTTGTGGCGCCCGACCACGCTGCCGTCGCGCCACACAATGTCGCCCGGTGCAGCGGGATGTTCGCAACGGCGCTCGATATAGCCCGCGTAGTCACCGTCTGGAATAAAGCAGATGTCCTCGCTTTCGGCCTTCTGGGCGTTGGTAAAGCCCTGCTCGGCGGCTATGCGGCGCACGTCGCGCTCTTTGTCTAGGCCTGCCAGCGGAAAGATCGTGTGCGCCAGGCGCTCCTGCGTGAGCGAATACAAAAAGTAACTCTGGTCCTTTTTGGGGTCCTCGCCGCGATGCAGCTGCCAGGTGCCGTCGGGCGCCTGGCTCGTTTTGGCATAGTGGCCTGTGGCGATGTAGTCGCAGCCCATATCCAGCGCCGCATCCAGCAACGCGCCAAACTTAATATGGCGGTTGCAGATGATGCACGGATTGGGCGTCAGCCCCTCCTGGTAGGCGTTCATAAAACGCTCGACAACGTTGCGGTCGAAGGTTTGCTGCAAGTCGAGCACGTGATGGGGTATCCCCAGGCGCTCGGCGACGGCCTTTGCATCGGCGATGTCGCGGTCGACCTTACTCATGCCCGTGGTGGGATCGGGCGCGGGGCAGGTGAGGCGCATGGTGGCACCGACACATTCGTAACCCTGACTTTTGAGCAGATACGCGGTCACGCTGGAATCGACGCCGCCGCTCATGGCGACGAGCACGCGCTTGTTGTGCATGGGGAGGTTCTCCTTGGTGGCATGTGGCCAAAAAAGAAAAGCGGCGCGGGAGGCTGGTTCCGCGCCGCAGACATTGTAGCAAGTTCGGGCGTCCTGTGGGACACCCTGTTGGGATGAGCTCAGGCTGCCAGAAGAGAGGGGAGACCGGCGTGCCTTGGACTCGTTCTAAGAACGAGAGCTCTAGTCCTGGAAGAGTGCCGTGGACAGGTAGCGCTCGCCGGTGTCGGCGAGCAGCGCCACGATGGTCTTGCCCTCGTTCTCGGGGCGCTTGGCCAGCTGCAGGGCGGCCCACACGGCGGCGCCGGACGAAATGCCCACGAGCACGCCCTCCTTGTGGCCCACGGCGCGGCCGGTGGCAAAGGCGTCGTCGTTCTCGACGGGGATGATCTCGTCGTAGACCTGGGTGTCGAGGACGTCGGGCACAAAGCCGGCACCGATACCCTGGATCTTATGCGGGCCGGCCTGGCCCTTGGAGAGCACCGGGGAGGTGGCGGGCTCGACGGCGACGACCTGAATCTCGGGGTTTTGCTCCTTGAGGAACTCGCCCACGCCGGTCACGGTGCCGCCGGTGCCGACGCCGGCGACGAAGATGTCGACCTTGCCGTCGGTGTCGTCCCAGATCTCGGGGCCGGTCGTGGCCTTGTGAATGGCCGGGTTCGCGGGGTTCACAAACTGGCCGGCGATGATGCTGTTGGGGGTCTCCTTCTGCAACTCTTCGGCCTTGGCGATAGCGCCCTTCATGCCTTTGGAGCCGTCGGTGAGCACGAGCTGCGCACCGTATGCCTGCATCAGCTTGCGGCGCTCGACGGACATGGTCTCGGGCATGGTGATGATCACCTTGTAGCCGCGGGCCGCCGCCACCGAAGCGATGCCGACGCCGGTGTTGCCGCTCGTGGGCTCGATGATGGTGTAGTCGCCACCGCGCACGAGCTTGCCGGCCTTCTCGGCCTCGTCAATCATGTTCTTGGCGACGCGGTCTTTGACGGACCCGGCGGGGTTGAAGTATTCCAGTTTGACGAGCACACGGGCCTTGAGGTCCTCGTCGGCCTCGAAGTGGGTGAGCTCCAGAAGCGGGGTGTGGCCGATAAGCTGATCGATGGACGTGTAAACATTGCTCATGGTGAACCTCCAAAGTGTTCAAATGACTGGATACCGTGTGGTTTTACGGTGTGTGTAGCAGCGAAACCCACAAACCTTATAGGTTGTTCATTTTGCTGTTGGCAAGCATAGTAGACAGTAAAGCCTAGTAACGCAATAGGAAATAGAAGATTATTACGAGTCGATTAACAATCTTGACGGGAATAGGTATTTTCAAAACCAATTTTTCGGCTAGAATTTCTACGAATTAAAAGACCGAAAGGCAGCTATATATATGTTGGTTTCCACAAAGGGCAGATATGCCCTGCGCGTTATGGTCGACCTGGCCGAGCACCAGGCGACAGGCCGCATCCCGCTTAAAGAGATTGCGGCGCGTCAGGGTATTTCGGAGAAGTACCTCGAGAATATTCTGGCTACGCTCGTGCGCGCCAACATGCTCTCGGGCATGCGCGGCAAGGGCGGCGGCTATGTGCTCACGCGCCCGCCCGAGCAGTACACGGTGGGCGAGATCTTGCGCCTGACCGAGGGCAGCCTGGCGCCGGTCGCCTGCCTGGATGGCGACTGCAAGGGTTGTTCGCGCTCTGACGAGTGCCCCACGCTCGACGTGTGGAAGAACCTGGACAAGCTTATCAACGACTACCTCGACGGTGTGACGCTCGATCAACTTGTCGCTCCCAACGAAGGCTACGACTACGTGATCTAGCCCACCTGCCATTTGGGGACGGGGTGGAAATGGCAGATTCTCTCGCCCTTTGAGACTTGGCAAATAAGAAGGCCGCCCATTTTTGCGATGGGCGGCCTTCGTTTTGGGCTGTTGAGACGGGCGCGGCCGGAATGGCCGTTTTAGCCCTCGGCGATGCTGTCGAGGATGCTGCGCATGATGGACACCAGGATGCTGCCCATAAAGGCCGATCCAAAGCTGGCGATGGAGATACCCGCGCCCAGCAGATTGACCGACAGATAGCTGGCCAGCTCGAGCATAAAGCTGTTGACTACGAGCTGAAAAATACCCAGCGTAATGATCGTGAGCGGCAGCGAGATGACCGTCAGGAACGGCTTGACGAGCGAATCGACGATGTTCAGGAACAGTCCCACGAAGGCGAAACAGACCCAGGCCTCGGCAAAACCGAAGGGCTGGATGCCGGGAACGAGGAACGTGGCAATCGCGATGGCGATCGAGGTAAAGAGCCAGTTAAGCATAAAGCGCATGGTGTGAATCCTTTCTTGCGCAGGGTGCGTCGGTGTCGCGTGAAGCGGTTTGCTGCGGCGGCTTGGACGGCCGCTCGGGTGTGCCGCCTTGTTCGGCCGCCCATTGTCTCAGATATTCGTGGAGCTTACGTGCGCATTCGGTTTCAAAACGGCGTTCGTCCTGAAAAACGCGCCGCTGGCAGAGAGTCTTGTCGCTTTAGTTTGGTGGTGTGCTACACTGCTACGGGCAAAAGCCACAGGCGTTGCCCTATTGCATAGAACGGGCGAACGATGCCCGATGTCAGTATCAACTTCGATGCCTTATGGCGGGTTTGGCGGTGATCGATGAATATCGAGAACATGTTTGACAAGCCTGATGTCAAGCAGCTGGTCCACGCATTTAGTCTTTTGGATGACGAGAAGGATATCCAGGCGTTTTTGACCGATATCTGCACGCCGCGCGAGATCTGCGATCTTTCGCAACGTCTGCAGGTTGCGCGTTATCTGGATGAGGGCGAGCCTTATGTTGAGGTTCAGGCCCGCACCGGCGCTTCGTCCACTACGGTGAGCCGCGTGTCCAAGGCACTCAACGGCGAGTACGGCGGCTATCGCAAGATCCTCATCAAGCTGGAGGATGGCGAGTAGGCCAGCGGCAACAAACGAATTGCGCAGAACCGTCCCTTCGGGGGCGGTTTTTATATGCCCGCAATCGGCTGGTGCGTTGGGGTCAGGTTGCTTTGCACCAAAACATGGAGCTGAGGTAGCAATCTGTCCGCGTGGGCGGGTAGGATGGAAGCATTGAATATTGCGAACGGTTTGAGTGGAGGACCATGCCTGTTCGAATCTATACCACCAACGCCGGCGCGGATTTGAGCGATGCCGAGGCGGCGCTGCTTGCCGACCTTATTGCCCGCCACGGGCGTGCCGTGCTGCTGGCGCCAACGTTTGCCGAGCTCGACCTGTGCCGTCATGATGCGGCGGAAGCCGGCGTTTCGCTGGGTATTGACTACAAGACGCCTACATCGTGGCTTCGCTCGCTTTGGGAGCTTTTGGGCGACGGGCGCGGTTTCGTCGACAACCTGCAGCGCCAGATGCTGTTTTCGGACATGGTAGCGCGCCTCGACGACGCCGACCTGCAGCCGCTTTCGCGCAGCCAGGGCACGGTGCGTATGCTCGCGCGTATGGCTCGCGATGTGCTGCCGGGTGTGGCAGGGACAGGCACCGAGCGTTGCTGCGACAACGTTTGCAAGCCCAAGCCCAAAAGCGACGCCGAGGCTCGCGTGTTTGAACTTTTGTGCGCCTATGCGCGCGGTTTGGACCGTCGAGATATGGTCGAGCCCTGCGAGGCGGCTGACATTATGGCCGGCGCTTTGGCCGACAACCTGCCGGGGTGCGCCCGCGCCGTTTGCGTGCGCGGCGTCACGTCATTTACGTATAGCCTGCTCGAGCTGCTGTCCGCCGTGGCAAACAACGGGGGAGAGGTTGTCGTGCTGCTTGCCCGCGAGCAAGCGGCGATGCGCGAGGAGCTTGCCGCGGCATTTGATGTCCGCGGTGTGCTGTTTGAGATCGCGCCGCTGGGGGAGGGCGCCGCCGCGCCCCAGACTGCCTCCAAGTCCGCTGCTCAGCCTGCCTTTATTGAGGTCGCCGGCCCCCATGCCCGTGCCCATGCTTATGCGGACGTCATCGATAAGTTGGTGAAAGCGCACAAGGAGTCCAAGGACGATAAAGCTGCTGCAACACCCGCCGACCCCGTACGCGTGCTCGTTGTTTCTGCCCGGGCACCCCAGCTGTTCGGCGAGCTTGCCGCTCGTTTGGCGGCGCGCCACGTTGCTGCCGAGACGGCCGAGTTCACGGCGTTTTCCCAATCCATTGCGGGCAGGCAGTTCACGGCGCTCGCCAACCTGATCGAGCGTATGAAGGCCGCCGACGAAGGGGCAGCTTCTAAGACTGAGTGGTGGCCCGCTCCGGAGCTTACCGACTGGATTTACAGCCCGCTTTCGGGTGCCGACGCCGCCAGCGCGCGCACGTTCGACAAGAATATGCGACTGTCGCGCAGCAAGACCACTGCGGGCGTCAAGAGCCTGCTGCAGAGCGTGCAGGGCCAGGTGAAGGGCGCGCGTAAAGCGGCGAGCGACGAGAACTGGTTTAAGAACGTGCCGTGCGTGATCTCGGACGTGTTCCAGGCGCTGTGGCGCGACAAACCCGTGACGGCGCTCAAGGCCATGCTTGCCGTTGCCGAGGCGCTGCCCGATCGCGCACTTGGCGGTCTCGACGGTCAGGCTCGTCGCCAGGCGGAGGTGGCCCTGCTGCGCCACGTCATCGACATCCTTATGAATGGCGCCCGTGCGCTCGACGTGTCGCAGGCCGCGACCGTGCCCGTGCTCGATGACATTCGAACCAAGGTGGACAAGCGTAGCGCCGCCTACGATTACGAGACCTACGAGGTTGACCGTGCGCCACGCGCCCAGGTTCGCTTTGCTTCGCTTGCCGATGCGGCGGCTCTGCGCCCCGGCAGCTACGATGCCGTGCTGTTTGCCGATGTCGATCTGGACAGCTATCCGCTCTCACACGAAGAGGGGCCGCTGACCACGCTGACGGCGAGCCTCGGTCGCGAGGACGTGACGCTTGAGCCTGCGGCCTTGCTGCGCGCACGCTTTGGCCGCGCGATACAAGCGTCGCGTGGTCCGGTTACGCTCGCCCGTGTGACCCACGATCGTCAGGCGCGCGAGTGCTATCCGGCGGCCGTGTGGACCGAGTTGCGGGCGCATGCCGAGGCCGCTAACGATGCTAAGGCCGCTGACGCCGACAAGGCCGCTGACGACGCTAAGGCCGTTGGCGCCGACAAGGCGAAGTGTGTGGGTGAGGGCGATATCGTAAGGGACTTCGATCCCGCGGCAGGCGAAGGTCTTAGGCGCGAGCGCGTGACCTGCGAAGCCCCCCAGCATCTGAGCGATGAAGCCATTCCGTATCTGGTCCTGCGTCGTCGCGATGGCGAGGGCGAGGATGCGCCGCTGGTGCCGCGCCTGACGTCTGCCTCGCAGATCGAGGCCTATTCGACCTGCCCGCTATGCTGGTTCGTCTCGTACCGCGTGAAGCCCCAGTCGATCGACGCTGGCTTTGGCAATATGGAGAAGGGCAACTTTGTCCACGACGTGCTGGAACACTTGCATGCCCGTCTGCCCCAGGAGGGCATGGAGCGCGTGACACCCATGAATCTGCCACGCGCGAAGGAGCTGCTGCGCGAGGTCTTTGACGAGACCTTGGCCGAGCATGCGGGCAAGCGCGGTACCGAGGGCCCACTCGTGCCGCTCTCCCCGGTGGAGGAGCGCCAGGTGGCCGAGATTTTGCCGCAGCTGGAGGGCGTTCTTGCCTACGAGTCCGAGGCGCTCGCGCCCTTCGCGCCGCGCTACCTGGAGTTTGCGTTCAACGAGCTCCAGGTCGAGTATGCCGGCTGGCCGCTCGGCGGGCGCATCGACCGCGTGGATGTGGATGCCGAGAATCGCGCCGTGGTAATCGACTACAAGCATCGCACGGGCGTTGAGGAGTTTAAACTCGCCGACCCCACGGTGCGCGACGAGGAATCGGGCGAGGCCGCCATCGACGACCCGCGGTGGCTGCCGCCCCATACCCAGACGCTTATCTATGCGCAGGCCATGCGCCGGGCGCTGGATCTGGATGCCCGTGCGGCGCTCTATTTTTCGACCAAGGGCGGCAAACCGGCGCTGCGCGGCGCCGCGAGTGCCGAGCTGCTCGAGGAGGAGCGTGGTGACGGCCGCATCCCGGGGCTTAAGAAGGGCTTTCCCGGCGAGGGTGGCAGCATGGACTTCGACGCCCTGCTCGATCGCGTGGAGGCCGGCATCGCCGAGCGCCTGCACGAACTCGAGGCAGGCGACGTTGCCGCCGTCGACCCGACGTCGGCTCAGGCCGCGCATGCGCGCTGCTCGTATAACCACGAAGGAACGTTTGTAAGGAGGGACGTGTAGACCATGGATCTTTCGACTTTGATGCCGCAACAGCTGCAGATCGTCAAAACGCTCGACCGTCCGCTGTTTGTCTCGGCGGGTGCCGGTTCGGGCAAGACCTTTACCCTCACGCGCCGCATCGTCTACGCGCTCTCGCCCGAATCCGGTCCGTTCGTTGAGCATCTGGACCAGGTGCTCGCCATTACCTTTACCAAAGATGCCGCGGCCGAGATTCGCGACCGCGTGCGTCGCGCGCTTATCGAAGAGGGTATGGACGAGGAGGCCCTGACCGTCGACGACGCTTGGATCTCGACCATTCACGGTATGTGTTCGCGCATCCTGCGCGCGCATGCGTTGGAGCTGGGCATCGATCCCGAGTTCACGGTGCTTACCGATACCGATGAGCTTATGGATCAGGCTGTCGAGCATGTGCTGGGGCGCGCGACGGCGCCCGATGCCGCGCCTGAGCTCGCCGCCTCGCTTAAGGCCCTCTACGCTTGGTATCCCATGGCGGGCGAGGGCGGGCCGTTTGGCGCCGGTACCACCATCAAAGGTCTGGTGCGCGACCTGCTGGAGCTATCGAGCCAGCTGCCGGGCGGCATGGACGATGTGTGCGTGGCGCGCGGCCAGGCCGACACCTCGGCCCTTGCCGATGCCTATCGATCGGCGTTGGGCGCAAGCAAGGCCGCGACCGAAAAAGCGCAGACGGCGCTCGATGCCATCGACGCGTTCGAGGCGAGCGGCAAGACCATGGCCGATGCGGCGCGACTCATGATGTCGTGCACCATGCCGCGCGCGAGCAAGGCATTCCCTAAGGAGCAGGTGGAGCTACTCAAGGCAGAGGCCGCCGATGCGTTTATCAATATCGTGCTGGCCTGCGGCGGTCCCGCACTCGAGGCACTGGTGGGGCTTGCCTGTGCTGTAGAGGCTGAGTACCGCGCGCTCAAGGCCGGCCAGTCTGCCCTCGACAACAACGATCTGCTGCGCATGGCCTACGAGGCCCTGCGCGATTACCCGGCCATCCGAGCGGCATACGAGGGTCGCTTTAAGATGGTCATGATCGATGAGTTCCAGGATACCGATCAGATGCAGGTCGACCTGATCCGTTACCTGACGGGTGCGGGGGAGCGCGCGTTGTGTACCGTAGGCGATGCACAGCAGTCGATCTACCGCTTCCGCGGGGCGGAGGTCGAGGTGTTCCGTCGCCAGGAGCGCAAGGTGGGCTCGTCTGCCGCGCCCGAGGCGACTGCCGCGGCCGACGCCCCTGCTGGCGAGCTCGTTAAGCTCGTGCGCAACTTCCGCAGCCACGACGAGGTGCTACGCTATGTGGCTCGCGTCTTCGACGGCGACGACGGCGGCCTGATGCAGGGCTTTTTGGATCTTGAGGCGAGCGACGGCCGCAAGGACACGCTGGTGGCAGACGCCTCGCGTCGTCAGGCCCTCTTTGTTGCCGGCGGCAGTACGCAGGAGCGCACACAGGCCAAGGCCCGCGCGATCGCAGAGCGGTTCCGCGCGCTTGCCGATGCCGGTCAGCCCCAGGGCGGCATGGTGCTGCTGCTGGGCCGCATGACCAACGCCGACGTCTATGCCCAGGCTTTCCGCGACCAAGGACTCGACTGCGTGATCGCGGGTGGCTCGGTCTTTGCCCAGGCAGCCGAGGTGCAGACGGTGCGCGCCCTAGTCTGCGCGCTCGCCAATCCGGCCGATACGGCGCAGGGCCTTATGCCGCTGCTGGCCTCGCCGATGTTTGCGCTCGGCGCCCAGGAGTTCCTGGCGCTGGCGACCAAGCTGGACGACCAGACGGGGGAGACCTCGCGCCGCAACATCGACGCGGGCATCATGAGCGATTCCGATGTGCCGGGCTTGCAGAGCCTGCCGCTCGTGACGCGCGCCCGCGAGGTGCTATGCTATGCGCTTCGTCGTGTGGGCCGCGATTCGTTCGCGGCGATCGCGCGCGACGTGGTCAACGCTTCGGGCTGGTTTGTGCGTCTGGCACAGCGTGGTCCCGAGGGCAAGGCCATTGCCGCCAACGTGCTCAAGGCGCTCGATGCTGTGGTTGAGGCCGAGGCCGAGTTCGGTAACTCGCCGCGCTCCATTGCGCTGGCCTTTGACCGCTTCCTGGCGGGCAAGGAAGCCCCGGGCGCGCTCAACGAGGAGGGTGACGGCGCGGTACGAATCATGACCGTGCATGCGTCCAAGGGCCTGGAGTATCCGGTCGTGGCGGTTGCGGAGTGCTTTGGCGTGCGCAAATCGTCCGGTGCGGCACAGATGGGTCGCGTCGAGGGCGGAGCGCAGGTCGTGGCACTGCCTGCACGCTTCGACGGCGTTAAACTCGCGGACGGCACGTTCGTAGAGGGCGATGACGTCAAAAAGCAGTTTGAGCACGCGTTTAAGGGCAAGGGCACGTCGCTGTGGCTGCCGCCAGAGCTCATGGAGGATGTCTGCGCGACGGGTTCTCCCGCCGAGGCATTTGCTCACTTGCGCAACGACGACCTGCAGCTTTCGCTCGAGGAGCGGGCTCGTCTGCTTTATGTCGCCATGACGCGAGCGCGCGAGCTGGTCATTCTGGCGATGGATGCCGGCGTGAGCCGCGGCAAGCTGTGCGCGCCGACCTTCGATGTCGAGACCGATCTGACCTACGACGTGCTGCGTCGTATTCTGCCGACGGACGGCCTGGACATGCCGCAGCTCGATGCCGACCGTTTGGTGTTCGACAACTCCCAGCCGGGCGACTACGAGCTCATCTCGCTGGCTGACTTTGCTTTTGGCGAGCAGTCGTTTGAGGCCAATGCTTCGCTTGATGCCGAAGGCAGGCTTGTCCGCGGCGATGCGGAGCCGGAGGGTGCCGGTGCGGATGCCCGCGCCGCCGTTCCCGGTCCTGCCGACCCCGAGCCCGATGCGTTTGAGCTCGTGTATCCCCAGGCGGTGGGCGTGCGCATGGGCACCTGCCCGTATCCGGCGCGCGATTCGTACAGCTACTCGTCAATTGCCGCGGCGCTGCATGCCGAGTCCGAGGACCGTGCCGCCGAGGCACACGTGCCCATGGACGAGGCCGGCGATGATGCGGAGTCGGATGGTTCCGAGATGACGGATGCGGACGTGGCTGCTGTCGAGCCCGCCGGCAACCCCATGGCGCTGGGCTCGGCGTTCCATGCCGCCTGCCAGTGGCTGATCGAGATGGGTGCCGATGAGCTGCCCGCCGCGCGTGCCGATGCGCTGGCGCGTCTGTGGCGCCTGCCGCCGGAGCAGCGCGAACGCTTCGACGTCGCCCTGGACCGCTGGCTCAAGTCGGCTGTTCGTGCCGACCTGCTCGCGTGGCCGTGCGTTCGTGCCGAGGTACCATTCTTCTCGCTGGGTTGCGAAGACGAGGACATTGCCCGCTACGGTGCATATGCCGAGGGCGCCATCGATGCACTGGCCACCGACCCGGCCGATCCGTCGCGCGCGCTGGTCATCGACTACAAGACGGGTGGCACGCCGGACGAGACGCCGGAGGAGCTGCAGGAGAAACACGCCTTGCAGGCGCGCGTTTACGCCGACGTTCTGCACAAGGCGGGCTTTGAGGCCGTGACCGTCAAGTTCGTTCGCGTGGAGCAGGCGAATCCAACCATCTTCGTCGAACCCGCCGAGCCTCAGGTAGTCACCTACAACCTCTAGCTCAACCGGAGCTGCCCACGCCCCATCCCCCAATAACTTGCGGTGGAATACGGACTGTTTTGGCCAAAAAAGCCGCCAAACAGTCCGTATTTCACCGCAACTCAATAGGAGCCGTGTGGGTTTGGCTAGGTTCGGGTGCTGTCCGTGCCGTGGGGTAAAATCGTTCAGTCAGAACACGAACCCGCATCGGAGCTCATCACATGGCATTCGTCCATCTGCACAATCACACTGTTTTCTCCATGCTCGACGGCGCAACCCGTATCCAGGATATGGTCAACCGCGCCGTAGAGCTGGGCATGCCCGCCGTCGCCATTACCGACCACGGCTACATGTATGGCGTGCCCGACCTGGCGCTGGCCTGCGACGCCGTCAACCACAACACGCCTGAGTACAAAACCTGGAGTCACGACAAGGCCTTTTTGGAAAAGGATCGCCGCGACGAGCTGGTGGAGCCCGATCCCGAGGAAAACCCGCGCGAGCATGCCCAGTATGTGAAGGACATGGCCATGTGGGACGAGAAGGGCAACATCGACGAGCTCAAGCCGCCCCTGGTCATCAAACCCATCTTTGGGTGCGAGGTTTACTTTACGCCGGACGAGACGCTCGCCCGCGACCATAAGCCCGAGCTCTACCACATGATCCTTCTGGCCAAGGACCAGGAGGGCTACGTCAACCTGATGCAGACGGTCTCCGAGGCCGCCGTGCAGGGCTTTTACTACAAGCCGCGCGTGACGCTCGACAACCTACGCCGCCACGCCAAGGGCATGATCTGCACCAGCGCCTGCATCGCGGGCATCATCCCCAAATACATCGACCGCGGCGACATGGAGGGCGCCATCAAGTGGGCCGAGACCTTCCGCGATACCTTCGAACCCGGCGACTTTTACATCGAGATTCAGGAACACGGCATCACCACCGACAACGGCCTGACCGATGAGCAAATGGACCGCACGCTCATCGATATCGCCAAGCAGGTGGGTGTCAAGGTCATCGCCACCAACGACTTCCACTACCTGCGCCGCGAGGACGCGCCGGTGCAGGACGTCATCATGTGTATTGGCATGAACGCCAAGGTCGATGACCCCAACCGCATGCGCATGACCGGCTCGGAGTTTTACATGAAGACCGAGGAGGAGATGCGGGCGATGTTCCCGTATTGCCCCGAGGCCTGCGACAACACGCTCGAGATCGCCGACAAGTGCTACGTCGAGCTGGACTGGGACTCCATCATCCTGCCGCGCTTCCCGTTGCTCGACCCCGGCGAGACGCACGAGAGTCAGTTCCGCCGCGAGTGCGAGAAGGGCCTGCGCCAGCACTACGGTGACGACTGGGCCACGCGCGAGATCGGTGGCGTCAACATCAAAGAGCGCTTTGAGTACGAATACAAAGTCATCTGCGACAAGGGCTTTGCCGCCTACTTTTTGATTGTTGCCGAGTACGTGCAATGGGCCAAGGACAACGGCATCGGCGTCGGCCCCGGCCGTGGCTCGGCTGCCGGCGCTATCGTCGCCTACGCCATGAACATCACCGCGTTCGATCCGCTCGAGAACGGCCTGATGTTCGAGAGGTTCCTGTCCCCGCAGCGTACCGAGATGCCCGATATCGATATGGACTTCGACGATGAGCGGCGCCTCGAGGTCGTGGAGCACGTTCGCCAGCTCTACGGCCCCGAGAAGGTCACCCACGTCATCACCTACTCGACCATTAAGGCCAAGCAGGCCATCAACGACGCCGCTCGCGTCCTGGACTACCCGGTCTACATGGGCCAGCGTCTGTCCAAGATGGTCTCGAGCGACCCCAAGGTCAAGCTCAAGCAGGTGCTCGAAAAGCAACCCGGCAAAGAGGACCTGTTTAACCCCGATTTTGCCGAGGCATATAAAAAGGACGACGACGCCCGCCGCATCATCGACACGGCGCTCTCAATCGAGGGCCTCACCCGTGGCGAGGGCGTGCACGCGTGCGCCGTTCTGATCTGCCGCGACCCCGTCAACGAGCACGTGCCCACCAAGCTCGACACCAAGGGCGGCGTCGAGATTACCCAGTACGAGGGCCATACCGTTGCCGACATGGGCCTGCTCAAGATGGACTTCTTGGGCCTGCGCACGCTGACGGTTATCTCCAAGGCCAAGGCAAACATCAAAAAGAACTTCGGCATCGACATCAAAGAGGAAGAGATTCCTTTTGACGACCCCGAGATCTTTAAGCTCATGGGTTCCGGCCACACCGCCGGCGTCTTCCAGGTCGAGTCCGCAGGCATGACGGCCACGATCAAGAACATGAAGCCCACCGAGTACAAGCACGTCGTAGCATTGATCGCCCTGTACCGCCCGGGCCCGCTGGGCGCCGGCATGGTTTCGTCCTACATCAACCGTATGAACGGCAAGGAGCCGGCGGTCTCCTACGACGACCGCCTGGACGACATCCTGGGCGAAACCTACGGCACCATGGTCTACCAGGAGCAGGTTATGCTCATCTCCGTCGAGATGTGCGGCTTCTCCAAGGGCGAATCGGACTCGCGTATCCGTAAGCCCGTGGCTAAGAAGAAAATCAAGCTGCTCACGTCGACGGTGCTCCACTGGGAGGATGGCTCCGACGAGACCACCTACGACCACTGGATGAACGGCGCCATCAAGAACAACTATACGCGCGAGGTCGCCCAGAAGATTTGGGACGATGTTCTCGAGTTCGCGTCCTACGCCTTCAACAAGTCGCACTCCGCCGGCTACGCCATCCTGGTTATGCAGACGGCGTGGCTCAAGGCGCACTATCCGCACGAGTACATGGCGGCCGTTCTGACGTCCTATACGGGCAAGACCGACAAGATCGTGCACTACGTCTCGGCATGCCGTCACGACGGCATCCCCGTGCTGTCGCCAGATGTCAACGAGTCCGGTACCGAGTTCACGGCTACCAAGGAGGGCGTGCGCTTTGGTCTGGCCGGCATCCGCGGCGTGGGCACCGGCGTGGCGCAGGCGATTATCGCCGAGCGCGAGGCGGGCGGCCCGTTTAAGACGCTGCACGACTTTGTCGAGCGCGTGGACTCGAGCCAGGCCAACCGCCGCGTGATCGAATCGCTCATCAAGGCAGGCGCCTTCGACTCCACGGGGTATCCGCGTCGCCAGATGATGCACTTTGTGGACAAGAACAACCCCGAGAACATCATCGATGCCGCGGTAAAGCGCCAGAAGGATCGCGCGAGCGGCCAGACGTCGTTCTTCGATATGTTTGGCGACGTTGAGGGCTCGGGCTTTGAGGTGAGCGTGCCCGATCCGGATGGCCAGGAATGGGACCGCCACCTCAAGTTGAGTCAGGAGAAGGAGGTTCTGGGCATCTATGTCTCGGACCACCCGCTGCGCCCGTTTGAGTATGCACTAGCCAAGGCGCGTGACTTCTCGTTCTCGCAGATCGACACCGGCTACGAAGTTCAGAATCCTACGGGCGGCACCATCAACCAGGAAATTCCCGAGGGCAAGGCGCTGTGGTGGGCCGGCATGGTCTCGAGCGTGTCCAAGCGCGTGACCAAAAACGGTGACCCCATGGGCATCGTGCAGCTCGAGGACATGGAAGGCGAGGCCACCGTCGTCGTGTTCCCCAAGACCTACAAGGAGGCCGAGGGGTACCTGTACGGCGAGGTCGATCCCGAGACCGGCGCGCAGCTGTCCGATGCCTTTGTGCGCATTAAGGGCAAGCTCGAGCGCTCGGACCGCGGCGACCAGATCATCGCGCAGGAGATCGTGCCGCTCGAGCTTAACGAGGAGAACAACAAGCCCAAGGTGTTTGAGGTCATGGTGCCCAACAGCCGCTTTAGCCAGGGCAATATGGCGCGTCTTGCCACGGTGCTTACCGCCAACCCGGGCGGCGACCGCGTGGAGATCTTTATCGAGCAGGTGGACGGGCGCGTGCTGCGTGCCGAGGTACCTGCCAAGGTCAACGCGCGTTCGATTCCGCTGCTGGCCGAGGCCAAGGCCATTGTGGGTAACCAGGGCCGCGTGACGGTGATCTAAGCTACCCCGGGTGAGATTGGAGGAAGTGATGGCGCAGGGGACGTTTGTGCAGGCGCTTCGCAAAGAGGCGGCGTTGAGCGGCACCTTTATGAAGGGGCGTTCGCTCATGCTCAACGGCGCCGTGCTGTCGATCGAGGACAGCGGCTCGCGCTTCTCCAAAAACGTGACGGTCGAGGGCTCGGTGCGCGGTTCGCGTGGCGACCTGTACAAGACGCACGTGGCGCTCGACATGGACGAGCACGAGGTGATCGACTACGACTGCGATTGCCCCGCCGCCTATCGTTACCCCGGTATGTGCAAGCACGCTATTGCCACGGCTCTGGCGTATTTGGATGCCAGCGGCGCCGAGCCCGTCGAAGGTTTGCGCACGCCGGTTCGCACGTTTACGGCGCAGTCGAAACAGCCCGCGCGCACCGCACCCAAAGCGCCGGCCGTCAACCCCAACTTTCCCTTTCCGGCGCCCGTCCCCACGAGCCCGAGCCTTGTGGCGGCGCTCTCCGATCTTTCGGACGCGCGCATGGATGAGCTGGCGAGCATGCGCCGCAAGCTTGCCGGTGCCGTTGATCCCGACGCCCCCAAAGCGGCATTGGAGCCCTCGTTGGTGCCGTACTACAATCCGCTGTTCGCTGACCGCTTTAGCTGGGCGCTCGAGTTCCGCATTCGCTGTGGATCGGTCTCCTACGTGGTCAAGGACATCGACGGCATGGCCGATGCCTACGTGCGCGGCGGCACGTTCTCCTATGGCAAGAAGCTCACGTTTGTCCATTCACCTGAGGCCTTTGACGAAACATCGGCAAAGCTGCTCAACCTTGTTGTGACGACAGTTGCCTATCTCGATGACATCACAAGCTCGCGTTCGGCGTCGTACGACTTTGCCCGCAGCGGTTTTGTTGCCGAGCGTCAGTTGCCGCTGTCCGAGCATAGCATCGTATATGTGCTGGACCTGCTGCGCGGCCAGACCATCTCCTTTGAGCCCGCCTGGTCGCGGGGGATGACGACGCATCGCACCTACGACGTGGCGGTTGAGCTGTCTCCGCAAAGGGAGGACGAGGCATCCGCTAAGCGCCCACCGCTGCTTGCCGCCAAAATCGCGCCGGCGGCTGGTGGTAGCTATGACCTGCGCCTGCCCGCCGATATGTACTGCTTTGCGTCGGGCGATGCCGCCTACTTGGTTGACACGCGCCGCGCGCGCCGTACCGACGCTGCATTTGCTCAGCATGCCGCACCTTTTTTGTCGCGCTTGCTGCCGTGCCGCACGCCCGCCCATATTGCCGCCGAGCAGGTGGGGGAGTTCTGTCGTATGGTGCTGCCCATTTTGCGCGACTACACCGACCTTACCGCGCCCGCTGCGCTCGATACCGTGGCGCCCGAGCCGAGCTTTGCCATGGCGATTGGCGTCGACGATGGGCTCGTGACCTGCAAAGTTACGGTTACCTACGGCGACTGGTCGGCAGATCTCTTTAGTCTGGGCGCTCCGGGCAGCCCCTTCGAAGAGCGGCGCCCGGGCGTTCCGCCGCGCGACGAGGTGGCGGAGTTTCGCGTTATGGACACGGCGGCCCTGTACTTCGATTTCCACGAGGGCGGCCTAGCGTTTGAGGAACGCGATGACGAGAGCCTGTTCCACTTGCTGACCGAGGGCCTGTCTGCCCTGTCCGAGTTGGGCGAGGTCATGCTCAGCGACCGCCTGCGCCAGGTCTCGGTCCGCCCTGCGCCCAAGCTTTCGGTGCGTGCGACCGTCAAGAGTAACCTGCTCGACGTCGAACTGGGCGCGAGCGGCCTTTCGGCGGCAGACCTTGCCATCTATCTCGATTCGTACAAGCGTCATCAAACGTTTGCGCGCCTTACGTCCGGCGACATCATTCGCCTGGACGAGGGCGCCCGAGCCGCGTTTGGTCTCGCCGAGGACCTGGGTGTCGATGCCGTCGACCTGCTCGACGGCGTGTCGCTTCCCGCGTCGAGCACCCTGTTCGTCGATAGCATGCTCGCGCGCACGCCCGCGCTCGAGGCCGATCGCGACGCTGCGTTCCGCCGCACCGTCGAGCGCCTGGACACGCTCGGCAAGATGGACTTTACGGTGCCGGCATCGCTCAAGGCAACGATGCGCGGCTACCAGGTCGACGGATACCAGTGGCTCGGCTCGCTCGAACACCTGGGCCTTGGCGGCATCTTGGCCGACGACATGGGCCTGGGCAAAACGCTCCAGATGATCGCGCATATCCTGGCGCGCGTGGAGGCGGGGGACACCAAGCCCACGCTCGTGGTATGCCCGGCCTCACTCGTGTACAACTGGACTGCCGAGCTGGAGCGCTTTGCCCCGTCGCTCGATGTGTGCGCCATTGTGGGCGCCAAGGCTCAACGTCGTGTACAGATTGCCGGCGTGGCCGAGCATAACGTGGTCGTAACGTCGTATGACCTTATGCGGCGCGATATCGATGAGTACGTCGAGCAGGATTTTGCCCGCGTGGTGCTCGATGAGGCACAGTACATTAAAAATCCGCTCACGCAGGTGGCGCGCGCTGCCAAGCGCCTGCCTGCCGGCGTGCGCTTTGCCCTGACGGGCACGCCCATCGAAAACCGCCTGTCCGAGCTCTGGAGCATCTTCGACTTTTTGATGCCGGGCCTTTTGGGGACGCGCGAGTCGTTTGCCAAGCGCTTTGAGAGCCCCGTCGAGCATGCCGAGGGCGATAGCGCCGCTCGCCTGCAGGCGCTCGTGTCGCCGTTTGTGCTGCGCCGTGTTAAGGAAGACGTGGTGGCCGACCTGCCCGAGAAGATCGAGGACACCGTCATGGCACAGCTTACCGGCGAGCAACGCAAGCTCTACCTGGCCAACCAGGACCGCATCGCCCAGCAGGTGCAGCACCGCGAGGCTGGGGAGTTTAAGAAGGACAAGCTCAAGGTGCTCGCCGAGCTCACCAAGCTGCGCCAGATCTGCTGCGACCCACGTCTACACTACGAGGATTACAAGGCGGGGAGCGCAAAGCTCGATACGTGTATGGAGCTCGTGCACGGCGCACTCGACGGCGGGCATCGCATCCTGTTGTTCAGCCAGTTTACGGGTATGCTCGATATCATCGGTAAGCGCTTGGCCAAGGAGGACATCGCCTTCCTTAAGCTCACGGGCGCTTCGTCTAAGGAGAGCCGCGCCAAGATGGTCGCGCAGTTCCAAGCGGGCGAGGTCCCGGTCTTTTTGATTTCGCTCAAGGCGGGCGGCGTGGGCCTTAACCTGACGGCGGCCGACGTGGTCATCCACTACGACCCGTGGTGGAACGTGGCGGCGCAGGACCAAGCGACCGACCGCGCGCATCGTATTGGCCAGCAACATACCGTGACCGTGTACAAGCTCATCGCCAAGGACACGATCGAGGAGCGCATCATGCAGATGCAGGAGTCCAAGCGCGACCTGGTCAACAGCGTGCTCGGCGGCGACGGCATCTCCTCGGCGCTGTTTACCCGCGAGGATGTTCTGGCGCTGCTCGGCGGCGACGGGCGCTAGCCCCGCTCATTATGTGTTCATTTGCGATGCCGTGGATGGTTCGCGCGCCTTTGGGCATAAGAAGCATCGAGAACATCGGCACATTAGCAAAGGAGAACATCATGGCGAAATTCTTTAAGGACCCCGACGGTAAGCTCATTGCCGCCCTTGGCAACGACGTTGCAACCCCTGCCGGTTGCACGGAACTGACCGCAAACACTGAGGACGCGGCGCACGAGAAGCACGTGCCTGTTGTCGAGACCGAGCGCGACGGTCACGTGATTCGCGCACGCGTTGGCTCGGTCGAGCACCCCAGCCTGCCCGAGCACTATATTGAGTGGATCGCCCTTGAGGCCGAGGGCCGCTTAGAGGTCCATTACCTTGAGCCCGGCATGAAGCCCGCGACGTTTTTTGCCGGCGGTTCCAAGACCGGTACCGTCTATGCCTACTGCAACCTGCACGGGCTGTGGTCCGCGACGTTCTAGGAGCGCGCCCCCGCTCGGGGTATCATAGCTAGCATATGCACATGCGAGCGCCGACTGCATCATGCGGCCGGCGCTTTTACTACGATTTCGATGGTTTACGACGGAAAGGGCTGAGCCATGAAGCTCGCGCTTGCACAGATCGATATGCGCCTGGGTGATATTGAGGGCATTTGCGGCCGCATCGAGGACCAGGCTCGTCTGGCCCACGAGCGCGGGGCGCGCGTGCTGTGCGTTCCGGCTCCGCTCTTTATGGGCGCCATGCCCGGTGGCCTGGTGGGCGCTGCCGACTTTGAGCACGACATGCTTGCCGGCTTGACTGGTGTCGCCGAGCGCATCCAGGAGCTTGACATGATCTGCATCGTGCCCGCGGCGGTTTCGTTTGAGGGTCAGCCGCTGCTCGACTACATGATGCTCAAGGACGGTCATGTGGTGCCGGCGCGTTCGAGCATTGCCCTGCAGCGTGGCGAGAACAACGACACGCGTTGGGCGCCGCCGGTGTTCGACGTGGACGGCGTGCGCATCGCCGTGATTTTTGACTTGGACCGCGAACTCGAGATGTTGCCGACCGGTGTTGACCTCATTGCGTATTTCCAATTCAATGCGTTTGACATGACCGACCGCGAGACTGCCGCCATTGCCGCCGTTCGCAGCGGCGCCTACCGCAAGATCGCATCCAAGCGCAGCGTGTGGTTTGCCTGTATGGCGCCGGTCGGTGCCTATGACGAGTCGGTGTATACCGGCGGTTCGTTTGTGCTCGACGACTGCGGTCGCGTGGTGGCCCAAGCGCCGTGTTTTGAGGAGAGCCTGCTGGTTCAGGAGATTCAGCGCGGCGTGATGCTCGATGCCCTGGAAGATCACGAACTGCCCGAGTTCCGTTCCGAGGAGTGGCTGTGGCAGGCGCTGGTGCTCGCCGTGCGCGACAACGCCCGGGCCCACGGTGCGTCGCGCGCCGTGGTGGCACTCGAGGGCGACTTGCCGTCGTCCCTGCTGGCGGCGCTGGCCGTCGACGCTCTGGGCCCACGTAATGTGATTGGCCTGGTGCTGGGGCGCAACCGCATCTTTACGCCGGCGCAGGAGGAGGCCGAGGCTGCTCGCTGTGCCGCCGTTCGCGCCATTGCCGAGCGCCTGCATATTCGCACGGTTGAGCGCGATGCGCCGGATGCCGCGCGCGTGCTCGACCGCGATGTGTCGGCGGGCGACGCCGAGCGCCTGCGCTCTCGCACGCTGGGCCTCATGCTGGAGGATACGGCGCTCGAGCTGGGTGCGATGGCGTTGAGTCCGCTGTCCAAAACCGAGTACGCGCTGGCGGCGCCGGCGCTTTGCGGCGGCTACCAGGGCGATTACGCGCCCTTTGGCGATGTGTACCTGTCGACGCTTGAGTTTGTGGCGCGTGTGCGCAACCGCGCGTCTGCCGTGGTGCCCCAAGAGCTCGTGACGCTCAACGCGGTAGAGGATTGCATGGATCGCGTGCTGTCGCAGGCGCTCGCGACGCTCGCCGGCCCGGTTGATATGCTCGATCGCGCGGCGCAGCTGCTTGGCGGGCTTGAGCCGGGCGAGGTCGATGGTGCGCTCGAGTCGCACGTGGACCGCAACCGTCCCTTTGACGACATCCCGATGGCCGCTGCCAAGCCTGAGGCCTGCTCGCTGCTGCTGATGCTCGTTCGACAGGGTGAGGCTGCCCGCCGCATGTTGCCGACGGCGCCGATCGTTTCGTCCCGTTCGTTTGCCGAGCGCTCCTGGCCGTACATGCTCGCGTGGTCCGACCTGGGGCTTAACGGCAAGGAGCGTATGACGGTCGATTCGCTGGCGCGCGCCGAGGTGCGCCGTTTTGCTGACGAGGATACGAGTGAGCGCGTGCGAAACGAGATGATGGGCGTGCTGGGCGAGCTACTGGGTATTTCGCCCGAACAAATGGAGGAGTTGCGCTCTGAAGACGGTCAGCGTCGTTTACACGAGGGAATGAAAAAGTTCGAGGGCGAGGTTCAGGACGCCATCGATAAGATGATGGGCGGCCAGGGTGGCCCGCAGGGTGGGCCCCAGGGTGGCCCGATGCCGCATCCGCCGGTTGATCCCCGACAGTTCCCATTCTTCTCGCAGAACTAAACTGGGGATGGGATTCGCTCTCAACCCCGATACTTCAACTAAGCATCTTGACCCCGTTGTGTTATTCTAGAACAGACGTTCGTGAGTAGTGCGCGGGGCCTTGCCTTGCGCTTGGTAAAAGACGAGGGGAGGTTGGCTTGGTTATTTTGGGCATCGACCCCGGTTTGGCTCATACGGGTTGGGGGATTATCGAGGAGCGGCGTGGCGAGGTTCGCTGCCGTGCCTATGGCTGCATCGAGACCAGCGCAGGCAGTCCGCTCGCGGTGCGCCTGTCGCATATCGCCCGCGACCTCAAGGGTGTCGTGGAGCGTTATCGACCCGATACCGCTGCCATCGAGAGCATCTACTTTGGCGCTAATGTCCGCTCGGCAATCCCCACGGCACATGCCCGCGGTGCCGCGCTCGTGGCGCTTTCGGAGTGCGCGCTCGAGATCGGCGAGTACACGCCTATGCAGATCAAGCAGGCTGTGGTGGGTACCGGTGCCGCAGATAAGCGGCAGGTCGCCTACATGGTGCGCACGCTCACGCAGCTCGATCACGACCCGCATCCCGACCATGCCGCCGATGCCCTGGCCTGCGCCATCTGCCACGTTAACCTCAGCCGTACCCGGGCGCTTACCGGCGGCGAGTTCTATCAACAGAGAGGAACCGGATACTGATGATCTCCCAGCTCCACGGAACGCTTGTCGAGGCCACGATGAGCTCTGCTGTCGTCGATGTGTCGGGCGTTGGCTTTGAGCTCGGCATCTCGGGCAGCACTGCGGCCACGTTGCCGACGCCCGGCGGCGAGGTCCGCCTCTACACGCGTATGCAGGTGCGCGAGGACGCCATGACACTTTTCGGTTTTTCCTCTAAGGATGAGCGCACGATGTTCGATCGGCTCGTGTCTGTCTCGGGCGTTGGCCCGCGCTTGGCGCTCGCCGTGCTTTCCACCTATACCGTGGGGCAATTGTATTCGCTGGTGATGGCCGAGGACGACAAGGGCATGGCCAAGGTGCCCGGTGTGGGCAAAAAGACAGCTCAGCGTCTGATCCTGGAGCTCAAGAGCACCTTTGCCAAGGACAAGGGCTTTGTGCCGGTCGACGTGATTCCCGGCCAGGTTGCGATGCCCGTGCCCGCTGCCGCTCCCTCGGCCATCGATGACGCCCGTGCGGCGCTCCTTTCCATGGGCTTTAGCCCGCAGGAGACCGATGTCGCTCTGAGCGGGTATGATGGGCAGGATATGCGTGTCGAGGATCTGCTCGGCGCGGCGCTTAAGCGACTCGGAATGGATGCGTGATGTGGGAAGCCGATGACTCTCAGGACCTGTGGGCGACGCCCGGCAACTCGCCGGCGGCATCCATGGCGCACGGCGAGCGCATGGTGGGCTCGGAGCTGACGGCCGAGGACCTCGATGTCGATCGCACTTTGCGCCCCCAGCGCCTGGACGATTACTGCGGCCAGGAGCATATCAAGCAGAGCCTGCGCGTGTTGATCGAAGCGGCGCAGAGCCGTGGCGAGACGCTCGACCACGTGATTTTCTCGGGTCCTCCGGGCCTGGGCAAGACCACCCTGGCCACCGTTATCGCCAACGAGCTGGGCGCTCAGATCAAGACCACGAGTGGCCCTGCCATCGCGCGCACGGGCGACCTGGCGGCCATCCTTACTAACTTGCAGCCGGGTGATGTGCTGTTTATCGACGAGATCCACCGCCTCAACCGTTCGGTCGAGGAGGTACTGTACCCCGCGATGGAGGACTTTGCCCTCGATATCGTGATTGGCAAGGGTCCGGCGGCGCGCTCGATTCGCCTGGATATTCCCAAGTTTACGTTGGTAGCGGCAACGACCCGCTCAGGCATGTTGACAGGCCCGTTGCGCGACCGCTTTGGCATTTCATATCGCCTGGATTACTACACGGTCGAGGAGCTCGCGCAGATTGTGACGCGCTCGGCGACTATCCTGGGCGTGACGATCGACCACCCCAGTGCACTCGAGATCGGCTCGCGTTCGCGCGGCACGCCACGTCTTGCCAACCGCCTGCTCAAGCGCGTGCGCGATTACGCACAGGTGCGCGGCAACGGTCCCATTGAGCTCGATATCTGCCGTCAGGCACTCGAGTTCTTTGAGATCGACGAGCTCGGTCTGGACTGGATGGATATTCGCATTTTGGAGACGCTCGCCAAGACGTTCTCCGGTCGTGCCGTGGGACTTACGACCCTTGCCAGCGCGGTGGGCGAGGACCCGGGCACGCTCGAGGATGTCTATGAGCCCTATCTGCTGCAGTGCGGGCTGATGATTCGTACACCGCAGGGCCGTCAGGCAACCCTTCGCACCTTTGAGCACCTGGGGATTGAACCTACCGTTTAGGGCGCTTTGTTTTGGCGGGCTGTTGGGCTATCGCTGGGCATCGGGTAAACATATCGCCGTTTGTCGGTTGCGGGTGTTTTACTATTGCACGCCCGTGCTATGCTGGATTGGTCTTTTTCTCATCCGGTAACGAAAGGACCGCCCATGCCTACTGACATCGAAATCGCACGTTCTGTTACGCCGCTGCCTATTACCGAGGTGGCCAAGAACGCCGGCGTCGACGTTAAGCACCTTATTCCGTACGGCTTCGACAAGGCTAAGGTCGACTATTCACTGCTCAACGAGCCGACTGATCACCAGGCCAAGCTCGTCCTCGTGACCGCTATCAACCCCACGCCCGCCGGCGAGGGTAAGACCACTACGACCATCGGTCTGGCCGATGGCCTGCGCCGTCGCGGTGTCAAGAGCGCCGTGGCCCTTCGTGAGCCTTCGCTCGGTCCCGTCTTCGGCGTCAAGGGCGGTGCCGCCGGCGGTGGCTGGGCGCAGGTCATCCCCATGGAGGACATCAACCTGCACTTTACTGGTGACTTCCATGCTATTGGTGCCGCCAACAACCTGCTGGCCGCCATGCTCGACAACCATATTCAGCAGGGCAACCAGCTCGGTATCGATGTTAAGCGCATCACCTGGAAGCGCGTTGTCGACATGAACGACCGTCAGCTGCGCCATGTCATCGACGGCATTGGCGGCAAGGCCCAGGGCGTGCCGCGCGAGGATGGCTTCGATATCACCGTCGCCTCCGAGGTCATGGCGATCCTGTGCCTGTCCACGAGCATCAACGATCTTAAGGAGCGCTTGGGCGAGATCGTTGTCGGCTACAGCTATGCCGGCGAGCCCGTCCGCGCACGCGACCTTAAGGCCCAGGGAGCTATGGCCGCACTGCTCAAGGATGCGCTCAAGCCCAATCTGGTGCAGACGCTTGAGGGTACGCCCGCGTTTGTCCACGGCGGTCCCTTCGCCAATATTGCCCACGGCTGCAACTCCATCATGGCCACGCGTATGGCTATGCGTTTTGGCGATGTCGCCATTACCGAGGCCGGTTTTGGTGCCGATCTGGGTGCCGAGAAATTCCTGGACATCAAGTGCCGCATGACGGGCGTTCGTCCCAACGCCGTCGTGGTCGTCGCGACCGCTCGCGCCCTTAAGTACAACGGCGGTGTTGCCAAGGCCGACCTCAACGAGGAGAACCTCGAGGCACTCAAGGCTGGCATGCCCAACCTGCTGCGTCATGTCGACAACATCCAGAACGTTTATGGTCTGCCCTGCGTGGTCGCCATCAACCGTTTCCCGACGGACACCGAGGCCGAGCTCGAGCTCATCGAGTCCGAGTGCCAGAAGCTGGGCGTCAATGTGAAGCTGTCCGAGGTCTGGGCCAAGGGCGGCGAGGGCGCACTCGAGCTGGCCGATGAGGTCATGCGCTTGGTTGAACAGCCGAGTGAGCTCAAGTTTGCCTACGAGGACGGCGCTGATGTCGCTGATGCCCTCGAGGCCGTTGCCACCAAGGTCTACCGCGCCGACGGCGTTGACTTTACGCCGGCCGCCAAGCGCCAGCTCGCCGAGCTGCGCGAGAACGGCTTTGGCAACCTGCCGGTGTGCGTCGCCAAGACGCAGTACAGCTTTAGCGACAACGCCAAGGCCCTGGGCGCTCCCGAGAACTTCCGCATCACCGTGCGTGAGCTCAAGGTTTCTGCCGGCGCCCACTTTGTGGTCGCGTTGACCGGCAGTGTTCTGACCATGCCGGGTCTGCCCAAGGTGCCCGCGGCCGAAAACATCGACGTCGACAACGACGGCAACATCACCGGCCTGTTCTAAGCTCGCTGCTCATAGCTGCTTGCCCGCCCCGCCGTGCTCACAAGGCACGGCGGGGCTTTTGTTTTCTAGTCGCGCTTGTCTTGTAGATACCGACGGCCTTTGCCCATCATAGGCTTTTGCGCGGGTAGAATGCATGCATAACTTGATGCTTACGGGCGACGGAAAGGAATCGTTGCATGGATCAGGACAAGACAACCGTGATGGGCGGCTACGGTTCCACGCAGGCTGGCGATAGCGCCGATGCGACCCGCGTTGTTCCCAACCCCGGTTATACCGACCCCGCCGCGACACAGCCTTCTGCCGAGCCCACCCGGGTTATGGGCTATGGCGACACAGCGCGGGATTTTTATGCTGTATCTTCGCAAGGCCCCTATGGCGACGCAGCTCCGGACCCGTTTGATTACGCGCCGCAGGATTCTTATGCCGCCTCGACGCCGAATCCCTATGATGACCTGCCGCAAAATCCCATTCCGCAGCCTCAGCAGACGACGTATATGCCTCGCACGGCGCAGCCTCGCTACGAGTCGCGCGAGCCGTATCGCGAGTACCCCAAGTCGATTCCGCAATATGGCGAGGACGAGGAGAAGAAGCCGTCGCGTTCGTCGAGCGTGATCAAGAAGATCCTCATCGTGCTGGCGATCTTCTTTGCGCTGTCGGTTGTGTTTGCCATTGTGTCGGGCATGCTCAACAAGCGAGGGAGTTCAACGGCCGATACCGCTGCCGAGCAAACCGAGTCCGCCTCGTCTAGCACCGTCGATCTGAGCGATATCCCGGGGCAGTACTGGTCCAACGCCAAGAAACTTCTCAAGTCGCGCGGCGCCAATCTTTCGAATGCCGTGGTCCTGACTGATGATGGCTCAACGCCCGTCATCGATGCCAACTGGGTCGTTACTTCTGCTTACTATAACGACAGCGGCAACCTCGAAATTCAACTCACGCACAAGAATAGCTCGGGCAACTCGCCCGACGGCCAAAGCGGTACCGACAGCTCGAGTTCCAATACGCTGGAGGACTTGAGCAACAAGGCACAGGAGTTGGGAGACAAGGCGCAAGAGCTGGGCGATACGGCACAAAACCTGGGCGACACCGCGCAGAACTTGGGCGACATGGCGACGGGTGCCTGGAATGCACTGCAAAACGGCATCTCGGGCGCGCAGGGAAACTAGCTGTTAAGCGGGCTACAGCTGTTCAGCCGGACGGTCGGGCGAGCTAAAGCCCGAGTCAAACGTAACGACGCATGAGGCATTGGGTCGGCGCTCGTGCACGATGCGCGTGACGAGCTCCAGCAGCTCCTCGTCGGATATGTCAAAGCCGTCGGGGCGCACCAGGTCAAACGAAACGAACCCGTCGTGCTCGTGCAGGTCGTGGATGGAGAGCGCGGGGTCGATCTGCATAACGCCGCGCTTGACCCAGCCGCGCAAATCATCGCCGGTTGTCGCGATGGGGTCGCAGTGCAGCGTGATGCCAATGCCCATCTGGCGCTTGATGTCGTGCTCGATGGTGTCCAGGATCTCGTGGTGCTCAAATGCGTCGCCCTCGCCGGGCATCTCCACGTGAGCGCTGGCAAACTGACGACCGGGGCCGTAGTCGTGCACCATCAGGTCGTGTGTGCCCAAGACCTGCGGATAGGACATGATCTTGTCGCGGATTGCCTGGACGAGCTTGGGGTCGGGCGCTTGCCCCAGCAACGGGCTGATGGCGTCGCGCACTAGGCCCATGCCGCTGATGCAGATGAAGATGCCCACACCCAGGCCTGCCCAGCCATCGAGGTCAAAGCCGGTCGTCTGCGAAATAAGCGCCGCCACCAAGACCGAGCCCGAGGTGATGACGTCGTTTTTGGAGTCCTGTGCTGTGGCAATGAGTGTTTCGGAATCGATACGGTTGCCCAGCGCGCGGTTGAATGCGGCCATCCAGAGCTTAACGAGCATGGATGTAGCCAGCGCCGCAAGGGAAACGAGCGTGTAAGCGGTGGGGGAAGGCTTGATGATCTTAGTGACCGACTCGAGGATCAGGTTGATGCCGACGGCGCAAACCAGGACGGCGACAAACAAGCCGGCTAGGTACTCGTAGCGGCCGTGGCCATAGGGGTGGCCTTCGTCTGCAGGGCGGCTGGCAAGGCGGAACCCGAGCAGGCTCACGATGTTGCTCGAGGCATCGGAGAGGTTGTTGAAAGCGTCGGCGATGAGGGAGACGGAGCCGGCGAGCAGGCCTGCGATGCCCTTGGCCAGGCACAGGGTGATGTTGAGGCCAATGCAGATGAGGCTTGCGGCGAAGCCCGCGTTGGTGCGGCAGGAGGCATCGACCGGCTCGCCCTCGCTGCCGGGAACAAGCGTATGTACCAGCCGATTTACAAATAGCATAGCGGTCGTCCTCACAATCATGTTTAAGGGGATAGTGTAGCTCGCGCGGGGGCGCCGTGCACCGATGCTCAGAAAATGCAGCAATAGTCTGCCGGTGCTAACGAGCGAGCCTTCTCGTCTGCCTGGGTGGTCCATTTTGGGCCACATGGGTATGGGCATGTGCCTGTTTGCTCGACATACTTAATGTCGACAGCTTTGTGCAAAGGAGGACGTTTCCATGGACGAGATGTTTGCCATTAAATGTCAAAACTGCGGCGGCCCTATGTACTCGCACCAAGCTAAGCGCAGCTTTGAGTGCGCTTATTGCGGTGCGGTCATTCCGTGGCAGGCGGACGCCGGAGAGCCCAAGAGCGCTTTGGGCATTCGCCATACGCCGTTGACGGTAGTGGATGGACTGCTCAAGCTCACGCATGTGTCGCAACTCGAGCGCCCGGAGGACCCGGACTGGTATTTCTTCAATTCGCACTGGCGCAATCAGTCGGTCCTGGAACATCTGCTGTGGGAGGACCGCGGCACGGCGCAGGAGTTCCAAGAAGCGACGCACGTGAGCATTCCCTGCCCCTTCTGCGGAGCGTCCTTTGAGGGCGAGTCAACGCAGCGTGTGTTTGAGTGCCCGTCCTGCGGCAACAAGATCGGCATTGCCGACTTGCTCAAGCCCGGTACGTTTAGCAAACGTCTGACCATGGGCGTGGGTGCGGAGTATGTGCCGGAGCAGGGTATTCCCTGCGAAATTTCGCCGCAGCAGGCACGTGCCAACGCGCTGCAGCTGGTGCGCCAGTACCCGGATGCCTTTGCCGGGCACGACGTGGAAGACGCGATCCAAAACGACATGATGCTCTTCTATTTCCCCATGGCGCTGGCGGACCTGCGTATGATGGCGAGCTTCCCGGGCAAGGGCTTGAGCAAGGAAACCCTGGTGTACTACGAGGTGCTCGACTGGGCGTATCCGCGGGCAAACTATCTGGATGTTCGCCTTATGGGCATTTTGGAGCCGTGGGACTTTGCCAAGGTTGGGCCGTTTGACCCGGCCATGCAGGAAGGTGACTTTCGCGTTGTCTCCGTCGATGCGTCTACCAAGGACCAGGTGGTCATTGATAAGTTGGCGCTCGACATTGCCGGCAACGATGCCGAGGCGGTGCTGGGGCTCAATAAAAAGAGCATCCGCACTTGGGCGCGCAAGGCCCGCAAGCATAAGGACGGCCTGGTGATGGTGCCGGTGTACTTTGTCGATCGTCCGGCGACGGACAGCCGCGATGGCGAGCAGGTGCGCATTGCCGTAAACGGCCAGACGAGCCGCGCGGCAGCGGTGGTGTTTAGCGACAAGCGCGAGACGCATGTGGTGGCGTCGCTCAATCCGAGTCTGCATCTGTCCGGCGAAAGTACCGTGCATGCCACGCCCATCGAGGTCAAATACGTTAAATCGCCCTTCCTATACCAGATCGTGCGCCGTGGAGGTGGCGAGCAACCGCGCCAGGTTGCAGCGGCAGCTGAGGGTTCCTACCGAGAAGAAAAGCCCAAACGCAAGGGATTGTTCGCTGCGATTTTTGGTAAGTAGGGGAGTGGTGCCGGGGCGTCGGGCTGCATCGCAAGGTCATGAGACGAACTTAAGACTGCTGGGAACGTGCTACCATTGCCGATAGCCTTAATCTTGTAAGAAGCGGAGGCCAGATTATGGGTTTTGCGGATCAGCAGCTTCAGCTTCAGGTACCGTATTCTCCTGACGACACGTTTAATGCCTTGAAGGCAGCTATGGAAAAGCTGCCTAAAGTAAAAGTTGATAGTGCATCGCCCACAACAAGAACAGTTGCAGCCGAGATTGGTATGAGCCTTTGGTCTTGGGGCGAAAATATCAGTATTTCGGTTGTTCCAGTTGAAGGCGGATCTGGCGTTACTGTCAAGTCGTCATCTAAGGTCAGGGCAAACGTATTAAACGGGGGCAAAAATGCAAAGAATATTGCCAAGATAGTCGATGCCCTATCGAAGGAGCTCGAGCGGTATCCGCAGGTTTCACAGACTATTGAGACGCTGGCGGATAGTGGTTGATGTAGTTGCAAGGCTTGAGAGGCTTGCAGCACTGCGTGAGAGTGGAGTACTTACCGAGGAAGAGTTTGCTGCAGAAAAGGCAAAAATCCTTTCGTAATCAGACACGATGGTTGGATTTGCATTCTATTATTGAACTTGTTTATACCAGGCTGAAAACATCGTGTGTAATAAAGGTGCGTAGTAGCCTCGTCTTGATTGGCGGATGTAAATAAACGGTGGAACGGCTGTAAAAGAGCCTTGCCACTGGGTAAAATCAGGATGTGCCGCGGAACCCGCTCCTCAGTCGGTCAACTTTGGAAGCGCGGGCAACGCAGGTACTATCGTCTAAAGGGCCGGGTGCGACCGGCCCTTTGCATGACTCCCTTCGCTATCCGTTACTGCTTATATTCCCGCCAGATCGAGTAGAGGTTCCGGACGATGCCGGTTACATACATCGAGAGGCGCAGGATTTCAAGAAACAAGTTCATAGGCTTCACCCCAATCGGAGATCGGAGCGTTGCCCGCAGGCGGATTCCGCGGCAGTCGTAATTCTACCTCACAGGCCGCGGCGGGAGACATCCTACCCGCCCCATGGCTTGGAGCAGTGTCGATCTAACGGGCAATCAAGCCTCTAGTTCTCTTTGAATTGAGCAAGCATCTGCCCGAAGAAGCTTAGTTCGGATGGCTCATAAATGATCGAACCGCCGTCCGCGGTCCTGTAGACCCCGCAGGGGAGGTAACGCCCGTCGGGGAGGACATAGAGGCTGGTTTCCTCCTTCAGTCCTACTGGAAATAGCGGAATTCCGTTTTCGTCCACTTGGAACTCGTCTATATTTGCGATCTTCCTCTCCATGATGCCTCCTGCCTTATTTCTTGAATGGCGCCTTAAAACAGGCAGCTCTCAATCAGCTCTTTGCCGCGCAGAGTGTCGATCCACTCCTGTGGGATGGCTTTGAGACCGTATGCCGTGCCGGCGAGGGCGCCGGCGACGGCTGCGGTGGTGTCGGTGTCGTCGCCTAGGTTGACGGCGGCAAGCACGCAATCTTCGTAGCTGTTAGTGTTGACGAAACACCAGGTGGCTGCCTTAAGCGTGTCGCGCACGAAGCCACCCGACCTGATCTCCTGCTCAGGCGCGCCTTTCAGATGGAGCGCCCACGAGGGGAGCACGTCGTTCATCACATCCCTCATCAGCTCGACAAATATGATGCATGCGTCGGTCGACGTTCTGTGGGCGTGCGTAATCGCGGAGACCTTGCTGACCTCTTCGTCTGTCGCATCGGTGAACGCCAGGGGAGCGATGCGCATGAGCGATCCGTTGCCGTTGTCGCGCTCGCCGGAGCCTCCTTTGCCGGTGCGCAGGGCGCGGGCGGTCGTACCGCCGTAATCGAAAACGCCGTCGATCGTATACTCGCCACGGGCAATCCAGCTTACGAACTTGTCGCGCATGTCCGCGGTGTCGATGTGCCCGAGCTCCCTAATCGAGTCGCAGGTAGCAAGCGTCATAGATGTGTCGTCGCTCCAGGTGCCGGCGGGTTGCCCATGCGTGCCGTAGCCGATCATGTCCGCGCATTCGAACGTACCGCGGGGCCTGAACTCGTAGGGAACGCCCAGCGCGTCACCGACGGCAAGCCCATAGATGCAGTCGCGCAGTGTTGTTTTCGGTCTGTCTGTCATGGAAAGCTCCTCTTATCCCGGGTGATGTGGAGCGCCGTCGGGGGTATCGGTCGCAACGTGCCGCTACCCTTGCGCTTCGCCATTAGTCGCTTCGTTGATGGCGCGGTACTCGGCACTCAGCTCGCGCGCCAGCTCTTCCTTGCTTGGAAGATACGGCAGGTATTTGGCGGCAAACACTTGGTCGTTGTCTTCGGGCAGCGTGTACTCGACGATCGAATCGCTTTTGTCCGCGCAGAGCACGATGCCTATGGGCGGATTGTCGCCTTCGTTCATGAGCTCGCGCGTGTAGTAGTTCACATACATTTGCATCTGGCCCAGGTCCTGGTGCGTAAGATCGTCCGTCTTAAGGTCGATGAGCACGAAGCAGCGCATCAGATAGTTGTAAAACACAAGGTCAATATAGAAATGGCGCCCATCAAAGGTGATGCGCCTTTGGCGCGCCTCGAAAGCGAAACCACGGCCAAGCTCCAGCAGGAACTTCTGAAGATGCGTGATGAGCGCCTGCTCTAGATCGCTCTCGCGAAACGCAGTATCGTCCGAGAAACCTAAAAACTCCAGTACATATGGGTCGCGGATGATATCCTCGGGGCGACGAGCCGGGGCGCTCTTTTGGATTTCCTGGGTGACGGCCTCCTTGTCCTTGCTGGCAAGCAGGCGCTCGCGGAACATGGTGTTGATCTGGCGCTCGAGCTGACGCGTGCTCCAGCGAGAATCGGCACATTCGTTCATGTACCATGTTCGAGCATCAGGGTCGGTTATACGCGATAACCTGCGGTAATGTGTCCAATTCAATTCGGAACGCAGCGCGTTCCGAATTGGGAACGCAAGATAAAACTGACGCATGTATCTTAAGCTTCTGGCGTTGAAGCCTCTGCCAAAATCCTTAGTCAATCTAACGGCAAGTTCGTCGATCAGTGCATCGCCATACTTGGCGCGCTCCTCTCCGCCCTGCTCGTCAACAATGCTCTTGCCGATCTCCCAATACGCCTCAACCATCGCAAAGTTAACGGCGGTATAGGCCTTGTCGCGAGCGGCGTTGAGAATTGAGGAGACCTGCTTGTAAAAACCTTCGGGCACGATTGCCGATTCTCCACGGTTTACCAGTTCGCCCATCACTGTCGCCCCACTTTCCTCTTGTGGAATGCATCTTGATTGCATTTAGTTTAAAGCCTCGCGCGGACACGAATTGCTTTGCTGTCTGGCACCTTCGCATGGGAGCCTTGCGGTGACTAAAATGTGGCAATAGAGACAGTTTTAGCGAACCCCACGGGAGTGACGCGTATGGACAACAACACGCTGCTATTCCAGGACAAAGGTTCGGGTAGGTTTAAAGACGTTAAGATCTACCCCAATCGTATCGAGGTGCTCAAGAAGGGTACTTTCGGCGGCAAGCACACCGAGATTGTCTATCTTAAGGACATCACGGGGGTCAACAGGATCAAGGGCCGCGACGTTTTCCTACGTAACAGGCTGTTGACTGCTTGCGTCTTTAGCCTGAGCAGCCGCTCCCAAGCTCAGGAGTTCGTGAATGCGCTGAACATGGTGATGTAGCCGATAACGGCGTTCGGGCTAAGGTAAAAATCGGGGCGCAGAACGGTATTCTGCGCCCCGATTGAGTTGATGCGCCCAAAAGACTGGCTTGCCTATTCGTTAACGTCTTCGGTATTGTCGCGGTCACTGGCAAGCATTGCTGCACCTGCGACCGTTGTCGCCACGGCGGCGGCAGCGAGCCCGGCGGCAATGCCGGAGCCGTCGCCCGTGTCGGCGAGTTTTCCGCCCGAGCTCTTGCCCTGGTCGCTCTTGTTGCCGCCGCCGTTCTTGTCGGCGCCGCCTGCGTTGGAACCCGTGCCGCTGCCGGTGCCGCCTGCACTGCTCGAGGCCGCTACGGTAAAGCTTGCTGCTCCATCGCTGGCGAGCGTGTAGTTCTGTGCCGCGTCGCCCAAAAGGCCTTTCGCGCGCACCCAGTACGTCCCTGCGGCAAATGTTTCGCCCTCGGCCATTGCCGTGCCCGGAGCGCCGTTCGCGTCGTGCACAAACTCGAGCTGGGCCGTGCAGGCATCGGTTTCGAGCTTGCCCTCGAGTGATGCCGCAATCTTGGCGCGCACGTCCTCGCCGGCCTTAAGGCCCTCGAGCCCCTCAAAATGGGGCGTCAGCGCGCGCGGGTCGATATCGATGGGCACGGAACCCTGCAGCCCCGTAACGGTCTCGTTGCCCAGGGCGTCGACATCCACATATTCGATGGCAAACGCATGGCCCGAAGCCGCCACGTTGAGTACGTTGCTGCTGTCGACAAGGCGGAAATGGCCCTCGCCAACGGTCTTGCCATCCTGGAGCGAGGCATCGCTCAGCGAGTCGCCGTACGTCATGCGCATGCGGGTCGGGAGGCAGCACGAAGCCGACTGCGCGTGCTTCGTATCGTAATTGTAATTGCGCTGGTAGATGCTCCGGGCCAGCGCCGCATCAACAAAGTCGGATGCGATGATGCCAATGTGCTTGAGGTAATCTGACTTTGTTTCCTCGATGCCGCTGGGATTGATGTACGGGCTCTTGTACAGATGCTCGTTGACGACTCGCGCTGCGGTAAAAGGATTGCTTCCTTGCTTGTGATTCGTGCAGCTGGTGTAGTTGATAGACTAGCAGCGCTCCAGGACTTGCTCCTTGGCCCCGTTATCGTCCTCGACATCTACCTCGTTGCGGGTGAGCTTAGCCGTCTCCTGCAGGGCCATATCGACCCAGCTGATCTTGTCGGTTCCGGTGCATTCGTAATGGTCCTGGGCATATACCTTGGTGCAATAGGCTTTTTTGTCGCCTGTTTCCCCTGCGGCTTCAAAGCCTTGCGCGTTTTGGACGAGACACATAGAGGAGATGCTGGGGTGTGCTGCGATTTTGTTGTCCCATTCGGTTAGGTCGAGGCCCCACGTGTGGCCGCTTACGCTGTCGCCGGCGAGTCCAAATCGGCGCAGCAGGACGATCTTTCCGCGCACCTCGTTCAGTGTGGGAACGCGGCTCGACGTATAGAACAGTTTGGGGTTGTCGTCCAAAACCTTGGCGAAAGCCGTCGTAAGGCTCTCGTCAGTAGCCTCGTTGTTGCCTCGGGATACAAGCATGATGAGCGCTTCTGACGGATTTTCGTTCAAAAACTTTTTGAAGTAGCCAACGACATCGGAGAGATGCATGAAGTGCCCGTCTTTTTTGAGCAGGTAGCAACTTCCATGGTCGATGCCGGGGTCGTTGCCTTTTCCGAGTCGGATATCAAAATAGCGAATGCCTTCGAGCAACTGCGTGGGGATGTAGTCCTGCTGGCACTTTGCTTGCGAGGATTGGGGTTCGGTGTCGTTGTCCACGCTGCAAGTTCCCGAATCGTGCGTGCCCGGGATGCTCAGCTCGTCGAGGTACTTGTTGCCTTCGACGTGGCTCATCCAACATGTTCCGTCGACGTAGCTGCTATACGTGGTCCAGTCGATGCTGCTAACTGTGGCATTGGTCTTGTCCATGCTGTAGCCGACAAGCTCGAGCTCCCACGGAATGGAATATTTCTTTTGGCAAATCTTGTTGTTGTCTTGGTCTTTGCCTTTCGATTCTATGGCCAGGTAGTTAATACCGTTTTTCGTGTATATGCGGTCTCGAATAATATAAGTTCCGTCGAACTGGCGGTCGAACGTATAGGCGCGGCTGTCCTTATGGTCGTACTCGCCACTCCATACGTGGATGACCTTTCCATCTTTGTCAGAGTCGTCGTCGACCGACCAAATGCTGTAGCCCGTCTTTTTATGCTCTTCGAAATTGAGCAAGGTGCGGATAGCATACCAGTTTGTATCGTCATTCTTGGTCGTTACGTTCTCAAGGATGAGCTTGCTGGACGTGCCGTCGTTAAACAGGTGGCAGACGTTGCCGCGAACGTTGCCGTCTTGGTTGACGCTCGCGGTGCGAAAATAGCCCGCGGGGCGAAGGCGAATGACGAAATTACCGAGGTGCTCCGCCGGTTTGGGCGTGTCGTCTGCAAATGCCGCTCGCAGGGGAATGCCCGGTGCCGCGGTTTCTGGCAGGCTTGCAAGCGGCGACAGCGCCGCAAGACCTAAGCCCAGCGTAAACGCTCGGCGACTGATGGCATGATGTTCGGCCATGACTCCTCCATTCGCAGGGTGCGGTTATGCGATAGTTTTGGTCACTATACTGCCCAGATGTTTAAAGATGCTGGTTTAATTGTCTGCGCGGCGCAATAAATCGGTGGGCGGACGTGTTGGGGTGTTTATCGTTTTCGTACTGTTGCCACATTTGGGGCGGTTCCGGCGTCCGGCATCCTCGCGTTCGTCGGCTACCGGCATAAGAAAGGGAGGGTCGGTTTACCGGCCCTCCCTGGGTACGAAGCGCTGGGGTACCGTCGCTTGTTTGCACTGCGACCGTGTTTCCCGTTGCGCTCGCCAGTCGCTTAGCGCTTGATCTCGATATCGTCGAGCTTGACGTCCATGGCCTCGGTCTTGGCTTCGGCGATGTCGTCGGCAAACTCCAGAGACTTCATCATGGTCTTGACGGCGTCCTTGTGCTCCTCGACATTGTCGATGCTCACGTAGACGCTGCCGCCGCCTGCTTCGGTGAAGTACTCAGTCGTCACGCCGCCCGAGTGTGTATAGGAAGCGTTGCGCCAAGTCTTGCCGTTGTACTTGACGGGATCATTCTCGGTCCACTCAAAGTTGGCCTTCCATTTGGCCTCGTAGTCGAACAGCTCGTCGGCGTTCTTGTCGGAGTCGAAGACAGGGATGAAGCGATCGCTGGCGTGCTCGCTCTCGGTGAACTTAAACTGGGCCCTATCGGCGGTGTCGCCTGCGACGTCCGTGATTTCGACGCCCTCGGGCACCTCGACCTTAAACCAAATGAAGTCGGTCCTCATATCCACGGCTGGCTTTTCTGCTCCGCCGCCACCGCCACTGCCGGCAGCGCCACCGCTTCCACCGCAACCCACCAGGGCAACTGCGGCAAAAAGACTCATGCAGAGGGTGAGAATCGCAAAGGCCTTCTTTTTCATGGTCGTGTCCTCCTCGATCTGTAACCGCCCATGGATTACCTGCCTTTACTGTACGCGTGGGCGGCTCGCTAGGGTGGGCCATGTGTCCCATTCTGAGGGCCGGATTTGCGCCGTTAAGTGGCAATATGCTCGGACGCAAAAGAGGGGAGGGCCGATGCTGTCGGCCCTCCCCGGGGTTGGGTGCCCGTTGTTTTAATGGGGCGCGTGTACGCGGGTGCGCATAGGCACGTGCGGGTGTCCCGTTACTTGATCTCGATGCTCGAAATCTCGACTTCGCGTGCCTCGGAAACTGCCTCTTCCATGTCATCGGGGAACTCGATGGAGTTGAGGAGCGTCTCGGCTTCTTTCTTGTGCTGGTCGAAGTTCGAGATGAGGACGTAGACGCTTCCCGGCTCAACGTCGGTAAAAAGCATGGTTGAGATGCCGCTGTTGTCCTCGTATGTTCCGACGAGCCACGTCCTGCCGTTATACTCGACGGACCCGCCATCCTTCCACTGGAACGTATCCCCCTTCTTTTCCGCCTGGTCGGCGTGGGATTCCTCGGCCGTCAGCGCTTTTTTCCAAACGGGGATAAAGCGATCGGCCGAGGCGTTCTCGTTCTCGGGGAAGGTGAGCTGGACCCTGTCGGCGTTCTTGCCGGCGGAGTCGCTCACGCCAACGCTCTCGGGCATCTCGACCTTAAACCAGATAAAGTCAGTCTTTTCGGCGACGGGGGCCTTTTCCCTGCTCTCGCTCTTGGCGGTGCTGCCGCTTCCGCCCGATGCGCTCCCGCCGCAGCCGACAAGGGCAAATGCGGCAAAGAGGGCGATGCAAAGGGAAAGAATCGATAGGGTCTTTTTCTTCATGGTGGCGTCCTCCTTGTCTGCCAGGGACATCGTGCGCCGCGGATCGCTGGGGCGGCGGTTACGCATGCACATGATGCCTTTGTTTACTGTGCGGTTATTCCTCCATTCGTCGTCCGGCGCCGTGATGAGCTTGCCCCAACATAGGGCTCCTTACCTATATGTATGCCCCAGTTGCCGCTGCCCGGGAGTCTCGAAAGGTGGGCCATGTGTCCCATGTTTGTGTCGCTGCCGCCTATCGTGTGCCATAGAAATCCGCGATGGCCAGGTGCGCTGACGCTCATGTGCTTATGGGCTAGACTTAGCACCATTACGTGATCGATGCAGTCGGTCGGCGGTTGCCACCCGACCGATGTATATGACTTGAAGGTGCATGTGTATGAGCCAAGAGATGATGGACAAGACCTGCCGCGGGTTTGCCGAGGCGCTGGCCGCGCGCGAGCCGGTTCCCGGCGGTGGCAGCGCGAGCGCCTTTGTGGGCGCGCTGGGCGCCTCGCTGTGCGGAATGGTTGCCCGCTACGGTGCGACTAATCCCGCGCTTGCTGATCGTGCGGATGGCCTGACGCGCGCGTTTGCCCAGGCTGATGAGCTGGCCCAGGAGCTTGTCGAGTTGGTTGCCGAGGACGTTCGTGCCTACAGGCAGGTGTCCGCGGCGTACGGTATTCCGCGTGACGATCCGGCTCGAGCGACCGCGATTCAGGATGCGCTGCATGTGGCCGCTATGCCGCCGTATCGCATTATGGATGCCTGCGGACGCGCACTGGCGCTGCTCGAGGACATGGCCGACAAGGGCTCGCGCCAGTTGCTGTCCGACGTGGCATGCGGCGCCGTGTTCTGCCGTGCTGCTATGCAGGGCGCGAGCTTGACGCTCTTTGCGAACACCACGTCTATGAAGGATCGTGCACGCGCCGAGGAGCTCGAGGCAGCGTGCGATGAGCTGCTGGATACGTGGCTGCCGCGCGCCGATGCGCTGGCGCGCCGCGCCGCCGACGCCGCAAGGAAGAGGGGATAGCCATGGCTGAGCTACTGAAGGGTGCTCCCGTCGCCCGCGCGTTGACTGAGGAACTTGCTACTCGCTGCGTGGCTTTGCGCGAGCGGGCCGTTGTTCCGACGTTGGCTATCGTGCGTGTAGGTGAACGCGAGGACGACCTATCCTACGAGCGCGGTGCGCTCAAGCGCTGCGAAAAAGTGGGGATTGAGGCTCGTCGCGTTTTGCTTTCTGCCGATGTTTCGCAGGACGAGCTGTTGGCGGCCATCGAGGACATTAACGCCGACCCAGCTGTCCATGGCTGTCTGATGTTCCGCCCGCTGCCCGCCGGCCTTGACGAGAACGCAGCCGCCGCGGCGCTCGATCCTGCCAAGGACGTTGACTCCATGACGCCGGCCTCGCTGCTCACCACGCTTTCGGGGCGTGGCGAGGGTTTTGCCCCCTGTACGGCCGAGGCCGTGCTGGCGTTGCTGGACCATTACGGCGTTGATCTGGATGGGGCCAAGGTCGCGGTTGTTGGTCGGTCGCTGGTGATTGGTCGTCCCGTAGCCGCCATGCTTACGGCTCGCAATGCCACGGTGACGACATGCCATACACATACGCGCGACTTGGCTGCCGAGTGCCGTGCGGCTGATATTGTGGTTGCGGCCGTTGGACGCGCGCGCACGATTGGCGCGGATGCGGTTCGCGAGGGCCAGACGATCATCGATGTGGGCATTAACTGGGACGAGGCCGCCGGCAAGCTGGTCGGCGACGTCGATTTTGATGCTGCGGAGCCGGTTGTTAACGCCATCACGCCCGTGCCGGGCGGCGTGGGCGCTGTGACGACGGCGATCCTCGCCAAACACGTGATCGAAGCTGCCGAGCGCGCATCGAAATAGGCGTTTTTTGCCCACAGGGGTTGCCAGCGCCGTGGTTTCGCCCTTTCTGCGCCGAAGCGATACACTGTTATCGTTTGATTTCTTCGCTCAAGGAGGATGCGCATGCCGTGCACAACGATTCTGGTTGGTAAGAATGCGAGCTACGACGGGTCGACGCTTGTCGCCCGCAACGAGGATTCGTCCAACGGGGTGTTTGAGCCCAAGCGTATGCGTGTGGTGCATCCCGACGAGCAGCCGCGCGTCTATACGAGCGTCCTGAGTCACCTGACCGTTGAACTGCCCGATAACCCCATGCGCTACACGAGCGTCCCCGATGTTGTCCCGGGCCACGGCATCTGGGCCGAGGCCGGTTTCAACGAGCTCAATGTGGGCATGTCCGCAACCGAGACGCTCACCACCAACGAGCGCGTTCGCGGCGCCGACCCGCTCGTCGACTACGTGCCCGCCAAGGGCAACGAGGACGAGGACGGCTATGTTCCGGCGCAGCCCGGCGGTCTGGGCGAGGAGGACATGGTGACCCTGGTGCTGCCATATGCCAAATCCGCCCGCGACGGTGTGCGTATCCTGGGCGACCTGCTCGAGCGCTACGGCACCTATGAAAACAACGGCATCGCCTTTAGCGACGTGGACGAGATCTGGTGGCTCGAGACCATCGGCGGTCACCACTGGATCGCCAAGCGCGTGCCTGACGACGCCTATGTGACCATGCCCAACCAGCTGGGTATCGACAGCTTTGACCTGGATGACGCCGAGGGCGCCCAGGCCGATCACATGTGCTCCGCCGACCTGCGCGCTTGGATGGCCGAGTGGCATCTGGACCTGACGCTGGGCGTCGAGGGCGACGGTCCGGCCGCGGTCTTCAACCCGCGCGAGGCCTTTGGCTCGCACAGCGACAGCGACCACGTCTACAACACGCCGCGCGCCTGGTATATGCAGCGCTGCCTTAACCCCAGCGATGTGTGGGACGGTCCCGAGGCCGACTACACGCCCGAGAGCGACGATATTCCCTGGAGCCGCGTGCCCGAGCGCAAGGTGACCATCGAGGACATCAAGTACGTACTCTCGAGCCACTACCAGGGCACGGAGTACGACTGCTACGGCAGCAAGGGCACGCCCGCCACGCGTGGCGCCTATCGCCCCATCGGCATCAACCGCAACAGCCAGCTCGCTGTGCTGCAGCTGCGCCCCTATGCGCATCCGGCCTACCGCGCCGTGCAGTGGATGGCCTTTGGCTCCAACTCGTTTAACGCGCTGGTTCCGCTGTACGCCAACGTCGAGACCATGCCCGAGTACTTTGCCGACACGCAGGCTCGCGTGACGTCCGAAAACTTCTACTGGGCCAACCGCCTGATCGGCGCGCTGGCCGACGTCCGCTTCCATGAGTGCGGCCGCGCAGTCGAGGATTATCAGGAGAAGGTCGGCGGCATGGGCCACAAGCAGATTCATGACGTCGACGCCGCCGTAGCTACCCTGCCCGAGGCCGAGGTGCCTGCCGAGCTCGCCCGCGCCAACGAGGAGTTTGCCGAGCGTGTTCGTGTAGAAACCGATGCCCTGTTGGGCAAGGTGCTCTATACCACGAGCTGCGCCATGAAGAACTCTTTCGCGATGAACGACAACGTGAGGTAGGGATCTCCCGTCGATCGAATAGCGCTAAAACGCTTTGTCGCTTTCACTCAATCTTGGGTACAAGAACGCCAATGCAGTTGTTTGTGATTGGAGACAACCATGGTTATGAAACTCGATCAGCTTGTTAACGGCGCCATCAACGTGGGCTTCGGCGCCGCCGCCGTTGCCATCGAGGGTAGCAAGAAGGTCCTCGACGACCTCAACACCAAGGGTGAGCAGGTGCGCAAGGACGCAGGTGCTCCCGATATCGCCCGCAGTGTGTCCGACATGTTCGAGCAGGCCGGTGGCACCATCTCCGACCTGACCGAGCGTCTGGGTATGCAGGGCGAGACCGCGGCCCAGCGCGTGCTTGACGAGCTCATTCTGGCTCGCGTCCGCGTCATGACCGCCCCCGAGCGCACGGCCTTCCTGGCCCATGTGCGCGACATCGTCGATTCAGTCGAGGACAACGTGACCTCGGTGCCCGTCGAGTCCGTTGAGCCCGACGATGCGAAGGATACCGAAGAGGCCGAGTAGCAGCGCAGATGGCAGATTCCACCACCGATTACAACAATCTAGATCCCTTGGGTGACGAGGCGGCGGTTGTCGATGAGGTCGATGCCGCCGTCTCGGGCGCTCGCAAGAAGCCGCGCGCTGTCGATATGGTCCCCGAGGAGCCCGACGCGATGGCGCCGGACGAGGAATACCAGCTCACGCCGGCGGGTCGTCGCGAACGCATCGGGCAGATTGTTCGCCTGGTCAAAAAGTACCGTGTGTGGGATAACCTTACGCCGGTTCGTTTGCGCCGCCTGCTTGAGGAACTCGGCCCCATGTTCGTCAAGATGGGGCAGATTCTGGCCAACCGGTCCGAGATTTTGCCGCAACGCTTTTGCGACGAGCTACGTCGTCTGCGCTCCGACGTGGAGCCGGTGCCGTACGAGGTCGTACTCAGTTGTCTGGAAGAAGAATACGGCCTGCGCCTGGGGGAGATGTTCGATGCGATCGACCCCAATCCGCTTGGTAGCGCATCGCTCGCGCAGGTGCACCGCGCTCGTCTGGTGACGGGCGAGGACGTGGCCGTCAAGGTGCAGCGCCCCGGTGCGCAGCAGGTTATGGCACAGGACATCGATATCATCCGCTCGGTGGTGCGTATCGTTTCCAAGTTCGTCAACACCGATCAATTTGTTGACCTGCACGGCGTAGTCGAGGAGTTGTGGACCTCGTTTCGCGAGGAGACCAACTTTTTGGCCGAGGCCAAAAACCTCAACGACTTCTACGAGTTCCATAAGAGCGTTCATGGCGTGACGTGTCCTAAATCCTATCTGGACCTGTGCACCGAGCACGTGGTGGTTATGGACTACGTCGACGGCATTTCGATCGCCGATCCTGAACGCTTGGTGGCCGAGGGCTATGACTTGGAAAAGATCGGTGCCGCAATCGTCGAGGATTACTCGACGCAGGTGCTCGATGACGGCTTTTTCCATGCCGACCCGCATGCGGGAAACATTATTCTCAAGGACGGCATCGTTTACTTTATCGACTTGGGCATGGTCGGACGCATGTCGAGTCACGATCGCGGTATCGTCAAGGACATGATTTTCGCCGTGGCCGAGGGTGACGTGCCCAAGCTCAAGGATTCGCTCATGCGCTTCGCCGTGACGCGTGGCGACTCGGCTGAGCTCGATCATTCGGCCTTTTTGTCCGATTTGGACTTTATCGTGGCTGACTTTGCGGGCCTTGACCTGAAGGATCTGGATATCGGCGAGTTTTTGACCTCGCTGTTAAACCTGGCGCGCAAAAACGACGTTGAGCTGCCGAGCGTGGTAACGATGTTCGCCCGCGGCATGGTGACGCTCGAGGGCCTGTTGACCGAGTACATGCCCAACGTCAACATGATCCAGATCATTCAGACGCATATCAAAAACGAAAAAAGCACTTATGCGCGCGTGCGCGACATGGGACGCGATCTTGCCGCGAGCAGCTATCGCGCGGCAAAAGGCTCGCTCGAGGCGGCCGAGTATCTTGGCCTGGCTTCGCGCATGCTCACGCGCGGCCAGCTTAAGGTGAACACGCAGATCATGAGCAGCGATAAGGCGCTGCGACAGCTGGGCGGAATTATCGACCGTATGTCGATGGCAATTGTGATTGCTGGCCTGTTTATCGGTTCGTCGGTGGTGTACTACGCGCGCATCGAGCCGGTTGTGTTTGGTATCCCAGTCATTGGCTTTATGGGCTACGTGAGCGCGCTGGTGCTGGCGCTTATGCTGGGCCGCAATATCTGGCTCAACAGTCACGGCGGCAAGCACTAGAGGCCGCGACCGTCACCGCATTTTCCTATCGCAAACAATAGCTTTTACCTTGGGCTTCGCCTGCGTGCGAGGCTCTTTTGCGTGATACCATTTTGACGGTAATAATCGATGGCCTAGATGGTGGTGCGGAGACGCATGAATGCGCGGTTTACCTGCGCGTTTGGGAGAATTGGGGTGCAAGTCCCCGGCTGTACCAGTAACCGTAATTCCTCTTGGCTCGGGATGTTCGCGTCGCAGATCGGACGACGTGCCCGAGTCGTTAAGGTTAAGTCGGATCGCCTCCCATCTTGCATGCGGCTGCGGCGTATGCCGCCGGTGTGCATAGGGCTCTGGAGGGAAGGGGGACCCCGATGGGGGAACTCGAGCGCAACATGCGCGATGACGTGGGGCAACCTCAAGGCAACGCTCCAAGTACAGACAATGGGAGGCAAATGGATATGTTTGTGGACGAGCGCCAGCGCGTCTCGTGGCGTCGTCATGGAGCGATTGCCCGTGGCGTAGCCAAGCGCGGTCTGGTGGCGTTCCTGGCTTTTGCCATGGCTTTTGGCACCACGCCGGCGCAACTTTGGGCCGAGGGCGCCGAGGGCATTGCCGAGGCTGTGGCCCAGGCTGCGACGGGCGGCGAGGGCGCGGCGGCCGACGATGACGCTGCTGCCGGCACCGGCGCGAACAGTGCGGCGGCGAGCGCTGCTGCCGATGACGCCGGCGCAGATCAGGGCGCAACTGCGAGTGCCGCGAATGGCAATGGCACCGCTGCAGACAACGCGACTGAGTCCGAGAACTCCGCTGCGGCGTCTGCTGCTTCGGAGCAGAAGAACGCCGTTGCCGCCGCGTCCGCCACAACGCTTTCGAGCGAGGCCAAGGTCTTCATCCAGGACACCAAGGATAAGGACAACTCCTATTCCACGAAGTCGGGCGCGCTCAGCGCGGGCGATACGCTCTGGGCAAATATGTACGATGAGGTCGAGGACGACTGGTACGGCACTTCGACTGAGTCCGTTGCCAATCCCGGCACCTGGACTTACACCTGGCTCGCCGGCACGACCAGGGCCAGCAGCAATGTCGCCGACTACACCGAGGTCGTAGGCCACGAGCAGTCGCTCACCGTCAGCGCCGCGATGGAAGGCAAATACTTCATCTGCAAGGTAACGGTTGATGGCAAGGACTACTATGGTCCGTCCGTTTCTTCCGGCTCGGGCATCAATGCCAACTACATTCCTGGCCCCGTGCTGGGCGCCGGTCAGATGGAGCTTAACAGCGTCAAGCTGAATAGTGACACGCCGAGCATAGGCGATACCCTGACGGCGACTCCGTACATAAGCTATTATCAGCAAACCCCCGCCGACGCCAAGGTTACCTACACGTGGTCCGCATCCACCTCGCAGTACTCGGGCTTTACCAAGATCGAGGGGCAGACGGGTGCTTCGCTCGTGGTGGGCGACGACCTTGAGGGCAAGTATATCAGGGTCGAGGCCAGCGCTGGTGTCAACACGGTGAACAAGACCACTTCCAGCAAGGTCAAACAGGCCGGTGCGGTCGAGATTTCGGCCGTGTCCATCATCAATACCAAGGACAACACGAGCGTCTTTGCGGTGGGGGATACCGCTAAGGCTCGCGCCAAGGAGAAGGGCGGCGCGTACGGCGCGTTCGTCGACGCAAGCAAGCTCAACTATCAGTGGCAGTGCTCTGACACCAAGAGTGGCACGTATACCGACATTGCGGGTGCCACGGGGGAGACCCTCGAGCTAACCGACGCTTTGGGCGGCAAGTACCTCAAGTGCAAGGTGTCCTCGAAGATCGGCTCTTCGAGCTTGACCAACTCGACGGGCGCTCTCGTTGCGGCTACCGGTTCAATTAATGTCACGAGCGTGACTATGAGCCCGACTTCGGGCAAAGTCGAGGTTGGTTCCACGATTACGGCGACCGCCAAGGCGGGCTCCACCGACGTTACCTCCGACTCGCATGTCACGTGGCAGTGGTACAAGGGCAAGTCGAATACCGCCAACTCGTGCAACACGCCTATCGAGGGTGAGACCGGTAACACCCTGACGGTGACCGCCGCCCTTAAGGGCTGGTACGTCGTGGCCAAGGCCAACGGCGGCTATGGCGAGCAGAAGCCGTACTATGCGGCGGGTCCTGTCTCCGTCGCTGGCCAAGTTGAGCTTTACGACGTGCAGTTCGAGGGCTCTCCCGCCACCAACGGCGTACGTGTGGGTGATACGCTCAAGACTAAGGTGCGCAAAAAGGACGGCTCCAACTATCACTATATCGACCGCACCGATAACGTGACCTACCAGTGGCAGTATGCAAACAGCAGCTCGAGCTACGACTCCGCCTATACCGATATCCCCGGTGCTACCAAGGCCACCTATACCGTTGATGCCGCCTATGCCGGCAAGTATCTGCGCGTGAAGGTGACGAGCGAAAACACCGTTTCCAGCACGCAGAAGAAGAGCTCCTACGGCGGCACGCAGTCCGTTGCCCCGCTCGGCCCCGTGACGCTTAAGGGCCAGTACAAGCTGGCGGGCATTGAGCTTGCCGATAAGAACGTTACGCTCAGCGTGGGCTCAAAGATCACACCGAGCGTGCAGGTTCCGGGTAGCTGGTCGGGCTCGACCAAGGACGTGCCCGAGGATGCCGAACTCACCATGGCGTGGTATGCCAAGGGCGAGGGCGATGCCGATTGGACCGAGCTCACCGACGGCATCGATACGACCGATGGCAGCCTGACTCTTACGGATGCGCTTGTCGGCAAGAAGATCAAGGTTACGGCGAGCGCTCTCGACAACACGGTTGAATGGGTTTCGTCGGACAGCGTTACCGCGGCGGGGGAGTATAACCTGCTGCGCGTGACCACTACGCCGCAGATCAATAGCGATTCGACCCATCTCGTCTCGGGCGATAGCGTCAAGGCGACGGCGCAGGCCAAGCGCGCCGACGGTTCGGCCACCAACGGTATCGATGTCACCGACCAGGCGACTGTTGCCTGGTATGCGGCCGACGACGCGAAGACTCCGGCGGCCGACTGGACGCTGCTGCCCGATATGTCGGGCGCCGAGGCGACGGTCTCGGCATCTGCTGCTGGCAAGTATCTGAAGGCTGTCGCCACGAGCGGTAGCTCGACGGTCGAGCTCGTCTCCGCCAACAAGGTTATCGCCGCGGGTTCGCTCGAGGCTGCAGTCCAAAAGCTCAACGATGCCAATAAGCAGATCGTTGTTGATTACAGCGCCAAGGGCGGCAACGTCAACGATGTTCTGAAGGCGCAGCTTGCCGATCTGGGATTTACCGACGTTGACGTTAGGGTCTCCGAGGGCGGCGTTGCCTTTAAGGCTGAGGATGACAAGGCCACGGTCGGTATCTCCGACGCCCAGGATAAGACCAACGGCGATGTGACGTTCTTCTTCATTGACCCCAACGATTACACTGGTTACAACATCGACGGTCTGCGTAGTGCCGATGTGGTGTTTGAGCTGTCGCGTGACGGCGAGAAGACCGAGTATTACCTGCCCAACAAGTCCGTGCAGGTTGCTTGGGACGAGGCTAAACTGCAAGACCTTCTTGACGGAGCCGCCGAATCCCTGCAGATTGGCTACGCGGCGGGCGAGTCCGCCGATAGCGTGACCCAAAATGTCACGCTTCCGTACAAGGCGGGTTCCGCAAAGAAATTCTCTGTTGAATGGACAAGCTCCGACACCGAGCGCCTGTTTGTTTCTGGTTATAGCTGGGAAGATAAGACGGGTAAGGTTTCGCGCGCATCGAGCGATCGAGACGTGACGCTGACCGCCAAGGTTACGGTTACGAGCGGCGACATCAAGCTTGCCGGCTCGCACGACTTTGTCGTGACGGTCAAGGGTGATCCCGAGAAGGTCGCCGCCGACAAGAAGGCGCTCCAGGAGAAGGTCGATGCGGCCTTTACCTACGACAACATCAAGTACTCCGGCACCAAAACGGTTGCGGATAAAGACGGCCTAACCGCCGACCTGCAGATGCCGCGCACGAGCACGCTCAATATCGACGGCAAGTACTTCGAGGTCAAGTACTCCGCCAGCACCGATGACATTACGTTCAACGGCTACAAGGGCACGGTCTATCAGCCGCTGCCTGGCACCGAGGCAGCGAAGACCAAGATCACCCTCACGGTGACCGATAAGTCCAACGCCGAGGTCACGGCAAGCAAGACCCTCGACTTTGCGATTGCCCCGCAGGACCAGAACGAGCTTGATGCTGAGCTGTTCCATCTGAGCCTTGCAAAGTCAACATTCTCTCAGGGTATTCTTGACGGTCAGGATGCCTCCAATGTGACGGGGAACCTGCATGCGCCGTTGAAGGTGTACGGTCAGGGATATGCGGTTAACTGGTGCTATACCAGCGAAGAGGCCGCTGGCCATTATGGCTTTGTGTTTAGCGAACTTCCTGGTGGTACGGAGAATACCTATCGTTTGCTCAAGTCGAGCAAGCCGAGCGTAATCTCGCACGAGAATCTTCTGTTTACGCAACCTGAGTACAACGCGAAGGTTACAATCAGCGGCCGTCTGAAGAGTGAGCGTTTTGCCCGTTATGCCGAGCGCTATCCCGACAATTCGGACTACGCGGTACTTGCCGGCTTGGATGTTTCTGCGACGGTAAACGTCAAGGGAACGACGGGGCTCGACAACCCGAACGAGGGCAAGACCATTACGGTGACGGCCAAGGTCACGGGTGTTTCCGCAAGTGACGCCGGCGGCAACTACACCGAGCAATCGGTGGTGCCCTTGACCGAGCTTACGCTTCCCGCCGACGAAGACACGACAGCCGAGTCGGTGCTCGAGCAGCTTATGACGGCTGCCGGTTGTACGAACCTCGAAGCAAATGCATGGGGTCTTACGAGTGCGACGATGCCCGATGGCCGCGTGCTGAGCACAACGAGCGCCGCGCCGTATAGCTACTGGTCGTTCTTTGTAAACAATGGGTATGCGAGCGTCGGTGCCCCGAGCTATTTCCTTAAGAACGGCGATTGCGTCGAGTTCCGTTATGTTAAGGGTGACGGCACGCAGAAGCCCACAACGGCTCCTGCTACCAATCCCGAGACGGAGCATCCTGATGTCGATGTCTCGTGGAATGGCTTTGCAAACGGCAGCTCCGCCTCGGCGGCTGATGCTCTGACGCCCACTACGAAGACCGATACGCCTTCCTGGGCGCTCAACCTTTTGACCGAAGAACAGCAGAAGGCGGGCGCAAACGCTTCTGCTTCCGATCCGCTTGTCGCGAACGGAAAGGTGTACCTTGTCACGGGCGCTTCGGTATGGGGCGGAAAGACATGGAATGCCGTTCTGAACGAGATCGACCCTGAGACGGGTTCCGTCGTGCGATCCCTTGAGCTTGGCTCATCTATGGATAGCACGTGCCGTCCTGTTGTCGCGCAAGGCATCATTCTGATTCCGCTTTCCGGCGGTTACCTGCAGGCTGTTTCGGCGAAAACGTTTGAGACGCTTTGGTATTCCGATGCCTTTACGAAACAGAACCTGTCTTCGCTGACCGTTGACGGTGATTACGTCTATATCAATACTCTTGATTATTGGTCTGGTGAAGACGTGCAAAACGGCACTATCAAGCGCATCAATATTCATACGGGTGCAGTTGCCGGCAGTGCCTCCGTTACCGATGGCGGCTTCTATTGGTCTGGCGGCCTGATGGTCAACGGCTATTATGTCGTTGGCGGTGACTATGGCCAGGTGCGCGTGTATTCCGCCGATCTGTCAAAGCTTGTCGGTTCGATTAAGCTCGCTGGGGGCAATATCCGTTCTGCGCTTGTTGAGCACGACGGGTTTGTGTATGCTGTCACGCGTGATAACGGTACCCTGCATAGGCTGACGATTGGCTCCGACGGCTCCCTCGCTGAAGTTGCTCAAGCGCAGTTTGCCGCATATTCGACTTCGACACCCGTATTTAGCGGGAACTATGCGTTCGTCAACGGTAAGACCACGAACGACTGGAAGGGCAAAGGCCTGCTTTCGATTGTCGACCTGTCCGATATGAGCGTGAAGCAGATCACGAAGGCTGACGGCGCAGAGCTTGGCTTTGAGTCTAAGAGTACGCCGCTCGTTTCGACGCGCGACGGCGAGACGTATGTGTACTTTACTTTGAACGGCGCCAAGGGAAACTGGCCCAACTACACTTCGGGTGGCGGCGTGTATATGTACAAGCTGGGCGATGCCGAGGCGACTGAAGTGTTTGTCCCCGGTTCCGGTTATGCCAACTACTGCATGGCATCGGTTGTTTGCGACAAGTTCGGTAACCTTTACTACACGAATGACTCTTGCCATCTGTTCTGCGTGAAGTCTCAGGCCCATCGTGTGAAGTTCGATACACAGGGGGGATCGTCGATTGACGACCAGACTCCCGCCTCGGGTTCGACGGTTGCCAAACCTGCCGACCCGACGCGCGAGGGCTACACCTTCGCCGGCTGGTTCTCCGATGCCGCCTGCACTAAGGCGTACGATTTCGCGACTGCGGTGACGGCGGATATGACGCTGTATGCCAAGTGGGTCAAGTATCCCGCCGACAATAACGGTGGCAACGGCAACTCCAATGGTAATGCGGGCGGCTCTGGCAATGGTGCCAACTCCGGCAACGGAACGAGCGGCCAGCAGGGCGGCGGCGCCGTTGCTCCGGGCCAGACGCCGGTCTCCACGACCACCACGACCGAGACCAAGGACGGCAAGGATTCCAAGAAGGATTCCGACAAGAAGGACAGGAAGTCCGACAAGAAGAACGACAAGTCCGACACGGGCTCGTCCGCTTCGACCGCTGCCAAAAAGTCCTCTGAGGTTTCTGCGCAGGAGTCTGGCTTCAACCCGCTCGCCATTGTTGGCGTGGCGGCTGGCGTTATTGGTCTCGCCGTCATCGGCGTGTTCGCACTCACCAAGCGTCGGTAGGTGAGGGCTGTGTCCAATAAATCTCAGGACGCCGACTCCAAACAGCCCGACTCGTCGTTCATTCAGCTCGACGATGCAAAGCAAAAGGGCGCCGCTTCGGCGGCGTCCGCCCCGCGGCGCAAGGCGCTGCTTGGCGCTCTGACGGCCGTCTGCATTGCGCTGATTGTCGTCTCGCTGGGCTTTGTTTACCCTTCCGTCAGCGGTGCCTGGTCCATCGATTGGATTGTCGAGACCGTGACGGGGGAGAGCATCGTTGCCAAGGATGCGTCGGTTTCCGGCTCGACTACCGCTTCGGGTAAGGTTGCGTCCAAGGACTCCAAATCTTCGGACAATGCGAAGGACGGGTCAAAGGACTCAAAAAAGGATTCGAAGGAGAAGAAGTCCGAAGACAAGGGCGGCAAGAAGTCCAGCAACGCGTCTGCCGGACAGGGCTCTGAATCCACCGGTGGATCGAGCTCTTCTGACGGCTCTTCTTCGGGTGGCGGCTCAGCGTCCGGCGGTGGGTCTGCATCCAACAGCGGCAGCGCCTCTGCTGGCAATCAGGGCGGCTCGCAGCAGCCTGGCTACGTCACGGTGACGGTTTCGGTCACATCGAGTGCCGTGGGTAATCCTGTGTCTTCTGGCGGTACCTTCACCTTTAACGAGGGTGCCACGGTCTACGATGCCCTGTGCGCCCTGGGTCTCTCTGTAAATGCGCACGGCTCATCGTACGGCACGTATGTCGCCGCTATCGGTGGTTTGGCCGAGAAGGAGCACGGTGGTACAAGCGGCTGGATGTATTCCGTTAACGGCGTAACGCCCAACACGGCTTGCAGCAACTATGTCTTATCCAACGGCGACAGTGTCGTCTGGTATTACGTAACGGGCTAAACGCCTCGACATAACACACCAAGCGGGCGGTTCGGACAAACATCCGAGCCGCCCGTTTTTAATGCGAATGGGATGGGGTTTCCAACTAGGGCTCAACCGGAAATTGCATCCCATTCTGAAGGTGAATTCTGGGATGCGGTTTCCGCATCGGCGTCCATTGGGAAACGGCATCCCGTTCCGGACGTCGATTCCGGGATGTGTTTTCCGTTTCGATGTCCGCGGGAAACTGCATCCCGGAATTCGCGCTCAGACCGGGATAACGTTTCCCGATGGGGAGGGTTTCGGAAAGCGTGTCCCGCTCTGAGGGCTCATTCCGGGATGGACTTTCCGCATGGGGGGTTCATCTGGAAACTGCGTCCTGTTCTGGTGACTGATTCCGGGATACACTTTCCGGTAAGGCCTCATCGCGGAAACTGTGTCCCATTTCGGTCTTGTGGCCCGCTTCGCATGCCTTCCTCAGCCTGCTCCACAAACAAAAAAACCGGCTGGAACGAGAATTCCAACCGGTTATACATTCAAGCAAATAGCGAATCGACTACGACCGTGCGCCCTCGAGAAAGAAGCGACGGCTGAAGTAGTTGTACCAGGTGACGAGGAACGTGGCGATGGCCTTCATGGCCTGGTAGCCGATGCTCAAAAACGTGACGCCCACAAACATGTATAGGTCGTTGAGGCCCAGGCCGATCACCGACAGGATGGTGAAGATCGTGAACTCGCGCTTGCGGCTCATGCCCTCGCGGTGGTCGAACACGTACTTCATGCTGAGCCAGTAGTTGACCACAACGGAGGTGGTAAACGAGACCGTGGTGCTCATCAAAAAATCGAGGTGAAACAGCTCGACGAGCGCAATGAGCATACCCCAGTCGATGCCAAAGGAGATAAGACCCACGACAGCGAACTTGAGGAACTGCTTGGTATGAGGTTGTGCCAGTGCCTTGCGCACGTAATCACATCCAATGCGTTGATGAATCGAGCAGAGGATACTTTAGAGCTTTTGCAAGGGAAACGTAAGGTCCTTGCCAAGAACTATACGAACTCGCCAAATTTTCAAGAGCTAATCCGCAAACGTTGAAAATTTGCCCGTAAACGAGCAATGCCCACGAACAACACAGCGCTCGACGCGCGTCATCCGTGGGCATTGTAAAGCTGTAAGGTTGCGAGTTACTTGGTCTCGTCGCCTTCCAGGAAGATCTTTCGGGTCACAAAGTTGTAGACCATGACAAGCGCGGTGGCGCAAATCTTGGCGATATTGGCCTCGAGCCCCAGGCCGGCGTTGAGCGCCAGCACGATGCCGTCGTTGAGTCCCAAACCGATCACGGACAACACGACAAAGATAATGAACTCGCGGCGGCGGCTCATGCCCTCCTTGTGCGCAAACACGTACTTCATGCTGGCGAGGTAGTTAAAGATGAGTGAGATGATAAAGCCGCTGGTATTGGCGATCAGGATGTTGAGGCCCAGACCGTAGTGGAGCAGATTCATAATGCCAAAGTCGATGACCGTGGCAATGACACCGACGACGCCAAATTTCATGATCTGCGCAAGGAGCTTTTGCATGGTACCTGCCTTAAGCTGGCGCCGAAGCGCCGCGGGGATGACAAACTCAGCAAGTTTAGCCAATCCCCGCGGGTGGAGCTAGGCGCGCTCCTCGATAGCACCGTTTCTATATGCATCGAGCAGTTGGCGTAGGTCCTGGATCTGGCTGCGGATCTTGGCACCGGTATCGGTGTCGCTCACCATGCGGCGGCGGTCGGCCTCGTCAAAGCGGTTGGTCTCGCTTTCGATGTCCACGTTGCGCGTGAGTGCCTCGGCAACCGTCGTAAAGGCCCGGTGCGACTTGAGGCGGCAGCCGCGCGAGCTCGAGATAAGCGTGTAGCCGGCGATGCCCGTCTTGGGATGGTAAGCGCGGCAGAAGCCGCCATCGATGACCAGCAGCTTGCCCTCGGCGCGGATGGGCTGCTCGCCCTTGGTGGTTTTAACGGGCGTGTGGCCGTTGATGATGTGGCCGGTCGGTGAACATGCCATGGGCACGACGCCAAACTCGCGCATGATGTCATCGCAGACCGAGGGCGACTTGGTAAGCGTAAAGTACGGGTCCATCGGCTCGACCCAGGTGCTCTTATCGGCGATATAGGCGCGCTCAAAGGTACGCACCAGGCGTCCGCTGGCGGGTGAGTTAAAGCCAATCCACAGGTACCACATCCAGTCGAGGGCGTCGCGGTCGCCCACGCGCCAGGCGCGGCGGGCGATGTGGTCGCAAAAATCGAGATAATCGCGGCCAGCGTGCCAGGTGCCCAGGCAGTTCATGCTGCTAAAGGTGCCGTCTTCGTTGAGCGGCACGCAGCCATGGAACAGCAGGTTGCCGTTGGCGACCTTGTACATCGAGCCGTGGGAATAGAGGAAATCGATATGGCGATGCAGGTGATCGGCGGTGACAAACTCGGACACGAGCTTGTCGATGATGTGCTGCTCCTGAGACGTGAGCGTATAGGGGTCCGTCGGGTCGACGGTGGGGAAGTCGTTGGTCGTGAGCGGCCACACGCTGCCGTCGGCGAGCGTGACCGTGCCGGCGTCGTGATCGATCTTGTCGAGCAGCAGGCGGTCGGTCATATCGAACTCGGGGTGGCGCTGGATAATCTGGCCCTCGAGCTTAAAGAGCAGCACGTTGATGGCCTTGATCAGCGGGGTGATGGGCTCACCGGCGGTGTAGGTGGCATCGGCAAAGGCAACAAGCTCGCGCAGCGAGATGCCGTAGTCATTCTCGAGGATCTCGTAATTGTCGTAGCGTAGGTTGTTGCGCAGCACCGTGGCGATGCAGGCGGGCTCACCGGCTGCAGCGCCCATCCACAGCAGGTCGTGGTTGCCCCACTGGATGTCGAGCGAATGGTAGGTGAGCAGACGGTCCATAATCTTGGCCGCGCCGCCGCCGCGGTCGAAGATGTCGCCCACCAGGTGCAGGTGGTCGACGGCCAGGCGCTTGATGAGCGAGGCGAGCGACTCGATAAAGTCGTCGGCGCTTGCGGTCTCCAGGATGGACTCCACGATGCGCTCGTGATAGCGCACACGATAGTTGTTCTCGTCCGGATGCGTGTGTAGCAGCTCGTCGATGATGTAGGCGTAATCGCGTGGGATGGCCTTACGAACCTTGGAGCGGGTGTAGCGGCTTGAAAGCGAACGAGCGACCATGATGAGCTGGTCAAGCATCGTTTTGTACCAGGTGGGCGAGTCCTCGCGCTGGCTGCGGACCAGCTCGATCTTCTCGTGCGGGTAGTAGATGAGCGTGCACAGCTCGCCCTTTTCGTCAAAGGTGAGCGTGTCGCCAAAAATCTCGTCGACATGCTCGCGCACGACGCCCGAGCAGTTGTTGAGGATGTGCATAAAGGCCTCGTACTCGCCATGCACGTCGCTCATAAAATGCTCGGTGCCTTTGGGCAGGTTGAGGATGGCTGAGAGATTGATGATCTCGGTAAACGCGGATTGCTCGGTGGGGAACTGTCTCGACAGCAGGCGCAGATACTTAAAGTCTTGCGGGTTGCGATCGAATGCGACCATGAAACACCTTCCGATGGAGCTGGTAAAACTGATAAACAGCGTCAAACGTTTATCAGTATGCGCCGCTTTTGTTTCGATTTTGCGCCAGCGGCTGAATTGTCGGCTGAACGGTTTGGTAAATCGATTTAGTTGAGGTAGATATGGCGGTTGAGTGGAGACGACAGAGGGTGTTTTCTCAGATATTTATGCGTGGGGCCGGTGGAGACGATGGTGGTAAAGATGTTCGCTATTTTTGGTTCGATTTGGTAAATAGTGGACATATGTACCGTATGTAGGCTCACTGTGCGATAATTTGCGCAGCAATGAGTAAGGAGCCTCATATGAGTGATTTTGTCCTGACCTGTGAATCCGCCGCCGACCGAACCCGTGAGTTCTTTGCGTCGCGCAATATCCCCGTCGTGTGTTTTCATTACGAGATCGACGATGTTGTCTATACGGACGATCTGTATCAGTCGATTATGCCGGACGAGTTTTTTGCCCAGATTGCCGCGGGCGCCATGCCCAAGACGTCTCAGGTGAGCGTGGGCGAGTACGAGGAGTTTTGGGAGCCGTTTGTTGCCGAGGGTAAAGACGTGCTGCACCTGACGTTGTCGTCGGGTATTTCGGGCACGTATGGATCGGCCTGCGTTGCGGCGCAGATGCTCGCGGATCGCTATCCCCAGGGCGGCAAGGTGCGCGTCATCGATTCGCTGGCAGCGTCTTCGGGCTTTGGCCTGCTGGCGGAATGCGCCGCCGACGTGCGCGATAGCGGCGCTTCGCTCGACGAGACGGCCGCCTGGATCGAGGAGCACAAACTCAACCTGCACCACTGGTTCTTTTCGACCGATCTGTCGAGCTACCTGCGCGGCGGTCGCATTTCGGCTGCGAGCGCGATCATCGGCACGGCGCTTAAGATTTGCCCGCTTATGACGGTCGATTGCGAAGGTGGGCTGTCGCCACGTGAGAAGATTCGCACTAAGAAGCGCGCGATTTCCGAGATGGCTAAGACCATGATGGCACACGTGCAGGACGGTGCGGATTATTCGGGTAAGTGCATCATGTCGCACTCGGCGTGCCGCGAGGATGCCGAGGCGGTTGCGGCGCTGATTGAGGAACAGGTTCCGCAGCTTAAAGGCAAGATTGAGATCAATAACATCGGTACTCTGATTGGCTCGCATACCGGACCCGGTACGGTGGCGCTCTTCTTTATGGGCGACAAGCGCGTGGATTAATTTGCCCCATCACGTCGCTGCATGATTGCTCAAACGAAAACGGCCCGCCTCACGTTTGTGGGGCGGGCCAAGATGTTTTGCTAGCGTTTCTTTCCGCGGAAGAAGAAGCCGTGCAGTGACGGCTTGAGGCCGCGGTTGGCGCGATGCTCCTCGACGCGCTCGTGGATCGAAGCGACGCGCTCGATGACTTCGTCGGGAATCGGCACATCGGGATTCATGTTCTCGACCTGGCTGACCTCGGCGGCGGCGACCTGGTCGATAATGGGTACATCGTCGCGCGAGATGACAGGTGTGGCGTCTTCCTTCATCTTGCGATAACGCTGCATCATGTCGGTCTGTAGCTGCTGTGCCGAAGGCGGCGTCCAGATGATGGCGTTGGCTCCGGCGGCGATGGTTTCACGGATGCTCTCGGGCGTCTTGCCGCCCGGCGCGATGAGCGGCAGGTTGGGATAGTGTTCGCGCAGTTCACGCAGGACCTGCGGCGTGTTCTTGCCGGCGGCGATGTTGAGGATCTTGGCGCCGGCGCGCACTTTGGCGTGAGCATCGTCGTCGCAACGAACGACCGTGGCGATGACGGGGATGTCGGCGATGTTGGTGATGTGCTCGACCATCTCGGCGGTGGCGGGGGAGTTGACCACGCATCCCGCCGCGCCCTGCATCTCGGAGACGGCTGCCATCTGCACGGAGCGCTTACCGGTGGTGGTGCCACCGCCCACGCCTACGAAGACCGGGCACTCGGCGACGGTCAGCAGCGCCTGCGTAATGGCCGGCTGCGGCGTGAAGGGGTAAACGGCAAAGACGGCATCGGCATTGGAGTTGCGGATGACCGCGACGTCGGTGGTGTAGATGAGCGATTTGATACGACGGCCAAAGAGCGTGAAGCCGCTGGCCTCCTCAATCTCGTCAGGCATGCGAAGGGCCGCCTTGCGCAGGCGCCCGTCGATGGGCAGCGGCTCCATGGGAAGCAGTCCGTTGGGGGTCACGGCTACCTGGGGTTCGGTGAACTCGTCTGCGAGCTCGACCTCGGAGAAATCGACCGAGGCGACAATGTCCTCGTGAACCTCGGCGGGCACATCGATGGGGGCTTGGTCGTTTGCCGCGGCAGGCGTGTCGAAGGAGCTGGTGCCGACGAAGGCGTCGACGCGCTCATTTAGATCGTTGAGGGTATCCATGGAGGCTCGATTCTATGTGATGACGGCCGGCAGGGTGCCGGCAGCGTTGTGCTTGCTAAATCGTTTGACGAGTTGATTTTTCCCCGCCGCGTCCTCCGTTAGACCGAAGGGCGGCGAACGTGAAGGAGCTGTGGTGGCGGGGATCGAGGTGCTATCTTGAAAGTCCCGTTTAAAAGAGAGGTGACGCGGTATGGAATTTTCGGCAATGTTGGGCTCGATTGGCCTATGCGTGGGCGCAATCGTTGCCGCCGCGGTCATCTACTTTGTGGTCACGGCCATTAAGGGCAAAAGGGCCGAACGCAAGGAGCGCGCGATGCTTAAACAGCATCGCGACCAGCAGGACAAACGCGCACGGAGATAGCTTGTTGAGTTTTGGATCCGTACGCTAGCTGCGTTTTCGGATCAGGGCAATGTAGAAGCCCTCAAATTCGCGGCTGGGCGGAATGGTGAGCGTGCCGGGCAGGCCGTTGGCGATGGCCGATACCTGACCCGCGGCAATGGCCTCGGTCAGGGCGTTGGACTCGATGCGCGGCTTCTCGCCAGCTTCCTGGGCGCGGCGTGCCTCACTTTCGCTTGGCGTGCCGTCGAGGGGGATGAGCTCGCAGTCCATATGCTTGTCGAGGGCCTCTTGCAGGGCGTCCTCGTTTTCCTGCGGCAAGATCGAACAAGTCGAATAGACGAGCGTGCCGCCCGGTTTGAGGGCTCCCATGGCGCGGTCCAGAAGTGCTCGCTGCGAGCGGGCGCACTTGCTCAGCAACTGCTCGGTGAGGCCGCGCAGGCTCTTCTCGTTGCCGCTGACGACGGTGCCCGTGCCGGTGCAGGGAGCGTCGAGCAGGATACGGTCAAAGCGGAAGAACTCGTCGAGCTCGCGTGCGTCGATGCGCATGACGGGCACGTTTTTTGCGCCTTGGCGGTGGAGGTTGGCTTCGAGCTTCTCGGCGCGGGGAATGCTCATCTCGCAGGCGGTGAGGTGTGCCTGGCCCTGGGTGAGGGCGGCGATCTGCGTCGTCTTGCCGCCGGGGGCCGCGCACATGTCCAGGATGTCCTCGCCGGCCTGGGCGCCCAAGACCAACGGCGGCATCATGGACGACAGACTTTGCAAGTAGATCTTGCCGTCGCGGTAGATGTCGAGGTCCCACAGGTCGGAAACCTGGGCCTCGGGCAGGATGGAAGCGTCCGGGTACCATGCGACGGGGCGGTGGGCGATGCCGGCGGCATCGAGCGCCGCGGCGATGTCCTCGGCGGTTGCCTTGAGCGTGTTGGCGCGCAGCGTGACCGGGCGTGTGGCCGCGGCGCCGAAGCCCTCGATCATAAGCTCGGCATCGGCGGGCGCATAGGCGCCGGCGACCGTGTCGACCATAAAGCGCGGCAGGTCGGCGGCGCAGGGAAGGGCGGCAAGCTGGTCGGAAAGCTCGGTGGCGGCAAACTGCCTGAGCTTGAGCTCGGCCTTGACCTGCTTTTTCTGCTTACGACGACGCGGCTTGGACATCCGTCTTTCCTTCCCATTCCATTACATGTCGAGTGTTTAGTACTGGCTCTCGTGCTTGCTAAAGAAGTCGAAGCGCGGGGGCAGCGGCTTCACGCGGTGCTCGCCGGGCTTCTCGCCCAGGATCTCCACGAACTCGTCCGTGGAGGCAAAGATGTTATCCCAGCTAAAGAAAGCGACCGGGTCGACGTCGAAGTACTCGCAGATGAGCTCGCAGCCGGCCGGCACAATACCGTGCATCAGGACGGTCGCCACGCGCAGCTCGGTAAAGGCGTCGACAAGGGCCTGCGTCATCGCGGCGTTTGCCTCGTTACCCTCGAGCTTGTTGGCGGCCTTGGAAGCGTCGCTCCAGCGCTTGTTGGCGGCGCGCAGGTAGTCGTCGCACACGGCAAGCGCGCGGTGCGTCTCGAACTTGTACATGGCCTGCTCAAAGGCGAGGGCTGCCTGCTGGGCGGCTTCGACCACGGTGTCAGAAGCGGCACCGGCGGGGATGCAGCCGTTGCGGTAGGGGCTCTCGTCGCCTTCCTTGACGGCGACGCCGTAGAAGCAGCTGCGGGCCAGACGGTTGAACACGCCGGTCAGCAGCGCGCTCTCCTTAAGGGCCGGGTCGATAACGCGCTTGTCGTCGCAGGCGCGTACCTCGTTGCCGTCCTTGTCCTTGCCGGTCACACGCGTGTCGTATGCCTTGGGGCTAAAGCTCACCGGCTTTTCGGATAGGCCGAGCGACAGCCAGTGCGCGCGCATCTGCTCGCAGGTGTAGTGGTTGAGCAGGTCGTCTGCCGGCGGGGGAGGCGTCTGCGAGGACGAGCTGGCCTTTTTGCCCATGTAGAGCAGGTGGTAGCAGGCGCTGACGGTGCTCTGCGTGAGGTCCCAGCCCAGGGCCTCCCACATGGCGGTCTGCGCGATGCAGTAGAAATAGATGTTGTCCTGACCGATGAACTGGTAAATCTGAGCGTCGTCAGAGCACCACCAGTCGCGCCAGTCGAGCGAGCTGTGCTGGTAGGTGGGTGCGGGCACCTGCGTGGAGTCGGCGGCGGGCTCGCCCATGAGGGCGGCATCCTGGGCGGCGACGCCCTCGGTCACGCCGGCGGCCTTGGCATCGCGCGCGAGCACGGTACGCGTATAGCTGATGGGCGCCCACAGGCTCTCGGGCCAGCACCAGCAGGTGACGTCGGAGACGCCATCGACCTCGGGCACCGGAACGCCCCAGTCGATGTTGCCGGTGATGCGGAAGGGCACGAGTGCCTTGCCGCTGCGGAAGCGCACGCCACCGTTGGCGAGCACCGCGTGGGCGTCGTCGCGCTCCTTCCAGCTGGGGAAGGTGACGGTAAAGCTGCTCTTGTTGCCCTCGGGCTCCAGCACGGTGTGCTCGGGGAGCTGGTCCTCGACGGCATCGAAGGCCTCGCGGAACTTGTTCTGGATGTAGAGCTGAGCCGGCAGCAGCCACTCCTCCATGGTCTTGGAGACCACGGAGCGAACCTGCGGGTTCTGGGCGAGCTTGGCGGTGTAGGTCTTCATAAAGTCGAGGTAGGCCGGCAGGTCAAAGTAGAGATTGTCGACCGGGCGCAGCTCGGGCACCTCGCCGGTGAGCTGGCTCTTGGGCGCGATGAGCTCCTCGGGCTCAAACTGGTGGCCCAGATCGCACTCGTCGGCATAAGCCTTCTCGGACTTGCAGCCCTGGATGGGGCAGCGGCCGATGACCTGGCGGCCGTTGAGGAACGTGCCGGCCTTGGCATCGTAGAACTGCAGCGTGGAGCGCTTGGAGATGGTGCCCTGCTCGTGCAGGCGCTCGATAATCTCGGCAGTCACCTCGTTGTGGATCTGGGCCGCCGGCTCAAGGCCCGAGCCGCCGTAGATGTCGCAGCTGATGTTGTAGTTGTTGAGGGTCGCGGCCTGGCGGGAGTGATTGGACTCGACATACTCGCCGATGGACTTGTCGTAGCCCTCGTTCTCCTTGAGCTTGCGGTAGCTCTCCATGATGGGCGAACCGTAGCAGTCGGTGCCCGAGGTGAAGATGACGTTTTCGCGGCCCAGGCGGTCGCGCAGGAAGCGGGCGAAGAAGTCGGCCGGGACAAAGACGCCGCCGACGTGGCCAAAGTGCAGACCCTTGTTGCCGTAGGGCTCGCCGGCGGTAACGATGGCGCGGCGCGGCCAGCTGGGACGGTCGTTCATGGAGTATTTGGATGCCATGGGACTCCTTCGCATATAGGTAAGAGCGCGGCCGGGCACGGGGTTCGGCGGCGCGGTGGTCAATTCGTGCATATCGTTCGACATTATCGCACATGCGGGCGGGTGCGTGGCAGGGGCGCTATCCTAAGATGCTATGAATGAGATTTCCAACATACATGCGTTTGAGGACGAGGTTTTTCTGCACGCTTGCTTCGTGTGGGGGATGGCCGTGATCGCGGTGTTTGCCGTGTGCCTGGTGCCGGTGTTTATGCTGTTGGGCGGGCCTGCGGACTTGGACGCGGCTGAGGCGGGCGGCTGGACCACCGTCGTGGGCTGGATGGTCGGTGTGGCTGCGGTTTCTGCAGCGTCGTTTGCCGTGCACGAGCTGGTGCATGCGGTGTTTTTTAAGCTGCTGGCGCCTGCGGGCGCGCAGGTGACCTTTGGCGCGAATCGTGAGACGGCGATGATCTATGCCTGCGCCGAGGGCGTCGTGTATTCGCGTCGGCGGTACATGGCGGTTTGCCTGGCGCCGACGGTTGTTTTGACGGTGGCGTTTGCCCTGGGGTTTGCGTTCTCGGGCTATCCGCTGCTGTGCTACCTGGCGGCTGGTCTGCACTTGTCGGGCTGCGTGGGCGATTGGTATTACGTGCGGACCATCCTGCGCGACCGCCGCATTGTCGCCTGCGAGGATACGTCCTTTGGCGTGCGCTTTTTCGGGTGAGGAGATGTTGATGAGGCCGTTGTTGTTGCACGCTTGCTGTGCGCCGTGCTCACTTGAGCCGGTTCGCTTGCTGCGCGAAGAGGGGTTTGAACCCACGATTTGCTGGACCAACCCCAATATTCAGCCGCGCGATGAATGGCAGCGCCGCTTGGACGAGCTACGCCGGTGGTGTGCCGATGGCGACATCGAGCTCATCGAAGCGGGGGAGGACCGCGAGCGCTGGGAGGCCGGCGTGGCCCCGCTGGGCGCCGATCGACCCCGTCGCTGTCGCGCGTGCTATGCCCTGCGCTTGGCCGAGGCGTGCCGCGTGGCCCAGGAGCGCGGGTTTGAGTTTGTGGGCACGACGCTCGCCGTCTCGCCGTATCAGCTGTTCGATACCTGCAATGATGTTTTGGAGCGTCTGGCTGTCGCCCGCGGTCTCACCCCGGTGATTCGCGATTTTCGCCCGTATTACCCCGAGGCGACACGTCGTTCGCGCGAGCTTGGCATGTATCGGCAGAACTACTGTGGTTGCCGCTTCTCGGCTGTCGAGGCGGCCATGGACCGCGCCCGCATCCGCGACGAGCGCAAAGCCGCCAAAAAGTAGTTCGTTTGGGACGTCAGCCTGCTAGGATGTAGAGCGGACTTTAGCTATATAAGGAGTATCCGACGTGTCTATGCGTACCGATGATTTTGACTACAACCTTCCTGAGGAACTGATTGCCCAGGCTCCTGCCGAGCCGCGCGACTCCTGCCGCCTGCTGGTGGTTGATCGCAAAGGCTCCGAGACAGGAACGCCGCTAGAGCATGGCGGTACCGTTGAGCACCGCATCTTCCGCGACATCATCGACTATATCGAGCCGGGCGATGTGCTCGTCATCAACCAGACGCGCGTGATGCCGGCCCGTCTTATCGGTCGCAAGGCTGGCTCGGGCGGTGTGGTCGAGACGCTGCTGCTCAAGCGCCGCGAGGATGTTGACCCGCTGGGTCACGTTTGGGAGTGCCTGGTCAAGCCGGGCAAGCGCCTGAAGCCCGGTGCTCAGATTGAGTATCGCGCCGGTGGCGCCCATGCGCCCGAGGGGGCTCCCGTGGTGCTGATGGCCGAGGTCATCGACTTTGTCACCGATAGCCGCGGCGGTCGTCTGGTGCGTTTTGAGCCGGCCGGTTGCAATGCCGCCGGTGACCCGCGCACGCTCGACGAGGCCATCCATGCTGCCGGCCACGTGCCGCTGCCGCCCTACATTACCGATTACGAGGGCGATCCCGAGAAGTACCAGACCGTCTACGCCATGAAGGAGGAGCACTCGGCTGCCGCTCCTACGGCGGGTCTGCATTTTACGCCCGAGCTTATGGCTGCCATTGAGGCCAAGGGCGCGAAGTTTGCCGCCGTCGAGCTCGAGGTGGGCATCGATACCTTCCGTTTGGTGGAGGAGGACGATCCCACGCAGCATGTGATGCACACCGAGCGCTACCACGTGTCGCAGGAGGTTGTCGACGCTGTGCATAAGGCTAAGGCCGAGGGGCATCGCGTGATCGCCGTCGGCACCACTGCAGTGCGCTCGCTCGAGAGCGCCTTTGACGCGGATGCCCCGGTGTCCGATCCGGCCGTGACAGCGCGTTATTTTGAAGGCCGTGAGGACGGCGCCGACACGCTCGGCCGCGGTGACATCGTGGTGCGCGAGAACGCGACGACGCAGCTCTACCTCATGCCTGGCTCGACCTATCACGTGGTCGACGCGCTGATCACGAACTTCCACGTGCCGCGCTCTACGCTCATGATGCTCGTGAGCGCGCTGGCCACCCGCGACCAGATCATGGATGCCTACGCCGCTGCTATCGAGGAGCGCTATCGCTTCTTCAGCTTTGGCGACGCGATGCTCATTTGTTAGTTACGCGGTTCTACGAACCGCGTAACCAGTTGACGCTGCAAACGCCCCTAAGCGGCAATCTGACGTTCAATCGTCGGGCATGACCAGAAGGTCAATGCCCTCCTCTTTCACGTCACCTTGCTCGCTTAGGGGCGTTTTCGCTGACTTTGCCAAAGCATCGGCAGGTACTCATTGGGGACGTACTTAAATGAGTGCCTGCAGAATGAGAGTGGATAATCTCCCGTTTTTGGCCTGCTTGGGGGCTCAAAGTGGGAGATTATCCACTCTCGTCATTGGGCTAGTCGTTGGGGACGTTCTTGTTTGACTAGTCGTTTAAGAACGTCCCCAATGACTACTTGCTTGCGAACAGCCAGACTAGGATGATCGCCAGGATTGCGGCGACGATGCAGACGATGGCGCCGGTGAATTTGATGCGTGAGTCGCGGGTACGTTCGCGCACCGCGTCCTCGGTGGCCTCGAGCTGGGCCACTTCGCGCTCGGTTTCGGCGTGTTCGGCTTTGTCTCGGGCCAAGGATCCTGCAAGCGACTCAGTGATCTCTGGGTGGTCGTGCACCTCGGTCGCCTGTTCGATGATCGACTGTGCATGTGCGGCATCTGCTTGGGCGTTGGCGATGGTCTGCTCCTGGTCGCGGCGTGCCTTGTCCTCCGCGGCGATCTTCTCGCGCAGTTCGCGCTGACGAGTCGCGGCGGCAGTCTTCGCCGTCTGCAACTCGTCGCGCGCGGCATCGGCTTCGGTCGTCACGGCTTGGTGCGCGCGTTTTGCGTCGGCGATAGGGGCTTGAGCCTGCTCGACGGCCTGCTCGGCGGCGGCAAGTGAATGCTCAAGATCGGCGGTCACGCGCGGAATGTCTTCCTCGGCCTTGCGGAGGGCGTCGGCAGCGTCGGAGATTTGCATAGACAGCTCGCTGGTGCGCACGGTGTAATTGGCGGGATTTGCCGAAGGGTTGCGCTGCAGCTCGGCATACTCGCGACGCAAGGTCTCGAGCTGTGCGCGCGTAGCATCGGCAGTTTGTCGTGCGGCGGCGACACCGGTATCGCGCTCAGCCTTCACTTTGTCGCGGATGCGCTTGGAATCCTCAAGGCGACGAACCAGGCGGTTGCCGGTCTCGCGCGAACTCGCCTCGCGGGCTTCCACGGCGTCGAGTGCAGCCTTCAGGCGGAGCTCAGTCGCGTCATCCTCTGTCTTCATTTGTTCGAACTGACCCTTGAGCTCTGTCGCTTTGGCGGCGTGGGCATCACGGTCAATCTCGGCGGCCGCTGCAGTCTTTTGGGCCGTGGCGATCGCCTGACGCTGGTCGGCGACGATCTGGTCGTAGCGGCCTGCGATATCCTGGCGCGTCTCGAGTTCCTCGGCCTGATCGGCAATGCGCTGCTCAAGTTCGGCCAGGTGGGCGCGGGCATCGGCAAGTGCCTTTTTCGCGGCGTTCATCTCGCGCATGGCCGAGGCACCCTGGGCGATAAAGGTGCCCACGGCGTTCGCAGTGTTCGAGACAGCGGTCCCCAGATCGCGGCTCGCGGCGGGGGAGTGCAGGGTGGTCGGGCGAGCGGTGTCGGCAACGTCCGCATCGGCAGCCTGCGGCACGGCGATATTGCCGGTACCGCCCTCGATCACAGAAAAGCCTGCTGCGTGCGGATCGACCGCATCGGCGCCAATCGTGGGATGCTCGAGCTGTAGAAACGAGGGCATGGTACTGCCTTGGTCGGCAACCGGAGTCTCGCCGGGCACAAAGGTCGAGGCCGCCTCGGCGGCCTCCTCTTCTTCGGCATCAATATCGGCATCGGCCACGGCGTCTTTCATCGCTTTGACAGCATCCATCATGGAGTCCATGACGGCATCGAGCTCTTCTTCCGAAGAGACCTCGATGGGGCCCGCAGCTTGCGGAGCGGCATCCTGTACGGGGTCGTCGTCCTGAGCGGGCGTATCGTCGTTTTGCTCGTCTGCATCTTCGGCGCCAAGGGTTTCCGCCGTAGCGCTTTCATCCAAGATGGGGTCGTCGAGGTCAATATCATCGCAGGTCACAGCGTCAGCATCTACGGTGACGTCTGCGGAATCATCAATATGCTGTTGAGTCTGGGGGTCCAGCTCGTCTGTCATAGGCATGTGCTCCTCATCGTTGTTTGTCACCCTATGATAAAGTCTCGCGCCGACATCCCACGCGCCGCAGCAAAGTTTCAAAACGTGTTCGATGACTCGTTTGGGTGACAAAAAATTCGGCCTCTTTGTCCAGTTCGGGCTTGACATTCCCTTCGCCGAAAGACGTTGCACCGTTCGCCTGCCATGGACTTTATTTTTCACTTGAACCCGCTAAAGTTGCATTTCAGCTTTTGGCGCGTGAAGTTGGATGCGCGCAGTCGACGGGCGGGCCCGTCGCGATTTGAAAGGACTTTGTATGGGACTTTTCACTGGTAAGACCGTGATCGTCACCGGCGGCGGCAAGGCCACGCTTAAGGACGGCTCCGCTGGTTCCATCGGCTACGGTATCGATATCGCTTTTGCCAAGGAGGGCGCGAACCTCGTCATTACCGGCCGCAACGTTGCCAAGCTCGAGGCTGCCAAGGAATCCCTCGAGGCCGAGTACGGTGTCAAGGTTCTGCCTGTTCAGGCCGATGTCTCGGCTGGTCAGGACAACGAGGCTGTCGTCCAGAACGTCATCGATAAGGCCATTGAGGAGTTCGGCCGCATCGACGCCGTCGTCAACAATGCTCAGGCCAGCGCCTCGGGTGTGACCATCGCCGACCACACCATGGATCAGTTTAACCTGGCCATTTACTCCGGTCTGTATGCTACCTATCTGTACATGCAGAAGGCCTATCCGCACCTGAAGGAGACCAAGGGCTCCGTGGTCAACTTTGCCTCGGGCGCCGGCCTGTTTGGCAACTATGGCCAGTGCAGCTATGCCGCCGCCAAGGAAGGCATCCGCGGCCTGACCCGCGTCGCCGCCAACGAGTGGGGTCCCGACGGCATCAACGTCAATATCGTGTGCCCGCTTGCCTGGACCGCTGCGCTCGAGAACTTCCAGGATGCTTACCCCGAGGCGTTCAAGGCCAACGTTCACATGCCGCCGGCGGGCCACTACGGCGACGTCGAGAAGGAAATCGGCCGCGTGGTCGTTCAGCTCTGCGGTCCCGACTTTAAGTACATGAACGGCGAGACCGTCACCCTCGAGGGCGGCATGGGCCAGCGTCCGTAGGGTTACGCGGTTTTTCCAAACCGCGTAACGGCTCGACGCTGCGCGGTCACCAGGGCGACAACTTGTCATTCAAAGAGGACGGCATGACCAGAAGGTCTATGCCGTCCTCTTTTCATGCCAATTTGTTCGCT
>ENA-USZI01000036-USZI01000036.1-human-gut-metagenome-genome-assembly--contig:-NODE-36-length-71131-cov-53.090987_pt1 | contig 71131 bp, 59 predicted proteins | sample MGYA00250042_ERZ773532 | MGnify/ENA primary metagenome ERZ773532 (study PRJEB29103, sample SAMN06112036) | human gut metagenome | biome: human gut; feature: ankylosing spondylitis patient; material... | reverse complement strand
TTCCACCGAGCATCGCCACAATACGCTGCACGATGGACAATCCTAATCCGAAGCCGTCTTTTGCGGCGGCATTTGAAAGACGTTCAAATGCACCGAATACTCGTTGTTGCTCATCTTCGGTCATGCCCGTACCGGTATCTTCAACGATAAGTTTCAGCAAACCGTTATCATAATCCGCTGCCAATGATACACTACCGTTATCCGTGAACTTGATGGCGTTTGACAACAAGTTGTTGCCGATTTGCAGGATACGTTCCTTGTCGGTCAAAACCACCGCATCGGTGTGGCTCTCCACTATCAAAGTCAGCCCCTTGTTCATGGCAATGGGCATGAACTCCGTTTCAAGAATATGCGTGATTGCGGAAATCCTGCAAGGGGAAAGGTTGGGTTGCTCCTTGCCGTTGTCCAGACGGAAGAAATCCAGCAGCGTGTTGAGCATCTCCCGCATACGCTCGGAAGATTGCCGGATATTATCCACATACATGGTGCTTTTATCCGCGCTACAACTTTTCTGCATCAGTCCGGCATAGCCTCATTTTGTCAATCGTATTTTTTCGTGGTAGAAGTAGTTTACGATGACAGGTTTGCCTTTTTCCGAGCGTCCGTATGGCAGATCGTTTATACGATACGGGAAGCCCTGCTCCTTGGCGTAATTTGAAATGTCCTGCTCCAATGCCTGCCAGTATTCAAGCCTTTTTTTATTGTAAATTTCCTCGTAAAGCGGTATGAGGTCAGGATACTTCTCACGGATATACGTCATTATCCCGCCTTTGAACTGCCCGCGTAAATTCAGGTTTTCAAGCCAGATTAAATCAGCATAATCTTTTACCTCCTCTATTATTGCCTTTACGTCTGTTATTCTGGGGAATATGGGCGAGACGAAGCATACGGTGCGGATACCTGCCTCGTATGTCTGACGCATCGCTTTCAGACGGCGTTCAATGCTTACGGCGTTGTCCATATCTGCGCAGAACTGCTCGTCGAGCGTATTGACAGACCATGACACAGTCACTTTGGGAAAACTCTTCAACAGGTCGAGATCGCGAAGGACAAGATCGGACTTTGTGCATATCATAATCTCGGCATCGCTTCCTCGCAGCTCTTCGAGCAGCCTTCGGGTACGGTGGAATTCTTCTTCATACGGATTGTAACCGTCCGTCACAGACCCTATTACAACACGTTCACCGTCGTATTTATGAGGATTCGTTATCGGCTTCCAGTTTTTTACATCTAAAAACGTACCCCACGGCTCGGTGTGCCCGGTGAACCGTTTCATGAACGATGCGTAGCAATACCTGCAGGCGTGGGGACACCCTACATAAGGGTTGACCGAATATCCTCCCACCGGCAGAGAGGATTTGGTCATTACACTCTTTACATCTATTTCCTTTATTGTATCCATATTCATTGTATTCGTCTGGTAAATTGTTCCGGCAATTCCTGAATCATTCTTTCGTCGCCCATAATCGGCAGCAAATCCTCTTTCATGAACACCGGTATGCCATGAGCCTTTGCCTGTTCTGCAATGCTAAGCACCCATTCGGGGCGCGAATATGACTTTCCTTTTCGGTTTCCGGTCTCTGTGCCTATGACAATCCAGTCAATTCCCTCGAAATCAATCTCGCCGATATCATCGAAGAGAGGTTCAAACGTGACATGGTAGTGTCGTGCTTTGATATTCTTTTTCAAATCATCAATCCTCCTTTTCTCGGAACTGCGCGTAACGGTCACGCCCATCCATACGTTCTCGTCGTCAGAGGAGAAACTGATTTTGTCAGGGCGCTTCGTCAGAAAGATATAGGCGTGCTGGGGATTGCTGCTGATCCGCTCGAAAATTTCTGCGTTCCATTCAGGCTTCCAATCGGAGAAATCGCTCATTCCTGTCATGAGCCACACATGAGGACGGGACGTATCGATGATGCGCAGTTTTCGTTCCATGTATTCAGGCACGGAAAAGTCGTCGGTAATGTGGAAACGGCGGCAGTTGTTACGGGCATAGCAGTAAGGGCATCCTATAGTGCACCCTACCACTATGTTCATGTTTTTTATCAGGGATTTAATGCAGACACTCATAACACAACTGTTTCTCCGTCCTCCGGGATAATCAGCCGGCTCATGTCGGCTTCGTGATGCGTTGCCTCATTGCGCAGAATTGCACGGGTGGTCTGGCAATGGTCGATGGCATCCATGTGTACGGCTATCAGCTTGATATGCGAAGGCAATTCGTCAAGTATCTGCATCACTTCGTTCTCGTCGGGGATGATAGGACCGTCCGTTTTGGAAAATTCGGGAAAGATTGCACCTCCGGAGTTTACCACGATATAGTCAGGATTGAACCGTTCCACGGTGTCTCGGATACATGCTTCCCATCGGCAGTCACCCATTATATAAACGGTCGGGAAGCCCTCGGCTTTTAGCACATAACCTGATACAGGTCCCATCATCTGCCCGATCTGCCCGAAACCATGATGTCCGGTCGTGCGGTAAATGGATATGCCGTCTATTGTTTTTATTTCTTCGATGGGTATCACATTTGTAAATCCGTCGTTTCTGATGGCGTCCGCGTCCTGGGGCTGAACGTAGAAAGGAATTTCTTTGGGCAAATGTGTGGGGACACTCGGCTCGTAATGGTCGATGTGATTGTGGGTCAGGAGCACCATGTCCACGCCTCCGATAATATCCTGAATAGGAATGGTGAGGTGTACCCTCGGTGTTTTATTCACACCGAGGGCCGATATCAAAGTGCCTTTGTCGGCTAAAACGGGGTCAATTAGCATGGTGTGTCCCGCATACCTGATTTTCAAGGTGGCATTGCGCACCAATTGTACTGTAGATGTCTTTTTCATGACTATATGTCTTGTTATTGATTACGGGTGCAAAGTTCGGAAGAATCCGGCGAAACATCTATGCCTGAAAAAACGGTAATTATGCCATTTTGATAAATGAAATTATTATCTTTGCAAAAACGACAAGGATATGGACGAGATAATCAACCCTGATCGACTGGTCAGCGTACCGTTCAACAAGACACGCTGCGGCGTGGATTTTTACATCAATACTGCCATAAACAAGGACATCGGACTTGTGCTGACAGAAAACAAGCGGTTTAAGACAGACTTCTTCAGCTTCTACTTTTTCCGTAAGGCAAACGGATATTTGCTACTGAACTTCCGCAAGATTGAACTGCGCGACGGCATGGTTCTCCTGCTTTCACCCCATCAGCAACAAGAGTGGCATGTAGATGAGACGGCGTTGGATTACACGTTCCTTATATTCCGCGAAGATTTCATGCGTACTTTTATCGCCGACAAGTTCTTCGTTTTTCGCCTTTTGTATTGTTACCAGACAGATACGCCGCCTTACATCAATGCCACACATGACGAAATGAAGGAATATATGCGGCTGCTCGGAAAGATTAAGTATGAGCTGATGAATCCAGTGTCCGATACGTACAATATCATTGTTTCCTTACTATATTATCTTTTGCTGATTATCAATCGTACATACGCTGCCGCCTATTGCTTGCCCGCTGAAATTGCTAAAAACAATTTCGCTTTTCGGTTCAAGGACTTGTTGGAACAGAATATCCGCACCCACCAGCGGGTGCAGGAATATGCAGACATGCTTCATGTCAGTCGCATCACACTCAATAACTCAGTAAAAGCCCAATTCGGAGTATCAGCTACCCATTTGATAAAACAACGTCTGCTTGAGGAACTGAAGAACGAATTGCTATTCTCCAACCGCACTGTCAGTGAAATGGCGGATGATTTCAATTTCTCTGATCCGAGCCATCTCATGCGCTTCTTCAAACAGCAAACAGGCAAAACATTTACTCAGTACATGACGGATTACAATAAAGGCATATACGAATAACTTCTTAATATAGTCGATAGCGGCTATCGAAATATGGTTGTTGATGTTCAGGCGTTTTTGTACTGCATGAACCATTTTACGATTTCTGGATCTTCGTGCGAGCCGAGTAAGAAAGGCTTGTCGGTATCCAGCGTCTTTATCCGTGCCATGTCGTCGGCCGACAGGGTGAAGTCTAATATGTCGAGATTCTGCTTCATGCGTTCCGGTTTCACAGACTTAGGAATAATTATGCACACTGATATTTATCGCGCCCGGACAGGTGTTCGGTGCGGAAGATGACGGCATGCAGTTCCAACCAGATGGCTACCTGCTTATGTTCCATCCCGACCTGCTGCGGAATACACCTCTCGGGCGGATAATGCGTGAATATTCGTTCTTTTCCTACGAGACAAACGAGGCATTGCACCTTAGTGTGGAAGAACGGCAAATCATCATGGATTGCTTCCACAAGATTCAATATGAATTGAACCATCCGATACACCGTCACAGCAAGAACCTCATCACAGACAGCATCAAGACGTTCCTTGATTACTGCACACGTTTCTATGACCGTCAGTTCATCACACGCGACAACCAAAACCGAGACATCCTCGCAAGATTTGAGCGGTTGCTTGACGAATACTTCCATGATGGGGCTGCTAAACGGATAGGCTTGCCCACTGTACAGTATTGTGCAGACAAGCTCTGCCTCTCGCCCAACTATTTCAGTGATTTATTGAAAAAAGAAACAGGTTCAACCGCCCTGCATTTCATTCATGACAAGTCTATTGAAATAGCCAAGACGGAACTTGCATCTACAGACGACACCGTTAATGAAATCGCCTATAATCTCGGTTTTCAGTACCCGCAACATTTTACCCGACTGTTCAAGAAAGAGGTAGGTTACACTCCGAATGAATATAGAGCGCAAGTGTCGTGAGAATTGGATTAGTACAGAATATTAGAACCCAACACCTCTCTTGCGCTTAACTTTCTTCCTTCTGCGAAGTATATCCACCATTTCCTGATTGGCTTCCGCATCAGCAGCGTTATAAGATGAGCCACTGCTTTTTAGCAATCCCCAAGAGCCGTTGAACAACTCGCTTTGTGCCGTGCCGGACGGTGCGCTTGGTGTAGCCGTTTCATATATTCCGGCTGTTATTCCCATACGTTCCCTGCATCTGTTGTGCTGCAAAGCCGCGTCAATCTTGGAATAACTGAAACGCCTGTCCACTTTGGAGCCGTTGAAATGGTAGCCATTCATGGAGAATACAACACCCTGCACCTCGCTGGTCTGCCCCTTATGCTTGAAATGTACTTCCACTCCCTGCCGTTTCAGGTTGGCGATAAGCACGTTCCAGTTGCCGCATCTGCCGACTTCCATTTTGATGATGTCGTAAAGCGCATATTTCGTCCTGTCTGGCTCTTTCAGGCGGTTGCGTTTGACATTGTCCTTTCCGCCAGCCATATGCAAGCCGTATTTCAAGGTCAATTCCTTGCAGATGCGGGTACTGCGCAGACGCTCGTGCCTGTCCGATATGGTATTGCCGTTGTTGTCTATGCGGTTGAAAGCAATATGCACGTGCGGATGCTCCTTGTCGAAATGCTGGGCGATGAAGAACTGCGTATTCTTGATTCCCATCCGTTTCATATATTCAAGCGCGATGCCTGCCATGATACGGTTCGTCAGCCGTAACTCATCCTCTTTGGAAAAACTCAACGCGATATGTCCGACAGGTTTTGTCACCTTATCGTTCATCCGTGACTGGGCATTGAAACTCATGGCGATAGTTTCCAGATTTTCCATAAACAAGCCTTCGCTTGCTACTATCTGCGTATCCTTCTTCTTGTCGATGATGTAATCCACCGCACCCTTGAAGTCGCTTCCTTTTACGATTTTCGCCATCATATCCCTATCTTGGTTATAAGTTCATGAATCCTTGCCACTGCCACCTTGCAGTCCCACCGTTCATCGTGGAAGCCTCCGGCGTTTGCCTTACGCGCAAGCTGGTTGAGATTGTTAGCCATGCCGCAGAGTTGGCGGATGTATCCGGCATGTTCCTCCGACAGCCGTTCTTTCACATGACCGTTACGGAAACATTCCCTCATGTACTCGCTTGGTGATACGCCCGCCTCATGCGATCGTGTCAGCAGGCGGAAGTAGTCGGCTGCCGTCATTTTCACTGCGATACGGTATTTCAGTTTCTCGGTTGCTTCCTTCTTGGGGCGACCTCCCTTGTTGCGTTCCTTGTGTTCCTTTGTCTGTTCCATATTTTATTCCTTTTAATTCGGTTACTGATTCAACTGTATAGACCGACGGGATGCCACCTCCTGCAATTTGGATGGTGGGTGGCAAGCGGTTTCGGTACACCCGAAACACAAACTTGCTACCTCCCAATCCTTAAGGAATGAGTTTCGGGCATCTCCCGTTTTTCTCATTCGGGATGTCATAATCCCAACCCTTTCTTCTTGGGTTTTACGATAGTTCTTGGCGGTGGACTAACGGCTAATTTCTGCCGGATTCCACGCAGGTAATCGTTCAGGTCTTTATGCCCTTTGTAGTTGTCGGAGAAGTCGCGGATGCGTCCGGCGAACTTCCTTTCCAATTCCCGATACGCCTTTCTTCCCGCCTCGTCATTGTCGAGCATGCAGTGGATACGTCCATACCCGTGCAGCACATCTATAGCTTTGGAAACATTGGCGGTCGAATTGAGGATGACGTAATCCTGCCTGTCAAGGTCGGGCAAGTTCGAGCAGTTCCTCTTCCGCAACGTGAGGAATGAAAGATAGTCCATCATGCCCTCGAATACAAGGCATTTCTCTCTCGCTTCTCCCTGTTGCCGAATATGGCTGATGTCTTTGGGTGCGACACAGCCTTTGAAAAAACGGTTACGCACTTCAAATCCTCCCGCCACATTCGGAAAACCGATGGCGAAATAGGGCTTGCCGTTATGGGTGAAGTGGAGCTCTTTACATTGCGCCTTTGCCAAAGCGATGTTTATGCCCCGTTCCTGCAAGTATCGGAGCAATGCCGGATGGGTGAGTTCGCCCACCTCCAAATGTTGGAAACTCGGTTCGGATGCCTGCTGGCGAAAAGAGAAAGATATGGGACGGATGTGTGGTGCCTGTTCCGCTATCTTGCCAAGCAGATAAGGCACATGGTCGGATGCGTACAGTACCCCTGCAAGTGCGATGATGTTACCACCTCTTCCCAGTCCATAATCGAACCACAGGTTGCGGTCGGTGTTCACCTTGAACGAGGCTTCCGTTTCCTGACGGAACGGGGATTTATACCACAGGCAGTTTCCCTGTTGCTTTACGGGCGAATAACCCAAACTTTGCAGATAGTCCGCAATTTTGATTTGTTTTGCTTCTTGGATGTTCATGATATAATTTCTATGGATTTGATGATGACTGTAAAAACGTTGATTTGATGAATGAGATATGTATTGTCCTATACGTTAATGCTTTATATTCTCAACATCTTCTCAACAAACCACTCACAAATAGAGAATCCAACAAACTGATGCTGTTTCCCTCTCAACTTTTCTTTTCGATTGTTGAGAATTTGTTGAGAGTGTATGCTGTTTATTATCAGTATGGTTATATCATTATTCATCAATTCAACAAAAAAAGAATAGTATTACAGGGATTCAAGTTGTTCCCTTGTGACGGTGTAGAAACGACCGACTCTTTTTATCGGCTCATATCGGCACTCCCGATTGTAATTGAACTGGTAAGTGGTATATGTAAGCCCGTTAGAGGCAGGAGTAAGTTTCCAACATTCCTGCAATACCTTTCTGACTTGGTGCTTCTCCACCTTTACCTGCGAATGTACCAGCAAAAGAAGAATGTCGTTGTGGCAGAACGAGAATGTGTCCGTGCCGACACTTTCCATAATGTCAAGGATAAGTTCGCACATCTCTATCTCCAATCGGTTGCGGTTGCTGCGGATAATCTTCTGCAAGGCTTCGGTATGCAGCAAAGAGGGCGCAAACCACATACGGCTTTCCTTTTCGGTGGAAAGTTGTCTGTATTGCAGGTAATACAGAAAGGCAGGTATCTCAGCTTTCAGCTTTTGCAGGAAGTCTGTGTCATCGGATTGCAGACGGTCTATCTTGCGCACCCAATAGCGTGTTTCACCTGCATCAATGATAACAGGCAGATACTCGTTGTTGGAGCATAGCACGAACTTGGCAAAGAACGCTATCTCGTCACGGTCTTTGCCTTTGGCTTCCACCTTGTAGGAAAGTGTGGTGCTGAGGTTCTTCAACCGCTCGCTGTCCTCCCTGCGGTTGAGCAATACCTCGTCCACCACGATGAGCAGTTTTCCTGCCCAGTCGGAATTGAACTGGCTGCGGAAGTCCTCGTTGGTATTGAAAGTGACATTGTTTTGAAACACAGCTTTCAGGAAGTTCAGGAATGTACTCTTGCCCGTGTTGCGTTCTTCTGATACCAACAGCAGGATAGGCAGTTTCTGCACGGGTTGCAGGTAGAGCAATTGAAGATAGTCCATGCCCAATTCATACTGTTCACCGAAGATATGGCGCACCAATGACCGGATACAGGGAAACTCGCCTTGTTGCGGACGGTGTCCTATCGGCTCGTAGAGGTTCAGGAACTTGTCCACCACGGGACGGTAGTCCACATGGTCGGGGACGGTGCAGAAGCCGTCGTACTTCGGCACGGTGGCGAGATAGTCCTTGCCGTAGTCCTGCCGCAGTGTTTCGTTGTTCCACACGATGCGCTTCTTCACATAGCCTCCGTTCAGACGGGGCTGGTTCACTAACTTGTAGAGGGTAGTACCCACACGGATAAACTCCTCATTTTCAAAGTTGCCTTGTTTCATTAGCACTTCATTTTTTTGTTTAATCAGTGCAAAACTCGGCAATTAGCGCAGAACGGATTAACAACTCACGCATACCTCACGTAAGATTTTCTTGGATTTGGCTTTATGACATACAACAAAAGCCCGAAGAAATGCCATTCTAATGGATTTTTCTTCGGGTTTGTCGTAATCGTACGTATGAATGGCAATACACCTATTCACATACTCGTATAAATACATTGTTGGCAATGGGAATACGCATAGGTCTCACTACTTCATGTCGTCATATCATTAGAACTTATGCCTGATAATTAGACATATCCCAACCATTTATACCCAGCGAAAAGAAGATATTTGTTTTCTCTTTTCGCAAGTACAGCCTTTTAAATATGGCATTGCGCACCTGTTCCGCACCGAAGCTGTCAATGCGGAAAGCAAGTGCGACTATCATCGGAAAGCTGAACACATCGGCATGATACCCGTTCTCCTGCCGAACATACTTCTGTACCTCGTATTCTTTTAATGCTCCACTGTTATAGATGTTTCTGATGGCAGAACGAAGTGTCGGAGCAATTACTCCGAACAGTTCCACCAATTCCGGCTCGCTCATCCAAATGTTTGAGACATTCTCCGGCATGATGATATTGCCGGATTCATTCACTGTTATGCTGTTTCTTCTCATACTCATGACATCGTTATTCCGTTAAACGTCTTACTCAGTTTGTCGCCGAACATGGTCAGGTCGTTGTCGAGCTTCTGCGTGGTTATCTTTGCGTAGAGTTGGGTCGTGACTATATTCGTATGTCCCAACACACGGCTTACGCTTTCAATGGGCATCCCCTTGCTCAAAGCTAATGTTGCGAAGCCATGACGACTGCAATGAAATGATATTGACTTGGTTATGCCACATTCCCTTATCATCCGTTTCAACGGTTTGCAGATAGACCAATAGTTCAAGCCGGGGAATATACGATTGTCTTTCTGCATCGGTCGGTAGCGTTCGACTATCTGCAAGGGTATATCCAGCAGCTTCACTTGGAAGGCGACTTTTGTCTTGTGGCGTTTGGACAATATCCACTTCTCGCCGTTCACCTCCACGATGTTGTCATTCGTCAGTTCCTGAATGTCCACGAATGACAAGGCGGTGAAACTGGCAAAGATGAAAATGTCACGGATGTATGCGAGCTTGCTGTCTGCAAACTCATGTGTCATGACCGCTTTCAGTTCATCCTCCGTCAGATATTCCCGTTCTTTCACATTGGGGCTGATATGAAACTGGATGAAAGGATTGCGCGGTATCAACCCGTTATAATGCGCTTTCATGACCACGCCTTTCAGCCACATACAGTTTGCCCATATCGAACCGTTCCGCAATCCGGCTTCAGTCGAGAGGTATGCGGCGAACTCCTTGATGAAATCGGGAGTAAGTTCCAACATGGACATATCGCTGCGTCTGTAAAACGACTTGATAAAGGCGGCTACATGGTTTCTTGCCCGTACACGTGCCCGATAGGTAGCCATTACCCTGTCTTTGCCTACCCGTTTCTTGAACACTTCGTTCTCACGGTCGAATGCTTTTAGCAGCGTCTCATACTCGCTGCCGATTCCCTGATAGGCGTTGCGCACCATCTCAGCCGTAACAAATGCCTCGCGGTCTGAAATGCGCTGGTAATGTTTGATGATTTGCGCCTTGATGTTGTCAAGGGCAAGGTTGATGTCTCGTGCCTCGCGGCTCTTGCCTTTCGCCTTGTTTCCTTTCACGTCCCAAAGCGTTTTCGGGATGTTCTGCTTACAACTGAACTGCGCCACAGTCCCGTTGATTGTCACTCGTCCCATGATGGGGACAATACCGTTTTTCTCCTTGCTGCCGTTCACGTAGAACAGAACCTTGAATGTGCTTCTTGCCATACTCGTTTTTTGTTTGCAAAGTTATTACTCAACGAGTTAGACCTTGATATGCCAACCTGTGCCACAAGCTGCCAAATACAACACGGTGTGTTAAAAATCACCATTCGGCGGGTAATGATTTGGAGACCGTTCTTCTTCATAAATCCGCTTTCCTTTACGTTACCTCGATTTTTCGCCTGTCCTCATTTGTCTTCGCAAACGCCTTATTGACAGGCATTACGAAGACATTTGTCCCTTTTTATTCGTCTTTTCCAGAGATTTTTAGTATTTTTGCCGACGTTTATTATGCTAGAAAAATTATTTTGAGTATGTTCAGAATACCTGCTATTACAAAGAATTTGCTGATTATCAACGTGCTGATGTTCGCCGCCACATGGGTGTTCGGCCGTCAGGGCGTCGACTTGAACAGCGTGTTTGGACTTCACTTCTTCCTTGCGCGCGATTTCCAGATATATCAGCTTTTCACTTATATGTTCATGCATGCCGGGTTCACGCATCTGTTCTTCAACATGTTTGCCCTGTGGATGTTCGGCTGCGTGGTTGAGAATGTGTGGGGACCTAAGAAGTTTCTCTTCTATTATATGGTCTGCGGAGTCGGTGCCGGACTTATACAGCTTATAACACAGTTTGGCGAGTTCTACATGCTTGCCAGCGACCAGATACCGGGCTTTGGCTTCGGCGATATAATGGCTGTGGCACATAATAGCTCGGCTATTCTCAATCTTTGGACAACAGTAGGCGCGTCTGGTGCCATTTACGGTGTGCTGCTTGCTTTCGGCATGCTGTTTCCTGAGGAGCGCCTGTTCATATTCCCGCTTCCGCTGCCGATAAAGGCCAAGTGGTTTGTGTGTATCTACATCGTTGTTGAGCTGTTGTCGGCTCTCGGCACGTCAAACAGCAGTGTGGCTCATTTCGCCCACCTCGGTGGCATGCTCTTCGGATGGCTGCTGATAAGATACTGGCGCAACAATCCGGGCGGAGGCACTTTCGGAAGGTCGAAGGGACAGCAGTTCTTCGACAACCTGAAGAGCAACTGGGAGCGCCGCTCTCACCGCAAGTCGGACAATGCCGGAGGATATGACAGGACAAGAAGCGAATCAGACTGGGACTACAACGCCCGCAAGAAGGCTGAACAGGACGAGATAGACCGCATACTCGACAAGGTTAGACGAAGCGGATACGACAGCCTGAGCGAGGAGGAAAAACGTAAACTCTTTGACGGAGGAAAATAGCACATGACGGATGTGCTTCATTGTGAATGAAAAAAATTAAAGACCTTACTTTGCAGATAATAGCCGGGGCCAATGTGGCAACGGCTGTTACCATGTTTCTGGTAGGCCTGTCGGACCGCATCAATCCGACAGAGCATCCTATAATGGCCAATATCGGACTGATATTTCCAGGCTTTATATTTATCAATTTCTGCTTTCTAGTCTTTTTCGCGGTGTTCAGGCGCAGGTACATGCTTATTTCCCTGCTTGGCTTTGTTGTCAGCTATTCTTCCGTGCGTACTTACTGGCCGCTAAACATCAGCCGCGACGTGCCGCCTGGCTCGATAAAGGTGATGTCGTATAATGTGCATAATTTTGCCAGCGACAATGCCCCTGAAGGACACGACAATCCGATACTTGAATATATAATAAATTCAGACGCTGATATAGTGTGTCTGCAGGAGGCTGTTATAACTGATAATTTACGCGATGCCGTAAAGGATGTATACAACTATGTTGACTCGGTGAGAAGTAAGAATGGTGGAGATTGTCTTGTGTTGCTGAGCAAGTATCCAATAAAATCAAGTGAACGTATAGAGTATGAATCGAAGAACAATGTCAGTGCGGCATTTAGAGTTGTTGTAGATGAAGAGATAGTTACGGTAATTAATAATCACTTTGAGACTTCCGGTCTGTCGCTTGCCGACCGTGCCGGCTTCAAGGACATGGTTAAGGGCAAGGCGGGCAGCGACACGATGAGGGCTGAGTCGAAACGCCTGGCAGTAAAGCTGGGAGAGTCGGCCAAGATACGTGCGCCGCAGGCTGAGGCCGTGGCCGAATATGTGAGGAATAGCGGCGACAACGTGATTCTTTGCGGCGACTTTAACGACAACCCCATATCGTACACTCACCGCACTCTGGCGCGCGAGCTTACCGACTGTTATGTTGAGTCGGGCAACGGTCCGGGCATATCCTATCACCACAACGCCATCTTTGTGCGCATAGACAACATAATGTGCTCAAAGCTGTGGCAGCCCTATAAGTGCAAAGTTGACCGAAGTATCGGCTATTCAGACCATTACCCCATTTATTGTTGGCTCAAAAAGCGTGGAAAGGATAAAAATAACCGCTAAAATGAATAATAAGAGGCATTAAATTTTTCAAAGTTTAAAAAAATAATTATCTTTGTGCCCTATTAATATCAAACTCGAAAAAACATTAAAAATTAATAATAATCAAAATGCAAAACAAAGGAATTGTAATTGTTACAGCCGTCTTACTGACGCTTGCAAGCATTTTCTATTTGTCTTTCTCTGTCGCAACAAGCTATTACGACAGTCAGGCAGCAAAGATTAAAGACCCGATTGACCAGCAGAACTACAAGGATTCTGTTAAATATCTGGGTATTTATTCTTACCAGAAGTGCTTGGAGACGCAGATTGGTCTGGGTCTTGACCTTAAAGGCGGTATGAACGTAATCCTCGAGATTTCTGTTCCTGATGTTGTAGACGTGCTGGCTGACCACAAGACAGACGCTGCCTACGTTAAATCAATGGAGCAGGCTAAGAAGGAGGAAGAGACAAGTCAGAGTGATTTTATCTCTCTTTTCATTAAGTATTATCATCAGAATGCGCCCGGACATCGTCTGGCTGAAGTTTTTGCCACACAGCAGCTTAAGGGCAAGGTGAGCACACAAAGCTCTGACGCTGAGGTGGAGAAGGCTCTGCGCGAAGAGGTTCAGTCGGCTATCGACAACTCTTACAACGTAGTGCGCAACCGTATCGACAAGTTCGGCGTTGTTCAGCCCAATATCCAGAAACTTGAGGGACAGCAGGGCCGTATCATGGTAGAAATGCCTGGTATCCGCGAGCCTGAGCGTATCCGTAAACTTCTTCAGGGTAGCGCCAACCTCGAATTCTGGGAGACATTCAACAGCGAAGAGGTTACTCCGTATCTGGCTCAGATCAACCAGCGCCTTGCTGCCGGTTCGTCTGCTACAGCCGCTGACACAACTGCCGTAAGCGACAGCACAGCTGCCAAGGCTGAGCCCGCAAAGGCAGAGGCTAAGCCTAAGTTCCAGATAAAGAACGACGCAAAGAACGCTGCCAAGGCTACTGAAACTGATGCACAGCTCGCTCTCGCCAAGAAGCAGAATCCTCTGCTGGCTATGTTGCAGCTGGCTCCGCAGGGCTCATTGAGCGTTGTAGGATATGCTAACGTACGCGATACAGCAGCAATCAACAAGATTATCACATCTGAACTTGCCAAGCAGGTGCTCCCGTCTAACCTGAAACTTCTTTGGGGTGCTAAGCCTGCTGACGGACTTTCTGTAAAGAATGTGTTCGAACTTTATGCAATAAAGGTTACACAGAGCAACGGACGTGCTCCGCTTGAAGGCGACGTGATAACAGATGCTACAGACCAGTTTAACAACGTTACAGGTGCTCCTGAGGTAAGCATGACCATGAACTCAGACGGTGCACGCCGCTGGGCAGCCCTTACAAAGGCTAATGTGGGTAAAGCTATTGCCATCGTGCTCGACGATGCTGTTTACAGCGCACCTCGAGTTAACGGCGAAATCCCCGGCGGACAGTCTTCTATCAGCGGAAACTTCACTATCGAGGATACCAAGGACCTTGCCAATACTCTTAAGTCTGGACGTATGCCTGCTCCGGCACGTATCGTTCAGGAGGACGTCGTAGGACCTTCACTCGGTGCACAGTCAATCCAGCAGGGTCTTATCTCGTTCGTTGTAGCCTTCGTATTGCTGATGATCTACATGATCGTCATGTACGACCTGATTCCGGGTATGATGGCCAACTTGGCACTTATACTTAACCTCTTCTTTACGTTAGGTATTCTAACCTCCTTCCAGGCGGCGCTGACCATGCCGGGTATTGCCGGTATCGTGCTGTCATTGGGTATGGCCGTCGACGCTAACGTGCTTATCTATGAGCGTACCAAGGAAGAGTTACGCAATGGCAAGCAGCTCAAGCAGGCTATCGAGGCCGGTTATGGCAACGCCTTCTCTGCTATCTTCGACTCTAACCTTACCTCAATCATAACAGGTGTCATCCTTTATGTCTTCGGTACAGGTCCTATCCGCGGATTCGCCACAACTCTTATAATCGGTATCTGCTGCTCATTCTTCACAGCCGTTTATCTTACACGTCTCGTTTATGAGCACAAGATGAAGAAAGACAAGTGGCTGAACCAGAACTTCACAACAAAGATATCTCGCAAGTTCCTGCAGGGCACAAACATCGGCTTTATGTCAATGTACCGTAAGACCTTCACAATAGCAGGTATTGCAGTTGTGCTGTTCGCTATCAGCTTCGCAGTTCGCGGTCTCAGCAAGAGCATCGACTTCACAGGTGGACGTAACTATGTAATCAAGCTTGAGAAGGCCGTAGAGCCTGAGCAGGTAACTGCGGTGCTCCGTCCGGCATTCCCGAACAGTACAGTGAGCGCAATTGCATTGGGTACAGACCACAAGACCATCCGTATTTCAACTAACTATAAGATTGATTCTAACAATCCGGCAGTTGACAACGAGGTAGAGGACATCCTGTTCAAGTCGCTCTCAAGCGCAGGCATGGTGACACAGAAGAGCGTAGAGGTGTTCAAGAATCCTGATGTACGCGCAGGCGGCTCTATTATCAGTAGTGCCAAGGTGGGTCCGTCAGTTGCTAAGGATATCACATACGGAGCTATCATAAGCGTCATATTCGCTCTTATAGCTATCTTCTTATACATCCTCATCCGTTTCCACAATGTAGCCTTCTCTGTTGGTTCAACAGTTGCTCTGGCTCTCGATACGATAATCGTTATCGGCTTCTATTCAGCATTGTGGGGTCTGGTTCCGTTCTCTCTCGAAATCGACCAGACGTTCATCGGAGCTATCCTTACCGTTATCGGTTATTCAATCAACGATAAGGTGGTTGTGTTCGACCGTATACGTGAGAACCTCGGACTGTACAAGAAGCGTGACTACTGGACAATATTCAACGACTCTCTGAACGAGACATTGGCACGTACAATCAACACGTCTTCAACAACGTTGCTGGTATTGCTCTGTATCTTCTTCCTTGGAGGTGACAGCATCCGCAGCTTCTCGTTCGCGATGATTCTCGGTGTTGTATTCGGTACACTGTCTTCAATTTTCATTGCAGCTCCTATTGCTTACATCACTTTAGGTCGCAAGGTTAACAAGACATCAGAGGTTAAGGCTGCATAAGTGTTTTTACTGAATAAGACGTTAAGTCATATATTCAATATAAATAGGGTGGATACTCATCAATGTGTATCCACCTTTTTTGTTACGGATCGGATGTCTTGCAGAATTGTTCTTAATCCTGAATAGTCAGCAGCCAGGATATGTTCTGCCTGTTGCAAGTGTATTGGTGCCTCCAGTCATCTTCTTTGTTGTATTCTTGCATTTGTTTTCCTTTGAGTAGCCAAATGGTTAATCCGTTCAATCTAAGTCTGTACAGCAGAACTATAATGACTGATTTGGCTTTAAATTCTCAAAGTGTAAAAAGCAGAATAATTGTTGATTAATTGGCTGTATTTGCTTTTCACGTTGCATTTGTGTAGATTTATGTAGCTGCGCTTTTATATTCTTATTATTCCATAAAATTTTACTTTTTGCAATCAATTCTACTAACGTTGGCCGGGTAAAAATTTAGGACAAAATAATTTTTCAATCTAGAAATCTGATATGTAACGGATGTTAAATTTAATGCTCTTGCATGTCTCCTTTATTAACATACGTTTGCTTTTAGCTGTTTTAAGCGAGCCAAAACATACGTTTTTTGTGCCTTAATCTATGACTTTTGAGTAGAAAACGGCCTGCTTTCACTTCGTAAAAGGCCCACTTTCGCACCGTAAGTGGCCGAGTAATATATTTTAACTCTTGCTGTTTTGTCGCTCAGCGTGCGTAATGTGTTGAATGATAAAGACTTAACATAAACATCCTATTTTGGGCGTTTTTCATGTAAAATCCCGTATTCGTGAAGACTATCGCTGTTCTGAGAGCGTTAATTGTTCGGCTGACGTCCGAAATGTTTACATTTTAGTCTATGCGTCTATCCCCAAAATGGTTTTTCTCAAGGTCGCCGTTGTGGCGTCATTCGTGCAGTTCAATCTCGCCATTGAACGATATCATCTCGCGTTGCTGCGGCATGACGTTTATCGACGCGCTGCCGTTGTCAAAAATATCAATGTGGAATTTATACGTATCCTCATCGTTCTTCACGCTGAACTCCACGTGCTTTCTGTCGCGTTTAGGCTGCGTTATCTTGAAGTTCTCTGTCACTCCGCTGAAGTTGAGCCCCTTTCCGCCGCCGTAAGGCACGTTATAAGCCCTGCCGAAGTAGGGCAGATACGACACCACGCTGTCGCCTTTAATCCTCAGGTCGAAGTCTGCCGTCAGCTGTACCGACATGCCCCTCGTTGGGTGAGCCGTCTGTACGTTTATCTTGAAGTCGCGGTTGCACACCGCCCTGCTTATCATCTCGGCCTTCTCCTGTTTCTTTCTGTCATTCTGCTGCCTGTCCGTCGTGGCGCATGCCACAAGAATTATTGCCGCGGTTATTATAAATAAAATCCTTTTCATATGTCGCATCAAAAATAAATTTCTTTCATTCAGTTCCCTGTCGTTCGCCTCCTCACATCGTTTCCCGGCTATTAGCCGCTGTTGCAAAATTAGCCAATTTATCATTAAGCCACCTTTTCTCTAAATCTTTTTAAGATAAATTGATTCAAGTTGTTCAAACAGTTGTTTAGCGTGGTTAAAATGTGTGGAGCTTATGTCCCGTATCGTTAAAATAATATCATGTTTAATAGCTTTTGCATGAGCATATATCTAATGTCTCTGCTTCTAATGTTGCATGTTGATTGAATTCTTGATTCGTGAAAATCTTATATAAAATAAAGAGTTTATTTTGTCTATATAACTTTATCCAAAAACAAAAATGATACGATTTTAATTCGTATCATTTTCCAATTATTATTTTACCGTAAATTCAGACAATTTTATAACGTCTCCTCTATCCGGCCAACTTGCGTATAAAGCGTCATCTTCAAGGCTCTTCACTATCACAATTTTCTGTGAAGGATTTATTTCAGTGAGAAAGTAGTATTTGTCAACAGAAATATGATAGTTGCTTGTATTACCGTCGTGTTCAATAATGAGTGAGAATGTTGTCTTGCTGATAAACACATCTTTGATATGATAAGTGTCAGACATGTCTGCAAAGCCTGATATGGCTTCTTTGGTTTTCTTAAATTCGGCTTCGCCCTGCTGTTCGTCCCATATACTTAATATTCTTGCCCACACTTTTTCGTCTTTGCCTTCGGGATTGTCAAAGTTTATCATCTGTAAGGTTTCGGGCAGTCCTAACGGTGTGCCGTTGTCGGGAATGACTTCTATGTTAAGTTCGTGCTGAGGCTCATCGTATTCATAAAGGTAAAAACAGCATTTGCGCTCTTTTCCGTATCCTTCGAATACTTGTAACACGGGCGGGTCGTCCTCCTTGTCGATAGTCCAGAAATTCAGTATAAGCGTTTTGTCAATGGTGAAAGTCTCTATGTCTTTGCCGGCTTTCATGCGCATTGCTATATAAAATCCATTTGTGCCACGTTGGTATGTTTGGCAGACAAGAAGCCATATTTCGCTGTCCTGGCCATAGCTGCTGTGCGGCAAACGCCAGTAGCTCCGCTTTCCGAAGTTGAAAATGCGCAACAGTTTGAGGGCTTCATTTCTAAAGTTTTCTTCAGTATAATATCTAAATATTATGATAAAATTGTGAATAATATTCCAAAGGGCTTGTGCATTGTTAAGTCTTTTCATGTTTTCTGCGGCTTCGTGTGCATCGTGTTTTTCAGGGTAAATATACGACAGGATATTTTCGAGCATGTCGACTATTTTCCATGTTTCTTTCTTTTTGATATATTTATATGCATCAATGCCGTTTGCCTTTATGAATATCATTGCCACGATGCCCCAATAAACATCGCGCTCATCGTTTTTAAGGTCGATGAGCACTGGCATGATCTCGTCTTTGAACTTATGCGAAAAGTTGTCGTATTCGTTGCACGTTAAAGATATTATCAGATTTTTTATCCATTCAGGATTTCGTGTGTCCATCTCTGATATAAGTTTGTCGTAAAAGAATTTCACGCCGTAGAATATCCGTGCAATTTTGTAAAGATTTTCTTCATAAAGTCCGAATCTGTTACATATCTGTTCGGTGATTTTGTTTATGGTGTCGTCCTTAACCTTCCCTTCCGACAGTCTGTAAATAACCATCTTGCCATTATATCCTAATTCTTTTGCCAGTGCAGAGTGTGACGGTGCAAAGGCTTGGTTTTCAATCAGACATTGCAATATCTCCAGTTTCTCGTTCATCTTGTATCAGTTTATGCAGTTTTTGGTACTATTTCAATTCCGCCTTTCAAATGTAGTTTTTTCTTTCTGTTTTAAAGAAGGATTATCCGTATTTTTGTGAAAAAATATATGAATCAATACAAATTTTCATATAAAAGAGCGTCATGTTCGGGCAAAAAACGTATCTTTGCAATATCTGGCGGGAGAAATCGCCGGATTAATAAGGAAAGCGTTGATGCTTTCATCCTAAGGAACGAAATCGCCAAATTCAATACCAGAAGGATGAAGGGACATGGCGCTCATCCGTTTTTGTATATGTCGTTACGGCTATTGCCGTATTTACATATCAGAACGGCGTGGGAGTATTGTTTCTGTTCATTTCTGGTTAGGCGTTTGGCGATGCCTGTTTCTTGATGAATGGCGAGCAAGTCCTCACGCCTTTTCCGTAATGTTAAATCTAATGCCGACTTCGTGGACTTATAGGTGTGCAAAACTATGAGGGGGAAATATTGTTTTGATGTAGTTGGACAAGACAGAATTAATAAGTTACATTATTCAATACTGGACTTGTTTTGATGTATTGTGAAGTTTCTTGAAAGATAGAACTTTCTCTATATAATTATGGTAAATGGCAATGATGAATCTGTCATGGCCTTCTGTTAAAATAATAAAAGATGAATTATTATGAACCTGAAAATGGATTGTGTACAACTTTATAAATTCCTATCTTTACAAAATTAAAACATGCAAATAATTAGGAACACATACTTTTGTACGGAATTGTTACTTAAATCAAAACTAAATATAAATCATAAATAACTATAAATAAGGAGATTAAAACTATGCCATTATTTAGAATAACATTAAAGAGGATGAAAAATTCAAACGGGATACGTCTTGAACCTGGTATGAGTGTTGATGTGTCTTCATCATCATTCAGTAATCCTGTTTCGACAAATGGAGGTAAACTCGTTGCTGATGCCTTTTATCGCGTGTATGGCGTTGATATAAAAAAGGCTGGTGCGCTGAATATGGTTGATTTGGATGTTGAAAGGATAGGGTGATGTAATTAAAAAATATGTATATGGATTTAAAGGTTTTACGTGATATAGCTGAATATATAGAAATGAACAATATAGTTCATCTTTTAGATGATATTTCAGGTCGTTTGCAACAAAAGAATACAAATTTAATTTTCCCTTTAGTTGGAGAATTTAGTTCGGGAAAAACAACTTTAATAAATGCTCTTACTGATAGTAAAAAATTAGAAACGGCGACAAAACCGACAACAGCAACAATTTATAAGTTACATTTTGGTTGTGAGCATTGCTATGCAAAAGTATTAAATATGGATGGTTCTGTTATTGAGTATCAGAACATTTCTGAAATTAAAAATGATAAAATTGAGGATGCTGTATTAGTTGATGTTTTTGATACGTCAAAAATGGTTCCAGCTACAACTATTTTGGTTGATACTCCAGGATTGTCTTCTCCAGATAGACGTCATAAACAGGCTTTAGTAAACTTTTTACCAAAAGCCGATGGTATTTTGCTAGTCACTGATGTTAATCAACAACTAACACGTTCTTTAATTGAATTTGTTCGGACAATAACACTTTCAAAACGTCCTGTCTTTTTAGTTTTAACAAAATGTGATACTAAATCAGATAAAGATTTAGAAAGTATAAAGAAGTATATTTGCAATAATATTCAGATACCAATACAGCAAATAGTGTGTGTGTCAGCTATAAAAGGTGAAGTACATGGATTGTTAACGTTGTTGGATAAAATTCAAAATGAAAAATCTTCTATTATCCGCCAAGTAGATAATGAACGTATTAATAATATTATTAATATATTGCTTCAACGTATTGATGAGTTATTGAAATCTTTAGTTTCAGATAAAGAATTAAAGAATTCTATACGTCAACAAGAAATTGATTTGAAACATTTATATAATAATATAGATCGTTTAGTAAATGATGTTTCTTGCGATGTTGAAGAAATAGGTGTAAAGTTTATTAGGCAATTTGAAGATGTTATTTCTAATAAATTAGAAGCTCTAGTTGTAGGGAAAAGTAATAATTTTGATAATGAAGCTATTTCTGTTATTAATAATACTGCAAGTTTATTGCTTAATGAATATAAAAATGATATTCAAGCTTTATTTAGGAAAAAAGCTAAAGAACGAAAAGGAAAAGATATCGCAGTATCGTTACAATCTTTAGAGAATATAGATTTGTCTTCTCTGAATATTCAAGGCCTTAATTATGATATAAATCTTAATGTATTAGGTCATCAGTATGATTCTGCTATATCAATAGCAACAAAAATTGCTGTTGCTGCGGGGACTGTTTATGCTGGAGCTACTATTTTAGGCGCTAATGTAGCTTCAACTGTAGCTACAGCAGCTACGGCAGATAATTTAATTGATGTTGCTGACACTGCAACAGATGTTATGAGTATGCAGTCTAATAATAAAATGGCGAAACGTATCGAATCTGCAGTAAATTTTGTTGGTAAAACAACAGAGAAGGTATCATCTATTGATGATTATAGTAAAATGGCAGGTCAACAAATCGGTGAAAGTAAGGGTATTGTTGAATCAATGGTTGGTTTTATTACAGATAAAACAATGGGTAAACCCCAACGTAAGAGAGCTATACATAATTACATTGATGGAACATTATTACCTGATTTTAAAAGTGAAATGAAGAAAATAAATAGTCAGGTAATTTCTTCTATTAATGTAATTTTACATGAAGAAGCACAAGAAACCATAAACCAAAAGAAAACTGTCTTGGAACAAATGCAAAAAGAGTATACTGAAAAAAAAAGTGAATATGAGCAACGGGTAAGTAAATTACATGATTATAGAAACTTATTAATAAAATTTTAAATAAATTAAATATGACAGAATTAATAATAGGTGTAGCATTAGGTGCTGTAGGCATGTATGCAAAAGATAAATTCTTAGGTAATTCAGAAACAAATAAGTTAAATGCAAAAAAAAGAGAATTGGATGAATTGTATACAGAAAATGATAAAATTCGTAAGCGAAATAAGGATTTAACACGTCAAGTGGAAGATTTGCAGTTGGAAAATATAAAATTGCAGAAACGCATTGATGATATGGATGATTCACATAATGTTTTAGAGGATGATTTATATAAAATAAAAGGTGAATTAAAAAAATTACGTATACAAAATGATGAATTATACAAAAAACTTCAAGAATACAAATCTGCTTGTGAATCTTATGAGTTAGAACTTTCACGTCTTAAGTAAAGTATATAAAATAATGAATGTAAGTATTTCTTTTTTAATAATATGTGTTGTTATTGTAGTCGTTATAGCTTCAATAGTTTCTTGGCTTTTTGTATATAAAAAAAGAATATATGAAACTAAAGCTTTCAATGACGAAAGAGCGTATTTGGAGAATCAGGCAAATGAACTGAAGACGGATAATAAGAGATTGAAAGAATCATGTGATAAAAAAGTTGAGGAAGCCAATTTACAAATTGATGAAGCTACCAAACAATTAGAAAAAGCTAACCAACAGGTCGCAGAATTGGAAAATCAGCTTAATAATATGTTAAATGGTAATGTTGATAGCGTAATTAAGGCTCAATTGGAAGATGTAGACAAGCTAAAGAAAAAAATAGAAAGGTTAAAGAAAGAAAATGAAGTATTAGAAAGAGATTTGGATGAAACAGAATCGAATCTAGATAAGAAAGAAGATAAAATATTAGAATTAGAAGGTTTAGTTCGTGAAGAGCGTTCTAAAAATGAGAAAATAAAAAAGGATTTAGAAGAAAAAAAAGAAGAATTAAATGTACGTTCGGAAGAACTAAGTCTCAAGGTGGAGTCTTTAGATTTTATTCAAGAAGTGCTTGGCGCTCAAGAGCGTAATGAGGGGAATATTGCCGTATTATATAAAAAAGTGGATGATATGGTTGATTTCATACATGAAGATTTAAGTACTTGTTTGGGGTTTAGTAAGGACTCCTGGGTAAATAAAGACTTGGATAGGTGGGCAATAATTTCAAAGAAAAGTTGGATTGCAGGTAAAAAAACTATAGCATTTGTCGGTGAATTTTCGGCAGGTAAAACTTCTATAGTAAATCGTATTTTATCACAAGATGATCCAAATGTTCCACTTTTGCCTGTTAGTGCAAAAGCAACTACCGCAATTCCTACCTATATTGCAGGAGAAATAGGTACTAGCTATAGTTTCGTTTCACCCGATAATAGAAGAAAAAAAATAGATGAAAAAACTTTTAAACGTGTCAATAAAGAGGTCTTGGATCAAGTAAAAGGTGTATCTTCGTTAATTCAATATTTTGTTATGACTTATAGAAATACTAATTTACGGGGTCTAAGCATATTAGATACTCCAGGATTTAATTCAAATGATTCTGAAGATGCACAAAGAACAATTGATGTGATTAATGAGTGTGATGCTTTGTTTTGGGTTTTTGATGTTAATTCAGGAACAGTAAATAGGAGTTCAATATCTTTAATAAAAAAATATTTGAAGAAACCATTATATGTTGTTATAAATAAAATTGATACAAAAGCAATAACAGAAGTAAATAAGGTTGAACAGCTTATTAGAAAAACATTAATAGATGAAGGTGTTATTGTTAATCGTTTTATTCGCTTCTCCGAGAAAGAACCTTTAGAGTCAATAATGGAACCTATAAGATCTGTAGAACATAATGTAGAAGAAGATTCTTATATTGATAAACTTGATACATTATTAGAAGATTCTGTGAAGATTAAGGAGAATGATAAAGATGCTGCATTTCGTCTTTATAATAAAAAATCACATGAAGTAGAAGAATATACTTCTAGGATGAATGTTTTGTTACAGAATTTGACTGGAAATTGTGATAATGTGAACAAAATACCTCAATTTAAAGAAGGTCTTGAAATTTTCTTGAAATTGACGGATGATAAATATGAAATGAATGAATATCAATACAGAAAGTTTGTAGATTTATTAGGTTCTATAAAAACGCAAGCACGTAATATGAATTCAATTTCAAACAGTTGCACTAAGGCCGTTAAAGAACAGCAAAAGTTATACGAGGACTATAATGATAAAAGAGAATCATTTCGAAATGCTTTTGCATGTCTGCAAAAATTTAAAAAATTGAGAAAAGAACTTGAACATAAAATTTTATGAGTATGACGAAAAATTTATTTGAAGAGTTTCAAGAGAGGAAAAAAAATCTCATGAAAATTGTAGCTAAGGCTGTGGAGTTTGGTTGGATTACATCTGAACGTTCACGTGAAATAATTAATAAATTAGATAATGAAACATTAACAATTGGTGTTATTGGGCAAATGAAATGTGGAAAATCAACTTTTCTTAATTCGTTTGTTTTTGAATCTAATGTTTTACCAGCTGCCACGACACCCATGACAGCAGCGTTGTCTGTTATAACTTATGGCGATACACAAAAGATTGTTGCTGAGTTTTATACGAAAGACGAATGGTGTGAGCAAAGGTTTCAGGCTTCACGTTCTTTAGATGATGTTGCTGGTAATAGTATTGAGGAATCAAAAATTAAAGCAGCAAAAGAACTTGTCGATAAAGCTGTAAAATTGGGAACTGATTTAGAAAAATATCTAGGTAAGACACAAGAAGATAGTTTCGCAAATTTAGAAGAATATGTTGGTGCTGATGGAAAATATATTTCCATAACAAAGTCTGTTACGATTTATTATCCTAAGGAATATCTTAAAGGTGTTGAAATTGTAGATACTCCAGGATTCAACGATCCTATAGTCTCACGTGAAGAAAGAACTAAGAACTTTTTAAAAAAAGCAGATGTGGTGTTATTGATGTTATATGCAGGTAGACCATTTGATGCTACTGATAGAGATATCTTGTTTAAAAATGTAAGACAATGTGGTGTCGGTAATGTTCTTATTGGAATAAATAAGTACGATATTCCTTATGAAAATGGAGAAACAGAAGAAAATATTAAAAATTATGTAAAGGATGAAATAAATAAAGCAAGTCGTGAGTTGAAAGATGATACATTAAAGGACGTCTTAAAGAAAACAGAACCTATACCTCTTTCAGCAGAAATGGCTTTATTATCAGAAACTCCATTATCAAAAATAGAAATGGATGAAACTCTTAAATTCTCATGGAAACGAACAACATCGATTTTTGAGACGGCGTCATCAGCAGAGATACGTAAAAAAAGCCATATTGATGATTTGATATTAGCTATAAAAAATATCTTAGAACATGAAAAGAACAAAATATTATTTTTAAAGCCAATAAATTCTATTTTAGCTGCAGGTAATACTAAGATGGAAGATATTGCTACTAATCTATGTTTATGTGATAATTTAATTAAAAATTTAAATACTCCTGATGATGAACTTGAAGAAAAATCATATGCCTTAAATAAGGCAGAAACAAGATTGTCAAAAAAAATAGATACTTTAGGGTTAAGTTTAAATGGTGTATTTAGAAATATAGTAAATGAGGGAAAGCGCAGTTTAGCTGATGATGTGGATGCAACTTGTAAAAGAATGCATGTAATTGTTGATGATTGGAAGGTCTTTTCTAGTATTGATAGCATTACACCTAAACTTGATAGTGAGTTACAAACTTTATTGACAAGAACTTTAAGAAATCATGTTAATGATTTAAGTGAGCGTGCACGTCTAGAAATTAATAGGTGTATTGATAAGTTCTTAGAGCAAGCTGAGAATATTCTTTCAAGAGTTTTTGATGATGAAGATGATGAGGATGTTATTGATATGAAAGTACGTATAAACGAGAATTTACAGATAAAAATTGATGAAGATTTGTTTAAAATGGATAGTGATGACTGTAAAGATGATTTTGGTTGGGGGGACATCGTATGGAATTTCCTTAATGGATGTACCTATGGAATTTTAGAGAAAGTTGGTGATGTCTTAAGCCACAAAGATAATGTATTGACGATAAAAAATTGGATAAACTCATTACGGAATAATTTTGATCCGACTCCTTTATTAGAAACTATTTATCAGAGTAAAGAACAAATAGTAGAATATCTTGAAGATGAATTTATAAGAAAATATATTAATCCTATGCAGAAACAGATAGAAACATTGTATACTGAGAAGGAATCAAAAGAGACTCAGTTGCAAAATGCAAAAGATAAAATGAATAAATTTATAGAAGAAAAGAAACGTTTGACAAATCAAATAAATGAAATTAAACAATTAAAAGATTCTTTGATTTAGTGTCTTTGTGATTGTAATTCCACAATATGCCAATTGTATATATTCTTATTTACTTTAGTATATTGTGGATTTCTTATTTTAATTTGTGATTTATAATTAATAATATGATTGAGTTTTTTAGGTGTTGTGATAAGATTATTAGTGAGGTATCATTTAAATTTGAATAAATATTATACAGATGAAATGCCATGTTTGACATATCTTTTCTAATTTAAATATTTATGTGTACCAATACTATTCTTTTTTGATACAATCTTTTTTGGCATAGATTTTTCCTGAAATCTTATGCCCAAAAAGATTGTAATGGAATGACTTTGTCGCAATTTCAATATATATCGCTTATGAAAAATCTCAAGAAAATGGTGGCGGAACTGCTTGAAGAACTGGAGGTTGGGTATGTCATCAATGAAGAGAAAAGCAGTTTTGAGTTTGATCTGCAGGCGGAATATGTCAAGGTGTCGATGTGTCTTGTGTTTCATGAAGCGAACAGGATGCTTTACAACCTGAGCTATCTTACATCCTGCCTGCCAAGAGAAAGTATGACGGACGTGCTCTATAAGATTAATGAGATACACTATATGGCGTTTAATCAGGCACACATGTATCTGTCTGTAGACGACTGCAGGCTTATGGCACAGGCCATGATTAACGTGCCAGAAGACGGACTTAGTCTGGATGTCTTTGCTAATTTCCTGCTGGCTACCTGCAATCTGCTCAACGATAATTATAACGACCTGATGAAGGTGGCCTATGAACGTAAGGTTGAGAGCAAGATGATATATACAAAACTGAATGCTGATGATGACGGTCAGGATATGTGCGTCAACTGAACATCGGTTGAATGTATTAACTTTGTAAGGCGATATATGTGCTATTTGCGGGTTTGCGTGTGATGATGATAAATGCGGTTGATATAAATCTCTTGATTAACTTCGATCCTGCAGAATGTGCCTTTATGGGTGAAGATGCAGAAGGTGATAAAGGTGAAAACAAATTTTATAACAAAGATAGACTATGAAATTTAAGAAAATTGATAAGGATGAGCTGGTGGACAATGTTGTCATTGGAGGTGTTTTGGCCGGATTTGTATTGAGTGTTCCATTTGAAATGTTGGCAAATGGTGTAAAGAAGATTTATAATCGTATACCTGCCGTTGCAAGAAAGCGCGAGAGACTTAATGCCGAGATTCGTAAACTGGAGAAGATTCTCGGGATTGAAGGCCGTGATGAAACCTGCGTGCAGTATGATCCTTATTTCTACAGAAATTTTTCACGCGACAGGCTTCATTATTATTATGCGCTGAAGAATAAGGCGGAGAGGGGATATAAGAGTCCGGACATTGTCTTTGCAATGAAAATAAAGAAACCTGAAATAAATTTCCTGAATATGCTGGAATCACCTATTTGTCGTGCCAATTCAGGCCCGAGTAAATATCTTGTTTATCTGATGGCAGACAAAGGCATTTATAACATCCCTGACGAAGCTGTGCAAAAGGTGCTGAAAGAAGATTTGGGAATGGAGTTGGTCGATGATGACTTTAAGTCTTTAGGTTTGGCTACATTATCTGAATGCGGACGCCCCGGAGATTATTTCATTATGTCTGCTCCCGGTGAGTTCCTTTATGAAGATGTTTCATACAAGAATGAGACGATAAAGAAACTGATAGAAGACTTTAGACAGAGAATTCAGAAGTTGTAATGCTCGGCCTTGCTTATGGCATGTGTCTTTGTATGGTACAAGGCACAGTGTTGCCTTTTAGCATGAAGATGTGATCCCTTTCTTGATATTGTAATGCAGGAATATCATATCTTGGAATAAGAATTAAGACACAGTCCAAAATTTTGTGTAAATGTAAACAGGATTCAGTTGTAAGTTACTTCTTATATCTGGATTTTGTTTACATTTACACAAAATATTTTATAGTGTCAAGATTGACGGCGCTTGTCGCAGATTGTTTCTTTGGGAGCAAGCCGGAATCATTACCTTTACATATGTAGAATACACAACAACTTGAACTTTCTTGATATTTTTATCCAAAAGTCGTGTAAAGATGAGATAAGGCTGTGCCGAAACGGGTTATTCTTTTTTCAGTAATTTGTCGATATTTTCTTTTATATCATTAAGAATGGCATGATAATTATTCCAATGAGATTCATCAGATATTGTAGAGTTGGGATGATGTGTCTTGTAAGCTAACTCCACTTCTCTGATTGGCAATTTTGCCACATCATGTACAGATAATGAGGCAAGGGGTGACGGATTGCCATCCACGGTAAAGTTTTCTTGAATATATTTATAATACGTGTTCTCGCCTGGTCCTGTGAAGAAGATCAGTATGTTTGGTTTTAGGATTTCTACTTCTTTAGGAATGACATGGAAATATTTATGTTCAATCTCATGTACTGAAGCATCGACAGGGCCACCTCCCGACTTTGTAACGGCTGACAGTTTGGAGATATTGTTCCAAATCATTGAGATGGTTTTACCTGGATAAGATTTTTCCATCTCTTCCATTAAACATGAGAGAATGCCATTTATGGAGAATTTAAATAATCGGCTTCTTAACTTGTCTTGGTCAAAGTATCCGCCATTCTTGTACGGTACATAATTATCGCCCAAGAATTTTTCATATGTATACATCAGGTCACCCACATCTGGAGTTTTCATGTCTTCATCCCATTTCTCCCACATATAAGGTTCTTGGCCGAAAAACATTATTCTTATGTCCGCATGAGTATACCAAGCTTCGTTTTCCGGTATTTCTTCTAAACACAGTTTATTTTCTTCACGTTTTTTCTCAATGTCCGATATTCGTAATGCAGAAATCAAAAACGGGCATTGCAATTGGTTTCTCAGTCCGTTGGCCTTTAACTGTTTAATTAAGTTTTCCCATTTGCTATTATAAAGCGTGGTTAATTCTTCTGATAACGTATTCATAATCAATAATATTTTTATTAAGGTTTCACCAAAAGTAAGTATTTATTTCTTGATTTACAAGTGTTGTTAAGATTATTTATTATTCATCAGTTTTTTAAAGACGTATCAGGTAATAAAGCCGTTCAAGATTTTAGGTTCGTCCATACTATTCAGCTGCTTTGAAATTATAGACAGGCTTTATCACATTCACAATGTTTACGGTATCTAAACTCGTTAAGTGCGTGCCAGTCGATGTCTTTTATACATACGAACGGCCTCACATATATTCCGCAACCGATGTCAACTCCAACAATATTAGGGATGATCCTATCCCCGAGATTGCCGGTAAAGCCGATTACGCAGCCTGCCCCGGCATGCACATCGGGCATGATGCGAATTTTGCACTTTCTGAAAACATCGATGGACATCAGCTCCTTGATTTGCTCAACGGCGTTGTCTTCAATGTTGTCAGTATAGATTTTTATATTGTAGTTTTCTATGGTTTTCATTTTTTATGAAAGGATACGTATCTTTAATTGTTTTTTCTCGTCTTCAATCAACTGATCCCACAGATGTGAACGCTGCAAAGCGGATGCAGGGATATAGTCCTGATATTTTTCAAGGAATTCCATGCTATACAATTTGTCCCGATTATAGCAGTCTATGATTTCGCTCCAATCCCAATACTCGGCAAAATGTTCCAAGAGTGCGGGAGTAAGTTCGATATTGGAGTTTCCCGATAATTCATGCCAGTTCCAATATTCCTTGTATTTCTCCAGATTTTCCGCCGTAAACAAATGCTTATTGTCAGAACCGGAAAGTTCCTCCCAATCAACTTTGTTTTTGAACTTCTCTATCATGGATGTGGTCCAAAGGATGTTTCTATTGCTAGAAATTTCTTTCCACGATACCTTGTCCTTGTATTTTTCCAACATTTGCTCATTCCACGCAAACTCGCTTGATAGTTCTTTCCATGAGGCTTCTTCCAATACTTTTGCCATAAAATCGTTGTTCCAATTCTTTGCTGCCATATTACATGTTTTTTAATGGTTTAACATCAATTCTGCTGCAAAGTAAAGATTGGTAAGTGCCAAATTAAGGCATAACATAAGAAATAATATGAATATATGAAAAAGACAAGGATGTGCCGTGGCTTTTCATAAGTAAACAAGTAACTTTGTTGCATAACATTAAGTCAACAATAGTATGGCAGCAAATCTCTTTAGACGGTAGATACCCCGCTGTTATAGACGTTTTATGTTTCGAAAATCAATGAACTTTGGCATGATCATCTGTGGCAATCATGATGCTTGCTTATACGGAGCTAAAATAGACGGGTTGGATAAGAATGTGCATTATTTATGTAATCTGCGTCTTTTGTGTCTCTAAAACGTGCCCTTTTGCATGCTGAAAGGTCATGTTTTGCGGTGTAAAAGGTATGCTTTTATATGTCAGCGTTTTGTCTTATGCCGATTTTAATATAATGGCATTTATAACGTCTGCTGCACATTCTTGTTGTAATGTTTATGTTCCTATGTTGATGATACGGGCGAATATATTTTTAAAAGAAACTCATCACTCGTCACATTGCAGCTTAACCTATTGTCGCTCAGCGCGTTATAGTGTGATGAGTTGCCGGCCAAACTCATCACATAACATGGAGACTGCCGATAGTGTGACGAGTTGAAAAGTCAACTCGTCACATCGTAATGCATTGAATGTCAAATTATTACATGCAGATGTGACGAGTGATGAGTTTCTTTAAAAACTTTTTTATGGTTTGTAAGATTGTGTCCTTTCCTGATCTCAGTTGACCTTAAACAGTCCTTTCCGTGATTAAAGTTGGCTTCGGTTAAATTTATAACTGTTATGGGTTGACGATATGTTTTAAATATAAACGCTGTTGAATTCTTGTTTGTCATTATTTATTTGTAATTTTGTTGCTAGCAAAAACACGAATATGCTTGATAAATGGAGACCGTTTAACATAAAAAGGAAATAGATTTATGGACAAGAAAAATGAAAAAGTAATTGCGAAATATCTGTCAGGAAAGGATGCTGAATATATGTATGAAACATGTGAAGAAACACCGGGCACATGTCCAGTATGCAACAACAGGTTAGAAGACGTGATAAATATGTCTTATAAAATAAGAAAGAAAAAAGGGGATTTATTTTATACCTATGATCTTTTTTGTATAGTGACAGAAACCTTCAAAAGATTTTGCGAAGAAAACAATTATCCTGATTTGACTTTCATACAAATAACGACATCACCGGGATTTTATTATTTTATGCCTGAGGGAATATTTAAAGTGGATGACGTACGCAGCAAAGTTAAATTTATGAACAAGAGAGAGTGCTGCGGTTCTTATGATGAGATTATTTGTTCAAGACCTTTTTATAAAAGCCCCGACTTCATTCTACAAACAGATGATTTCATCCTTTGCACTAATCATAGATTCGGTTCATTTCAAATGAAAACACAATTAGTAATCATTGGACTTAAAACCATGAGAAAAATGCAAGACTATGGAATTAAAGGTATATATTTCCACAATGTATACGAGTAAATGCCAAAATTCCGGGCGAAAAGATTAGATTTATATGAACATACCAGAAATGGTTTACAACTTTTTTGCCCGTTAAGTTTACATTATTATTTATTCTCAAAAATCTTATCGTACACCAGCAAATAAAGAATTATGGCAAAACGAATAGTAACAAAAATCGGATATGTCTTTTGTGTGGAGATAGACAACAAGTATAAATGTTTTTTTCAATATGTGGCAAATGACATGACACAACTGAACAGCTCGGTAATACGCGTATTCAAAAAACATTATCCTATGGATTACGAGCCGGATATTGAGGAAATCGTGAAAGACGATATACATTTTTGTGCCCATACAATACTTAAATTAGGTATTCTGGATAATGTATGGTACAAAGTCGGTAAAAGCAAAAATCTCGGCGAGCCGGATAAGATAATGTTCAGGCTGTTCAGTGAAGGAGATTTTAGCAAAATGACGAAATCATATAACTGGTATGTATGGCAGATTAATAAAGAGCATATACGTATCGGTGAACTGACTGGTAAATACAGACACTACAATCTCGGATGGGTGTTTCCATACCATAGTATTATATGCAAAATTAAAACAGACAAATTTGCAATACGGGAATTAGATTAACAACAAAGACAGGATTATGGCAAAACGAATAGTAACAAAAAACAGATTATAAGTGTGTACATAAATAATATTTATTCATTAAAACACAAATATACTTGATAAATGGAGACCTGAAATTGTATAGAATATAATTAAATTTATGTTGACATGATTAAAATCACAAAAAAAGCACTTTATACTCTTGTTGCATTATTTTTATTAAACAGTTGCTATATGGATTACGTATATAGCATACGAGTTATAAATTACACGGATAAAAATTACGTGACATACGACTCGTATTATGATTCTTTAGGGGCTTATTGTGACAGTTTGAATTCTAAATTTTACAAAGGATATGACGAAAACAAGAGCAATATCATCGGACTGAATGGTCATTATATAAATAGAAAAGATAACGGACGATTTTCATATCCTGCAAAAAGTATTGAAGGCGTTTTCAGTTACAGCCTGGACGGAAAGATACGCTTTTATTTTATCACAGATTCCGTATTCTTTAACAATCCTTGGGACACAATCGTTAAATATCAGATGTATGACAAGAAACTGACATATACAGCAAAGGAACTTAAATTGGCAGATGGAATTATTGAAGTCAGATAAAAACATGAATAAAGTATGGATAGGATAGCAAAGCTCATTTTAGGTTTATTATTCGGACCGTTATTAGTATTGATTCTTGTTTTGTTTGTCTTTTTACCAATAAGTCATGACCCAAATTATGATTCTGCCGTAACGTATTTCAGTGGCAATGATATAACAATAATAAACTTCACTGACAGTGACATAATATGTTTTTATACATCCTCTGACACAATGGGTGTGCATGGTGACAGCACAAACATAAGAATCATAAAATCATTTGACAAAGAAAAAGAAAAAATAAAGCAACAAAAAGACTTCTATCTCCATGCACATTCTCACCGGACGTACCGTCAAGGCAATATAACAGAACGTTTCTTCAGTCAGAGCTATGACGGCAAAATGCGTTTTTACATAATATCAACTTCCGTATTCTATAATAATCCTTGGGACACAATCGTTAAATACCAAATGTATGACAGAAAAATGACATACACCGCTAAAGAACTTGATTCTGTTATATATGTAAAAATAAAATAATGAAAGTTCATCTGGCATAAAAAACACATGGTCTTGTCGAAACACAAAAATATAAAATAAATGAAAATATAAATGCAATAAACTCATATAAATATGAGAAATATAAGAACTATAGAAGGAGCATTGAATCTTTTTGAGAAAAATGCTATCATACAAGGAGAAGCTATTATTTCTGGCAATTACAAAATTTGTAATAAAACTCATGACATTATAACGAAATGTATAAACTTTCTCAAGAAAAAAAATAAAATGGATTTGCTGTTGCCCTATTTAGAACACAAAAATGTCTCTGTCAGATATATAGCCGCATCTGCTTTACTTCCATTATACACAAAAGAAAGTAAAAAGACTCTGAAATGGATAAGGAAAAAGGATAAAAGCATAATCGGACTGAATGCAGAAATAACATTAGATGAGTGGAGAAAAGAAAAATGGATGAAAATCATAAAGAAGTTATGGCCAAAACCCTGTGTACTATGAAAATATAAGATAGAGAACTTTGACAATGTTTATAATGATTTTAGCTGAAAAATAAATTATGGGAAAAATAAAAAACATAGAGGAAGCATTAGCAATATTTGAGGATTGTGCAATTAAACGTGGAATGGCGATTGATGAAGGTTGCTATAAAAAGGCATAGTATAAATTCTGATATATACAACAAAAAAACAGGAAAGCATTTTGCTTTCCTGTCTTCGGTGGGCCATCCAGGGCTTGAACCTGGGACCTCCAGATTATGAGTCTGTTGCTCTAACCAACTGAGCTAAAAGCCCTCTTAAACCTTGCGGTGTTAAGTTTTCGTGTGCAAAGGTATAGCTATTTATTTAAATAACCAAATATTTTTTGCAAAATATGCTTTAAATGACGAAGAAAAGTTGTTTTGCGGTAAAATATTCGTTAAAAAACCATGATTGTGGGCGTCTCGTTGATACAATTCAGCGAATTATGTTAACTTTGCAGAATGTAAAATTAACGGACTCATAATGAGGCTTACGGGTCTTGACGGGTCTGTGATGTTCAAGTCGGATTATAATATCAATTCATTATTTATACGTCTTAAATGAGTAACGAATTTAACCCATTATTCACCAATCAGCCCGGGCTGACGGATAATGAAGTGGAAAAGAGCCGTTCGGCGCATGGCGAGAATGTGCTTACACCCCCGGAGAGGACACCCTTGTGGAAACTTTATCTTGAAAAATACAAGGATCCGATAATCAAAATCTTACTTTTTGCAGCTGTTATCTCGCTCGGTCTTGCCGTAATCGAGAACAATTACATTGAGTCTATCGGCATTATCCTTGCCATAATCCTTGCCACCACCATCGGCTTTTACTTCGAGATGGACGCGGCAAAGAAGTTTAATGTGCTTACGGTTCTAGGCGAGGAGTCGCCAGTAAAGGTGCGCCGCAACGGCAAGGTGGTGCAGGTGGCACGCAAGGACATTGTCGTGGGCGACATTGTTATAATAGAAGTCGGCGACGAGATACCTGCCGACGGAACTCTTATCGAGTCGACCGACCTGCAGATAGACGAGTCGTCGCTCACCGGCGAGCCGATAATAACCAAGCATGCCGACCCCGACAAGAACGACAAGGAGGCCACTTATCCCTCGTCGAAGGTGCTGCGCAGCACTATGGTGATGAACGGCCGTGGCGTGTATCAGGTTTCTGAGGTTGGCGATGCTACTGAAATAGGCAAGGTGGCACGCTCAAGTACGGAGATGACTTCGGTTAAGACTCCGCTGAACATGCAGCTCGACAAGCTTGCCAAGATGATAAGCAAGTTTGGTGTGGGCATATCAGTGGCAGCATTTGTGATATTCCTCGGCCGCGACATACTGACCGATCCGCATGACCTGTGGCATTCGGACAACTATCTCGGCATGGTGAAGGTGGTGCTCGAATACTTCATGATGGCCGTTACGCTCATCGTGATGTCTGTGCCCGAGGGCATGCCTATGGCCGTTACGCTCAGCTTGGCTCTCAACATGCGCCGCATGCTCAAGAACAACAACCTTGTGCGCAAACTGCATGCCTGCGAGACAATGGGCGCCGTTACGGTGATATGCACCGACAAGACGGGTACGCTGACGCAAAACAAGATGCAGGTGGCCGACATGGCAATGTATGCCGACGACGCAGCTCTGTTTAACGAAGCCATAGCATACAACACAACCGCACATCTCGACGAAGAAGGAGGCAAGGGCATTGGTAACCCTACAGAAGTGGCCCTGCTGCTGTGGCTCGAGAAGAACAAGACTGACTATAAGGCGCTGCGCCAGGCAGACAACATAGAGCATCAGCTGCCGTTCTCTACCGAACGCAAGTATATGGCAACTATCGTGAAGCGCGGCTCTGAGCGAGTGCTCTTCGTGAAGGGTGCGCCCGAGATTGTCGCCAAGTTCTGCGACATAGACGACGCGCGCCGCAACGAGATACGCGAGCGCCTTACGGGATATCAGAACCAGGCCATGCGTACACTGGCGTTTGCATATAAGGTGCTCGGCAACGGCGACGACATCGACACTGCCAAGCTGACGCCCGATGCTCACCTTACGTTCCAGGCCGTGGCTGCCATAAGCGACCCGATACGTCCCGACGTGCCCGCAGCCGTGAAGGAATGTATCGACGCAGGTATAACCGTTAAGATAGTAACCGGCGACACATCGGCCACAGCTATCGAGATAGCCCGCCAGATAGGCATCTGGGATGCCGATACGCCTGCCGAGGCTCAGATAACAGGTCCCGACTTTGCCGCTTTGAGCGACGATGAGGCTTTCAACCGTGTGATGAAGCTGAAAGTGATGAGCCGTGCAAGGCCGACCGACAAGCAGCGCCTTGTGAACCTGCTGCAGAAGCACGACGCCGTGGTGGCCGTTACAGGCGACGGAACCAACGATGCCCCTGCGCTCAACCACGCCCATGTGGGCCTGTCGCTCGGTTCGGGAACGTCGGTTGCCAAGGAGGCCAGCGACATGACGCTGATAGACGACTCGTTCCGCAGCATTGTCAACGCCGTTATGTGGGGCCGCTCGCTCTACCGCAACATACAGCGCTTCCTGTTCTTCCAGCTCGTAGTAAACGTTACAGCCCTGCTGCTCGTGCTTTGCGGCTCAGTGATAGGAACAGAAATGCCGCTCACCGTCACACAGATATTGTGGGTGAACATCATAATGGACACCTTTGCCGCACTGGCTCTGGCTTCTCTGCCGCCGTCGGAGGAGGTGATGAAGGAGAAACCGCGCAAGCGCACCGACTTTATCATTACCCGCGGCATGGCCAAGGGCATCGTGTTCTGCGGCCTGGCATTCTTTGCCGTGCTGTTCGCATTGCTCCTGCACAGTCTGTCGAGCGGTGCCGACCTTCATATACATGAACTCTCGATATTCTTCACCACGTTCGTCATGCTGCAGTTCTGGAATCTGTTCAACGCCAAGTCGTTCGGCTCTAACCATTCGGCGTTCCATGACTTCAAGCACGACAACGGTCTGCTGCTCGTCCTGCTGTTCATTCTTGCAGGCCAGTGGCTCATCGTAACCTTCGGCGGCAAGATGTTCCGCACGGAACCGCTGTCGGCCATGGAATGGATAACCATAATCGGCGCAACATCCATAGTAATGTGGGTAGGTGAGATATGGCGCGGAATAAAGAGGCTGAGATGCAAGAAATAAAGAACATAATATTCGACTTCGGCGGCGTGCTTGTCAATCTTGACAAGCATCGCTGCATCGAGGCTTTCGACAAGATTGGAGCACACGAGATAGTAAGGTACGTTGACGAGTGCCGTCAGGAAGACCTGTTTCACGACCTTGAGGTGGGCAACACCGGCGTTGAGGAGTTCTGCAACGAGGTGAGACGCATCTGCACCGGCTGCAATGCTGACGATGCAGACATCTGCGAGGCATGGAACGCACTGCTGACAGGCATACCCCGCCAGCGGCTCGAGAAACTGACAAGTCTCAAGGGGCGCTACCGCATGGTGCTGCTGAGCAACACCAACCCCATACACTGGCAGAAGGCCCTGGACGGCATGTTCAGGAATGACGGCATGGATGTTGACGACTATTTTGAGAAAACATATCTGTCGTACCGCATGCACATGCTGAAGCCCGACCCGCAGATATTCGGCAAGGTGCTCATGGACTCTGGTATGGCGGCCTACGAGACACTGTTTATCGACGACTCGCCCGTAAACTGTGCTGCTGCCAGCCAGCTGGGCATGATGAGCCTTAACCTTACGGGCGACGAATGGCTCGACCGTGTGTGAAATAATAATTGTAAAGTAGCTTATGAGAACTATATTTACAGATACCGACAGCGCTGAGATGGCGCCCTGCGTGGCCACCATCGGATTCTTCGACGGCGTTCACCGCGGACACCGGTATCTCATAAAGTCTGTAACCGACTGCGCGGCGGCCAGCCCTGAACTGCAGTCGACGGTGATAACCTTCGACCGCCATCCGCGCCAGGTGCTCAACATGGAGTTTCAGCCCAAGCTGCTGTCTACGCTCGACGAGAAGCTGGCACTGCTGTCAAAGACCGGTGCCGACAACTGCGTAGTGCTCCACTTCGACCGCGAAATGGCTGCCATGACGGCCTACGACTTTATGCGCGACGTGCTGCGCGACCGCCTGAACGTAAGAAAACTCATCATGGGCTACGACAACCGATTCGGCCACAGCCGCACCGAAGGCTTTGACGACTATGTGGGCTATGGCCGCGAGATAGGCATCGAGGTGGTGCGCGGCAATGCTTTCGTGCTCAACGGCGTCAACGTAAGCTCCTCGGTTATACGCACATTCCTTTCCGGAGGCGAGGCCGACATGGCTGCCATGTGCCTTGGCTATCCTTACTTCTTTTCAGGTAAGGTGAAGGGCGGCTACCGTGAGGGACGCAAACTGGGTTTTCCTACGGCCAACATTGAGGTGGACGATGCGCAGAAGCTGATACCCGAGCATGGCGTTTATGCCGTGAAAGTAAGGGTGGAGGGCTGCGATGGTCTGCTCAACGGCATGATGAACATCGGCACAAGGCCAACCTTTGACGGTCATGAAACCACGCTCGAGGTTAACATCTTCGACTTTGAGGAAGATATCTACGGCCGGCAGGTAGACGTGCTGTTCTATCACCGCCTGCGCGACGAGCAGAAGTTCTGCTCAATCAAAAAGCTCGTAGACCAGCTTTGGCTCGACCGCGAAGCTGCCGAAAAGATACTCGAAAGGGCGTGATTGCTAAGTGCGATGCGCCCATTCGCACATGTTTTCCCTGTTTAAACATAGTTTTATCACATAAATTCAAGAAATGAAGAAAGCATTATTATATCTGTTTGCATTCATCTGCATACAGTATTTTGTGTCGTGGGCGGTGTTTGCCGTGTGGCTTCTCGCCGCCGGCCATTCCTCGTCAGACGTGCTCGCCGTGCTTAACGGTCAGAAGCTTGAGCTGATAACCGCCCCCATGCAGATACTTTCGTGCGCCGTTTACAGTGCCCTCACGCTTGCGCTGTTTGTCTGGCGCAAGTGGGCCGTGCTCTCGCCTGCCTATCTGCGTTCAGGCAAGTGGGGCATATTCTTCTGGAGCGGCATAGCCTCGCTCGGCACTCTGTTGCCTTCGGTGTGGCTTCAGAGCCTTATGCCTGACCTGGCCAACACGTCAGAAGAAACATTCCGCCAGCTCATGAGCAGCCAGTATGGCTATTTTGTGCTCTGCCTGATGGTTCCGTTTGTAGAGGAGACCGTGTTCCGCGGCGCCATCCTCAAGTCGCTCCTCGGCAGCTTCTCGCGTCCGTGGGTGGCCATATTGATATCAGCAGCCGTGTTTGCCGTCATCCATCTAAATCCAGCCCAGATGCCCCATGCCTTCCTCATTGGTCTGTTGCTCGGCTGGATGTATTACCGCACGGGGAGCATCCTGCCCGGTGTGGCCGTCCATTGGGTAAACAACACCGTGGTGTACGTTTTGTGCACACTGTTCCCGCATATAGCCTCGATGAGCAGTCTCGACGGACTTTTCGGCGGCAATCAGAAGAGTGTGGTGCTGTCGCTGATATTCTCTATGTTCATATTCCTGCCCGCCATCTATCAGCTTAACATACGGATGAAAAAGTAAAGAAAACTGATAATTTCCGTACGTTTAACGCCTTTGTAATATAGCGTTATTATAAGATACAACCGGCTCTTGTCCAAAGCGAGACAAGAGCCGGTTTTTTGTCAATAAGCCTGTTCGTGTAACCTTGTTATTATAACCCATTAATTTTAATGGATATTTTTGGATTTTTGATGTTGTTTTTCGGTAATCTAAACTTTTTATTTTGCTGACGATTTGTATTGAGTATGGTTATTTGTTGTGATGATTTATAATAAATATTGCATATTTATCGATAAAATGTAATATTTTGTATAAAGTAATGTAATAAATTGATGAAAGTGTTATTATGTTTCACAAGATGTTGTAAATTTGCATTGAAAATCATGCAAAAAGAAAACATTAACGTGAAAAGATAATCATAATGACACCAACAATGATTAGATTTACGAAGATGCACGGAGCCGGGAATGATTATATTTATGTTAATACGTTGCTGTATAATATTCCTTCTCCTGTTGAGGCTGCCATAAAGTGGAGCTCGCGCCATAAGGGCATAGGCAGCGACGGACTGGTGCTGATAGGGCGCCCTGTGTCTGCCGATGCCGATTTTTCCATGCGCATATTCAATGCCGACGGTTCTGAAGCAATGATGTGCGGCAATGCCTCAAGATGCATTGGAAAGTATCTTTATGAAAAAGGCATGACGTCGAGTCGTACTATACGCCTCGAAACTCTTTCGGGAATAAAAACTCTGAACCTGCATGTCTGCGGACAGAAGGTTGACAGCGTAACCGTAGATATGCTTGAGCCGCGCTTTGATGTGGCCGGACAGTTTGTGCCTAGGACAGACGCCGAGGCGGGAGGCATGCTTGAAGCCGGCGGCAAACTCTTTAAAGGCACGTTTGTGTCGATGGGTAATCCGCATTTCGTGATATTCACGGACGCTGAAGGCCTTGCCGACGTAGAGACCTACGGGCGCTTGCTGGAGCATCACGAGGCTTTCCCTGCACGCTGTAATATAGAGTTTGCCCATCTCGTTGAGAAAGACACGCTGCGTACAAGGGTGTGGGAGCGAGGAAGCGGCATAACGATGGCATGCGGCACCGGGGCATGTGCCACGGCTGTTGCGGCGGCAAAGCTCGGAGTGGCAGGCTGCAGCAGTAAGGTCGTGATGGACGGAGGCACGCTCGAAATTGAATGGAGAGAAACTGACAATCATGTTTATCTTACTGGCGGTGCCGAATTTGTGTTTGACGGCGAGATACCGCTTCCCTGATAAGGTTGCGGATATAAGCATAAATCAGATTAGGTGAGTTTTTTAAAGACAAAAGATTGTATCAGGAATTTTTAGAAACAGGCAGAGGCCGGAATTAGGAACAGTCACAACATAGAAAAGAAAATAACTTAAACATCAATAAAAATAAATATGGCATTAATAAACGAACATTATCTAAAACTGACAAAAAACTATCTGTTTGCCGACATTGCGAAAAAGGTGAATGCCTTTAAGGTGTCGCATCAGAAGGCCAACGTGATAAGCCTTGGCATCGGCGACGTTACGCGTCCGCTGTGTCCTGCTGTTATCAAGGCCATGCACAAGGCCGTTGACGAGATGAGCACCAGGGAAGGCTTTCACGGATACGGTCCTGAACAGGGATACATGTTCCTGCGTGAGGCTATCGTGAAGAACGACTATCTTTCGCGCGGCATACATATCGACCCGAGTGAGGTGTTCGTCAACGACGGTGCAAAGAGCGACACGGGCAACATTGGCGAACTGGTGCGCTGGGACAACAACTTCGGCGTTACCGATCCGGTATATCCCGTATATGTCGACTCTAACGTGATGTGCGGCAGGGCTGGTGCGCTTGTTGACGGCAAGTGGAGCAACGTTACCTACATACCATGCACGGAAGAGAACAACTTTGTGCCACAGATACCCGACCAGCGTGTCGACATAATATACCTGTGTTATCCGAACAACCCTACGGGAACCGTTATAACGAAGGAAGAACTGCGCAAGTGGGTGAACTATGCGCTGAAAAACGACACTCTGATATTCTATGACGCTGCATACGAGGCTTATATTCAGGACGACGACATTCCCCATTCAATCTATGAGATAAAAGGGGCGCGCAAGGTTGCGATAGAGTTCAGAAGCTTCTCGAAGACGGCAGGATTCACCGGCGTGAGATGCGGCTATACGGTTGTGCCCAAGGAACTTACGGCTGCCAGCATAGACGGCAAGGAGCGCTATCCGCTGAATCCGATGTGGTATCGCAGGCAGTGCACCAAGTTTAACGGCACAAGCTATATAAGCCAGCGCGCAGCCGAGGCTATATATACCCCCGAAGGCAAGGAGCAGGTAAGGGAGACTATAAAATACTATATGGACAACGCCAAGATAATGCGTGAGACGCTGACATCTTTAGGACTGAAGGTGTATGGCGGCGTAAACGCTCCGTATCTCTGGGTGAAGACTCCGGGCAACATTGACAGCTGGAAGTTCTTTGAGCAGATGCTCTATGGAGCGCAGGTGGTATGCACGCCGGGTGTAGGCTTCGGGCCGAGCGGCGAAGGCTTCGTAAGGCTTACGGCCTTCGGTGAGCGTGAAGACTGCAAGGAGGCCATGCGCCGCATAAGTCTGTGGATGCAGAAGTAGAATGCGGCAGGACGCCGGGCCGTAAGGTTTCTGCTTGACGGGCGTAAGTACACACCGGGCGACGTGGCGTCATTGACATGTGGGTGAGTGGTGCGTGTGGCGCATGTTATGCCAATTTAAGTCTGCGAAAGACTTACTTTGTATTATAAATTGCGCTATGAATGTAAAAAAAAGCAACATTTATCTCATAAAAAGGTGTCATAATGAAATTTAGCATTATCTTTGCATATGTTTTCAGATAAAGAATAGGCATAAGTATAATAAATAAAACTTTTTAACAATGACAAACTTAAGATTTCAGGTTGTTGAAGAGGCTTTCAAGAAAAAGCCGCTGGAAGTAATGGTTCCGCTGGAACGCCCGTCAGAATACTTCGGCAAGTATGTCTTCAATAGGGCAAAGATGTATAAGTACCTGCCTGCAGATGTATATGACAAGCTCATTGATGTCATTGACAACGGTTCGCGACTCGACCGCTCTATAGCCGATGCAGTGGCTGCCGGTATGAAGCAGTGGGCCGAGGAGAACGGCGTTACACACTACACTCACTGGTTTCAGCCGCTTACAGAAGGCACTGCCGAGAAGCACGACGCCTTCATAGAGCACGACGGCAAGGGCGGCATGATAGAGGAGTTCTCGGGCAAGCTGCTCGTACAGCAGGAGCCTGACGCAAGCTCGTTCCCCAACGGCGGTATCAGAAACACCTTCGAGGCACGCGGATATTCAGCCTGGGATCCCACATCACCCGTGTTCATCATGGACGACACGCTGTGTATTCCTACTATCTTCATCTCTTACACCGGCGAGGCTCTCGACTACAAGGCTCCGCTGCTGCGTGCCCTTCACGCTGTGAACACTGCCGCAACTGAGGTTTGTCATTATTTCGATCAGAGAGTAAAAAAGGTTACATGCAACCTTGGATGGGAGCAGGAGTATTTCCTCGTTGACGAGGGACTCTACAGCGCACGTCCTGACCTGATGCTTACAGGACGCACCCTGATGGGCCACGACTCTGCCAAGAACCAGCAGATGGACGACCACTACTTCGGCACCATCCCCGACCGCGTACAGGCCTTCATGAAAGACCTTGAGGTGCAGGCTCTCGAACTGTCGATTCCCTGTAAGACACGCCATAACGAGGTTGCCCCCAACCAGTTTGAGATAGCTCCTATATTCGAGGAGACCAACCTGGCCATCGACCACAACATGCTGCTCATGTCGCTCATGAAGAAAGTGGCACGCAAGCACGGCTTCCGCGTACTGCTGCATGAGAAGCCCTTCGCAGGCATCAACGGTTCGGGCAAGCACAACAACTGGAGCTTGTCTACAGACACCGGCGTGCTGCTGCATGCACCGGGCAAGACCCCTGAAGACAACCTGCGCTTCGTTACCTTCATCGTTGAGACTCTCATGGGCGTATACAGACACAACGGACTGCTCAAGGCTTCTATCATGAGCGCAACCAACGCCCATCGTCTGGGAGCCAACGAGGCACCTCCGGCAATCATATCTTCGTTCCTCGGCAAGCAGCTGTCAGAACTGCTCGACCATATAGAGAACAGCAACAGCAAGGACCTGTTCAACGTGGCAGGCAAGCAGGGCATGACGCTCGACATACCTGAGATACCCGAACTGCTCATAGACAACACCGACCGCAACCGTACAAGTCCGTTTGCCTTTACAGGTAACCGCTTCGAGTTCCGTGCCGTGGGCAGCGAGGCCAACTGTGCTTCGGCCATGATAGCCCTCAACACAGCCGTGGCTGAGGCTCTGACCGACTTCAAGAAGCGCGTTGACGCCCTCATCGAGAAGGGACAAGACCAGACAAGCGCCATCATCGACGTACTGCGTGAGGACATCAAGACCTGCAAGCCCATACGCTTCGACGGAAACGGATATTCTGACGAGTGGGTTGAGGAGGCAAAGCGCCGCGGACTCGACTGCGAGACAAACTGTCCGCTTATCTTCGACAACTACCTGAGCAAGGAGTCGATAAAGATGTTTGAAGACATGAACGTGATGAGCGAGAAAGAGCTTGCTGCCCGCAACGAGGTTAAATGGGACACCTACACCAAGCGCATACAGATTGAGGCACGTGTAATGGGCGACCTGTCGATGAACCACATCATACCTGTGGCAACCCACTATCAGAGTCAGCTGGCCAAGAACGTTCAGAACATGCTGCAGATATTCTCTAAGGAGAAGGTTGAGAAACTCTGTTCGCGCAACATCAAGATTATTGAGGAGATTGCCGAGCGCACGCAGATAATAGAGAACGGCGTTGACGAGCTTATCAACGCGCGCAAGGTGGCCAACAAGATTGAGAGCGAGCGCGAGAAAGCCATTGCATATCACGACACGGTGGCTCCAAAGATGGAGGAGATACGCTACCACATAGACAAGCTCGAGCTTATCGTTGCCGACGAGCTCTGGACTCTGCCTAAGTATCGTGAACTGCTCTTCATAAGATAATAGCCAGACATTATCAATATAAAGACTGACGGCAGTGGGGCTGATGTGCCCCGTGTGTGCCGCCGAACATATAATTTTAACGTGACAATCTATTTCTTTTATTGATTGTTTTAAGTTAACTGACGGGAAGTCTCTGTGAAGAGGCCTCCCGTTTTATTTTGTGTTTTATCATGTTTTCCGCCCTGCTCATGGGCTTTGTTGCGTGGTAAAAACTTATGACAAAAATATTTTCCGTTCTGGAAAATGAAAATATAACGGATGTTAATTTTGTCAGGTTAAAACGTTGTATAGTTAACATACATTTACTTTTATCATACTATTAAAGGAATAAAAGCATGGTTTTTTGAGTCTGAAAGCATGCTTTACGGACGAAAAGCGGGCATGTTTTGCAGCGTAAGTGGCCCACTTTTGCACCGTAAACGGCAGAGTAATATTTTTTAACTATTGCAGTTTTGTCTCTTCTTAGGCATAAAGTGCTGATAATAAGGGAGATGACAAAACTGCAATGTTTTTCGTGTTTTTTGCGCCAAACTATGGCTTTGCCACGGGCATCGCTGTTCTGAGAGCGTCAAACGGACGGAATTTATCCGATTATTTTACAAAACGGTACTCCGGGCTGCAGGCCCTTTTGCTGCCGCCGGGTGCATCGGCTCTGTCCCGGCGTCATGCATACGAGTGCATTCCGCCGAGAAAATAGTTCACGCCGAAGTATGTCATCAGTATTGTGGCAAAGGCCGCCACCATAAACACGTGCCACGGCATGGGCCTGCGCATCATCGGGAGCGACGTCCCGTGTGCAGCTGCGGCATACACCATGAAGGTTATCAGCGCCCACACCTCCTTGGCGTCCCAGCTCCAGTAGGTGCCCCACGACACGTTGGCCCACACCGCGCCTACGAATATGCCCACGGCCAGGGCTGCCATGGCTGGATAGTAGAACAGCTGCGACAGGGCGCGCAGGGCTGCAAGCTGAGCGGCGAGCCCCTCTGCACGGCTGCCCCTCATGATGCGCAGCACCAGGGCCGTGATGCCGCAGATGAAGGTGAGCGAGAGCAGGGCGAAGGCCGTCATTATCACCGACACGTGGATGCTGAGCAGGGGCGACTGCAGCACCGGCATGATGTGGGTTATCTGCGGATCCATCTGGCTTATGTGCGACACGAGCAGGAAGAAGCCCGACATGATGAAGCCGAAGGTGAGCACTATGGCGAAACGGCGGCACAGCAGCAGCGACGCCGCCATGATTATCCATGCCATGAGCAGCATCGTCTCGTAGCCGTTTGCCATGGGTGCGGTGCCCCTTATCAGCCAGCGCAGAGCCACGCAGAGAGTGAGCGCCGCGAAAGAAAGCAGCATGACAGCTACTGCAATCTTCATTAGCATGCTGCCGCGCAAGGTGCGCCTTGTGGGGCGTGTCATAAGCCAGAGGACGGCAAACAGCGTGGCGAAGCCCATGCCGAGGTTGAGCATGAAGAGAATGGTGGCAAAGGGCACGGCGTTATACAGCCGTTCGGCCTGCGTCTGCATGCCCGAGGGCAGCGAGCTGCCGCCGTTCTTGTGCTGATAGCGCAGCATCTTGTCGGCAATGTTGCCCACAGAAGCCATGTTGCCGGTTAGCGCCTCCTGATATATCAGCGAAAATACGTTCTGCATATACTGTCTGTCGGCCGGGGCTACGGCAGAGTCGGGCATGATGTCTGTTGGGGCATACCATGTGGTGTTGCCGTTTACGGTATACGGAAACACCTTCAGCAGCTTGCCGCGCCGCAGGTCCATCACGAGCTGTATGCGCGCGTCTACGTCGGCCACCTGGCGGTGAAACTCGTCGTCGTGCCCGTTGTAGTATTCGTTCAGGTAGGGGCCAATGATGTATCCGCCCATCATGTCGTTGAAGAAGGTGTTTATGGCGCAGTGGCGGGGCAGCTGCAGCCTGTCGCGCAGGGCGCCGCCCTTCAGTCTGAGCAGCGGCTCGCGGCTCCACTCGTCGGGCCACATAACGAAGCCCATCAGCACCTGTTCTGCCGTGTAGCCGCCGTAGCTTGCGCTGCCGCACAGTTTCTTCGTGAAGTCTATGGCGAGAGTCTGCAGCGGGCATACGCGGTTGTTGTAGAGAACATACAGCCGTCCGAACTTGTCGGCAGTCTCCTTGGGCAGCGTCGTTGCTCCGTGAGCCATGAACGTAGTGGCGGCAAGCAGCGCGATGGTCATCATTCCCTTTCTCACTATGTCGCTGCGCAGCAGGCGGCGGTAAGGTCCCTTGGGGTCGATGAGCATCCACATCATTGCAATAAAGAGCAGGGCGTAGCCGCAGTAGGTTACGGGTATGCCCCACGGGTCGCGGTTGACCGAGAGCACGCTGCCGCGCATGTCGGGGTCGTAAGACATCTGATAGAGCCTTACAGACTTGTAGCTGAATATGTTGTTCATCGACACAAGTGCCTCTGTGGTCTTGTCACCGTCGGTAACGGTGAGCCTTGTTACATAGTCGGCCGCGGCTTTTGTGCCGTCGTGGTAGTGTATGTCGAACGACTTCAGCCTTAGCTTGAACGGCAGCGTGTGCCGTATGTCGCCATCTTTCGTGCTGACCACATATGTGTCGGTTGTCTCGCCGAGCCGTAGTCTTACCGTGCCTTGCGATGCCGACACGTGGGTGAGCAGGGCGCCGAGCAGTATCACGACGAACGAGCCGTGGAGCAGCAGCACCGACGCGCGCCTTATGCGCCTCTTCACGATATACGCCATGCCTGCAACCGTCAGTAGTGTCCACATGGCGGCAAACCACCATGAACCGTATATGGCATCGGCAACATAGTCGCTGCCCATGTATTTCTCTGTTATCGTGGCCGCAGCCATTATCGTTATGATGCTCACGTAAAGAGCAAGGAGGGAACGGGAAAGGGTCATGTGTTTTTAGGAGTTAAAGGAGTTAGAAGTAGTTATCGCCAACAAGTTGGCTAGGAGTTAAAGTCAATAGCCTTGTTGCTTCTTATCAACCACTACGCATTTGGATTTTTCACTTTTGTAAGACGGGAGTTTAGAGTAGTTAAAGGAGTTAAAGTTAATAGCATTGCTCTTTAGGAGTCAAAGCAAAAATATTTATTGAATTACTTATTCACAATATTCAAAAGGAGTAAAGCCACAAGACATATGACTTTAACTCCTTTAACTACTCTAACTCCTTTAACTACTAAAAATCATCATATCGCCTGCAGGAACTTCACCACGGCGTCGCGGTCGGCCTTGCTGAGGTTATAGAACTTTGCTGCCGAGGCGTATGCGTCGCTCTCCTTGCTGTAGGCATGCCACATTATGGCCTCTATCTCGTTGCGTGCGCGACAGTCGTGCAGACGGTCTTGTGCGCCGGTGTTGATCAGCGACAGACCGCGGCCCCACAGCGGTGTGGTGCGGCACCATGAGCCGTGAATGTCGTTGATCATGTGCAGACGGTGCTGCACAAAGTCAGAGTAAGGATAAATCTTCTGGCGCGGATACTTAGGCAGCGGCTTGCCCTTTATCACGTCGGGCGTCCAGTAGTTGTCGTCGCCCGTTGTCCACGACGGACGGTGGCATGTGGCGCAGCCAATCTCCATAAATAGCTTCTTGCCGCGCTGCACATCAGGGTCGTTAAGGTTGCGGGCGCGAGGTATGGCCAGTCCGCGGTGCCACACCATGAAGGCGTAGAAGTTGTCGTTGCTCATCTCCGGCTCAAAGTTGTGCCACTGGTTGTCAAACTGGTTGGTGCTTGGCGACAGCAGGTTTCTCACCGCGTCGGCAATACCGCTGTCGGTTCCGTCGGCATAATACGGCGACGTAGGGTCGCTCTTTATCGCAGCTATCACGTCCTGGTCCTTCGACATCGCCAGGGCCCATGCGTCGGTGGTGTAGAGCTTCGGGCGGTCAGGGCGGCTCACGTTCGGAATGTTCCACATGGCGTTGGCTCCTGCGCCGTCCTGAAGGCTGGCACGTGTCAGCGCATAGGTGTAGCGCTTTATCATCCCCGTGACGGGAGTGCCGTCGGCCAGCGCGCCCGGCGATGTCCAGTTGGTGTAGTAGGCCGTTGATGCCCAGTCGTTGGCGGCCTTGTCCCACATGGCAGGGTTGAGCTCTATGTATTTAGCCTCCTCCTGATACTGCTTCTTGAGCGAGTCCTCGGGTATGGCGTCAATGAGTCCCGTGCCCATTATGCCTATTGTCGACTCCAGGCGCACGGCAATGTTGGTAGGCTTCGGGTCGGTGTTGAACGCATCCTGCGAGATGGTCACTTCGGGATATATGAGCTGATATTTCTCGCCGTCGGGAAACTCTGTTGCCGACAGTCCGCTCGGCATCGTGCCCTCCACGGTTTTCCATGTCATGCTGATTTTGTCCTCGTCAACGGGCGGAAGAAACGGCGACACGGCCTGTGTCTGCGGCATGCCCGTTACCTCGCTGATGTAGGGGCCGTCGTTGCTGTTGGCTCCGTCTTCGGGATGATATATCACGAGCAGGTAGCCGTTGCCGAAGCCTGCTTTGTACGACTCCTGCCGCTTGCCGTGACCGTAGCCAGGATGGCAGTCGATGCACGACTTTCTGACCGATGCCGGTCCGAGACCATTGAACGGCGGAGTACTCGTGTTGAAGTTGCGCTCAAAGAGCATCTCGCCGAGATGAAACTCACTTAGCAGTCCCATTTCGTCTACTATAGGGGCGTCGTCTTCATAGCAGCCCGCGCCTACGTTTTCGGTAGTGCCGAGCTTGCCGCCCGGATACCACTCGTCGGCCGAGAAGTTGCCCACATCCTGTCCAACATACTCAATGTCGCCAGTGTTCTCCGGCAGACGCTCATCGTCAGTGCAGGCCTGAAACGACAGGCAGGCACACGCCGCGAGGGCGGCAAAATGGCAGTTTCTGATACTTATAAATTTCATAATATGCTGTTTTAAGATTACTTTGTCTTTGCTTTCTTTATCGGTTCAGCGATTGCTCTTGCCTTTCAGGCGTAAAGTTACGCCACGCAGACCGTGTGACGGCTTGCCGTGGCATAACTTCTAATAACCTTTAAAAAGTATTGTCAGTTGGCTGCAATCCATGTTGATGCTGCCGTCAGGCTTGCGTCGAGCGCTTCTATGGCAGCTATGGCGTCGGCCACACACTGAGCTTTGGGATTGTCAACAAAGGCAGTGCCGCTGTTCTGGCATGCCGTAAGCTTATCGAGAGAGTTCTTTATGTTTGTCTCAACCGTGGCGGCAAGTTCCGGGTTATACTTTTTCAAGTACGCCATGATCGACTTGCTTTCGTTGCGGTTGCCTTCAACGCCGCCGTATATGCTGTTCTCTATGCTTATGATGTTGTCGTAGAAGTCATAGAAGGAGCGCTTGCTGTAGGGCGACTCAATGTAGTTGGGGTCTTCGCCGCTGTAGGCAAGTCCCATCTTCTGCGAGTACACTTCCTTTGCAATATTCTCGCATCCGCTCAGCAGGATGGTGCTTGCCACCTCGCGCCACATGGCATAAGTGCTTCCGGCCTGACCGGCGTTGAGCATGTTTGTGCCATAAGAGTTGTTGCCGCTGCCCACGGTGCAAGGCAGTTCACACTCGTCTACGACACGTGTGCGCTGCTCTTCGGGTGCGTCGGCGTTCCATGATACGTTGAGCTGATAGCAGCGGTCGCGCAGGTCGCCTGCCACGGCTGTGGCATAAATCAGTTCTTCAAGACCTGTAACGTTTGTTGCCACCTTAACAAAATCAGGGTCGTCTTCAACGCCGCGAAGCTTCTCTATCTTGCGGTTGGCGCCGTCGCGGAAGATGATAAACTCAATGCCGTGGAATCCCAGCAGCTCCTGTCCCAGTTTGTTGGCTGCATAGGATATGCCGTCTTCGCCGTCCATGTTGGCTACTTTGTCGGTGTTCTTTAGCTCAGTGGCCAGTCCTTCCAGGTCGAGCGGCCATGTGTCGATGTGCGGGTCGATGCCGAAGTCGGTTGCTGCGCCGAACAGGAATGCCTCGCTCTTTTCCCAATAGGCGCGCGCACTCAGGAATGTGGTGCAGATGTTGTCAATCTCAGTTTGCGTAACCGAGTTAGGGTCTGTCTTAAACTTCTCCTTCACGGCATACAGCTGTTCGTAAAGACTGTTTGTCTCGGCAGCTAGACTTCCGTAGGTTGAATATACAACGTCGTTTACATACACGCCTGCCGCCTCTTTCAGGAAGGCTTCTTTCTCTGTCAACGCACTGCCGTCGTCGATGTCGTCATCGTCGCTGCATGACGAAAAACCAAACATTACTGCTGCTCCGAGCATGAGTGCAAGGGGCAATTTAAAGATTTTTTCCATAGCTTACTTTGTTTTTATATTAATACTTGTATCGTTTCTTCTATACATTCAGGGTGTCCGACTTCGTCGTCTTACAGGAAGAATCCCTGATATGCCACGCCTATCGACACCGAAGTCTCGTCGTTGTATTTTGATTTGAGGAATCTCTTTGAGTATTCGCCCTTCACGACAATCTGCGGAACGGGGTAGTAGTTGAGGCCTACGGCCATGCGGTTGCGGTCGGTATATTCGTAGTCGGCCTGGTCGGCGGCAGGAATGTATGAGTCGTAGTACTCATATCTGCCGAAGGCATACAGCTTCTGGTTCTTGTTTCTGAGTTTGGGTATCTGTGAGAAAATGTCATATCCGGCCTCGATGCCTGCCGCTACGGCATTCTTGCCTACGGGCGACTTCTTATAAGGCGCGCCGCTCGACACGAGGTTACGCTTTATGGCGCTTATCTTCGATGCGTCGCTCACGTATCCGTAGTCGGCGTTGCCTCTTACAATCCAGTTGTGGCCTGAGTAGGTGAAATCGAAAGCTCCGATATATACGTTGCCCTTAACCTTGTCGTTGGCCTTGCCTTCGCCTTCCATGTCGTGCGGATAGGTGTTGTGCATCGACTGTCCGTAGTATCCGCTAAGACCGATGCGCAGGCCAGGAATTGTGTAGTTGTCGATGCGTGCGGCAAAGCCATACTTGTTGGCCACCTTAAATTCGAATGGCGAACCGGCACCGTTCTGCACCCAGTTGTCGCGGTCGAACATGAAGGCGTCTAGTCCGGCGATGAACTGCAGCTCATAACGGAAGTCGCCCGAGCGGCCCCAGAAGCTGATGCCTGTGTCGTGCCATGTGCATGGAAGAATGGTAGATTCGCCTTCGGGGCGGTAGACTGTAAAGAAGTTTAGCGGCTCATGATGGGCGTTGGTGAGGCCTACGGGCACTACTATGTGTCCGATACGGATATTTGCCCAGCGTGCAAACGACTTCTGAATCCAGAACTGCTCCAGCTCCACCTCGCCGCCTTTCTCGGTTTCCTGTTCCCATTCGCCGGCCTCTTCAAACTCTTTCTCAACGGCACCGCCTGCTCCGCCGTGCTCAAACTCAATCTCGCTCGACATGCTCCAGCCCTTTCCGAAGTCGTAGCTTATGTATATCACGGCATGCGGAATGTCGAAGCGTCCGTGGCTCGGATCGTTCTTATACTGGCTTGCGTTAGAATAACGATAAACGTTGTCGCTGTAGAAGTTGCGCGTCAGTGCCACCTCGCCATATCCGCCAATGCTCAGGCGGTTGCCCTTGGCGTGCTGATACACGCTGTCGGCAGCCGAATGTTGTGCCTGCATCTGTGCGGAAGTGAACAGAATGGCTGCGGCACATGTCAGAAAAGTTTTTCCCGTTAAGTTCATTTATGTCTTATTTTTTGATTTTTCGATGCAAAGGTAATGGCTTGTAAAAATGTTTACAATACTTAAAAATCGGTAAAATAAGATTAAATGAATGTGCGTCTCTAATCACCAAAAAGGGTGATGGCCGGCCTGTTTTCACGTCTTGCACGGCACGATGAGCCATGTTTGGCAGCGTTAAGTGTGCTGGGGTGTGAAAACAGAGCGCCGCATATACCTGCAAATAGGTATATGCGGCGCTAATAATAAATGGGTATGCTGTCAGCCTTGCTATGGCTTAGGCATTGCTTGTCAGAGCATTACAGCTGTTTTTCGAGCCATGCAATGATGCCGTCGCAGGCATCTTCGATAAGGTCGAGAGCCAGCTCGAAGTCGGCATCGCCTCCGTAATAGGGGTCGGGCACGGTGTCGTATTGCGGATGACGGGTCATGAAGTCGGCCGTACACATTATCTTATTGCGGTCGGCGTCGTTGCGTGCCACGCGGTTAAGGTCGGCCACGTTCTGATGATCCATCGCGAAAACATAGTCGAAGCGGCTGAAGTCGGCAGGCTTAATCTGTCTTGCCCTGCTGCTCAGGTCGTATCCGCGGCTTGCTCCGTGGCTTCTCATGCGGCGGTCGGGCAGCTGCCCTTCGTGCCATGAACCGATGCCGGCAGAGTCTACCTCAATGCGTCCTGCCAGGCGCTTGTTGTCTTCGAGCTTATATTTCAGTATTGCCTCGGCAGCCGGAGAGCGGCATATATTGCCGAGACACACAAAGAGAAGAGACTTCTTGTCAACTGGTTTCATAATCAGAAAATAATCTTTGTTGTTGTATAGTGATGAAGATGAGCCGCGCGTGGCTTATTTGTCAACCACCGGGCGGCGCTTTACCACAGCCGGATTGCCTGCCGCGAGCGAGTCGTCGGGTATGTCTTTAGTAACCACGCTGCCGGCAGCAATGATGCATCGTTTGCCAATTGTTACGCCCGGACACACGATAACACTGCCGCAGAGCCATGTGTCCTCGCCTATGGTTACGGGGTAGGCGGTCTCTATTGTACCGCGGCGCGGCACGTAGTCCATCGGATGTTGCGGCGTGTATATCTGGCAGTTGGGGCCTATAAGCACGTTGTCGCCTATGGTAATGCGGCCTCCGTCGAGCATCACGCAGTTGTAGTTTACGAACACGTTGCGCCCCATGGTTATGCCGTTGCCGTGGTCGCAGTGGAACGGCGGGCACACCACGCTGTCCTCCGGTATGCCGGGTATGAGGTCTTCTATCATCTCACGGTAGCAGTCGTCTGTTATGGTGACTGTCTGCAGCCTGGCACACAGCTTCTTTGCGTGGTCAAGACTCTTGAATATCTCCGGGTCGGAGAAGTTGTAGAGCTGGCTGCTGCGCATTTTCTCAAATTCGGTCATGTGTCTTGTTGATATTTTGTTATAATGGAATATTCACTTTCTTGCCGTCCTTCTTTACTATAACGGCCGGATTGCCCACCACGGTGCAGTTGTCGGGCACATCCTTATATATAACTGTGGCGGCGCCAATCTTGACATTGTTGCCAATCTTTACCTTGCCAAACACCATCGAACCCGTGTATATGCTCACGTTGTCGCCTATGGTGGGGCGTCCGTCCTTGCCGTTGCCAAGCGTAACGAGGTGCAGGCAATAGAAGTTGCGACCTATGCTGTCGGCGTTGAGATAGGTCGAATAAGAATGCTCTAGATGGCATCCTTCGCCTATCGACGGGCACGTTATGTGGAGCGACTTGTCCTCGGGCATGAGCCACTTGATGAACACGGAGCGGTATTCGCCAAGGCGATAATAAAACAAGTTGCGGAACACCTTCTGCCGTGTGCACACCTTAATAAAGGTAAGTATGCCGCCCTTGCCTTCTCCGTAAGGCTCAAGGTCGGCGTCAATGGTCTTCCTGAAGCGCAGATATAGCAGTATGTGCGGCAACATTCTCAACGTTGAGGCCGAGAGCAGGACGCATTGTGTGTAAGGGTTCATGATGTTTTAGGTTGATGTTTTTATAACTTTTTATGCCGTCATGCCGGCTTATTTGTATGCCTACATTGCAGACGCGGGGCTATTTTCGTCCGAAGTCGGCCGGAATGTCCCCCCATTTGCGCGTGTCCCACTGTATGAGTTCCGTGCGGAACGTGTGCGTGCGCAGCCAGTTTTCGGCTCTTGCTATGACGTTATACAGCTGTGCGGTCTTGGCCGTGCGCTCCAGTTTTGTCTTGCACTGCATCTTCCTTACCCATGTTATGGCCGTGAAGCTGTCGCTGTATATAGTCTTCTTGATGCCTTTTTGCTCCATAAGCGCCAGTGCATGCACGATGGCAAGGAATTCGCCAATGTTGTTTGTTCCGAAAACCGGACCGTAATGAAACACCACAGCGCCCGTAGTAAGGTCGATGCCCCTGTACTCCATCTGTCCCGGATTGCCGCTGCACGCCGCGTCAACAGCCCATGCGTCAGCCTTAACTTCCATAGGCAATGGCAACACAGTATCGTTTCTGTAATCAGGCGGATTGCAGTTGTTTAATTCATAATTCATAATAACAGGTATTTAGTGGAGCGGTTTATATTGAGCACCTTGGCTGATGAAATAAGATAAGTTGATATCATGAAAGATAAAGGAGTTAGAGCAGTTGAACAAAACTAAAATCACGCCTTGAAGGCATTTGACTTTAACTACTAAGCTCACACCGTGAGCGATAACTACTTTAACTGCTCTAACTCCTCAACAATTATTACATTCGTTCCGGCATTTCGATTCCGAGCAGGCGCATGCCGTTCTTCAGAGTCTTGGCCACGTTCTTGGCGATGAGCAGGCGCAGAGCCTTCTCGTCGTCAGTGTCGGCGCCGAGGATGCTGAAGTCATGATAGAACTGGTTGAACTCCTTGGTCAGCTCGTAGCAATAGTTGGCTATGCCGCTCGGGCTGTAGTCGATGCCGGCCTGGCGCACGGCAGCCTCATATTCGTTCATCTTCTGTATCAGTTCTGTCTCCTTGACGCTCAGGTTTACGTTGCCGCTGAATGCCTCGGGCACTGCTATGCCCTGAGCCTCGGCCTTGCGCAGTATGCTGCGTATGCGGGCGTAAGTGTACTGGATGAACGGACCTGTGTTGCCGTTGAAGTCGATTGACTCTTCTGGATTGAACAGCATGTTCTTGCGGGCGTCAACCTTCAGGATGAAGTATTTGAGTGCACCCATACCAACCATGCGCGAAACCTCGGCACGCTCCTCGTCGCTCATGTCGGCAAACTTGCCCAGCTCTTCGCTTGTGCGGCGTGCGTCGTCTATCATCGCTGCTATCAGGTCGTCGGCGTCAACCACCGTTCCCTCGCGGCTCTTCATCTTGCCGTTAGGCAGCTCCACCATGCCGTAAGAGAAGTGGACAAGCTCCTTGCCCCACTTGAAGCCGAGGCGGTCGAGCAATATTGACAGCACCTGGAAGTGATAGTTCTGCTCGTTGCCCACAACATAAATCATCTTGTCTATTGGATAGTCGTTGAAGCGCATCTCTGCCGTACCGATGTCCTGAGTCATATACACCGATGTGCCGTCAGAGCGGAGCAGCAGCTTCTGGTCGAGGCCCTCGTTAGAGAGGTCAGCCCATACGCTGTTGTCGTCCTTGAGGAAGAAGAGTCCCTTCTCGAGTCCTTCCTCCACCTTTGCCTTTCCCTTCAGATAAGTCTGCGACTCATAGTATATCTTGTCGAAGCCTACGCCCAGAGCCTTGTAAGTCTCGTCGAATCCGGCGTAAACCCATGAGTTCATCTTCTCCCACAGTGCGCGCACCTCGGGGTCGTTCTGTTCCCACTTAACGAGCATCTCATGAGCCTCCTTGATGAGCGGAGCCTCGTCCTTGGCCTTCTTCTCGGCCTCCTCGTCAGTCATGCCCTCAGCCTTGTATTTAGCCTCAAGCTCCTTTACCTCCTCGCGGTAGTGCTTGTCAAAGGCTACGTAATAGTCGCCAATCAGGTGGTCGCCCTTCTTGCCGCTTGTCTCGGGTGTCTCGCCGTTGCCCCATTTCAGCCATGCCAGCATCGACTTGCAGATGTGTATTCCGCGGTCGTTCACGATGTTGGTCTTGACAACACGGTTGCCGTTGGCCTCCATAATCTGCGCAAGGCTCCAGCCCAGCAGGTTGTTGCGCACGTGTCCCAGGTGGAGCGGCTTGTTGGTGTTGGGCGACGAGTATTCGATCATCACCAGCGGAGAGTCTTCTCCGGCCTTCTTCTCGCCGAAATGCTCGTCGGCGTTGATGTCGGCCAGCAGCGCCAGCCATGCCGCCGGGGCTATCACGAGGTTGAGGAAGCCCTTAACCACGTTGTACGCGGCCACGTTGCGGTCGTTCTCCTTAAGGTAGCGGCCTATGTCCTCGGCCGTTTCCTCGGGTTTCTTGCGCGAAATCTTAAGGAGGGGGAACACTACGAGCGTAAGGTGTCCTTCAAACTCGCGTTTCGTTTTCTGCAGCTGCACCATCTTTTCGGGCACGTCCTGACCGTAAAGCGCTTTCACGGCGGCGGCCACCGAACTGCTTATTTCATTGGCAATGTTCATCTTCTATATACTTTATTATTATTGTTTTGGCTGCAAAATTACGAAAAATACGTGAATTCACGGGTATGATTGGCGATAAAATAACGAATTATGTCCTTACGGCTTGCCGTCTGTCACAAATACTATGAACACCGTCTCGACTATGCCGTTGCGCCTCCGCCTGCGTCAGCAGGCAGGGGCCGCAATGCGAAAGGTTACCTTTTAGCCTGCAAAAGGCAACCTATTGCACGCTAAAAGACCGCCTTTTGCAGCGCAAAATGCGGCCTTTTACAACGATGCTGATTATCAGCGTATTACAAACAGAATGCGGTTTGCCGCAATCACTACGACAAATCGCAAACATTAACCAAGTCTTTCTTTTATTTTACCACTAACTTCCTTACCGTAGCTTTTCCGTTCTTGACCGTGCGCAAGATGTAGATTCCGGGTCGGTTGTCGGTCGTAGAAACCTTACGCCCGTCCAAGGTGAACATCTCTTCGCGGTCGGGGCCGGCCTCGACGCCTGCGTTGGTTATGCCGGTTGGCTGTCCGTCGGTCAGTTTCTGCATGTCAGCGTTCGCGATGTTGCCGTTGCGGCTGTCGAGCAACAGGGCCACGATGTAAACGTTATCGGGGTTGAGCACCGTTTCGGGCAGGGTGAACGTCGTCTCGTGCGTGTACGTCTTGCCCACGTTCATCACCTCGGGCAGGCTGCCCTCAATGCCCTCGGGGGCGCCTATCGTGCCTCGGCCTACGTCGTTGAAATGGTAATTAGCCAGATATTTGGGCATGTCCTCGTATCCGCCCATAGGGCCTTCAGCACCGCCTGAGTAATAGTTGCTTTGTACGTAACCCGGGTCTCCCTCTACGCAAACGTCGTTCTCAACCACTACGTAGCCTACGCAGTAGCGGCCGTCTGCATAGTTGTCGTTAAGGACAACGCTCGACTTCACCGTGTATTCGCCGCCGTCTCCCTCGCCCGTCTCAAGCCCTATGTAGCCGAGGATGTCGCTTTCGGCTGCGTTATCGTAAAATTTCGGGATGTCGGCGGGGTCGCCCCTCATGACGCGGTTGCGGTTGGTGATCGAGTTAGGGTAGCCCATGCTGCCTGCAATGGCCTCTACGTATGTAGAGTATTCCTCGTCTTTCATTACGTCGCTGCCGCCGTGTACGGCTATTGCGATGAACGTGTCGGGATATTTCGCCTTCATTTCCTCGAACGTTACGATGCCCCTGATGCACCAACCGCACCATGTGCCGGTAAGCTCTTCGGCCACAACTTTGATATGATGCGACGTGACGGTAGCCTTCGTTTCGTAGCGTTCTCCGCCTGCCTCCACCCATATTTCATACGTCTTCGTCTCGCCTGCAGGCAGCGTTTCGCCCGTGGCCACGCTTACGGGAAGCGTCTCTCCGGGCTTCAACTCGGTGTCGGCAAAGTCCTCGGTGCCGGTCACTCCGTCGCACTCATAGCCTACGGTAAAACCCTTTACGGGCTCGGCCAAGTCGGTGGAGACGTTGCCTTGTATTACGATCTTGTCCGAAGGCTTCACCAACGGGCGCATGGTGGGCTCGATGCGGACGGTAGCCGGCGTGCCTATCATTATGTCGTCTACGTAAAGCATGCTGCAGTCCTTGCTGTTGTTCACAAACGCCACGCGCACCGTCTTGCCGACATAGTCGGCTAAGCTGACGCTGTGGAACGTCCATTCGGCCTGCTCGGCAGCAACGGTGAACAACGGACGGGCCTTGTCGAAATCGCTTATCTCGCCGCCGCCCTCGCTTATGTAGACGGCGTAACCGTCGCTGAACGTGGCATCGGTGGCCTTAGCGCGCCATGAAACTACGGCATCGGCACCTGTCACGGTGAACTGCGGCAATATCATCCAGTCGTCTGACGTTCCGCTCCCGGCGTACCACGACGTGCTCGCGGCAACGTAGTTGTCCTCTTTCTCGACGTAATAGCTCACCCACGGCGTGCCTACGCTGAAGCCGTAACGAGCCACGTCGACCGACGGCGTGTTGCCGTCGTTGTCGATAAGGATGAAGTCAGACGGTATGTCCTTGCTGAAATCGTAACGCTCGCTGCCGGCCGATTGTGCCGCATCGGCCACAGACGCGCAGCATAGCGACAACATAAGTGTCAGGCAAATATTTCTTTTCATAATAAAAAATATAATCATTATAAGTATTATAAATCGATTATGCAATTAAGAATTATGGGTTAAGATTTAAGAAAATAGCCTTGTCTGTGTAAGCAGAGCATATTTTCTTAAATCTTAACCCATAATTCTTAATTAGCTTAGAACCTTACTTTCTTAACCTCGCCTCCGCTCTTTATGATGTAAACACCTTTAGCGTTAGGAGTGCTTACCTTGCGTCCTGAGAGGTCGTAGATTTCTGTCGGCTGCTGAGCTTCCCCGTCTTCTGTCTCAACCGAGTCGATGCCCGTGCCCTCAAATTCGACATACTGCGTTGCCGACGGGTCGGATACGTAGACTAAGCCGAAACGATCGTAGTAAGAAACGAGGTTGTAGCCGTACTTACATCCTGACTTAATTTGCAATCCGCTGATGCGTGCCGAGGTGGCGTCGCCGTCGAGCGTCTGCATGCCGAGAGTCGTTGTAATCTCGTCTCCGGCTTTAACGTCCTGCTTTACTACCACGCGGTCTATCAGGAATGCAGAGCCGTCATAAGTATAGAAGAGTAATCGGGTGGTGTTTGTTCCGCCGTTCATCTCTACGGTAGCTGTGTGGCTGCCGGCCTTTTCAGCGTTAATCAGCTGGTACATGGTGTTGTCGCCTTGTACGATAAAGTCCACATTGTCGTTCAATGTTACGAAATCTACGGTTACGGTATAGTTGCCTCCGGCGCGGTCAAGGTTGATTGCGGGCGACTGCAGGTCGACGTAGTTGTTTATACAGCCTACCATGCCGTTGCTGAGCAGCGTTCCCCATCCGCTCCAACCGATGTTGTCGGTGTAGTCGTTGATTATTATCGGGTCATAGTTGTTGAGCGAAACGGGATTGTCTAACGTTCCTTCGGTACACTTGTTGAAGTTCTCCTCGAACACGGTGAAGTCCTCTGTATCCTCCGGAACGGTGTAAATCTCGTAGCTATATAGGTCATAGCTTGTTGCGTTGATTGCTTTTTCCCAATTTGCCGTGTAACCTCCGCGGCGGTCTACGTCGGTTGCCTCTTTCACTACCGGGGCGGCCACGCCGTAAGCGAAATATGCTTCTGAGGCATCAGACGTGCGTCCGTCTGCGCTCGTAGCCTGCACCGTAAACGAGTAAAGGTTGTTCAGGTCGAGGTCGTTGAACGTCATGCAAGTGTCTGCAGTCGAGACATTCTCGGCCACGCAAGTGGTTTCCGTAAGCGGAGTGGTCTCGAAGCTGAGGTTGTCTATTGCGAATACGCCTTCTTCTCCCCATCCTGCTCCCTTATATATTTTTACCGTTGAAGCCAAGCCTACCGGGAAGTCGCTTAGTTCGGCTAATGAAATTTCCGTCCATTCATCAACGCTTACACTCTCAAGAGACGTGTACCACGTCATGGTTTGTCCTTCGGTGGTGACATCGAAATATAACATATCGGAACACTCTCCATTAGTGTCAACCCTCTTTATGTATAATTTACCGTCAAGAATTTCGCTTCCGTTCAATTCAAACTGTACATAATCGCTGCTTGTTGACAACAACAGAGCCTTACTTCCGTCTGCTGCGTCGGTAGTAAAGCCGTCGCCGCTGGTCATTGCCGTCCACCCGTCGGCCAAACCGGTGACTGCGCCGTTATCAAGGCTTGCGTCCTCGAATGACTCTTCCGTCTTGTAATTGTCGGTGCCGACGGTCTTTCTTTCATACAATGAAACGAGATAATTGTCTGCGCCATACGCCTTGTCCCAGCTTGCGGTGAAGCCGTCGGTGACGAATTTCGTAGCGGCAAGATTCTGCGGAGTGCTGATATAGTCTTTGTCGCGGCTTACCTTTATATAGTCAACGATGAGGCCTCCGTCGTTGTAAGTTGCGGCATTCAACTGGAAGAAGCAGTCAGAGCCTGCGTAAGGAATATTCACATAGACCTCAATATCCTGCCATCCGTCTTCCGGCTCGAAATTATATATGTTCATCTGTCCGCCCTGAGAATCGGACGGGTCGAACGGATTATCATAACCACCTGCTGCGATACTTATAAAGAACAGCCTTGAATAGTCGATACATTTAACGCGCAGCTGCATGCGGATGCGTCCCTGCATGTTCATCATCGGTGAGTTGAGGACGCCGCCGAAGCCCGGATAGTTAAGGGCCATGTTGCCTCCTGCCTGGTAAACGCCCAAACCGAACCATCCGGGAGTATGGAACAAGTCGTCAGGAAGATACATGTTATACGTCGTCTCGTAATCTTCGGGATACATTGTCCCGTCAGGCGCGTCTTCGGTACCCTTTGTCATAAGGGAGAAGTCTTCGTAGATAAGAGTCTCCCACCTGTCGGGATCGTCTTCTTCGGCGCGCGTTTGCACCTTCTTCTGCAAGTCTTTAGCAGTTATCGTTTTTGCGTTTTTCTGCTTCTTTGTAAACTCTTCTGTCAACTGTTTCATGGTCTTCTGCTGACCGCTCTTCACCAATCGTTTCGGAGAAGTCTGCGCCGTCATACCCAACGCCACCACTAAGGCGAGCATCGAGACGACTACTCGGGTTAATGTAAATCTTTTCATAATCGTTAAATTTTAGTTATTAATCCGATGCAAAACTATGAAAAGCTGAATAAAATGCAATAAAATCAAGGCTTAGGAATGTTCTAATTCCCGAATAAGAACAAAATTACATGTATTTTAAGCAGACGAGCAGACAAGTAACAAGCAGACAAGGAGATTTGCAAAGTTAATGACCAACAAGGCAAATCTCCTTGTCTGCTTGTCTGCTCGTCACTTGTCTGCTAAAAAGTCTGCTCGTCACTTGTCTGCTAAAAAGTCTGCTTGTCACTTGTCTGCTGATATTCTCCTTGCTTATCTTCTTATACTCCGACGGGGTAAGCCCGGTGACTTTCTTGAACACGGTGACGAAGTTGCTGCGCGACTTGAACCCCAACTCGCCGGCTATGGCTTCAATGGTCAGGTTGCCATAAGCGGCCGTGTCGCCGAGGCGCTTGCACGCCTGCCTTACGCGCGCTTCGCCGAGCACCGAGCTGAAGTTCTTGCCGTAAGTCTCGTTGATCACTTGCGAAACGTAATGAGAGTTGGAGCCTACGAGTTTCGACAGGCGGTCGACGGAGAACTCGTTTTTGGATATTTCGCCTACGTCGTCCATCACTACGCTTATCTTCTCGAGCAGCGACTGCTTCGCGGCGTCGTCCATTCCGTCGGCCTGCGGTCGGCGTTCGGCCTGCGGAGCGTCCTTAACGGATAGGCGCTCGATCTCCCGTTCGCATTCGGCTATGCGCCGTCCGTACTCGGCGCGCATCTTGCGCTCGGCCTCGTTCATGCGCATTATCTCGGCGTTGCGGCGGTAAAGGTCGTGGTTGTGGCGGTCGAGACGACGGTTACGCCTTATCACGGCTAAGGCCAAGGCAAGTATCACGACCGTGGCTACGGCCGTAATCATGAGTGCCACCATCACGGTGTGCCGCCGGCTCTCGCTGCGCTGCAGCTTGGCGTCGGCGTTTTGCACCTCATACGCGACGTTGAGGTCGCGAATTTGGTTGTACTGTTGGTTGCGGAAGAGCGAGTCCTTAAGCTGCATCTGCGTGCGCTGCCACGCCAAAGCGGAGTCGGCCTTGCCCATTTCTGAGTAAAGGCCGGCTATTATGAGGCTGATTGACTCTTGCACGTCGGGAGTCTCTTCGTGAGATTCACGCTCAACCTTCATGGCTTCGGCCAAAGCCTCGCCGTAACGCTTTTGGCTCTCAAGTATTTGCACTATGAGTATCTTTGTAAACAGCCTGAAGCGTTCGGGGTTTATCTTAGCGTCGACTAAGGTGGCGGCCTTGCGCGCGCAAGCCACGGCTTCGTCCGTGCGCCCTTCGATGAAAGCCTCCGCCGCCGCGCCCATTGCGCGCGAGTGGGCGAGCATCGGCATCTGCGGTATGTCGGTGCGCTTGAACGCGTAGACCTCATTCTTGATTTCGTCCACGCGCTTTTCCTGAAACGACGTGCCCACAAGATTGGAGAACGTGGTGAGCAATATCTCCCAATCTTCTACGGCTATGGCCGAATGGAAAGCCTTCTTGTAAAACTTCAGGGCCGTGTCGTTGTCGTAATACGTGGTGTAGACGTTGCCTATGTTGAGGTAAAGGCACGGCAGGAAATCGTCGAAGCCGATGTCTTCGGCTATGTGCTGCGCCTTGAGCAGGTTGACGTAAGCCTCAGAGTAGTTGTTAAGGTGGAACATGTAGACGTAGGCGGCGTTGTTGAACGCCTGGGCGCAGAGCTTCTGTTCGTCGCGGTCCATGTCCGGGTCGTAGCGGCTTGTCACCATCGTGTACAGCACTAAGGCACTGTCAATTGCCCCGCGCTCAAGGCAGGCGTTGCCGTCGGCCTTCAGCTCGGCGAGCGAAGCCCTGCTCCAGCGGTTCATTATGCCGTCGTAGTCAATCTTTCCGTAAGCGTAAAAGAACGTAGCCAAAAGGACTACGACGATCGATATGATGATTTTCCTCATTAGTTACGTTAGTCAGAATTATGCGTGTTGACTGCAAAATTACTAAAAATGCGTGAGTTTGCGGATATTGTTTAGCAATAAAATAATGAATAAAGTCATTACGGCTTGCAGTCGGCCGTAATGCGAAAGGTTACCTTTCAGCGTGCAAAAGGCAACCTTTCGCACGCTAAAAGGCGTTGATTATCAACTGTTTACACGCCTGCGGCCGAGCACGGCCTTACGCTCGGCTTCGGGATACTTCTCGATGGCGTAACGGAGCATGGTGCGCGGCATCTCGCGCCAATGGTCGTCAACAAACCGCCTCAGACGGGCGAAGTCGCGCTTGCCTGCCTCGCGCAACATCCAGCCTACGGCCTTGTGCATCAGCTCGTGACCGTGGCCTATAAGCTGCAAGGCCAGCGCGAAGGTGTCGTCGAGCAGGTTGTTGCGCACGTGTCCCAGGTGGAGCGGCTTGTTGGTGTTGGGCGACGAGTATTCGATCATCACCAGCGGAGAGTCTTCTCCGGCCTTCTTCTCGCCGAAATGCTCGTCGGCGCTGATGGCGTTGAGCAGCTTGATCCATGACTGCTGTGCCAGCACGAGGTTAAGAAATCCCTTGACCACGTTGAAACGCTCAACGTGCTCGCAGTTTTCAACAAACCAGTTGCCAATGGCCTCGGCCGTAGCTTCGGGCTTCTGTCTTGATATCTTTAAGAACGGAAAAACCACCAGGGTAAGGCTACCCTCAAACTCGCGTTTTGTCTTCTGCAGCTGAACCATGTTCTCTGTGATGTCGGCTCCGTAAAGCTCCTTCACGGCCTTTATCACGCTGCTGCTAATCTCACCTGCTATATTTATTTCTTTAGTTTGTTATTTCTCTTTCATCTTTTTGCTTTGCAAAGGTAAGCAATTTGTTTGAAAATAAGAACTATACGCGGCATGAACAATAAAAAATAAGGGTAAACCGTTTGCCGCGTGAGCCGAAATCTGCCGCACGGCATACAAAATACGCTCTGATGTTGCCGCCGGCCGTGGCGTTCGGGCGTCAGGGCGCTTGCCGGTTATGCGCCTGTGGTTATGCTGCGGCTTGACGTAATGTGTAAAATAATTTTACCGTTTGCCGTCCGTTTGACGCTCTTAGAGCAGCGGTGCTCTCCGCTGCAGCGTGGTTTTGCCGTAAAAATGGCGAAAAATGAACGTTTTGTGTAATGTGTTGATATGCCGTGATTTACGCCGGTTGCGTGCCGCCTTGCGGTTTTCTGCTTGCCGTTATACGGCTGTTTGCGCTGCAAAAGGTGGCCTTTTACAGTGCGAAAACATGCCTTTTGCATGCTGAAAGGCATGCTTTTGGCTGCCGAAATCATAAGTTTCGGCGGCTAAAAACAGCCGGAAAGTAAAGAAAGGTTAATTTATTGCATGGTATAACGTATGTCTGTTAACATACATTATACTTTGTTTCTCTGTATTGAAAAATAATTTTGTCCTGACTTTTTACCGTTTCCCGTATGCCTTAATCTCCGTTCATGGCATGCAGGATTTCACATATAACACTTTCTGTGAGCCATATTTCCAACGCGTGTCATGGCCATTGGCATACCGTGAAGCCATATCGTGGCGGATGGTGTGGCTTAAAACTCCTCACAGTCGAGACACTCTCTTATTATGTCCATGTCGAAGCCGCGGCCCATGGCAAACCTTATCAGTTTGGCGTTAAGCTCATATTCGCTTGCCGCCTTTATCGTCTTGCGCTTGCTCTGCAGCAGGGGGCGCAGCACGGCGATGTATTCTTCGGCGTCAACCTCACCGAGCGCGCCTGATATTATGTCGCGCGGTATACGCTTCATCATCAGCGCCTGTTCCACCTTTCGGCGTCCCCATTTGTTGTATCGTATCTTGTCGCGCACGAAGAAGCGGCAGTAGCGCTCCTCGTCGATATACTTTTCGTCAACAAGCCGCTGCATTATGCGTTCCTGCACGTCGTCGGGCAGCTGCCAGCGCGCCATCTTCTCGCTCATTTCGTGGCGGCAGTGCTCGGCTGCGGCACACATTGCCGACAGCTTGAAGAATGCCTCCTGTTCTGTTATCTGTTTCATCTTTTTGTCATGTTGTGCCGGCACTGCCGGTTCTGTGTATGTTGCCGTGATGTCTGTTTGTGCTATTTTGCCGTTACGCCTTTACGCCCTTTGCCATGCGTTGCTTGCCGTACATGTCGCTTCGCAGCTCTACTGCCGTCATGCCTTCGGCCCGCATCATGCGGCAGGTGTCGTCGGCATATATCGGGTTAATCTCAAAATACAGCCGTCCGCCCTTGTTAAGCGTCTGCACCGCAAGGCGCGTTATGGCGCGGTAGAACAGCAGCGGGTCGGCGTCGGGCACGAATAGGGCCGTGTGAGGCTCATGTTCCAGCACGTTGACGGCCATGTCCTTCTTCTCTTTTTCGCAGATATATGGCGGATTGCTCACTATCACGTCCCATTCGCCTTCAGGCTTTGCGTTGAGCGCATCCTGCTTTACGAAGTTTACGTTGGCGCCAAACCGCTGTGCGTTCTCGCGTGCCACGTCGAGTGCGTCGGCTGAGATGTCCCACGCCGTAACATTGCTTTCCGGCATGTCGAGCTGCAGCGTTATGGCTATGCAGCCGCTTCCCGTGCCGATGTCGAGCACCTTCGGGCTGGCCGAAACCTTGCTGTCGGCTGTTATCCACGCGCAAAGCTCCTCGGTCTCGGGGCGTGGTATGAGCACGCCGGGGCGCACATCGAACCACCGGCCGCAAAATTCGGCGCGCCCCAGCACATACTGCACAGGCTCGCCCTCCATAAGACGACCGAATATCTTGTTCAGTTCTGCCGCCTTTTCTGCCGTCATCTCCTCAACGGCTCCGCACAGGATGTCGGCCTTCGACAGTCCGAAGCAGACATCTAGCACATAGTCGGTAATGGCACGCGCCTCACCGTTGCCATACAGCGGTTCGAGTGTGCGCCACAGTTCACGGTATGTCATTCTTCATTCTCCTTTCCTTCATCTTTGCGTGCGCGCTTTTTCTTCGGCAGTCGTCCGCTCTTGCGCAGCGCCTCCGATATTATCCATTGCAGCTGTCCGTTGGTGGAACGAAACTCGTCGGCAGCCCATTTCTCAATGGCTGCCATCGTCTCTGAGTCCACACGCAGGACAAAGCTCTTGGTGTTGTTGTCTTTCTTCATCTTCTCTGTTTGCGGGTTTGCTTCCGGCAGCCTTACGGCCCGTTGCCGTTTATGCCCGTATTGTGTCTTTATCTTTGTTCATCGAAGCCCTGTATTCGGGCGAGCGGTAGTACAGATAATAGCTCATGTAAGAATGAAACACTTTGTATATGAGCAGAATCAGCAGTGAGAACCAGTCGTTCATCTTCTTTATCATCACAGAAATCATGCCTTCATAGCCGTTGGAAATCAGTGATAGAATCATTATGGTGACGACATATCCTGCCAGGCTGGTGATTATGCCTGCCGTGATAAACAGCCATCTGCTGCGCAGATACAGTCTGTTGGACCATGAGCCGAGCGTAATCTCGCGTTTCAGCGGCTTTCCGCGCAGCCATGTGAAATATGCCCCATAGCCTAAGATGCCTATGGCTATCAGACTCATAATAATCAAAATCATCGGCTCCGGCATTCCTTCAATGGCTATACATGCAAGGGTGAACAGCACAACGAGCAGCCCTATGCCGATATGTATTTTGCCATAAAGCCTTGCGCTGCAGCTGTATTTCGTTATGCTTATGCTGCTTAGATATTGTTTAATCATGTTTCATTCCTCTTTGTTTGCCGTATAATCAATATCAGTCGACCTTCTTTCGGGATGCTTCGGACGAGCGGTAATATTCGTAGAAGTCGACGTATGACTTCAGGACTTTATACAAAATCAGGATAAACATCCAACCGAAAGTGGCCAGTTCTTCAGATAATCTCTGGATGGTAAGTCCGTCAATGCCGTCGTCTATGAATGTTAGTAGCGCCGTGAAGACAAATATCAGCAGAAAGCCTGCCGCAATGCCAACCGGCATATACAGTTGTCTGTAGCGCAGGTACATGCGGTTGCTGAAGCCTCCAAGTGTAACCGTGTCGCTTATGGCACCCTTGCGGAACGCCCAGCGGTAGATGCCGGTGCTCAGCATCAGTAGGAGTATGATGTATGAAAATATCGTTGTGCCGTTATACCAGCAGTCAATCTTCCAGCAGCGCAGCAGCCAAAGGGCTGTCAGCGGCAGACAGACACATACATTGACCTTGCCCGATAGCTTTGGCGAACGGCTGAATTCCATTAGTTGTTTCTTGCTTTTCTTCTTTAGCATGTGATGGGTGTTGTTGGAGATATGGGAGTTATGGGAGCTATGCCGTCGGCATGACAGCGCGCTCCCAATTATGAATTCTTAATTGTGAATTATGAATTACATCAGTGGTTCAGCGTTCCGGTGTTGATGACGGGCTGTGCCGTATCGTCGCCGCAGAGCACAACGAGCAGATTGCTCACCATGGCTGCCTTCTTCTCCTCGTCGAGTTCAACAATCTCTTCGTCCGAAAGCTTGTCGAGAGCCATCTTCACCATCGACACGGCACCCTCCACAATCTTCTCGCGTGCGGCAATAACTGCCGTTGCCTGCTGGCGGCGCAGCATAACGGCCGCAATCTCGGGAGCATAGGCCAGATAGTTGATGCGGGCCTCAATAACCTCAATACCTGCCATTGCAAGGCGCTCGTCAATCTTGGCTTCAAGTTCCTTGTTTATCTCGTCGCTGCCGTCGCGCAGAGTCAGTTCGCCGTTGTCCTGCTCGCCGTCGTCGTAGGCATACTGTCCGGCCACCTGTCGCAGGGCGGCGTCAGCCTGTATGCGCACAAACTTCTCGAAAGCGTTCATTATGTTGGCAGTCTTTGCGCTTGCCGCAGCAGCGTCGCCGGCAGCCTTCGACTCTGCCATGGTCTGCGCGTCAATCTCGAACATTGCCTTGTATGTATCTTTCAGTTTCCACACCAGCACCATACCGATCATCACCGGGTTGCCCGTCTTGTCGTTCACCTTTATAGGTTCGGCGTCGAGGTTGCGTGTGCGCATCGACAGCTTCTTGGTGGTGATAAACGGATTAATCCAGTGGTAACCGGGAGTGTTGAACGTGCCGCGGTACTTTCCGAAGAACATCATCACGCGCGCCTCGCCCGGCTCAACCTTCACGAAACCGCAGCTGACGATGATATTGACAATGAACAGTATGCCGCCTGCCACGCCTGAAGCTATGGCCGTGGCGCCACTGAATATCGTGGGCGAAAGAGCAATCAGACCTACCGACGCAATGTAGAGAAACAGGTTGAGAACGAGCATGCCGATGCCGTTGAGTGTCATACCTTTGAAAATGAATTCCTTGTTTTCCATAAATAAGGTGTTTTTTGGTTATAAATAAGAGTTTATTATGATATCAAAATGATATTACAAAGATAAGCGTTTTTGGTCTTATGTCGTATAGGAAGAACCGTATTTTTAAGTTTTTTTTATAAACCTGCAGTGTCTCAGGAGTGAAGTAAAGGAAGAATCTTGCGCCGGTAAATTTCTGTTTCTCGTTCACTTGAAGTATATTTGCAGCATGGAACAGACTGAAAAAGACAAAATGTATATGCGCCGGTGCCTTCAACTGGCACGCTGCGGACGGCTTACGGCAAGGCCAAACCCTATGGTGGGGGCCGTTATTGTGAGCGAAGAAGGCCGCATAATAGGCGAGGGATATCATATAAGATGCGGCGAAGGCCACGCCGAAGTGAACGCCTTTGCGTCGGTGAAGCCGCAGGATGGGGCACTGCTCAGCAAGTCGACCATGTATGTTAGCCTCGAGCCATGCTCTCATTACGGTCGCACGCCGCCGTGCGCCGACCTAATTGTGAGCAAGGGCGTAAGGCGCGTGGTGGTAGGATGCGTAGACCCCTTTGCCAAGGTGAAGGGCCGCGGCATACAGAAATTGCGCGACGCAGGCATAGATGTTACGGTGGGCGTGTTAGAGAAAGAATGTCTTGAGCTGAATAGCCGTTTTATTACGTTCAACACTCACAGCCGTCCTTATGTGACGCTGAAATGGTGTCAGACGGCAAACGGGTTTATCGACGACAACTTCAGGCCTGTGGCATTGTCAACGCCGTTCACAAAGATGCTCGTGCATAAGCTCAGGGCGGAGAACGACGCCATACTCGTGGGCCGTGTTACGGCGGAGCGCGACAAGCCGCAGCTTAACGTAAGACTGTGGGCGGGACGTGACCCGATGCGCATAGTAATCGACCGCAACAGGCCGTTTGCGCCCGAAGCCGACTTCAGCAAGCCCATTGTGCCGCAGCTGATGAAATGGCTTTACGGTCAGGGCGTTCAGTCGCTGCTGGTTGAAGGCGGAGCCGAAACCCACCGGAGTTTCCTCGCCGAGGACGGATGCTGGGACGAACTGCGCGTAGAAATATCGCCGCGCACCGTCGGCGGAGGCACTGCCGCACCGCAGATACCTGCCTCGGCAGAGCTGTGCGACCGCAAGGAATACGACGGGAATATAATTCTTACATACAGGCATGTTTAGAGCCGGTTTTTGATATGTGGTCTTTTATAAGCTAAAAGGCCACGTATTGTATTCTGAAAGGTGTCCTTTTGCATGATGAAAGGATACCTTTCAGAATTTGTTTGAAATCAACCGAAATGAGAAGTGCACACCATGCGGAAATCAACTCTAATCAGGAGAAGGCCTGCTTGAAGTCAACCTAAGTCAGGAAAGTACAAAAATATGGTGTAGAAGCGGTGTGTGATGAGTTGAAAAAACAACTCGTCACATCGTATGTCTCTGTATATCAATTTGATATGTCGAGATGTGACGAGTGACGAGTTTTTTGAAAAAACTTTTTTATGTTTAACCCCTATTTTTCTGTTTGGTCCAAATCAGTCATTAAGTTTCGGCCGTATCGCTGTTTCGTCCTGAACGGATGAAAGCATAGGCTTGCTTGTATAGTTAGACCTTATGCGGCTTAATGGCCGATTGGAAATTAGTTTTAGTGGCCCCGGTCAGCATTGTTCTTGTTGTGATGTTCCTGCCGGGGCGGCCGCCTTAATGCGGCTTCGTCTGCCTTATGCAGCCGTTGTCTTGCACGACATGCATCAGAATGTCATTCTCAGGGCTGCATATACGTTGCGTCCCGGAGCGTTGATGCCCGACGAGAACACGCGGTACTGGGTGTCGAGGATGTTCTCAACGCCGGCCTGCAGCGTCAGGCTCTTGTTAAGGTTGTAGCTGCCCTTTACGTTGAGGGTGAACCATGCCGGCATGCCTTCGCCGTCGGCACCTTTCACGGTGGCGT